>Ga0224723_1001966_pt1 | contig 11750 bp, 9 predicted proteins | sample Balambano_FR2_Me_FD_161647 | JGI IMG/M metagenome (GOLD analysis project Ga0224723, IMG submission 161647) | Freshwater sediment microbial communities from Lake Towuti, South Sulawesi, Indonesia - Balambano_FR2_MetaG | ecosystem: Environmental > Aquatic > Freshwater > Lake > Sediment | place...
AAGCGCGGCGGCGGAGGGGGCGTCCATGACGGCAGGATAGGCGGCGGCCGGGGACGGTTCAGCCCGAATTTCACGGTGCGCCCGCCGCCGCCGCGCTTCATGCTGCCCGCATGATCGTCATCCTCTCCGGCACCAACCGCCCCGGCAGCAATACCCGCCGCATCGTGCGCGAACTCGAGGCCGCCTACGCCGCGCTGGGCGTGCCACACGAAGTGCTTGATCTGGCGCGGCTGCCGCTGGACGCCTTCCTGCCGACGGCCTACGCGGAGAAGCCGGCAGGCTTCGCGCCCTTCGCCGAGGCGGTGCTGCGCGCGGACGGCCTGCACGTCGTGACGCCGGAGTACAACGGCGGCGTGCCCGGCGTGCTGAAGTACTTCATTGACCTGCTGCCCTTCCCGGAAAGCCTGGAGGGTCGGCCCGTCGCCTTCACCGGCGTGGCCGCCGGCACGTGGGGCGCGCTGCGGCCGGTGGAGCAGCTCCAGGCGATCTTCGCGTACCGCAACGCGCACGTCTTCCCCGAACGCGTCTTCCTGCCGCGCATCCACGAGCTGCTGGACGACGCGGGCCGGGTGAAGGACGACGAACTGCGCCAGCGCCTGCACGCGCAGGCGGCGGGCTTCGCGGCGTTCGTGCAGAAGCTCCGCGGTTGAGCCGTGCCTGGCGGAGCCGGCCGCGGGGGCCTTTCCGGGCCGTCGTCCTGCCGCTAACCTTTCCGCCCATGACGACAACCGCGCCGGCCCCGGCGTTGAAGAAGGTCAACCTCCGCCGTCCCGACGTGATGGAGGCCGTGCAGGCGCAGGTGGTCGCGCACTACCGCAGCCCGCTCGTCGAGCGCGTCCGCGCGGACGGCGGCGTGCTCCGCGCGCCGGGCCTGATCATCAAGCTCGCGAAGGAGTTCGGCTTCTGCTACGGCGTCGAGCGCGCCATTGACTTGGCCTACGCCGCGCGCCGGTTCTTCCCGCCCGAGAAGCGCGTCTTCCTCCTCGGCGAGATCATCCACAACCCCGAGGTGAACGACCAGATCCGCCGCATGGGCATCGTCAGCATCTCGCCCAAGCCGACGGAGGACGAGCTGGCGTCGCTCACCGCGGACGACGTCGTGATCGTGCCCGCCTTCGGCACGGAGGTGGCCACGCGGCGCAAGATCGAGGCCCTCGGCTGCCAGATCGTGGACACGACCTGCGGCGACGTGATGAGCGTCTGGAAGCGCGTGCGGCAGTACTCGAAGGACGCCGTGACCAGCATCATCCACGGCAAGGCGCGCCACGAGGAGACGAAGGCCACCACCTCGCAGGCCACGGCCAACGGCAGCGGCCACTACCTCGTCGTGTTCACGCTCGATGAGACCGACTACGTCTGCGATTACATCCTGCGGGGCGGCGACAAGGCGGAGTTCCTGGAGAAGTTCAAGGGCGCGTGCTCGCCGGGCTTCGACCCCGACCAACACCTCGCGGCCGTGGGCGTGGCGAACCAAACCACCATGCTCCGCGGCGAGACGGAGGAAGTGCAGCGCCGCTTCCGCCGCGCGATGGAGCGGAAGCACGGCGCGGCGGAGCTGGACCGGCACTTCCGCTTCTTCGACACCATCTGCGGCGCCACGCAGGACCGGCAGGACGCGCTCGAGAAGATGCTGCGCGAACCGATGGACCTGCTGATCGTGGTGGGCGGCTACAACTCGTCGAACACGTCGCACCTGGCCGAGATGGGCGAGAAGGTGCTGCCCACGTACTTCATCAAGAACGCGGAGATGATGGAGTCCGCCGCGCTCATCCGGCACTGGGACCAGCACATCAGCGAGGAGGTGGAGACGCGCGACTGGTTCCCGGGCCGGGCGGAAGTCACGGTGGGCATCACCGCCGGCGCGAGCTGTCCGAACAACCTGATCGAGGAGGTCATCGAGCGGCTCTTCGAGCTGAAGGGGCTGCCGCGGCCGGAGGCGGTGGGGAGTTAATCTTCCCAGTTTTCCACCTGCAATCCCGGCACGCGCTGGAACTCACGCACGTTGCGCGTCACCAGCGTCGCTCCCAGCCGGCAGGCTTGGGCGGCGATCAATGTGTCGAGCGGGCCGATGCCCTGCCCCCGGGATTCAAGCTGATGCCGGATGCGCGCGTAATGCGTGCAGTCCTCAAGCGTGAAGGGCACGACCGGGACGAGCCCTGCCAGTTGGGACAGCATCATCCGCGTCCGCTCGCTGCCGCCCTTGATGACGCCGAACTCCCGTTCGGCCAGCACGATTACCGAAAGCCGAAGGTCGCCAAACGCCGCCTGCATTCTCCGGACCAGTGGCGGCGGTTGTCCGCGCATGTAGGCGGAGAGCGCGTTGGTGTCGGGCAGGCAGATCACGGATCACGCGGCAGGTCCGGCGTGATGTGCGGCTCCGCATCGGCAAGGTCGGGACAGGTGCCGGCGAGCGACACGAACCGGGCGCGCCGCGCCTCGAACTCCGGAAGGGCCGGCTGCAGAAGCACGCCATCCTCGGTCCGGGAGACGAGAACCACCTCGCCTGGAAGGCGGAAATCCACCGGCAGCGCGACGGCCTGGGAGCCGTCGTGCTCGAACAGCTTTGCTGGAACGGCCACCGTCATGCTGAAGCTTGATAGCAGGTCGCGCGAGCGAGTCAACGGCGGCAACTCGGCGGGAAGATTGCACCGCCTTGCGCGCGGCGGTTGACTCCGCTTGGCCATGCCCGTCACCCGCACCGACCTCGAGGCCCGCGAGCGCGCGACGCTCGCGCCCTGCGCCCAGTTCAGCGGCGACACCCGCGGGCGCGTCCACGCCGAGGCCCCGCCCGAGTGGCGCACGCAGTTCCAGCGCGACCGCGACCGCGTCATCCACAGCCGCGCCTTCCGCCGCCTCGAGTACAAGACCCAGGTCTTCCTCAACGGCACCGGCGACCACCTCCGCACCCGCCTCACGCACACGATGGAGGTGGCCGCCATCGCGCGGAACATCGCCCGCGCGCTGCGCCTCAACGAGGATCTCGCCGAGACCATCGCGCTCGCGCACGACCTCGGGCACTCGCCCTTCGGCCACACGGGCGAGGCGTCGCTGGACCGGCTGATGCACGGCCACGGCGGCTTCGAGCACAACCGCCAGAGCCTCCGCGTCGTCGAGCTGCTCGAACAGAAGTACCCCGGCTTCCCCGGGCTGAACCTCTCGTGGGAGGTGCGCGAGGGGCTGTCCAAGCACGAAACGGGCTTCGACCTGCCGCCCGGCGGGACGGCCTTCCCCCATCGCCAGCCGTCGCTCGAGGCGCAGATCGCCAACCTCGCCGACGAGATCACCTACTACAGCCACGACCTCGACGACGGGCTGGACGCCGGCCTGCTCAAGGAAAAGCAGCTCCTGCGGGACGTGGAGGTGTGGCGCCACGCCGCCCGCATCGTGCGCCGCGAACACGGCAAACTGCCCGACGAATGCCGCCGCCATTTCACCATCCGCACCATCATTGACGAGCAGGTGAAGGACGTCGTGACGACCGCGGAATCCCGCCTCGCCGCCGCCGGCGTGCGCACGGCGGACGACGTGCGCGCCCAGCGTCGCCCGCTCGTGGCCTACGGCGGGGAACGCCGCCGCCTGAACCTCGCGCTGCGCAAATATCTTTACCGGAACCTGTACTACAACCCCGCCGTCCACGGGCCCAACGAACGCGCCGGCCGGATGCTCCGCGGCCTCTTCGCGCACTACGCGGCGCATCCCGACGACCTCGGCGAAGGCGCGCGCCGCCGCGTGGCGCAGGACGGCCTCCACCGCGCCGTGTGCGACTACCTCGCCGGCATGACGGACCGCTTCGCCCTGCAGGATCACCGGCGGCTTTTCGGCGCTCAGCCGTAGGCCGGCCCGTCAGCCCACCACGAAGTTCACCAGCTTGCGCGGCACGACGATGACCTTGCGCACCGTCTTGCCGGCGAGAAAGGCGGCCAACTTCCCGTTGGCCCGCGCGGCGGCCTCCAGTGCGGCCTGGTCCGCGGCGGCCGGCACGCGGATCACGTCGCGCAGCTTGCCGTTCACCTGCACCGGGATTTCCAGCGTGTCCTCGACCAGCAGCGCGGGGTCGTGGACCGGCCACGGCGCGTAGCTCAGCGAGGGCGGCGTCTGGCCGAAGGTCGCGTGCAGCCGCGCCCACAGCTCCTCCGCGAGATGCGGCGCGAAGGGCGCGAGGAGCTGGAGGAAGGTCCGCAGCACCGCGAACGGCCGCGCCTGCCAGCCGTTGGCCTCGTTCACGAAGACCATCATCGCCGAGATGGCCGTGTTGAAGCGCAGCCCCTCGAGGTCGTCCGTCACCTTTTTGATGCAGGCGTGCAACGCCTTGAGCTGCGCCGGCGTGGCCGCCACCTCCTGGATCGCCCCGTCGAGCAGGATCAAATCCAGAAGCTCTCCGCGCCTCTGCGCCTCCGTGGCCACGGTTTCCGCCTGCTCGAAGGCCGTCTCGGACTTCTCGTCCACGAACAGCCGCCACACGCGGCCGAGGAAGCGGTACACGCCCTCGACGCCCTGGGTGTTCCACGGCTTCGTGTCCTGCAACGGCCCCATGAACATCTCGTAGAGCCGGAAGGCGTCCGCGCCGTACTCCTGCAGCACGTCGTCCGGGTTCACCACGTTGCCGCGGGACTTGGACATCTTCTGCCCGTCCTCGCCGAGGATCAGGCCCTGGTTCACCAGCTTGAAGAACGGCTCCGGCGTCGAGACATGGCCGAGGTCGAACAGCACCTTGTGCCAGAAGCGGGCGTAGAGCAGGTGCAGCACGGCGTGCTCGGTGCCCCCGACATACAAATCCACGCCGGGGGCGGGCTGGAGGGATGGGTTCTGGGAGATGATAGATGGCGGATTGACGGCTGTCGCAGTGGCGGCTTCACTGCCCTCACTGCGACGGAACGTTTCGGACGTTTGGTCAAGGCCGGCAACGGCATGAGCCCCCGTCGTCTGCCGCTTGTAGAGCGTCTTGACCGCCAGAAGTCCGGTCCCTTCACGAACTTCCTCAACGCAGCACAGGAATCCATTGATGCGCTTCTCGTACAGCACCGCATCGAGGTGCCGGCGCGTCCGCCCACCGTGACTCACGCGGTCCGGCGTCGAAACAACCTGGGGGATCAGGGCGATGTCTTCGAGCGTCACGGGAAGCTGCCCCAGCCTCCCCTCGACGACGGCATCGCCATGCTCGTTCAAGATGTGATTGATCGCCTGATCGTCGAGAAAGCGGCGAAAACCGCCGAGATCCAGGCCTGTCCATGATTTCAGGCGTTCCGCTTCCGCAGGGCCGACGACGGCGTAGGTGATGAAGCGTTTGCCGGATTCAGGCTTGCCTGCGGCATGGGCGGCCAGTTCGGCCAATCGGTTCCGCCATTGGCTGTCGGACAGCAGCAATCCGGTCACTGGAGACCCCATCCAGTAGCGTTCAGCCAAGGGGCCGCAGAACGACTGGCTCCGTCGGGCGTCCAGGTAGCGCAGGTAATACCAGCACGACCCGGCCCACTGGGGCATGGTGTTGGTCTCGCGGATCGAACCGTCGGGCAGGTTCACCCAGTCCGTCGCGCGGGCGAGCGGCGGCTGGCCGTCGGGCGTGGGCTTGTAGTCTTCCAAGGCTGGCGGCAGGACGGGCAGCGCGCTCTCGGGCAGCGATTCATGGTGGAGATGCCCGGAGGTGTCCTTTCTCCAGATGATGGGGAACGGCTCGCCCCAGTACCGCTGCCGGCTGAACAGCCAGTCGCGGAGCTTGTAGTTGATGGTTTTCTTGCCGAGGCCTTTTTCCTCCAGCCAGGCGGTGATCTTACTTTTGGCTTCGGCGGTAGGGAGGCCGTTGATGTCGCATCGCTCACCGGAGGGATCGCTTCGTCTCCAGCCGGATTCCGGTGATTCGAATGCAATGCCTTCTTCGCAAAAAGCCTTCGGCATCGGTCCGATCGCACCACCAACCTGTTTGCCATCTGGTAGCGTGATTGGCTTCAAGTCTTTTGGGATCACCACCTGCTTGATTGACAGATCGAACCTTTTCGCAAACTCCCAGTCCCGCTCGTCATGCGCAGGCACGGCCATGATCGCGCCGGTGCCGTAACTCACGAGCACGTAGTCGGCGATCCAGATGGGAATCTTCTCCCTGTTCACAGGGTTGATGGCATGCGCGCCGGTGAAGACACCGGTCTTCTCCTTCGCCAGCTCGGTGCGCTCCAAGTCGGACTTGCCGGCAGCGTAGATCCGGTAGTCTTCGGCGGCTTTCCGCTGCCCAGGCGTCGTGATCTGCGGGACAAGTTTGTGTTCCGGCGAGAGCACCATGTAGGTCGCACCGAAGAGCGTGTCGGGACGAGTGGTGAAGACGCGGATCGTCGCCGCGTGACCATCCACTTGAAAATCAACTTCCGCCCCCTCGCTCCGCCCGATCCAGTTCCGCTGCATTTCCTTCAGCGAATCGCTCCAGTCAATCGTGTCCAAGTCGGCCAGCAGACGCTCGGCGTAGGCGGTGATGCGCAGCATCCACTGGCGCATCGGCCGGCGGATGACCGGGAAGCCGCCGACCTCGCTCCTGCCATCCATCACCTCCTCGTTGGCGAGCACGGTGCCCAGCTCGGGGCACCAGTTCACCGGCGCCTCGCTCACGTAGGCGAGGCGCTTGGAGTCGCGGTAGGCACGCTTCTTCTCTTCGGTGTCACAGTCGGCCGGATAGCTCAGCGTGCTGATCGGCTCCGCCTGGTTTGTCTCCGGCTTGAACCACGCGTTGTAGAGCTGGAGGAAGATCCACTGCGTCCACCGGAAGTACTCCGGGTCCGTCGTCGCCACCTCGCGCGACCAGTCGTAGCTGAAGCCGAGAGACCTGATCTGCCGGGTGAAGTTCGCGATGTTCGCCTCGGTCGTGACGCGCGGGTGCTGGCCGGTCTTGACCGCATACTGCTCCGCCGGCAGGCCGAAGGAATCCCAGCCCATCGGGTGCAGCACGTGCCGGCCCTGCGCCCGGCGCCAGCGCGCCAGGATGTCCGTGGCCGTGTAGCCCTCCGGATGCCCGACGTGCAGGCCCGCGCCCGAGGGGTACGGGAACATGTCGAGGATGTAGAACTTCGGCGGGAGCTCCGCGGCGGACGCGGCGCGGCCCGCGAGCCCGTGCCGCACGCCGAACGGATGCCCCGCCGGCACGGCCTCGCCGGGGTTGAAGGCGCGGAAGGTCTGCTCCGCGTCCCAGCGGGCCTGCCACTTGGGCTCGATCAGATGAAACGGATACTGTCGCCGCGACATAAAGGGCGCGAAGTGTGCCGCCCGGCCCGGCCCTGGCAAAGCCGAAGCCCCGCGCCCGCGCGACAAAGGAGTTGCCCGCCGCGCCCCGGCGGACTTAAACGACCCGCGTCCGTTCCGCCCGGTCCACCCCGCCGGGGGCCGCGGAACCGCGCCGCCCATGACCTTCCGCCGAGGCCTCGCCGTCACCGCCGCCTTGCTGCTGCTGGGCCTGGTGGCCGGCTTCATCACGTCGTGCGCCACCGGGCAGCGCGCGGCGCTCGTGCCGCTGGAGATCGAGGGCGCGACCTACGTCGGCAACGACGCCTGCCGCGAGTGCCACTTGGCGCAGTTCGCGACCTACGACGCCAGCCCGCACGTCCGCGTCCATTTTGATCACCACCAGGTGCCCGGCGGCACGTCGTGCGAGTCCTGCCACGGCCCCGGCAGCCGGCACGTCGAGGCGCCGTATGAACGGGCGCAGTACATCATCAACCCGGGGAAGAAGCCCGAGGCGTGCTTCACCTGCCACATTGAGCAGCAGGCGCAGTTCCGCCTGCCTTCGCATCATCCGGTGCTCGAAGGGCGGATGAACTGCGTGGACTGCCACGACCCGCACGGCGCGGCGATCTTCAAGCCCGCGGGCGGCCTCGCGATGGCCCGACTGAACGAGCCCTGCCTGCACTGCCACCGCGGGCAGGACCACGTCTTCGTCTTCGAGCACGAGGCGCTGCGCGACGGCTGCGTGACCTGCCACCACCCGCACGGCTCGGTGAACCGCATGATGCTCACCGAGCGTGACGCGAACCTCTGCCTCAAGTGCCACGCGCAGATCCAGGGCAACGCGGCGGAGATCATCATTGGCAAGATTGACCACACGGCGTTCCTGAGCCAGGGCCACTGCTGGTCCGCCGGCTGCCACACGGCCGTCCACGGGAGCAACTTCAACCCCAAGCTGCTCTACTGACATGCCCGCGGCCGCCCTCAAACATCCGCCGCGCTCCGCCTCAAGCCTCGTCCTCGTCCTCGTCCTCGTCCTCGTCCTCGCCCCCTGCTCCCGGTCCGGCCCGGCCGGCGACGTGGACTTGGAGAAGCTCCCGCCCGCGGCGTCGCGCCCCGTCAGCTTCAAGGCCGACCTCCTCCCGCTGTTCGAGCGCTCCTGCCTGCGCTGCCACGGCGCGGAACGCCCGCGCAGCGGCTACCGGCTCGACAACCGCGCCGACGCGCTCGCCTCGGGCGACCTCCTAGAGGACTACAACGGCAAGCTCCCGCCTGGCGCGCCGAAGCTCGCGAACATCATCCCCGGCGACAGCCGCAACAGCCCGCTCGTCCACTACGTCGCGCGCCTGCCGGCGGACGAGGACCTGCACATGCCGCCGGAGGGCCGGGCGGACCCGTTCACGGCCGGGGAGGTCGCGCTGCTGCGGGCGTGGATTGACCAGGGCGCGGCGTGGGACGACGCGGCGGCCGGCCCCGCGCTGGCCTTCAGCGTCACGCCGGGCCTGCGCCACATTGCGGTGGACGGGAACGTGGGGATGTTCCGCGAGCACACCGGCCTGCGGGAGGGCTGGGGCGGCGGGCTGACGGAGTTCTTCATCCGCGACCGCGTGGACCCGCGCACCACGCTCACGGCGGAGGGCCGCGTGCTGGGCGGCGACGAGGACTACGGCGTGCGCGTGACCGCCGAGCGGCAGGACGAGGGCTACGTGAGCGCGGGCTTCGAGCAATGGCGCAGCTACACCGATGACACGGGCTGGTGGTACGCGCCGTTCGGCACGACGGCGCCGCGGCTCGGCGAGGATTTCTGGATCGAGCACCGTGAGGCGTTCTTCGAGGCCGGGGTGCGCCGGCCGGACTTTCCGGCCGTCACCGTCCGCTACGACTACGCGGAGCGCCGCGGCGACCACGCAACGACGCAGTGGGGCGGCGTCACCGGCCCGGCCGGCGAGGTGAAGAACATTTTCCCCAACGCCGCGCGCGTGGACGAGGAGCGTCACGCCGTGACGCTGAACGTGGCCGCGGAGGTGTGGACGGTGGCGCTGGAGAACGAGGCGCGCTTCGAGTGGTGGGACCACGCCGCCACGCGGCGCACCGTGGAGCAGGCCACCGCGCCGCTGGACTACGGCCGCGTGATCCGCAGCGACCAGGACCACTGGCAGGCCGCGAACACCGTGCGGCTGGACAGGCGGCTCAAGGACTGGCTGTACGTCTCCGGCGGCTACCTCTACTCGCACCTCGAGGGCGGCGGCTTCTTCAGCCTCGAGAGCTTCCTGCCCTCGGACCCCACGCTGCCGCCGACGCTCGACGCCTCGGCCGGCGACCTCGCGTTGAGCCGGGACTCGCACGTCTTCAACGCGAACGCCCTGCTCGGGCCGTGGAAGCACCTGAGCTTCAACGCCGGCGTGCAGGGCGAATGGACGCGCCGCGAGGCCTTCGCCGGCGGGCAGCAGTTCACGCTGCCGGCGGACTTCGAATCGAACAGCGACCGCGCGGCCACCGAGGGCCACGTCGGCCTGCGCTACACCGGCCTGCCGCACACCGTCCTCTGGGCCGAGGGCCGGCTGCTGGGCGAGACCTACGACTACTTCGAGGAGGGGCTGACGGACGGCGCCACGGAGTTCCTCCGCGACAGCGACGCGGACGGCTTCCTTGGCGAGGCGCGCGCGGGGTTCACCGTCTCGCCGTGGCCGGCGGCCTCGCTCACCGCCTCGTACCGCCACCGCAACCGGGACTGGGACTTCAAGCACCCGCGCGACTTCGACCTGACGTGGGAGGGCAACGGCTACCCGGCCTTCATCCGCAGCCGCGACACCGTGACCGACAGCGTGGACGTGCGGCTGACGCTGCGGCCCCTGCGCTGGCTGCGCGCCACGCTCAAGTGGTCCCTAGCCGCCAGCGACCACGACACCGTCACCGCCGGCGCGACGAACCTCTTCACCTTCCCGGATCCCACGGCGTACCCCGGCGGCGCGGTGCGCTCGGCGACCCATGACGCGCAGACGGTGCAGGCGGGCTTCACGCTCACGCCGTGGAGCCGGCTGTACCTTTCGCCGAGCCACCTCTTCACCACCTCGCGCACCAGGTCCGCGCTGAGCGGCCGCCCGCAGCTCGCGCCCTACGAGGGTGACACGCACACCGCGATGCTGACCGCCACCTTCGTGGCGGACGAGAAGACGGACCTGCTCGCCACCTACCTCTACTCGCGCGCGGACTACGCGCAGGGCAGCGCCGCCGGCCTGCCGCTGGGCCTGGACTACACGCGGCACGCGCTCACCGCCGGGCTGAAGCGCAGCCTGCGGCGGAACGTGTCCATCGCGCTGCAGTACGCCTTCTGGGATTACGAGGAGAAGAGCCGCGGCGGGGCGGCGGACTACACCGCGCACGGCTTCTTCGCCACGACGACGTGGCGGATGCCCTAGGCCGGGGCCTCAGCCCACGAGGTTCTTCAGCTCGTCGCGCAGCTTTGCGGCGGCCTCGTAATCCTCGCGGTTCACGGCCTCGTCGAGCTGGCGTTGGAGCGCCTCGCGGCGGCTGAGCGGGAGCTTGCCCTTCAGCTCGTTCATCCAGTGCTCGAGGAAGGCGACCTCGCCCGGCGTCTCGTCAGCGTCGTCCAGGTCCAGCCCGGCGCGCAGCTCGCGGATGTCGCGGATGCCGGCCTCGATGGCCACGACGGCGGCGCGCAGGCGCTTGGCCTCGATGGCCGGCTCGGCCTGGGAGCGCGTGCGCAGCACCACCACCTGCGGCCCGAGCGCCTGGAGCAGCGCCTTGGCCTGGGGAAAATCCGAGAAGCCCGCCAGCAGCCGGAGCGTGGCGAGGTTGTGCTCCGTGTCGCGCACCACGCCCTCGTGGTCGCCCAGCGCGGCGAGGCAGACGGCGCGGTGGTAGTACTGGATGGCCTCCTGGTGCAGGCGCTCGCAGTCATCCGCCGCCAGCTCGAACTCCTCCTCCGCGCCGTGCGCGTCACGGAACTCCTTCATCCGCCGCTGGTAGAACTCGAGCCAGGAGGCGCAGCCCATCGGGCGCTTGCCGTCCGGCCGGCCGGCGACCTCCATCTGGAGGATGCCCAGGTCCAGCCGGAGCTGGAGCTTGGGGCGGCCGTCCCGGCCCTTGATCCGCCGCACCTGCGTCGCTCCCGGGGTGTGGTCCCAGCGGCTCAGCAGGTGCGCCATGTCGTAATTCATGCGCGGCACTATTCGGGCGGGCCTCCGGACCGTCAACGGCCTCAGAAGACGCCCAGCGTGCGCAGCACCGCGCGCGTGCGCGGCACCTCGTGCGTGCGGAACAGGTCGGTCCGGCCCAGCGCCGCCAGCACGGCGAAGAACGGCTCCGCGCTGCGCACCTCCTCCCCGAAATGCTCGAAGGCGTGCGGCAGCGCGTGGCACACCGGCCAGCCCAGCGTGCGCAGGCGGAAGGTGTTCAGGAACACTCCCATCTGGTGCCGGATGCGCACCGCGCTGTCCTGCAGGTTCCGGTAGTAGAAGCCCAGTCCCGGATCCACGAACAGCCGCGTCACCCCGCAGCGCGCCGCCCGCTCCGTCTGCCGGGCGAAGAAC
>Ga0224723_1001967_pt1 | contig 11747 bp, 11 predicted proteins | sample Balambano_FR2_Me_FD_161647 | JGI IMG/M metagenome (GOLD analysis project Ga0224723, IMG submission 161647) | Freshwater sediment microbial communities from Lake Towuti, South Sulawesi, Indonesia - Balambano_FR2_MetaG | ecosystem: Environmental > Aquatic > Freshwater > Lake > Sediment | place...
CTCGTCCGGCGCCTTCACCTGGACGCTGGCCGAAGACATCGCTGCGCCCGAGCACTGGATCGAGGCCTGGGGCGCCGAGACCTTCGACGACCACGGCCGCATCATCGCCCGCACCACGCTGGCGCTGGCCACCCTGCTGGAACAGGCGAACGCGCTGGCGGAGGGGCCGCCACTGTGCCGGGTGTGGGTTTCGCCCGAGGGTGATCATCGCGGCGCGCGGGCATGATATACTGATGGGGCGATGGCCAGCGTTCTGACCCCGGGCGACCCCGCCCCCAATTTCTTCGGCGCCTGCGCCGGCAACCCACGCTTCCGGTTCGACAGCGTCGCCGGCCGCTATGTGCTGCTGGCGCTGCTTGGCTCGCTGGCCCAGCCGGCGGCACAGGCGGTGATGCAGGCGATCCGCGCACGCCTTGCCGCGTTCGATGACGTGCGCGCCAGCTGCTTCATGGTGACCATGGATCGCCAGGATTTCGTCGCCGGACGTGCGACCGACCGAATTCCCGGCCTGCGGCACTTCGACGATTCCGACGGCGCCATCAGCCGCCTGTATGCCTGCGCCGAGGACCAGGGCGGCGGCAACATCCGCTACACGATGCGGCTGCTGCTGCTTGACCCCGCGCTCCACGTGCTGGCGGTGGCCGATCCGCCCGAGGCATCCGCGTTGCTGGACCAGCTCGCCGCGCTGCCGCCGCCCGGGGAGCATGCGGGGGTGCCGCTGTGGGCGCCGGTGCTGGTAGTACCGCGCGTGTTCGAACCCGATCTATGCAAGGCCCTGATCCAGGCATTCCGCGATGCCGGCGGCGAGGAAAGCGGCTTCATGCGCGAGAAGGATGGCAAGACGGTGCTGGTGAAGGATGCCGCCTTCAAGCAGCGCAGGGACCACCTGCTGCCCGACGGCAAGCTGAAGAATGCCGCGCGCGAAAAAATCCGCCGCCGCGTGGTGCCGGAGATCGAGAAGGCGTTCCAGTTCAAGGTCACGCGCATGGAGCGCGACTTGGTGGCCCGCTACGGCGCCGGCGAGGGCTTCTTCAAGGCACACCGCGACAACACCACGAAGGGCACCGCGCATCGGCGCTTCGCCTGCTCGATCAACCTGGATGCGGATGCACACGAGGGCGGCGACCTGGTGTTCCCCGAGTTCGGCCCGCGCCTGTATCGCCCGCCGACGGGTGGCGCGGTGGTGTTCGGCTGCGGCCTGCTGCACGAGGTGCGCCCGGTGACGGCGGGCGAGCGCTTCGCCTTCCTGCCTTTCCTGTACGACGATGCAGCGGCCGAGATCAGACGGCAGAACGCGCAGTATCTGGAGGCAGCCGACCGCGGCTGACATGGCGGCGTCATTTGGCGCGGACTGGGGTGACGGCTAAGTTTCGGCGCATAGTTTTTGGCGCTGCCCCCACCCTGTCCCTCCCCCGCTTCGCGGGAGAGGGGACGGTGCGGCACTCTCCGTGATCGGTCCCCTCTCCCGCGAAGCGGGGGAGGGACAGGGAGGGGGCAGGATCGCACGCGACGCTTGACCCCCGTGACGGAGACACGACGCCATGCACAAGACCAGCATCGACCTGCCCAGCAATGCCCGCCAGACGGTGATCACCATCCTGAATGCGCGCCTGGCCGACACGCTCGATCTGGCGCTGGCGACCAAGCATGCGCACTGGAACGTCAAGGGCCCGCACTTCATCGCGCTGCACGAGATGTTCGACAAGTTCGTACCGATCCTGCACGACGCGGCGGACGAGATGGCCGAACGCGTCACCGCCCTGGGCGGCACGGCGGAAGGCACGGTGCAGCAGGTGGCGGGTGCGACGAAACTCGCCGCCTATCCCACCGACGTGTTCGACGGCATGGCGACCGTGCGCGCGCTGGCCGACCGCTATGCGGCGCTTGGCAAGTCGGTGCGCGCCAACATCGACGAGGCGGCCGAGGCCGGCGAGGCGGACGCCGCCGACATCCTCACCGGCCTGTCGCGCGAGCTCGACAAGGCGCTGTGGTTCCTTGAGGCGCATGTGCAGGCTTCGCGCTGAGGCGAAGCGCGCCGCTCACTCCTCGGGGATGCCGGCCTGGCGCAGGGAGTTGAGATACCACTCACCCAGGCGCGCGTCCCGGAGCATCATGTGGCGGCGCGTGCGGCGGATGCTGCGGTTCGGCTGGATGCGCATCAGGTCGGCACCCTCGCGACGAGCGTCCTCGATCTGTCCCAGTCCGACCAGCGCAGCGACCAGGTGCACACGCGCAGGCGGCGATTCCGGAGCACGCGTAACGGCACGGCGCAGATGCCCAAGTGCCTTCTCGTATCGACCGGCAAACAGGTGGGCAGCGCCATACCCGGCCCAGACCATGTGGATGTCCGGCGCCAATGGATCGAGCCGTTCAGCCCGTTCAAGCATGGCGATCGCCGCGTCGCACTCGCCCCCGAACGTCGCGGCCCAGCCGGCCCATAGCCACGCAAAGGACAGGTTCGGACTCTGGTCGACGGCGCGGTCCAGCAGCGATCGCCCGAGTTCAAGTTCCCGCGCCTGCAACGCGAACACATAGCCTGCGATCGCCACGACAAGCGGATCGGTGCTGTCGATCTCCATTGCGCGTCGCGCCAGTGCCAGGCTGCGATCGCGCGCGGCGCCCACGTCTGCCTGCGATCCGACGAAGATGCCCTGAGCGACCGTGAAAGCGAGGATCGCATAGGCCCGGGCGAATTGCGGGTCCATCAAGATCGCCTGTTCAAGCAGGGCTACGGCGGCTTGGTTGGCCGGCGCGGTCTGAACGCGAACATGCGGCAACGCCCGGAAGTACAAGTCATACGCCGTCAGGTCGGTCGTCGGCTTGCGTAGCGCGCGGTCGATCTCGGCCTGCTGGATGCGCGGTTCCAGCGCGGCCGCCACCGACTCGGTCACGCGGTCCTGCAACGCAAACAGGTCCGCGGCCTCACCTTCGAACCTGTCGGCCCACAGGTGCGCGGCGGTCGCTGCCTCGACCAGCTGCCCGGAGATACGCAGTCGATCGTCACTGCGCCGCACGCTGCCTTGCAGCACATAGCGCACACCCAGCGCGCTGCCGACCTGGCGCACGTCCGCGGGATGGTCCTTGAAGCTGAATGCCGAACCGCGTGCGATCACCAGGAAGGAACGGAAGCGCGACAGCGCCATTGTGATCTCGTCGGTCACCCCATCGGCGAAATAGCCCTGCTCCGGATCGCCGCCGACATTCGCGAAGGGTAGCACCACCAGTGATGGCCGGTCGGGCGGCGGCACCAGCGCCTGTGCCGTCGCAGCCGCCTCACCCGGCTGCTGCACCACGGCATCCAGCATGTAGCCGCGCTTCGGCACACTGCGCAGCAGGCTGCCGGTCACGTCGCCGATGGCCCGGCGGGCCTCGCGCACCGCCTGGAACAGACTGTCGTCGCCCACATGCACGCCGGGCCACACGGCCTCCAGCAGCGCATCCTTGCTCACGGTGCGGCCGGCATTGCGGGCGAGGAAGACCAGCAGGTCGAACGCCTTTGGCCTGAGCGCGATCTCGGCGCCAGCCGCGCCCCGCAGGCACGCGCGCTGCTGGTCCAGCGTGAAGCCGGCGAAGTGCAGCGAGGCGGCGCTCGTCTCGGCCCGGTCCATCAGCGCCCCGTTCGGCCATCTACGGTAGGGAACGGCTGCAAGATACGCCGAAATTCAGCGTGCCGTCAGCCCGCCGTCAGGATTTTGTTGCCTTGGCGGTGCGATCCTCTCCCTGCACTGGCGCAAGGCCGGACGCAGATCACAGGGAGGTTGTCATGCAGCAGGCGCACGCGATCGCACAGTCTGCCAGCGCCATGGGGTCGAGGCACGAAGCACGGCGCGGCCGGCTGCACGGCTGGCTTGCAGCCCTGCTGCGCGCATGGCGGGCCGAACCGCCCCGAAGGCCCGATGCCATAGGGCTCGAGGGCATCGACGAGATGCTGTTGCGCGACATGGGGTTCGAGCCGCGCCGCCATCGGCCATGGGCCGCAACCGAGCGCGACTTCCTCCCGCTCCACCCCTGAGCTTGGCTTCACCCGGCCTGCGACCGAGGCGGCGAGCCGCACGCGCCGCAAGGGCCGAGCTGGCATGGGAGAGTTTCCTCAACACGCTGCCGCTGCCGCTGCCCGACTATCTCTCCACGCACAGCGTCGCGGGTGGTGCCGCGGCGGCGGTGCTCGCCAAGCTCTTCGGGGCGGATGCCGTGCCGTTCACGATGACCAGCGGCGTGCCTTTCGCCGGCATCACGCGCTCGTTCACCAGCTTCTCGCAGGCCACACAGGAGAACGCCGACTCCCGCGTCTATACCGGCGTGCATTTCCGCACCGCCTGCCAGGACGGCATCGTGCAGGGCCAGCAGATCGGCAGGCGCGCCTTCATGCACTTGCTTCAGCCATGGCGGGAGTGATGAGGGTGGGGTCGCCTTGCGCCAGGCGACCCCGTCCGGCCGATCAATCGGACAGTCGCAGCCCCAGCCGCTCGATCACCGCACTCCATCGCCGCGCTTCGCTCGCCTGAAGCGCGGCGAGCTCTTCCGGCGGGGTGCCAAGAATCTCGTTGCCGGCCGCGTCCATCCGGCCGCGCGCGCCGGGGTGGTCGCGTAGCGCCTCGCGCACGATCCCCGCAATCCGACGCGCGACCTCCGGCGGAAAGCCAGCCGGCGCGACGATGCCGGTCCAGCCGAAGAATCTGGTCGCAAGGCCGGCCTCCTCCAGCGTCGGCAGGTCGGGCAAAGTTGCAAGCCGCGCGGCACCGCTTTGGGCAAGGCCCACCAGCTGGCCGGTGCGCAACAGTTCCACGGCCACCGAGGGCACGTTGAACATCGCGTGCACACGCCCTGCCAGCAGGTCGCGCGTGGCATCGGGAAAGCCGCGATAGACCACGTGCGCGATGTCCAGCGCCTGAGTGTGCTTCATCTCCTCCATCGCCAGGTGCGTCACCGTGCCTGGTCCGATCGAGGCATAGGCGAACGCGCCCGGCCGCGCGCGCACCAGCGCAAGGAACGCGGCCAGGTCCGCAACCCCCAGTGAAGGCGGCACGGTCAATACGAAGGGCACGCGCGTCAGCAGGCTGATCGGCACGAAGTCCCGTGCGGGCTCATAGGGGACATTGGGGTTCAGCACGCGTGCCACCGTGGTCGGGCCGCCCAGCACGAATCCCAGCGTATGGCCGTCGCGCGCCTGCGCGACGGCAGTCGCGCCCACAACGCCGCCGGCACCAGGCCGGTTCTCAACCACGAAGGGCTGGCCGAACGCCTCGGTCAGGAAAGGCGCCAGCGCGCGGGCCAGCGTGTCGCGCCCCTGCCCCGGCGGCACGCCGACAATCACGCGCACCGGGCGATCGGGCCATTGGCTGGCATGGGCCTTGCGCAGCGTTGCCAGCGCCAGCGAGGCGCCGACCACGCGGCGGCGGCGAAGATAGCCAAGCGCGGCGCGTGCCGGCATACCTTCAGCATGCAAGATTCGGGCACGGGTCATGGTCCCCTCCTGTCGGGTTGGAAAACGGGGTCCACGCCATCGCGCCGTGCGGGTTATTGCTTGCGAAGCGGTTGACACAGAATGATGCACATTGGCCGGCCATATCCAGTGTTGGCGTAGTGCGCCGGCCGCAGTCGCCCGAGCCGCCGATGCGGCAGATGAGTTCGTACGAATCGGGCCGTGCAGGCCGTTCGAGCAAGCCGCCAGACTTGGCGGTTCCGACACGACGCGCCCCCGATGTTGCCTTCCCCGGCTTGGAGCAGCCGGCGAGGATCCGACGCAGGAGCTTCAGCCCCGTCCGCGAATGACCCTGCCTGGGTTGCTGTCCGTGCGCGCGCCGTCGCGCAGCGTGAAGACGCCGCTCAGCAGCACGTGGTCGAAGCCGTCTGGATGCTGCTTCGGATCGGTCAGCGTCGCGTTGTCACTGACCGCGGCGGGATCGAACACCACGATGTCGGCCGGCGCGCCAACGACGATCCGGCCGCGCGAGGTGAGGCCAAGCCGCTCCGCCGGCAGCGACGTGATCCTGCGCACGGCCTGCTCCAGCGACAGCGCGCCGAGCTCCCGGACGTAGTGCCCGAGGAGGCGCGCGGTCCAGCCGAAGCCGCTGAGCGAACCGATCACGGGCTGCATCGCCGGGTGGCGGGACAGCGCCAGCGTATCAGACATGACGGCACATTCCGGCTGCTCGATGCAGAGCTGCACATCGCTTTCCGAAAACGAGTGCGATGTCCACAGCATCTCCGTCATGCCCTCGCCTTCCTCCAGCAGCAGGTCGAGGGCGGCGTCGAACGGATCGGTGTTTCGGCGCACGCCGATCTCCGCGAACGTCAGCCCGACAAGATCGGGATTCGCACGCGATCGAAGGAGCACGATGTCGGCCCATCGGCGGTCGGTCACCAGCCGCCAGATCGGCTGCGGGTTCTGCTTGAGCAGTTCGCGCTGGACCTGGTCGCGCAGACGCGCGCGCAACGCCTCGGCACCGCCTTCGCGCGCCCAGACCGGAAGCGCCGCGACGATGCCCGTATGGCTCCAGTCATGCGGGATCACGTCATAGGCGACGTCCACGCCCTCCCGCTTGGCGCGCGCAATCATTTCGAGCGTGCTTGCCATGGCGTTCCTTGGCGCGCCGTATTTCGGCTGGATGTGCGAGATCTGCAGCCTCGCGTCCGCATGCCGGGCGGTTGCGATCGCCTCGGCGAAGCCCAGGTCGTAGTAAACATCGCGGTTCCGCACGTGCGTGGCGTAGAGCAGGCCGTGACGGCCGCAGCAGCGGCAAAGGCTCGCGATCTCGTGCTGGGGGGCGATGTTTCCCGGAAAATACTCCAGCCCGGTCGAGAAGCCGATGGCGCCGGCCTCAAAGCACGCCTCGGCGACGAAGGTCATCTTCCTGACCTCGTCGGCCGTGGTCGTGGCAGTACTGTCACCCTTGATCACACGACGGATGTTGCCATGGCCCACCATCGCCGCGACGTTGACGCCGAGGTTGGACCGGTCGAGCCGGTCGAGATACTCCGCGAAACTCCTCCACCCGACGTCGATGCCGGCGGCGATGAAGCCGACCAGCTGGTCGCCCTGCATCTCATCGCCGAACGGCGCGCATGAGGTGCCGCACTGCCCGACGACCTCCATCGTCACGCCCTGCATGACCTGGCTGTCGGCGGAGCCATCGACCAGCAGTGTGAAGTCCGAGTGGGTGTGGATGTCGATGAAGCCCGGCGCCACGGCGCGGCCGGACGCGTCGATCCGTTCGCGCGCGGCGATGCCCTTCAGCCTACCGATTTCGGCCACGACCCCGCCGGTGAGCCCGATGTCGCCGGCGTAGGAAGCGGCCCCGGAGCCATCGACAATCGTGCCGTTCTCGATGATCACATCGAACATGGGCGGGTCTCCATCCTATCTTGCGACGCCGAAGATCAGGTTCGGCAGCCAGAGCACGACGGCGGGAAAGGCCACCACGAAGGCCATTCCCAGCACGTAGGCGAGGCAGAACGGGATAACCGCGACGGAGATCTGCTCGATGCTGGCCCGCGCCAGTTTGGCGCCGATGAACAGGTTGCCGCCCACGGGGGGCGTGAGAAACCCGATCTCGCAGGTCAGCACCATGAAGATGCCGAAGGTGATGGCATCGATCCCCGTGGCGATCGCGGCCGGCAGCAGCACCGGCGTGAACAGGATGATCTGCGCCAGCGATTCCATGAACGTGCCGATCAGGATCAGGAACGTTCCGACGACGACCAGGAAGAACCATTTGTTCGCGACGATCGGGCCCAGCAGCTCGATCGTCTGCTCGGGCAGGTTGTACAGCGCGAGCACCTGGCCGAACGCCGTGGTCGGCGTGATCAGCACCAGCAGCCCGGCGATCAGCGCGGTGAAGCGCAGCGCCTCGATGATCGCCGCGGATGTCAGGCCGCGGTAGATGGCAAGGCCGACGAACAGCGCGTAGAGCACGGCCACGCCCGCTGCCTCCGTCGGGGTGAACACGCCACCATAGATGCCGCCGAGGATGACGATGGGCGCACCAAGTGCCCATTTCCCCTGCCAGACGGCGGTGATCATCACCCGCGCGGCGAATGGTTCGCCCCGGCCGCCGAACCCGTTGCGCACGGCGATGATCCAGGCCGTGATGAGAAGCAGGAGCGTCACGACCGCACCCGGCACAATTCCGGCGAAGAACATGCGCGGAATGGAGACCTCCGCGACCAGCGCGTAGATCACCATCAGGTTGCTTGGCGGGATGAGGCTGCCCAAGGCACCGGCGGAGGCCGCCACGGCGCCGGCATAACGGCGGCTGTAGCCTTCCCTGATCATCGGCGGGATGGTCACGCTGCCGATCGCGGCGGTGGTCGCCGGCCCCGAACCGTTGAGCGCCGCGAAGAAGGCGCAGGCAATCACGGTGACCAGCCCGAGGCTTCCGCGATACGCGCCGACCAGGCTTCGCGCGATCGAGATCAGATGCTCGGCCATGCCGCCCTTTTCCATCAGGCGGCCGGCGAGGACGAACAGCGGAATGGACAGCAGCGGGAATGGCTGAAGCGCCGTGAAGGCGGTCTGGGCCAGCATGGTCTGCGGAATGTCGGCGAGGAACAACGCGACCGCGACGCTGAACCCGACCACGGCATAGATCGGCACACCCATGACCATCAGCACGACGAAGACGATGCAGATGAGGGCGATGTCGCTCACAGGTCGGGCGCGTTCTCATTCTCGACCGTCGGAAAGCCGGTCCGGTCGCCGCGCCACCAGTGCCAGTAGGCCTCGACCAGGCGGAACAGCATCAGCCCGTTGCCCAGCACGATGATGGTCTGGAACCACTTCGCGTCCATGCCGAGCGATACGACGATGGACTGATGACGCCACAGAAGTGCCAGGTATTCCCAGCCCTGGACCATCATAAAGACCAGGAACGCGGCCCAGACCAGATCGGCCAGAAACGTCACCGCCCACGCGATCCGGTAGGGCAGGATCATCACCGCCGCCATCATGCGTACATGGAACTTCTCGTGAACCGCCATGGCCGCGCCGAAATAGACGGCCCAGGTCATCGCGAACATCGCGACGTCCTCGGTCCACACTAGGCCGGTGTTCAGGACGTAGCGCGAGAATACCTGCAGCGCGACGCACGCGGAGATGACAGCGACCAGCGCGCACGCAAGCCACTCCTCGACGACGCGCCCGCCGATCGTGAACAGCATGGGGTGCGCCAGGGCGCGGTCAGGCGGCAGCGCGGATCTTGTCCAGCATCAGCCTGAAGTCCGCGCCCTTGTCGGTCACGAACCTGTCCTGCAGCGGGATCACCGCCTGGATGAAGCTGGTCTTGTCCGGGCGCGTGACCTGCATGCCGTTGTCGCCGAGAAACTTGCGGATGGTCTCCACCTCGGATTCGACGGTGGTGATCTGATGCTGGCCGGCCTCGCGCGCGCATTGCAGCAAGGTCCTGCCCTGCTCCGGCGAAAGACGCGACATGAAGCGCGGGCTGGCGAGCAGCGGGGCAAAGCCGGCGAAGTGCTCGAGGATGGCAAGGTGCTTCTGGAACTCGTAGAACTTCATCGCCTTGATGACGGACGTGCCGTTGTCCGAGCCATCGACCGCGCCGGTCTGCAGCGCGGCCGGCGTCTCGGACCACGCGAGCGGCACCGGCTCGGCGCCGAAGGCACGGAAGGTCTGGATCATCACGTCGTTGCGCGGCACCCGCACCTTCAGGCCGGCCATGTCCCGGACCTCATTGATCGGCCGCCGGGAATTGTAGAAATCGCGGTGCGACAGCGCGCCCCAGGTCAGCAGCGTCACCCCCGTTGCCCGTTGCAGCCGGTCGGCCAGTTCGTCGGCGATGCCGCCGTCGCGCACCTTCCGCACATGCGCCGCCCCCTGGAAGACATAGGGAAGCACCAGAATGTCCATCAGCGGGAAGTGCGGAGAGATGTTGTTGCCGCTGATGAAGTACGCATCCACCGTGCCAAGCTGCAGCGCCTTGAACGCGTCATCCTCGGTGGCGATCGTGGCGCAGCAGCGCACGCGCACGTCGATGGCGCCGCCCATCCGCTCCTTGACCAGTTGCTGGAGCTGCAGCGCGGCGACGCCGTAGTCGGATTCGACCGGCGTCGAGAAGCCGATATTCATGGGCCGCGCGGCCTGCGCGCGCACCACGGCCGGGGCTGCGATCAAGCCTGTTGCGGCCATCAGGCCGCGACGCGTCAGTCTGGCGGACATTTTCTTGCGCTCCCTCTGCGGCGAAGGGCCGGAACGTCTCCGGCGGACCCGTCTCTCCCAGACGAATGATGCTAAGGCGAAATGGATAGACGTAAATTCGAATCTTTGTCGGATTTGATGCATAAACCGCATCATGAACATCCGGCAGATGCGCTGTTTCTCGGTGCTTGGCGACGAACTCCACTTTCGGCGCGCGGCCGCGAGGCTCCACGTGTCGCAGCCGGCGCTCAGCCGTTCCATGCAGCAGCTGGAGGAGGCGCTGGGCTTCCCGCTGCTCGAGCGCGACAAGCGCAATGTCGCCCTGACGCCGGCCGGCAGGGTCTATCTCGACGGGTGCCGCAGCATGCTCGCGACGCTCGATGCGACCATGGGCCGCGCGCGGCGCGCGGCGCGCGGCCAGATCGGCGAGGTCCGGATCGGCTACACCGACATCGCCGTCGCCGGCATCCTGCCCAATGTCGTCCGCAGCTTCCGCAGTGCCTATCCGGGCGTCACCATCACCGCGAACCACGGCTGCAGCCAGGCGCAGATCGACGACCTGGACGCCGACCGGCTGGATGTCGGGTTTCTCACCGGGCCGTGGTCCCGGCCGGGATACGAGACCTGGCCCTTGCAGGTGGATTCGCTGGTCGCCGTGCTGCCCGAACGGCACAGGCTTGCTGCGAAACGCACACTATCGGTGGACGATTTCGCCCACGAGCCTTTCGTCACCGGCGAACCGCGGTTCTGGGCGCATTTCGACTCCCACTTTCGCGCCCTGTGCACGCGCGCCGGGTTCCAGCCCAGGGTCGTGCAGCATGCGTCCAACAACGAGGCGATCCTTGGCCTGGTCGCGTGCGGGATCGGTGTCTCCATTCAGGCCGAGACGATCCGCACGTCGCTCCGCAACGGCGTGGTGATCCGCGGCCTCGTCGGGTGCGCGGCCGAGATCCCAACCCTTGCGGCCTGGCGCACGGATACGCACAATCCGGCCAAGTCCAACCTCATCACCCATGTGAAGGGTCTTTATCCGACGCCGTCGCGCGCGGCCGACCTTGTGCGCGCCGAAACCCGCGCGGCGCGGGCAATCGGCCCTCGCCGAGGGAGCGACCGCGACCGCGCGGCATCCTAGGCAGCACCCGACTTCCGACAGGCAGGATCGGCGAGGAACCCGAAGGCAGAGTATTTGCGGCGTCGCGCTGACCGGCATCACTACCTGTTTCGCCGCGACCGCGGACGACGCCGGGCCGGCACCGCTGTGGTGCCGCGCAGGACGACCGGCGCCTCGAGTTCCGCGGGCGGCGGCGGCGCCTGGCCGGACGCGAGGGCGGCGAGATGGTCGGCCGCGCGCCGGCCCATCTCCGCGGCCGGGACATGCACCGTGGTCAGCGGCGGATCACCGTGGGCGAGGAAGTCGAGGTCGTCGAAGCCGGTCACCGAGACATCGGCCGGCACGACGAGCCCGGCGCGGCGCGCCGCCACCAGTGCGCCGAAGGCGAGATGGTCATTGCCGCAGACCACCGCAGTGGGCGGGTCCGGCAGCGCCAGCAGCGCGGCCATCGCGGCGCTGCCTTCGGCCACGCTATAGGCGCGC
>Ga0224723_1001968_pt1 | contig 11738 bp, 10 predicted proteins | sample Balambano_FR2_Me_FD_161647 | JGI IMG/M metagenome (GOLD analysis project Ga0224723, IMG submission 161647) | Freshwater sediment microbial communities from Lake Towuti, South Sulawesi, Indonesia - Balambano_FR2_MetaG | ecosystem: Environmental > Aquatic > Freshwater > Lake > Sediment | place...
GTCTGCACTTGATAAGCAGTGAAGCGATCGCAGCGCCATTCCTACCTTTAACTGACTTATCTGGCAACTAAAGCTCTGCCGTGGGACGTGGGTTTCGACCGCACTCAACCTACTTTATCTAAGCGCTGAGCGCAGTCGAAACCCGGCATTTCTCCTCATCTGAAACGCTAGCTTGACGTTAAAGTGACGTTCCACTGCACCCCGAATCGCGTCTCCTCCAACCAGCCGCAACAGTTGCGCTCGTGCCTGCTCATCAGGAGGAGCTACTGCATGATTTGCCCAAGCCTGACCATCCTGATGTATGCGATGCGATAACTGTTCAACAATGTTACACTCTACGCTAAATCCTGTCTGGTGATGAAATTAAGCACGCCTTATGAGTTTATTGTTCGTTTGTGGACTGTTTCTGACCCTGCTGATAGGGAGCATCGCTATTTACCTGTTAACGGCTCGTCGCTATCAATCCTCTGATTCTGTTGCCCAATCCTACGATCAGTGGACAGAGGACGGGATCTTGGAGTTTTACTGGGGTGAGCATATTCACTTAGGTCACTATGGTTCGCCTCCCCAACGTAAGGATTTTCTGGTGGCAAAATCTGATTTCGTCCACGAAATGGTGCGATGGGGAGGATTAGAGCACCTGCCGCAGGGCACAACGGTTTTAGATGTGGGGTGTGGTATTGGCGGTAGTAGCCGCATTTTGGCCCGCGATTATGGCTTTGCGGTGACTGGAATTACCATCAGTCCTCAACAGGTGAAACGTGCCCAGGAATTAACTCCGCCAGATCTAGATGTTACGTTTGTCGTTGGTGATGCGATGGCTTTGCCATTTTCCGATGCTAGTTTTGACGTGGTCTGGTCTATTGAAGCTGGGCCTCACATGCCTGACAAGGCTATTTTTGCGAGGGAGTTACTGCGTGTTCTGAAGCCCGGTGGTGTGTTAGTCGTGGCTGACTGGAATCAGCGGGATGCGCGTCAAAAGCCGCTGAATGTTTGGGAAAGACCTGTGATGCGGCAATTGCTTGATCAGTGGTCTCATCCTGCTTTCGCCAGTATTGAGGAATTTGCTGAACTGCTGCAAGAAACAGGGTTCGTTGCAGGAGAGGTGATGACGGCAGATTGGACGCTACCAACGCTACCGTCATGGCTTGATGCCATCTGGCAGGGTATTGTTCGCCCCGCAGGATTAATCAAGTTTGGACTTCCGGGTTGGCTCAAATCCCTCCGGGAAGTTCCCACTTTACTCTTGATGCGGCTGGCGTTTGGTACGGGGCTGTGTCGCTTTGGCATGTTCCGCGCCCTTCGAGGCGAACGCAAGCAAGGATCTACTTTTGCAGAGGCGATCGCTCTAGAAGCAGGAATGGCCACTACTCAATCAGGCAACTGACGGTAGATTCCTAACGATCTCTGCGTCCATATGTAACGGATTTGACATAATTTCGGCTGCTCATCAAGCTCTAGTTTCTATACTGAAAGGGTGTTCCTGGATTAGAAAAGCGACTCTCAGCAGTAGGATGGGGAAGATGGATGAGCTATTGAAAGAATTTGAAGAATTAGTCGATCAGAGTTTTGAGAGCCTGCTGGATCTGGTGAGAGCGATTGAAGGACGAGCAGAGCCAGATGATAGTGAAATGGAGCGCCGAGAGGTACAGCGCTCCTCTCGTTCTACTGCTTCAACCCCTGAGTCGGTTCGTGATGATTCTGGCTCGGTTCCCTCGACCCGGACTTCGACAACCGATCGCGTTATTTCCCCTACAATTACAGAATCCGCCCCCTCCCTACAGGGTATCGGTGGCTTAACTGAAGTGGTACGAGAATTGCGTGAACTCGTAGAACTCCCCCTCAAACGTCCAGATGTGTTGACGCTATTGGGGTTAGAACCAACAACGGGAGTATTGCTAGTAGGCCCACCTGGTACAGGTAAAACTTTGACGGCTCGTGCTCTAGCTCAGGAATTAGAGGTGAATTACATCGCCATTGTAGGGCCAGAGGTGATGGGGAAATATTATGGGGAAGCAGAGGCGCGGCTGCGTAGTCTGTTTCAAAAAGCGTCTCGATCGGCTCCCTGCATTGTCTTCATTGATGAAATTGATAGTTTGGCTCCCGATCGCAGTCGAGTTGAAGGGGAAGTAGAGAAGCGAGTCGTTGCTCAATTGCTCAGCTTGATGGATGGTTTTGCCAGGACTCAAGGCGTGATTGTATTAGCCGCAACTAATCGACCAGATCACCTCGATCCGGCCCTGCGTCGTCCGGGACGGTTTGACCGGGAGGTGCAGTTTCGCGTCCCCGATCGCACAGGTCGGCTCGATATCCTGAAAATTATGACCCGAGCGATGCCGCTCGATGCCTCTGTGGATTTCAACGCGATCGCAGATTTAGCAGTGGGGATGGTAGGCGCAGATCTAAAGGCTTTGTGTCAGACGGCGGCTTATATCGCTCTGCGGCGGTTGCTCCCCACGCTAGATGCTCCTTTGCCCAGAACGATGACTGTTAGCCAGGGAGATTTTTTGCAAGCGTTGAAGCAGATCAAACCCGCCGTGTTGCGTTCTGTTGAAATTGAGACTCCGCAAATCACCTGGGACGAGATTGGCGGCTTGGCAGAGGTGAAGCAAACTCTGCAAGAGTCAGTAGAAGGAGCGTTGCTCTATCCTGAATTGTATCAACACACAAAAGCTAAGGCTCCTCGTGGCATCCTGCTGTGGGGGCCACCAGGGACAGGTAAAACCCTGCTGGCAAAAGCGGTTGCGGCCCAAGCCCGGGCTAACTTTATTGCCGTGAATGGCCCAGAACTGCTGAGCAAATGGGTGGGCGCGTCTGAACAAGCGGTGCGGGAACTGTTCACGAAAGCACGGCAGGCCGCTCCCTGCGTGATATTTATGGATGAGATCGACTCCTTGGCTCCAGCTAGAGGCAGTTTTTCCAGCGATTCTGGTGTAAGTGATCGCGTGGTAGGCCAATTACTTACTGAACTGGATGGATTGCAGGATTGTCCCCATGTGTTATTGATTGGAGCGACCAATCGTCCAGAAGCACTCGATCCGGCGCTTCTCAGAGCCGGACGGTTAGATTTACAAATTAAAGTAGATTTACCCGATCAAACTAGCCGCCTGTCTATTCTGCAAGTGCATAATAGCGATCGCCCACTAGCCGATGTTGATTTGGAACATTGGGCGAAACAAACTGCCGGGTGGAATGGGGCTGACTTGGCCCTCTTGAGCAATCAAGCAGCTCTGGGAGCGATTCGTCGATATCGCAGTCAGGGGCTAAGTGATCCCCAAACGATTCAAATTACATCGGATGATTTTGCTGCTGCTTATCATCGGCTCACTCTGAAGGAATAAGAGTTTCATTGTCACCACTGTGAAGTTCGATTCTGCATCTGGCAAAGTTGGAGCTTGGGCACCAGGAAAAAATTCTTTTCAGAGCGTGAGTTCGACCCTTTGGTAGAACTCGCTCTGATCCTAAGGAAGAGAGAATAGAGCGATCGTTCTGTCTAGAATTTATCCATAACAGATCGATACATTGATAGACTTCTGCCCCAGAAGCACCAGGATTCCGGAATTCTAGCGAATAATGCAGATGTACCTGGCTTACGCTTGGGGAGAATTTATACTTTGAATCCAATGATAGAGATCCGCAGAACTTCTGCCTCAAGGCAGTCTGATGTATTGATAGTTCCCCAGTACAAAGATAGTGATTGTATAGTATCCGTGTCTCATGTGTCGCCTTGCAATTGTTGATGATAATGAATCTTGGTGCTTCATTTTGGCATTCCGGCTGCGACAGCAGGGATATGCTGTATCGACATTCACTAATTCCAATTCATTTCTGTCACAAGCCGAACAATTTGATCTGGCGATCGTAGATTTTTCTATGCCGTCCCCTCGATACCGGATGAACCTGGATGGTCCAGAACTGATTCAACAGGTTAAGCAACAGCTAAGTTTTCCTCCCTTATTTATCTTGATTTCAGGTTTTTTTACACAAGACATTTTGCATCAATCGGTTAATTTGTGTCCTCAAGCTGATGCGGTTTTGAGTAAAGAAGTTGATGCAGAGGCCTTAGTGGAGAAAATTGTAGAGTTACTCTCTCAACGCCGTAAACAGCAAGCTGGAAGCGATACGCTCTCTGGCGTTCATCTTCCTCCCAAGTTCTGTTCAGATTGCACTTGAGAATTGCTATAGTTTTGATCCGAGACCATACAGGCTTATGCAAATATCTACTGAACTTGATGCCTCAAGGAGCCATGAAGCGATCGCCCCTATCGATTGCTTGTCCGTTGTAGAAACCTTTCACTCCATTCAGGGAGAAGGCTTTTGGGTGGGGTGTAATGCTTTTTTTATCCGTCTAGCTGGGTGTGATGTGGGCTGTTCATGGTGCGATACGAAACACTCCTGGCCGATGCATCGCCATCCCCAACAGGGCATCGCGGCCTTGGTTGCTAAGGCCCAAAGTGCTGCCCCTCAGTTTGTCGTGGTCACAGGTGGAGAGCCGCTCCTGCATGATTTGACCGCTTTAACCGAGCAATTGCACCAATCTGGATTGCGGATTCATCTAGAGACCGCTGGAGTCTATCCCTTGAGTGGCCAGTTTGATTGGATCACTCTCTCACCCAAACCCCATAGACCTCCCTGTGCTGAGATCTTTGCTCAAGTCAATGAGTTAAAAATCGTAATTGTTCAGGCATCAGATCTGCTGTGGGCAGAGCAGCAGGCAGCGTGCGTGTCACCAGAAACCGTGAAGTTGCTGCAACCGGAATGGCATACCCCAGAGAGCCAGCAGCTTATATTTGATTACGTGTTGCACCATCCGAAATGGCGGATCAGCTTACAAACTCATAAGTTTTTAGGAGTGCGATGATGACCCCACCCAAAGCGATCGTTCTACTCTCTGGGGGTCTGGATTCAGCCACGTCAGCCGCTCAAGCGATCGCAGATGGCTATGAGGTGATTGCCCTCTCCTTGCGCTATGGTCAGCGCCACGATCGCGAACTGCAAGCAGCGAAACAAATTGCAAACCATTTGGGCATTCAAGAACATTTCATTATGGATGTCGATCTGGCTCAATGGGGCGGCTCAGCCCTGACTGATCAGGCGATCGCCGTCCCGACCGCTGGCGTGAAACCAGATGTGATTCCTGCAACTTATGTACCCGGACGCAATACCGTGTTTATTGCGATCGCACTTTCCCTGGCAGAAGCAAAGGGGGCAGAAGCGATTTATTTGGGAATTAATGCCGTTGATTACTCTGGCTATCCCGATTGCCGTCCAGAATATTTAGCAGCCTTCCAGCACCTTGCCCATCTCTCCTCCAAAGTTGGACTAGAAGGTAAGGCTCCTAGACTGGTTGCTCCTCTAGTGCAGGACGCTAAAACAGACATCGTGCGGCGGGCCCTGCGTTTGGGCATACCGATTGACCAAACATGGTCTTGCTATCTAGGCAGAGAGCAACCCTGTGGTGTCTGCGATGCTTGCCGCATTCGTGACACTGCCATACAAATTGTGCGATCGGAGGGGCGCTGATCCATAACGGCTGCTGGCTCTGGAATTGTTGGTTGTAACAGATTAGCAGGACGATTCAAAATCACCCAGGCGACAGTGCCACTCAAGGCACAGGTAACCCCCAACAACAAAACTTTCAGTCGCTTCACTTGAGCATTCAACCGCACTAATTCGCGATTATATTCTTCCGAACTCGTTAGCTGAGCAGGTTGAGAGGTGACAGCTAAGACCTCCGTTTCGGGCGGCAATGTGGGCGCAAATTGCACTTTGGAATACAGCCAATCCGTAATTAACTGAGGCACTTCGCGCTTAAACCAGCGCAACGCAATCACTCGGAAAGCTGGCTTGGATAGTTTGGCAACCCATTTGGATAGCCGATTTAAGAAGCGCGATCGCAATTTTTGATTGATTAGATTCTTAGCAGCTACATCATACAAACAATCCAGGATTAACGCTGCTGTTGCTTCTTCACGCTGAATTAATGAAGTAAGCAGCAACAAAACATCTCGCATTCGCTCCGCTTCCATTTGAGCTTCTATCGCTTCCTGCTGCGTCGAACCGGGTTGCCGAAGGGGAGTCTGATCTGGCATGGTCACTAAAGGTTAAAGATAATCTGAGCAACACTGATGTAGATAGGCTTAGCATAGTTCTCCCTTGTCCAACATGCCAGTTATTGATTACACTTGCTCTCTACCGGAAGAGAGAAGAAATCAAATTCATTTGTTACAGCCAAATCGCGTAGAAAGTCTTTACCTTTCCATCCAGACAAAACATGAATTCGATAGCCCCATATTGCGTGCGATGCATGAACAGTATGGAACCTCAAACGGCGGCTTTTTGTTGGAGGGGGCTGCGCCCGCTCCAACAAAAAAACATTCGTCACTCACATTTATCAAATTCATATAGATAAGACTCACGCACTTTGTGGGAAAACCCAATAAAGTTAGAGGATTTGTGGGGCGCGTCGCGCCCCACAAATCCTCGTAAGTCTTGATAGAAAGAAAAAAGGAGAGTTCTTGGAGAACTCTCCCTACCATCAGGGTGCATCTACTTAGCGTATTATGGCATCTTGGGGGTGGGGGGTGTCACCCCCTAAACGAGAAATTTTCATCAAAAATCAGAATTTTATTAACTCCGTATAAACCCTGATTCATTTATCGTTTGAAGAAGTAATATATAACTCTGCTGAAATTCCCTCCCCAAAAAAAGGGAGAGTCCTTTTGAGAACTCTCCCTACCATCAGGGTGCATCTACTTAGCGTATTATGGCATCTTAGGGGTGGGGGGTGTCACCCCCTTTTCTATTTTTTGGGTAAAGAAGTTATGAAAATACTTGTTTTATTTGAGTTTTTTAGTGGAATGTGAGTCTCTAACAGTTTTTTATCAAAGTGAGCTTGCTGGGCAGCTCCACTCATGAGAAGACAGCGATCGATCATCATGTTTCCAATTATCGAATTTGTAGATTGGAAATTTACAACCGCCAGAATCAAGCCTAAAACCAATCATCGGTAGATTATACCCATTTATAATTACGCATCTACATGCAAAAAAAAGGGAGAGCCATTTGGTAACTCTCCCTACCATCAGGGTGCATCTACTTAACAGATTATGGCATCTTTAGGGTGAGGGGTGTCACCCCCAAAAGAAGAGCTTTTCGGCAGAGATTTAATAACTGTATAGCTTTTATGCAGATAAATCAGGTTGGCTTATGCCCAAAACGGGTTGGTTAGCCATTCAATTTCTTTGCCAACAGTTGGTTGGTTAATTTAGGGTCTGCGCGTCCACCTGTCTCTTTCATCACCTGCCCTACAAAGAAACCAAGTAGTTTGGTTTTACCTGCTCGATATTTTGCTAACTCATCCGGGTTAGCAGCAATCACAGCATCAATAGCCGCCTCGATCGCCCCTGTATCTGAAATTTGAATCAGCCCTTTGCTCTCCACCAGTTCTTTAGCAGAACCACCCTTGGTCAGTAACTCTGGCAGAATATCCTTAGCAATTTTATTACTGATTGTGCCGTTTTCAATCAAACCAATCATTTCTGCCAAAGTGTCAGGGGTTAAAGGAATTTGCCAAATCCCCAACTTTTCACTGTTAAGATAGGCACTGATATCGCCCATCACCCAGTTGGCTACTTGTTTGGCTGGCGCAGCGTGGGTCAGGGTTGCTTCAAAGTACTCAGCGATCGCCCGGTCATCTGTCAACACTCGCGCATCATAAGAAGACAGACCCAATTTGCTTTCATAGCGCTGCCGCTTCTGGGCGGGCAGTTCTGGTAAGTCAGCTTGCCACTGAGTGAATTGAGTCTCAGATACTTGAATTGGCACAAGATCGGGTTCTGGGAAGTAGCGGTAGTCACTAGAGCCTTCCTTCACCCTCATGCTAATCGTGCGTTGGGAACCTTCTTCCCACAAGCGGGTTTCTTGAACAATTCGTTCGCCTGCCTCGATCGCTGCAATCTGCCGTTCGATTTCGTAGTTAATGGCCCGCTCGATCGCGTTGAACGAGTTCATATTCTTGATCTCGACCTTCGTGCCAAATTTTTCCGAGCCAACGGGCCGCACCGAAATATTAACATCACAGCGCAGGGAACCTTCCTGCATATTGCCATCGCTCACGTCTAGATAAAGCATGATCCGGCGCAACTCACGGGCATACTCTGCTGCCTCGGCTCCAGATCGCATATCGGGTTCTGAAACGATTTCAATCAACGGCACTCCCGTGCGGTTAAAATCCACTAGAGAATAACTGGAACCAGATAACCGCTCACTGCCTGCATGGACGAGCTTGCCTGCATCTTCCTCCATGTGTAAGCGCGTAATGCCAATCCGCTTATGGACAGTTTTTCCCTGGTCATCGTCTAATTCAATTTCTAGCCAACCGTGTTCGGCGATCGGCAAATCATACTGAGAGATTTGATAATTCTTGGGCAGGTCGGGATAGAAATATTGCTTGCGATCGAATTTACTATAGTTCGCGATCGTGCAGTTAAGCGCTAATCCTGCCTTGACTGCGTACTCCAACACCCGTTGATTGAGGACAGGCAGCACTCCTGGCATTCCCATACAGACAGGACAAATGTTGGTATTGGGAGGACTGTCGAACTGAGTGGAACAGGTACAAAAGATTTTGGTATCGGTCTTTAACTGACAGTGCGTTTCCAGTCCAATCACAGCTTCGTATTGGGTCTTGACAGGTGCAGCGGTAGTCATGCGAGTAAAAGCCGTAGAGGTAATTAGTAGAAATGGTAACTTGGCACTATTCCCTAGTTCCGCAGCTCCCGCTTTTCCCTGGTTTCCAAGCTCCCGCTTGGAAACTGGTTGGGGGAAGCTCCAGTTTTTCCGCAGTTAGGAAGCTGGAGCTTCCTGGACAGCATTACCAAGCAGGAGCTTGGTAATGAGGGGAACAGATGGATCTATTTTATCGTGGCTAGCAGACGGTGGCTCCCGCTTTTCCCGCAGTTAGGAAGCTGGAGCTTCCTGGACAGCATTACCAAGCTGGAGCTTGGTAACGAGGGGGATATGGACAGCATTACCAAGTAGGAGCTTGGTAACGAGGGGGATATTTTTACAGTCAAGGGGAAACGACTTGGGAGTGCATCCCACTTTTGTAATCTGCTAAACCCGATTTTGCGAGTGGCGCGGGCGCAGCCCGCGCCACTCGCAAAATCGGGATGCACTCCGACTTGGCATAGCAGAGGTGGGAAAGATATTAACAATCCTAAAATCCTGTTGAGATATTAGTAGTTTTGAATCAGTAACTCTTGACCCTGAGCAGCCCCTTCCTGCTTGTAGTTATTCATACCATACTGAAGAGTCCACCTGGTTATATGAGCAAAGCTGAACAACGCTCTGATTTCTGAGGAGTCATCATAGGTAATGAGCCACTTGTGCTGGCATTCACGCATATTTTTAGCAAACCGCTGGTGATCAAAAGCAGTGTGTAAATTTCCTTTCAAGCCATAAAGTTTTGATTTTGTCGCACTTAAATAAGGTGGATCAAGGAAGATAAAAACATTTTCTCCGTCTTGAAACAATAAGTTCTCGTAGTCACTATTAGTGATATGAACATGAGGCAAGAAAAAGGAGACGTGACGGAGTCGGTCAATCGACGAATCGGTAAACCTGCGTTCAAATGCTTGTTGTGAATAGCCACCTGAATCTACAGTGCCTGAAAAAGTAATTCGGTTTAAAACAAAAAAACGTACTGCTTTCTCAAAATCGCTCAGTTTGAGGTCTTCGCGAGTTAAATCATTGAATAGTTCCCTGCCGTTTTGATATTTCTGCTTAATTCTGTCTACCGCATCTGCAAGGGATGCAATATCACTTTTGGCGTATGACCAAAAGCAGCACAAATCAAAATTTAAGTCGTTGATCCAGTATCGTCTGATTCGATTACCTAATAATTGTTTAACCGCAAGAAAAACAGAGCCACCTCCGACAAACGGCTCTCTATATTCACTAATATTTAACGGAATATGAGGCAGTATCTTATCAAGAGCTTTTGATTTTCCGCCTGGATAGCGGAGTGGGCTTTTGGCTTTTGACATAGTGATTAATGATTTGCTTTGATTTCAATTTCTAAGTTTTCGTTTCGTTTTGGTATTAGATATAATCCGGGCTAAGAACAGGATCATTCTAATTTAGGCTAATTTAGTCAAAAAAAGGCTCCTGCGTTCGCAGGAGCCTGATTCAAAACTAGCTAGCAAAAAGCGATCGCAACTCTAGTCAATGTCAGGCATCGACAAGACTGGCTCAGTTTCGCGCTCAATGCCCTTCTCGAAACCAGCCGCAGCAGCCCGCGCACGACCTGCGTGCCACAGGTGACCGACTAAGAAGAAGAAGCCCAGCACAAAGTGAGAAGTTGCTAACCAGGCACGAGGAGAGACATAGTTCACGGAGTTGATTTCCGTTGCTACACCACCCACCGAGTTCAAGGAACCCAAGGGAGCATGGGTCATGTACTCAGCCGCACGACGAGCTTGCCAGGGCTGAATATCGTTCTTGATCTTGTCCAGATCCAGACCATTAGGCCCGCGCAGCGGCTCTAACCAGGGGCCGCGGAAATCCCAGAAGCGCATGGTCTCACCACCGAAGATGATTTCGCCTGTCGGAGAGCGCATCAAGTACTTACCCAAACCAGTCGGACCTTGAGCAGAACCGACGTTAGCACCCAAGCGTTGGTCACGGATCAAGAAGGTCAAGGCTTGTGCCTGAGACGCTTCAGGACCGGTAGGACCGTAGAATTCGCTGGGATAGGCGGTGTTGTTAAACCAAACCATCGTGGATGCAATGAATCCCATCAGGGATAACGCACCCAAACTGTAGGACAGGTAAGCCTCACCTGACCAGATGAAGGCACGGCGTACCCAACCAAAGGGCTTGGTGAGAATGTGCCAGATACCACCAGCAAGACAGATGAAACCAACCCAAATGTGACCGCCAATAATGTCTTCCATGTTGTTGACACTGACGACCCAACCTTCGCCACCAAAAGGAGACTTGAGCAAGTAACCAAAAATGGTGATCGGGTTGAGCGTGGGGTTTGTAATGACACGGACATCACCACCACCGGGTGCCCAGGTGTCATAAACTCCACCGAAGAACATGGCCTTGAAGACCAACAGGAAAGCACCCAGTCCTAACAGGATCAAGTGATAACCGATGATATTGGTCATCTGGTTCTTGTCCTTCCAGTCATAGCCAAAGAAGGAAGAGTATTGCTCTAGAATCTCAGGTCCACGAATGGCGTGGTAGATTCCGCCCAAACCAAGGACAGCAGAGGAAATCAGGTGAAGGACACCAACGACGAAGTAAGGGTAAGTATCAATGACTTCGCCACCGGGGCCAACACCCCATCCCAACGTAGCGATGTGAGGCAGGAGAATCAAGCCTTGCTCGTACATGGGCTTCTCTGGGATGAAGTGAGCCACTTCAAACAAAGTCATCGCTCCAGCCCAGAAAACGATCAGACCAGCGTGGGCTACATGAGCACCCAACAGCTTTCCAGACAAGTTGATCAGACGGGCATTACCGGCCCACCAAGCAAATCCGGAAGACTCTTGGTCGCGCCCACCCATTGCAATTGAACTATTAGAGAGCGTTACCACGTGGCAGTACCTCTTCAGGGAATACAAAGTGTTCGTGAGGCTGATCCTGAGGTGCCATCCAGGCACGGATACCCTCGTTCAGCAAAATGTTCTTGGTGTAAAACGTCTCAAACTCTGGGTCTTCAGCAG
>Ga0224723_1001969_pt1 | contig 11737 bp, 12 predicted proteins | sample Balambano_FR2_Me_FD_161647 | JGI IMG/M metagenome (GOLD analysis project Ga0224723, IMG submission 161647) | Freshwater sediment microbial communities from Lake Towuti, South Sulawesi, Indonesia - Balambano_FR2_MetaG | ecosystem: Environmental > Aquatic > Freshwater > Lake > Sediment | place...
CCGGGGCGCCCGAGTCAACCACCCGAGTCAACCATCATCGGCATCCGGTGCAGACTGCCGCGATGGACGTCTCCTCCCCGCCGCTCCATCCGGCCCTGCACGACCGCCTGCGCCGCGAGGCGCGGCCGGTGCACCTGCCGGCGGGCGCCCGCGCCTTCACCGCCGGCCAGAAGGCGCCGTTCTTCCTGCTGGTCGAGCGCGGCACGGTGCGCGTGGTGCGCACCAGCGCCGAGGGGCGCGAGGTGGTGCTGTACCGCGTGCATGCCGGCGAAAGCTGCATCCTGACCACCGCCGCGGTGCTGGGCGATGCCCCGTGGAGCGCCGATGCCTTCGCCGACACCGATGTGGACGCGCTGGCCCTGCCGGCCGAGAAGATGTTCGCGCTGCTGGCCGACAGCTCGGAATTCCGCAAGTTCGCGCTGGGCGCCTATGCCGCGCGGCTTGCCACGCTGATGGAGCGCGTCGAGGAGGTCGCGTTCGAAGGAATCGCGCCCCGCCTGGCCCGCACACTGCTTTCGCTCGCCGAGGACGGCCAGGTGCGTATGACGCACGAGGCGCTGGCCGCCGAGATCGCCTCGGCCCGCGAGGTGGTCAGCCGCCAGCTCAAGACATTCGAGCGCGAGGGCCTGGTGCAGCTCGCCCGCGGCACGGTGGAGCTGCGCGATGGCGCGGCACTGGCGCGCATCGCCGACCACGCGTGACTTGATCACGGAACGCCTGGCCCGTGCCGGCGCAGGATTGTCCCGTCCGCAATCACGGAGGGACCAGGACATGTTCGCGAAGAATGTCGGCTCGATCGATCGCGTGTTGCGCGTGGGGGCGGGCGGATTGCTGATCGCGCTGGCGGCAATCGGCACGATCGGCTGGTGGGGCTGTATCGGCCTGGTGCCGCTGGCCACCGGCCTGTTCGGCACCTGCCCGGCCTATTCCCTGCTTGGCCTGAAAACCTGCCCGCTATCCAAGGCGGCCTGAGCGGGCTTCCGCACCGCCGCAAGCCGGTCCATCCTGCCGCCCGGAAAATCTCCGGGAGGCAGCGATGGACACGGTTTCGGGCGATCTCTACGCCGGCATGGGGCTTTACATCGGCGGCGTCTGGCGTGCCGCCGGCGGGGCCGGCCGGCGCACGGTGATCGATCCGGCAACTGAACTCTCCAACGGCGAAATCCCGCTCGCCTCGGCCGAGGACCTGACCGCGGCCGTCGATGCCGCGGCCGAGGCATTCAAGACCTGGCGCAAGGTGGGGCCGTGGGAGCGGTCGCGCCTCCTGCATGCCGCGGCCGCGAAAATCCGCGCCAACGCCGATGCCATCGCGCGGATGATGACGCGCGAAGTGGGCAAGCCGCTGGCGGAAGCCAAGGGCGAGACGCTGGGCGCCGCCGAGTATTTCGAATGGTACGCCGAGGAAGCCAAGCGCATCTATGGCTTCACCGTGGAAGGTCGGACGCCGGATTCACGCCTGCAGGTTTCCTATCAGCCGGTGGGGCCGGTGGCTGCCTTCACGCCGTGGAACTTTCCGGCCGTGCTGCCCGCCCGCAAGATCGCGCCGGCGCTGGCCGCCGGCTGCACCGTGGTGATCAAGCCGGCCGAGGAAACGCCCGGCACCTGCATGCTGATCCTGACCGCCCTGATCGAGGCCGGCATCCCGCCCGGCGTGGTCAATCTGGTTCTCGGCGATCCCGCCTTCGTGAGTTCCACCCTGATCGCCGATCCGCGCATCCGCAAAATCTCGTTCACCGGCAGCGTCGCGGTGGGCAAGAGTTTGATGAAGCTCGCCGCCGATGACCTGAAACGCGTGAGCATGGAACTCGGCGGGCATGCGCCGGTGCTGGTGTTCGACGATGCCGATGCCGTGCAGGCCGCCGAGATGAGCGCGCGCGCGAAATTCCGCAATGCCGGGCAGGTGTGCGTCGCGCCTACGCGCTTCTACATCCACGAGAAGGTCTTCGACGCCTTCGCCGAGAAATTCGTCGCGGTGGCGAAGTCGCTGAAGGTCGGCAACGGCCTGGAACCGGGCATCGAGATGGGGCCGCTGGCCAACCGCCGGCGCTTTGATGCCGCCCAGGCACTGGTCGCCGATGCGGTTGCCAAGGGGGCCGAAGTGCTGACCGGCGGCGCCCCGGTGGCCGGCCACAATCGCGGCTTCTTCTTCCAACCCACGGTGCTGAAGAATGTGCCCGACGAGGCGCGGGTGATGAGCGAGGAGCCGTTCTGCCCGATCGCGCCCTTGACCACCTTCACCGACACCGAGGCCGCGATCGCGCGCGCCAACAGCCTGCCGGTGGGGCTGGCCGGCTACATCTTCACCCGTAATCTGAAGACTGCGCAGGACGTGGCCGAGCGCATCGAAACGGGGATGGTGGGCGTGAACGACGTGATGCTGGGCGTCGCCGAACTGCCGTTCGGCGGCGTGAAATGGAGCGGCGTGGGGCGCGAGGGCGGCCCGCTGGGCATCAAGGATTATCTGGAACCGCACGCGATGAAGTTCCGGCTGGTATAGCGCGTCGCGTCCGGCCCGGCGCCCCCTTCTCCCTGTCCCTCTCCCGCAGGGGGAGAGGGGACCTTGTGGCGGCTGGTGCCGTACCGTTCCCTCTCCCCTTGCGGGAGAGGGACAGGGAGAGGGGCCCCATCCGCCATCACGAAAAGCCGATGACCCCAACAGACCTCGCGGCCCTGCATCCACGCCTGTATCACCTGACGGTCGCCGAGAACCTGCCCGGCATCACGGCGCGCGGCCTGCTGCCAACGGCGGCACTGCTCGATCTGTTCGAGGCGACAGCCGCGGAACGTGCGACCTGCCAGGCCCGCCGCGTTCAGCGGGTGCCGCTGTGGCATCACCGGTACGGCACGGCAGTGCTGACCGATAACCTGCCACTCCATGAAGGCAAACTTGCGGAATACCTCGACGATGGGATCGCGCCTTCCGACTGGCTGGGCAAACTGAACGCACGTGTCTTCTTCTGGACCGAGGAAGCACGGGCGCGGGGGCTGGCCTCGGCACGCGCCAATCGCGGGCGGCGCATGGTGCTGCTGTCGATCGACACGCTGAGCGTCGCGAGCGCGCACGCGGGCGAGATCGAACTGTCGCCGATCAATTCGGGCGCGACGCTGCGAAGGCCGGCTCGGCGTGGCCATGCGACATTCACCCCGCTCGGCGCATACCCTTATCCCGCCTGGCAGCGGCTACGGCGGAAGAAGACGCCCGACCGGGTTGTCGAGGTCGTTGTTCGCGGCCGGCCCGTGCTTGTGTCGGCGCATGATCTGCGGATCGAGCATCTTTCGGGCTGACACACCGCCACGCTTGCGCCCGGCCTGCGCCTGCGCTGCGATGGGCGGCCAAAACAGGGAGAGAACCACCATGCGCCTTGCCATCCTGGCCGCTGCCGCGGTCGTGCTTGCCGCACCGGCGCTGGCCCAGCTACAGGCGCCCGGCCCGACGCTGGCCGCCATCCGCGCCAAGGGCGTGCTGGATTGCGGCGCGCATCCCGGCGCGCCGGGCTTCGGGCTGATGGATTCCCGCGGCGTCTATCGCGGGCTGGATGCCGATACCTGCCGCGCCGTCGCCGCCGCGATCTTCGAGGGCGATGCCGGCAAGGTGCGCTGGACCGTGCTGAACAGCCAGGCCCGCATCCCCGCGCTGCAATCGGGCCAGGTCGATATGCTCAGCCGCACCTTCACCTGGACCATGGGGCGCGACACCGCATCGGGCATCACCTTCACCGCCGTGAATTTCTACGACGGCCAGGGCTTCCTGGTGCGGCGAAGCCTGAACCTTCGCTCGGCGCGCGAGCTGAGCGGCGCCAGCATCTGCGTGACCAGCGGCACCACCAACGAACTGAACCTGGCCGATTGGGCACGAGTGAACAATATCCGCATCAACCCGGTGGTGTTCGAGCAGAACGACGAAACCCGCAAGGCGTACGAGGCCGGGCGGTGCGACGCCTTCAGCACCGATGCCAGCCAGCTCGCCGGCATCCGCACCGCGCTGCCGCGGCCCGAGGAGCACGTCGTGCTGCCCGACATCATCAGCAAGGAGCCACTGGCACCCGCGGTGCGCAAGGGCGATCCGCAGTTCATCGACATCGTGCGCTGGACCGTCTTCGCCCTGCTGATCGCCGAGGAGCTTGGCGTGACAGCTGCGAACGTGGATCAGATGCTGGAAAGCCAGAACCCGGAAATCCGCCGCCTGCTGGGCCGTTCCGGCGATTTCGGCAACGGCATGGGGCTGGATAATCGCTGGGCCTACTGGGCGATCAAGGCGGTGGGCAACTACGGTGAGATCTTTGACCGGAACGTGGGCAAGGATTCGCAGCTGAACCTGCCACGCGGCGTGAATGCGCTGTGGACGCAAGGGGGGCTGATGTACGCGCCGCCGATCCGGTAGGCGCGGTCAGCCCCCGAACAGCCGCGAATCCCAGATCACCGGCCGGTGCAGGCTGGGCTGGATGCTCGGGAAGTCGGGGTGGGCGGGATTGATCAGCACGTTCTGCTCGGTGCGGCAGACGGCGCTGGGCACGAACAGGATGGCGCTGCGTTGCTGCTCAACCCAGAGCGTGCCGTGACGCTGTGACGGGCCGGGCTTGCTCTCATCCCAGCCGGGGAGATGCGCGACATCCAGCACTTCGTAGCTTAGCCCGACGGGCAGCGTGATCGTTATCCAATGCTGATTCGGTGGCGGCTCGCCGCTGCCGTTTACCAGGACTTCCAGCATGGCAAGGGACAGATGCTCGGAGGCATAAATGATCGGTGTGCCCTCGCCGTTCCAACGGCCCGGCGAGAGGCGCGAGCCTTCGGCGCTGAAGACCGGGTAAGCGCCGTTATGATCACCGATCCGATAGCACAGCACGGTCCTGTCGAGCTTTTGTGCTCGCAGACCGGCTGTCACAGGACCACGCCGTACTTCAACCCGCCGATGATGCGTTCAACCTCCTTGGCGCCGACCTCGCTGCCCAGCGCCAGATCGAGCGGCGCGCGATCGCGCAGCATCATGTGAGGACGGGCAAGGAAACGCCGGGTCGCGTCATCGGTCTTCCAGACCTCCTTCGCATAAGCGAAAACGCGGGCAATCCGCGCGACCCGCTCGCTCTCCCTGGCGGTCAGCCGGCCGGCGAGCTTTCGCCGGGCCAGGGTTGCCCGAGGCACCAAGCGATACTTGAATCCGGTCTCCTCCGGCGCCACAATTTTCGCCAGTCGCTCCAGCGCCGAGACGGGCAAGCCTTTCTGCAGCCGATCGGCGACATCCAGGGGGCCGTAGCGGGAAGGCAACCCGATCAGGCTGATCATCTGCGGCAAGGCATTCATCACGGCCTCCCTTATGCTCAACTGAGCCAGAACATAGCCTCACCTGAGACAGGCTTCAACCGCGCCCGAAGCTCGCCCCGAATCGACAACACGCAGCCCTTGCGCCAAGCATGGCGGATGGCAGCCTCCCTCCTCTCGCTGCATGTGCTGGACACCACCCGCGGCGGCCCTGGCATCGGCATGCGCGTGGAGTTGCACCGCATCGCACCCGATCCACGGCCGCTGGCCGAAATCATCACCAACGCCGACGGCCGCGCGCCTGCGCCGCTGCTGCCGCCCGAAAAGTTCGTCCCAGGCACCTACGAACTCCGCTATCACGTCGGCGCCTATTTCCGCGCGCGCAACCAGGGCGATGAGCCGCAATTCCTCGATGTCGTGCCGGTGCGCTTCGCAATGCGGGCCGACGCCGGGCACTATCACGTGCCGCTGCAGGTCACCCCCTGGGCCTATGCGACCTATCGCGGCAGTTAAGCCCGCAGCAGGCCACGCATCGGCGCCACACCGGCGCTGTCGGGGAACACGTCGCGGTCCAGCGCGGCGGCCGGCACGCGCATGTGTCCGCCCAGCAGGCCCTTGGCCAGCGCGCGCAGGTCGGTGGTGGGCACCAGGTCACGGTTCTCGTGCAGCTCGCCAAGCCCCGGCCAGTCGCCCAGCATCCTGCCCCCGGCCACCGCGCCACCGGCGAGGAACGCAACGCCGGCCGTGCCGTGATCGGTACCGCCGGTGCCGTTGATGCGCACGGCACGGCCGAATTCGGTCATCGCCAGCACGCAACTGGTGCGCCAGGCATCGCCAAGCGCTGCCTTCAGGGCGGCGAAGCCTGCATCCAGCGTGCCCAGCAGATTGGGCAGCCGCTGCGCCTGGTTCGCATGCGTGTCGAAGCCGTTCAGTTCCATCGCGGCAATGCGCGGCCCCTGGGGTTGGGCCAGCAGGCTACCGGCAGCCTGCATCAGCGTGACGAACCCGGCGCGCTCGCCGCCGGGCTGGCCGGCAGGCTGCGATCCAAGGGCGGCGGCGGCAAAGCGCCGGCCGGATTCGGCATCGGCGAACACCGGCCCCAGCAGCGGATCGCGGCGATACAGCTCGGCCAGGCGCGCGATCGCCTCGGGGCTGGTGGCGGGCAGGTTGCGCGGCACCCAGTTCGCGGTGCGCGCGGCACCCCGCAGCAGCAGAGGCACGTTCTGTCCCGCCGCCAGCGCCTTGCGGCTGGGCGTGTCGGCGGCGCGCGCCTCGGCCGGCCACAGCGCCAGCACGGCGCGGTTCAGCCAGCCGGCGGAGAGCCGCTTGTCGGCACCGCTTTCCAGGAAATCCTGGCCGTCGAAATGGCTGCGCGTGCGCCACGGCCCGGCCACGGCATGCACGATCGCCGCCTCGTTCGCAGCATACATTTTTTGCAGTTCCGGCATCGCGGGATGGAGGCCGAACGTGCCACCCAGATCGAGCAGGCCCCCTTCCTGCCCCGGCCCCGGCATCGCCAGCGGCCCACGCAACTCTGCGAATTTTGGGTCGGTATAGGGCGCGACGGCGGAAAGCCCGTCCAGCGCGCCGCGCAGCACCACGGCCACAAGGCGCCGTTCACCGGGCGCGTTGGCCAGGGCCAGTTCGGCGCGGCCCGCGGCCAGGCCAGCGGAAAGCCCCAGGATGAAGCCGCGACGCCCGAGGGGAAGATGACTCATCGCCTCACCTCCGCTGGAACGCCGGCGAACCGAGCAGCACCACAAGCCCGTCGCGCGACGTCTCGGCATTGCTGACATTGAAGCGCGTGTGCTGATCGGCAAGCGGCCCGAGCGTGGCCTCCAGCACCGCGCGGGGGTCAGGTGGATCGGCAATGCGGCGCACCAGCGTGCCGGCCCATTCGATGCGCCGCAGCATCGCTTCGGGTCCGGCCCAGTTCTCGGCCCGGTCGGGCCAGCCGTTGGGGGCCGGGGCGAGGAACATCGGCTGACCCAAGATGTTCAGCGCGCCCAGCCGGTTCGGCGGCGGCAGCGGATTGCCGGTGGCGCGGAACGAGGCGACGACGAACTCCAGCGGCGTGCGCAGTTTCGATTGCGCCTTGCCCCATGCATCCGGCAGGGCCACCACCGCCTTGGCGGACGCCTTCAGGTCGCCGCCGGTGTCGGCCAGCCGCTTCTCGATGGCGGCAATGGCCGCGGGCGGCGGGTCGTCGGCCACGAAATGCCGCGCCAGCTTGGTCGCCAGGTGCCGCCAGGTGGCGGGGCGCGTGGCGAGCCACCGGATCGCCTCCTCGCCGGCCGCCTCGCCCTCGGTGAAGGTGCGGCCCATCACCTGCTTGTCGCCCGGCTCGTGCATCGGCACCCGGAACACGAAGGGCGCGGGGCCGGGATTGCCGGCGGACCAGCCGGTCAGCACGCGGGCCAGCTGCGTGACGTCGGCCTGCGCGTAGCCCCCGGCGGGCGAGATCGTGTGCAGCTCCATCAGCTCGCGCGCGTAGTTCTCGTTCAGCCCTCGCCGTGAACGCTGTCCCAGAAAACTGTTCGGCCCCATCGACTGCGCGTTGTCCAGATAGCGCAGCATGGCCGGATGCCGGGCCGAGGCGAGCACCATGTCCTCGAATTTCCCCAGGCAGTTGGCGCGGATGGTGTTGAGGTAGTAGTCGCCGACCAGCGCGCCGGGGTTGCCGCCGCGCAGGCTCACGGTCAGATGGTTGGCCCAGAACAGCGCCCAGCGTTCCAGAAAGGGCGTATCGGTCGTGGCAAGCCACTCCATGAGTTCGGCAACGAAGCCGCGATAGGCCAGCTGCACCGGGTTGGGATCGGGCTGGGTGCGCTGCTGGATGAAGGTGGTTTCCAGCGCCGTCGCGGGATCAGGTGCCGCGGCCTTCAGCGTATCCGGCACGGGTGCGAGCCGTTCGATCTGGGCATGCAGCCAGCCACGCGGATCGTGCGCGGCAGCCACGATTTCGCCCGGGCGGGCGCCCAGCCCGAAACGGTTGGCGGCGACGGCAGCATCGCGGCTCATGACGGGGACCATGCCACAGGATGGATGCTTAAGGCATGGTGAAGTGTAGCGAAGTGTGTACGCGCACAACGCGCATCCGGCTCAAGCTGTTGCCCGGATGCGGGGCGCCCCCAGACGCGGCGCGGCAGCCAGCAATGCCTGCGTGTAGGGATGGGCGGGGGCATCGAACACGCGATCTCGTGCGCCTTGCTCGACAATCTCGCCACGCTGCATCACCACCACGCGGTCGGAAATCTCCTCGGCCACCGCCAGGTCGTGGGTGACGAACAGGCAGGCGAACCCCTGGTCGCGTTGCAGCGTGCGCAGCAGCCCCAGCACCTGCTTCTGCACGGTCATGTCGAGCGCACTGACGGGTTCGTCGGCCACCACGAAGGCCGGGCGGCGCACAAGCGCGCGGGCGATCGCCACGCGCTGCCGCTGGCCGCCGGAAAGCTGGTGCGGGAACCGATCGCCAAGGCCACCGAGGCCCACCTGCTCCAGCATCGCCTCGGCGCGGGCGATCCGCTCCGGCATGGGCATGCCGGTCGGCAGCCGCAGCGGTTCGGCCACGATCGCGCGCACCCGCATGCGCGGATCGAGCGAGGCGTAGGGATCCTGGAAGACGATCTGGCAGGCCAGGCGGAATTCCTGCAGCAGGGCACCGTGCAGATGCGTGACATCCTGCCCACGGAACATCAGCTGGCCGGTGGAGGGTTCCACCAGCCGCAGCATGGCGCGGCCCAGCGTGGTCTTGCCGCTGCCGGAGCCACCCACCAGCGCCACAACTTCGCCCTCGTTCAAGGCGAGCGACACCGACTTCACCGCGTGCGTCGGCGGCCTGCGATCAAGCAACCCGCGCGCGGCAAAGATGACCGACAGGGATCGCGCTTCGATCAGCGGCTGCGCGTGCCCACGCGGCGCAACCGCCTCGCCACGCCGCGGCATGGCATCGACCAGTGCCTGCGTGTACGGGTGGTTGGGCGCGGCCAGCAGCGACGCGGCCCCACCTTCCTCCACCACCTCGCCTTGGCGCATCACTACCGCGCGGCCGGCGTAGCGCGCGACCAGGCCCAGATTATGCGTGATCAGCAGCACGGCGGTGCCCTGCTCCCGTGTCAGTTCCAGCATCAGGTCCAGCACCTCGGCCTGGGTCAGCGTATCGAGCGCCGTGGTCGGTTCGTCGGCGATCAGCAGGCGGGGCCTCAGCAGCATCACGCTGGCCAGCATGATGCGCTGGCGCATGCCCCCCGAGAACTCGTGCGGGAATGCGCCCATGCGCCCGGCATCGATGCCGACACGCGCAAGCATCTTTTCGCACGCCGCCCGCGTCGCGGTTGGGGTTGCGCGGAAATGCTGGCGAAATCCTTCCGCCATCTGCGCGAATACGGTCATGGCCGGGTTCAGGCTGGTCATCGGCTCCTGGAACACCATGCCGATCCCCGGTCCGCGCAGCGCGCGCATGCGGGCATGGGGCGCCGCCGCGATATCCTCGCCCTGGAACCGGATGCCGCCGCCCGAAAGCCGCAGCCCGGGCGGCAGCAGGCCAAGGATCGCGCGGGCGGTGGCGCTTTTGCCGGACCCGCTTTCGCCGACCACGGCCAGCACCTCGCCCGGATCGACCGTGAACGAGACGCGATCGACCACGGGCCGCGCCCCCGCCGCCACCGACAGCTGATCGAGCGCCAGCAGCGCGGTCATCGTGCCTCGCGCGGGTCAAGCAGGTCGCGCAACGCGTCGCCCAGCAGGTTAGCGCCCAGCAGGCAGGCGGCGATCATCAGGCCGGGGGCGATCGAAAGCCTCGGCGCCTCCTGCATGAACGGCCGGGCACTGGCCAGCATGTTGCCCCAGGTCGCGGCCGGCGGCGGCACGCCCAGGCCCAGGAACGACAGCGCGCTTTCGGACAGCACGACCCAGCCGAACATCGACGTCGCCAGCACCGTCACCGGCGCGATCGTCTGCGGCGCGACGTGGCGGAACAGCGTGAACCATTCCGAATTGCCAAGCGCGCGCGATGCTTCGATGAACTCGCGCTCGCGCACCGACAGCACCGTGCCGCGCACCACGCGTGCCACCGTCGGCGCGAAGGCCAGGCCCAGCGCCAGCACGATCCCCCAGGCCGACGGGCCGAGCACGGCCAGCAGCCCCAGCGCCAGCAGGATGCCCGGAAAGGCCAGCAGCGTATCGTTCACCGCCCCCAGCACGCGGTCGAGCCAGCCGCGGAAATAGCCACCGATCAGCCCGATCAGCCCGCCCAGCAGCAGCGCCAGCACCACGGTGGCGAGTGCCACCGAGACGCTGGTGGACGCGCCGATCATCAGCCGCGAGACCACGTCGCGGCCGAACTCGTCGGTGCCAAGCCAGTACACGTCCGATGGCGGCCCGACACGGCGGCGCAGATTGGTGCGCACCGGGTCGTGCGGCGTCCAGAACCGCGCGGTGATCGCCACGGTCAGAACGGCGCCCAGCAGCGCGCCACCCAGCAGCAGGTTGGGTCGAAGGAAGCGCTTCACCCGGCGCGCACGCGCGGATCGAACACGGGATACAGCAGATCGACGCAGAAATTCACGCCGACATAGATCGCGGCGACGAACAGCATAACGCCCTGCACCACCGGGTAGTCGCGCGCGAAGATCGCATCGACCAGCAGGCGCCCCAGCCCGGGCAGGGTGAACACGGTCTCGATCACCGCAATGCCACCGAGAAGGTTGCCGAGGATCAGGCCGATCAGGGTCAGCGTCGGCGCAAACGCATTGGGCGCCACATGGCGCAGCAGCACCCGCCCCTCCGACAGGCCCTTGGCGCGGGCGTGCGCGATATAGTCCAGCCGCAGCACCTCGATGCTGGACGCGCGGCTCATGCGGATCAGCACGCCGGCTTCCACCAGCGTGAGCGTGGCGATCGGCAGGATGATGTAGCTCGCCGCCGTCCAGAAATCCTCGCCGAAGGGGACGTAGCCGACCACCGGCACCCAGCCCAGCCACAGGCCGAACACCAGCAGCAGGATCAAGCCCAGCCAGAAACTGGGGATCGACAGCAGCAGCGTGGCGATGCCGACCGCCAGCAAGTCGCCGGCGGAATCCTGTTTCCAGGCGGCAAGCAGCCCCAGCGGCACGGCGATCAGTGCGGCCAGCGCCACGGCCACCAGCACGATCGCCGCCGTGACGCCGAAGCGATCGAGGATCAGCGGCCCCACTGCCTCGCCATTGGTGATGCTGGTGCCAAGATCACCCGCCAGCACGCGTTGCAGCCACAGCACGAACTGCACTGGCAGGGGTCGATCGAGCCCCAGGCTTGCCCGCAGGTCGGCGAGGGATTCGGGCGTGGCCTGGTCGCCCAGGATCAGCAGCGCGGGATCACCCGGCACCAGCCGCAGCAGGAAGAAGACCGATGCCGCGACCAGCAGCAGCGTGGGGATGGCGAAGGCGGCGCGGCGGAGGAGGTAGGCGAGCATTCAGTGGTAAGGCCCGCCCCCTCCCTGTCC
>Ga0224723_1001970_pt1 | contig 11736 bp, 7 predicted proteins | sample Balambano_FR2_Me_FD_161647 | JGI IMG/M metagenome (GOLD analysis project Ga0224723, IMG submission 161647) | Freshwater sediment microbial communities from Lake Towuti, South Sulawesi, Indonesia - Balambano_FR2_MetaG | ecosystem: Environmental > Aquatic > Freshwater > Lake > Sediment | place...
GTCGGCGTGCTGTGGTGCGCTGCGGCAGCCCGCCGATGTCGGCAGCGCGCGCTCGGAGCGTCGCGACGAGTTGATCGACGCGGACGGTGTCGGGCGTGGCCGCGCTCTCGGCCACGACCTGGTTTGCCGGGGTGGTGAGGTCGATCGTGTAGGCGACGAGGTCGGTGTGGGCGAGCGCCTGCTTGTGTCGCAATGGGGCGGGTCGGTCGTCGATGTCGGTGGGGACGCCGTTCGAGGACAGGGTCTCGCTGAGCGTCGCGACCTCCGTGGGAGGGGGCGGGTGCTCGGGCGCCCAGATCAGCCTTACCCAGGTCGGGCACGCCCACAGGGGCAGGGCCGCGGGGGTTCCCGCGGCCTCGGCTCGCGCCGCCTGGTCGAAGGCGGCTGAGACGGATCGTTCGACGCTGCCGGTGAGCACGGCGTGGATGGTCGCGCTGGGGTTCTGAGGGGCTGTCAGCCCGAACGCCGCGGTGATCCGATGGTCGATCTGGAAGGTGCCGAGCTCGCGGGCCTGGCCGGCGGCATCAAGGATCTTGTACTCGGCGTCGAGCTCGACGCCGTCCTCACACAGCGTGCCCGGTGGGGTGACGCGCAGCAGGGCGGGCCCGTCGGTGCCGACCGCCAGCTTGTCGAGGAACTCGTGGTGCGCGGCCGCGAACTCGGCCGTGCACGCCAGCAGCAGCACGACCTCCGCGTCGAGCTGGCGTGCCACGTCGAGGACTGACTCGTGCGCGATCGACGCGAGATCGACGGCCTCGGGGACTTTGGCGGCGTGCCAGTGCCCCTCGGGCAGGCGGAATCGCCGCGGGCGCCATCCGAGTTCGAGCGTGTCCTCGGGTTCGCGGCGGTAGCTGTCGGACAGCTCCCAGAGGCATCGCGGAGCGGCTGTGGCGGGGAGGTCCCAGTCGGCGGCGATGGAGAACTTCTGGAGGCATCCCGTCTGGCGCAGCCGCAGACCGTCCACCGTGTCGGACCCGTCCCCTGGCCGGACGAGGTACGGGGTCGAGCCGTAGGCTGCCGGAGCAGCCTCCAAGAGCGTCCGGTAGCCGCTCAGACGGGGGTCACAGTGGTCCACCACGGTGACCCCGCCGACGTGGTCGAACGGGATCCCGGCCCGCTCTGCCGCGCGGCGGGCGACGGCCTCGGCGTACCGGGTCGCGCCGTCGAGCACGCTCATGGCGGGGGGGACGAACCTCATGTGGCCGGGTTCGGCGGTGGGCTCCCACTCGAAGCCGAAGCGCGCGAGGAGCTGGGCGACCCGTGTCGGGGTGCGGATGTCGCGGTCCCCGTGCATCTCCTGCCTGATGAGGCTGACAAGGCCGCGTGGCAGGACGTCGAGATCGTCGGGCACGGGGTGCAGGCCGTCGTGGACCAGGTGCCAACTCGTCGTGGCCGCGGGCGGTGTGAGTGTCGTGCTCATGGCGCGGTCCCGCGGGCGGCGACGGCCTGGAGCTGGGTCAGGAGCTTGTGGGTCTTGAGCCCCACGGTGGCCGGGGTGCGCCAGCCGAGCCGGTAGGTCGCCAGGACGCGGCCTTGCAGCGCCCGCAGTCGCTCGCGTGGCGGGAGCCCGCGGTAGACATCGAGGACGGCTCGCAGATTGCCTGCCTCGCAGCGGTCGAGCAAGTGTCCTTGATCGGCGATGACGGACCCGACGCTGCAGTTGACGAGGATGCCGTCGCGGGGGATGGAGTCGATCAGCTCCGGGGTGACGACGTCCTCGGCTCCGATGTGGGGCAGGTGGAGGGACGCGATGTCGGCCTGGCTCATCGCGTCGGGCAGGTCGCGGTACTCCAGGCCGAGTTCGTCCTCGAGGTGCAGCTTGCGGGTGCGGGAGTGGTACGCGACGTTCATGCCGAAGCCACGGACGGCGATCTCCGCGGTGCGGGTACCGATGCGTCCGAGTCCCACGACCGTGAGGTGCCGTGACTCCAGAGGCACCCGCGTCGTGTCGAGCGTCGCGACGTCGATCACGGACCGGGGCCGACGGTCGAGGACCTGCCGAGCCGTCGCGTCCGGCAGCCGGGTGCTGTCATAGACGAGGACCTGGCTGCTGGCGATCACCTCGTTCACGGGACGGAAGGCGGCCCTCGCCGTCGCCGGCCGGTCCGCGAGTGCGTAGACGACGTTGGTCTGAAAGCCGTCAGTGAGCCGTCGCAGCAGCCGGTCGGTCGCGAGATCCCCGCCGAGGACGCCCACGGTCATCCCCTTGAGCGTCTGGGCAGGCAGGGACTCCGGGCCGACCAGCCGGGTCCGCCCGGTCTTGAGGTTCTCGTGGACCCAGCGTCCTGTGAGGGCGTCCTTGACGTTCTCGCTGACCCGGCGGACGTCGTCCGTCAGGGCAGCGACGATGGCGTCGTCGCGGTCCTGGGGAGCGGACCCGGTGGTCGCCTCGATGTCGCCGAGGACCTTGAGGAGCGCGGCGAAGACCAGCTCGGCCACGGAGTCGGTGCCGTAGTCGGGGACGGCGGGCACGGCGACGCCTCGGGCGCGGGCGTAGACAGCGTCGATGCGGTGCTCGAAGTCGTGGGTCCAGAAGCCCACGACGCGCAGCTGGGGGTTCTCGTCGATGACCCGGTGGGGGATGTCGACCCAGCACGTGATGATGGCGTCGGCGCCGCGGCACCGTTCGCTGACCTCGTCCTCGTCGCGGCAGGTGGGATACTCGACGATCTCCTCTGCGAGGGATTCAAGACGGTGTCGGTGTTCGGGGAAGAAGACGACGGAATCGAGGACGACAAGCTTCTTGAACACAGAGATCTCCAGTATTCGGGGTGCGGTGACATGAGTCTTGGGCGGCTCTCGACCTCGAGTGAACTGATGTGTGGAGGACGCACGTGACAGAACGTCGCTTTAAATGCCGCGCCGACACTTCCGTCAGGTTCTTGTGACCCACCGGGGCGCGGCGAGTCTCTACCCGGTGAAGATGGGTCTGCGGGTCAGTTCACGAGGAGTGTTCGAGGGGCGGAAGGGTTTCCCGGACGTCGCCGCGGTCAACAGGGCGAGGAGTTCGTCCACGGCGAGGGTGACCTGGTCGCCGCCGCGGACCCGCACGGTCAGCGCGCCACCGCCGAGTTCCTGGTCTCCGACGACGACGATGTAGGGGATCCACTCCGTCTCGGCGTCGCGGATCTTCTTCCCCAGCTTCTCGTCGCGGTCGTCCACGTCGACGCGGGCCGGGAGCCTGTCCGCGAGCGCCGACGCTCCCTCGACGTGGGCGGACGCGACCGTGATGACCCGAACCTGGACCGGCGCGAGCCACACCGGCCAGGTCGGCTTGACCCCGTTCGCGATCTGCATGGCCTGCGTCTCCAGGACCGCGTAGAGGTTGCGGTCCAGGGACCCGGAGACCGACGTGTGCAGCAGGAGCGGGCGACGCCGCTCACCGGCCCTGTCGACGTAGCGGATGTCGAAGCGCTCGGTGTTCTCGACGTCGATCTGCACGGTGGACAGGCAGGCGGCCTTGCCGGCCGTGTCGACGAAGTTCATCTCGAACTTGGCGACGAAGTAGAAGAAGCGCTCGTCCCAGACCTCGACGAGCGCCGGCCGCCCCAGGACGGCCATGAGGTCGTCGACGAAACCGGGGTTCTCATCGAGAAAGGACCGCACGAAACGGATCGCCGGGACGCAGTCGAGGTCGAGGTCGTCGAGCCACCTCAGACACAGGCGGACCTGGTCGAGGAACTCCTCCTTCGCCATGGCCATGTCCGCGACCATGGTGTGCATGTCGGGCATCGTGAAGGCGCGCAGCCGCCGCAGGCCGGTCACCTCGCCGCCCTGCTCGCGGCGGAAGGAGAAATGGGTCAGCTCGAAGAGCCGCACGGGGAGGTGGTGATGGGAGGTGACCATGTCGTGCGCGATCATGTACTGGCCGAAGCAAGCCGCGAACCTCAGGAAGAGGTCCTTGTCGTCACTTTTCACCAGGTACTGCCGGGCGGGGAAGCGCTGCAGGTACTTGGCGAGGGCCGGGTGCCCGTAGTCGTACATGATCGGGGTCTCGACCTCCATCGCCCCGTACTCCGTGACCAGCCCTGTGACGTGCTGCTCCAGCAAGCGCTTCATGACCAGCCCCTTCGGGTACCAGCGCAGGTTCCCGGTGTCGGAGGCCGGTTCGTAGTCCACGAGCTGGTGGTCGCGCATGAGGCGGATGTGGGGCGGGGCCTCCTCGGCGGCACGGGTCCCCGTGCGCTCGTAGGCGTAGAGGCCACGCAACCCGGCGTCAGCGTCGAAGTCGTACGACTCGGCAGCGGTGAAGGACCCGTCGGGGGCGTAGACGCGCCACTCGGACCTCAGCGTGCGCTCGGCTGCGAGGGCCGTGGACTCGACGGCCTCGGAGCCGCTCGTTGCCGCGAGCGTGCGTGAGGCGTCCCGTGGCGTGATGGTGACGGCCCGCTCGGACATCGGGTGGCCCTTGGCCGCGATCTCGAACGCCTTGTAATGCCCGAACGCTGCCCGGTGCACCGCCAGGCCGGTCGACTCGGTCAGCCCATTTGCGATCTTGTCGATCGTCGTCGAGGCGAACGCCGGCCTGGCGAGGTCGCTGGACAGGTGGGCGTAGGGGTAGACCATGACGCGCTTGGCGCCGATCGTCTCCGCGGTTCGGGCGATCTCGGTGACTGCCTGGGTGACGATGTCGTCGGGGCCTCGCTCGTCGCCTGCCTCGGCTGTCACGAATCCGACGAGGACGTCGTCGCACTCGTCCGTCGCCTGACCAGGGTCGACGGTCGTCGTCCGGGCCGCCGTGCTCGTGCCCGTCACCCGGTAGGCGAAGCGGTCGGCATGGATGAGCAGCAGCCTCATGGACACCCCTGACGGAAGGGCGGTCGCCGGGCTGGCGACCGCTCGGACGACGGTCGGTGAGGAGTCCCCGAGAGACGTCGCCCTCCGGGAGAACCCTCGACACGGAGCGTAGTGAAGGTCATGGGTGGCGTGCCTCCTCGTCAGTCGCGGCCCGTCGCAGTGCCGCATCGCGGTCATGTCGCTGCTGAGGGTCGGTGTCATCGGACGCCATATCCGCCGTCGACGACGAGGACTTCGCCGGTGACGAAGGACGCCGCAGGCGAAGCGAGGAAGTGGACGGCCGCCGCGATCTCGTCCGGTCGAGCCGAGCGGCCGAGCGGCGTCTCCGCCTCGAAGGCGCGGACCGCCTCCCGGCTCGCAGTCGCGGTGAGGTCGGTAAGGACGTTGCCGGGCGCGACGGCGTTGACCCTGGTCGCAGGGGCGAGCTCGCGCGCGAGCCCCTGGGTGAGGGCGATGAGCCCCGCCTTCGCAGCCGAATACGCCAGGGCTGCGCCGTGGCCGGTCAGCCCATAGATCGACGCGATGTTGATCACGGATGCGGCCGTGGGGCCGGTCGCCATCGCGTGCTCGGCGGCGCGGACCATGAGCCAGGCGCCGGTGAGGTTCACGTCCAGCGTCCGCTGCCAGAGGAGTGGCTCGCAGTGCCAGGTCGCCTCCCTGACGAGGATCCCGGCGTTGTTGACCAGCACGCCGATCGGTCCGTACGTCTCGACGGCGAGGTCGACCAGGCGGCGGGCGTCGTCCGGCACCGATACGTCCCCTCGCAGCGCCGTCGCCCGCTCGGGGCCGATCGCAGCGACGACCTCGTCGGCCGCGCCTCGATCCCGGTGGTACCCGACGACGACGCGAGCACCCGACTGAGCCAGGCGCCGTGCGCAGGCGGCACCGATGCCGCGCGACCCGCCCGTGACGACGGCGACCCGGCCGTCGAGATCACAAGCGATCGGACCGCTCACGACGCCACCGCCGCCATGCCCGCCCGATCCGGATCTCCGGGCGGCGCATTCGGCTGCGGGTCGTCGAGGCTGCCCGCCTCCCAGTCGTCGAGCACGCCGTGGACATACGCCTCGGCGTCGTCGTGGGTGGCCTCGGGGTGGGTGTCCAGGAAGTCGACGATCCGGTCGTAGGCCCGGCGCGCGGCCGGGTCGGCGAACTCCCACTCTCCGAGCGGCCACTCGCTCACCAGATGCCCGGCGGCGGCGAACTGGGCATGGAGGGGCGTGCCGGGGTAGGCCGCGACCCGCCCGGCGAACTTCCGTGGCGCCTCGTAGCCGGTGGCGCGCAGCAGTCGCGCTGTCTGGCGGACCTCGTCCGACGTGACCGTGGGGTGGAACATGATCGTTCCGGGGACGACCTCGATCCCCAGGTCGTCGAGCTGCCGCAGCAGCGTCGCCGGGTCCTGCTGCCGCCGGACGGTGCGCTTGTCGTAGGCGAGGAGCTGGTCGCGGGACCCGGTCTCGATCCCGATGAACACCCGGCGCAGGCCCGCTCGCCGGAGAAGGCGGAACAGGTCGAGATCAACCACCGAGTCCACCCGGATGTCAATCATGAAAGAGATGTCCAGGCGGCGGCCCAGGAGGCCCTGCGCGATCCGGCGCGCCCGGTCCTGCATGACAGGGTGCTTCCCGACGAAGAGGTCATCGACGAAGGAGACGAACGAGACCCCGAAGTCCCGGACGAGGCGTTCGACCTCCGCGACCACGTTCTCGGGCGACTTCTCCCGGTAGCCGGCCCTCCCGAGCAGCGCCGACATCGCGCCGGTGCCGCAGAACGTGCATCGGTACGGGCACCCTCGCGTCGTGAAGACCGACGCGGCGAATCCGTGACGCAGAACCGAGGGCAGCTCCCGCCGGTCCGGCCAAGGGAGATCGTCGAGATCCAGCGGCTTAGCACCGGTGGCGACCGACGGCCGGCCCGTGCCTCGGGACGTCACGCCCGGCACCGGCTCCGCGACCGCGCCTTCGGCCATCGCTACGGCTAACGCGGTGAAGCTCGCCTCGCCTTCCCCGACCACGACGTGGTCGATCACGGGGTATCGTCGCAGAATCTCGGTGTAGTTCAGGGTGGCGAACACGTTGCCGAGGGCGATCGCGGTCTCGGGCCATTCCGTCCTGGCCAGCTCCGCCAGGACCAGGACCTCGTCCAGCGTGTCGATGTTGGAGAGCCCGACGAGGGTCGGCGGCCCGTCACGTCGCGCCGCGGCGACGATCTCTTCCCACGTCTGCTCGATGCTCGTGTGGCAGCTGGTCATCCCGTTGACCACGGTGACGTCCACTCCGAGGGCGTCGGCGTAGGCGGCGACGGACGCGAGCCCCAGGTGCTCCATGGGCATGGAGGCGTACTGGCGGGACGTCATCTGGCGCTTCTGCCACGCGAAGAACGACTCGGTACCCCCCGAGCGCACCACCGGAGGGTTCACCAGAATGGTGCTCATCGCCGCGTCTCCATGAAGTCGAGCGCCTGGGGGTGCCGGACCCGGCGAGCCGCGTCCGTCGCGAACACCGTCGCGACGGCGTTGTTGAACGCGACGCCGGTCGCGGTGCAGACCAGACCCGTCCCGGTCACCTCGACGAGGCCACCGGACGCCAGCAGCGCGACCTCGTCCGCGTAGTAGACATCCAGCGGCGTCCCGACGTGGCGACCGAACTCGGCGAAGTCCAGAGACAGGAACTTGACACCCAGCACCGCCAGTCGTGTCGCGCGCTCACGGGCCGTGAGACGTCTGCCCCGGAGGATCGGGGGGACGCCGGACGCCGCCGTCGCCGCGTAGGCGGCGGGGTCGTGGATGTTCGTGTAGATCCACCCGTTGAAGAACGAGAACGCGCCCGGTCCGAGCCCGAGGGTCTCCCGCTGCCTCATCCGCCAGCGGCCGACGTGGTACTCGCACCGTGTGTCCTCGGTCCGCGCGAAGTGGTAAGGGGTGTACTGGTCGGCGAAGCCTTGGTCGGACAGTGACTCCGCGATGAGGAGCGCCATCCGAAGGTAGTCGTCCCGATCCGCCGTCCGCGGGACGCGACCGCGGGACAGCCGGGTCGCCAGGCTGGTACCCGCGTGCGGGACGTAGGGGAACCACGAGAGGTGATCGACCGGGAGCGCACCCATCCCGGCCAGGTCCGCGCGTACACCGTCCACCGACTGACCCGGCAGCCGGTACATCATGTCTATGTTCTGTCGCAGCCCCGCGGCCGCGCACGCGTCCATGACCGTCACCGCGTCGTCCCAACTGTGGCCCCGACCCAGCAGACGCAAGTAGTCCTCGCCCCGGGACTGGACACCCATGCTCACCCGCGTGACCCCCACGTCCCGCAGCAACCGAACCTTGGCCGACGAGAGCTGCGCCGGAGACGGCTTGACCTCGACGGTGAACTCGACCGCCCGTCGAAGGTCGAAGGTGTCGCGGACGAGCCCCAGCAGCCTCGCGAGATGCGTCTCGTGCAGGACCGTCGGCGTCCCGCCCCCCAACCAGACGGTCCGGACGGGCAGGGTCGCGGTGTCCAGGCTGCGAGAGACCGCGGCGATCTCGGCGGCCAGGCCATCCAGGTATACCGCGGCCCGGTCGTCGTCGTGCGGGTACACGTTGAACGGGCAGAACCCGCAGATCGTGCTGCAGAACGGCACCTCCACGAACAGGTCGACCCATCCGCGCTCACCGGCCGGGCCCGGGGCGAACACCCGGGCCGGGTCCGGCACCTCGTCCAGGTTCGGCGGGTAGTAGCGGACGCACTCCTCGACCTGCCCCAGCCCGGTGATGACACCGGCGAACGGCTGGGCGGCCCTGGTCGCGTGCGGGTTCGCCGTCGTGAGCAGGTCCACGTCCGTGCCTCCCTGACTTCCCTGGTGCTCGTGACACCGGTGCACTTCATCTGGTCCCGGCGACGAGTCCATCGGACCAGCCGCGGGTGCTGCGACGGTGCCGACAGGGCGGAGCGGGGGCGGAGTCGTGGTGGACAGGCGTGTGCATGCTCGAAGCGGGTGCGCTGCGCGCTCGCGACGACACCGCGATGTCGACTTCGGCACGCCAGCCCACGCCGGTGGCAGAGGCGAAAGGTGGGTGGAAGGCGCCTTGGACGCGCTCGAGTTCGCGGTGGCGGCTTACGGTTGGCTCGTCCAGGGTCACGGCGACGAGAGCTGGCCGCCTGCCCCGGGTGAGAGGAGGGGGCGAGTGCGGAACGAGGTGCTGCGTTGCTACCGGGAGCAGGTGAGGCGCGAGAGCCGCACGGAGTTCGCCCGGGCGATCGTGGCCGCCGCCCAGGAGCTGGGCGAGAACGTCGGTTGCGACGCCAGCGTCATTCGCCGCTGGGAGTCCGGCCAGCACGGCTGCCCGCGCCCCGTCTACCAGCGCATCCTGCGACACCTGACGGGCCGGACCCCGCACGAGCTGGGATTCTTGGCCCCACGAGGAGGCGGGCAAGCCCTCAGGGGAGACGTCACCGCGGGTACGGTCCTGGCTGCTGCGGAGGCGTGGCTGGTCGGCTCTCGCGGTCGGGACCGGTCTCCGGAAGGCGACCTGTCGCGCGAGGAGCGAGCAAGCGATGCCAGGGTGGCCGCGCTGATCGATCGGGTACGCAGGCTTCGCCGGATGGACGAGGAGAGCGGCGGGGCGACGGTTGCGGACTGGGCTGTGAACGAGCTCGCCTGGGCCGAGGAGCTGACCCGACGCTGCGACCCACGCCAGCATGCCGAGTTCGCGGGACTCACCGGCGCAGCGGGTGAGCTGGCCCACCTGGCGGGCTGGCTGACCTTCGATCACGGCCACCATCAGGAGGCCAGGCACCTGTGGACACGGGGGCTGAGCGCAGCCCGACTCGCCGGCGACACCAGGCTGGGAGCGGCGATCTTGTCATGCCTGAGCTACCAGGCGCTGTGGGTCGGACGTCCCGAGGAGGCGCTGAGCGTCATCACCCTCGCCCGCCACGGATCCGCAGGATTGCCGGGCGGTCGTTTCCAGGCACTGCTGGCGACCCGTGAGGCCAGGACCAGAGCACGCCTGGGCGACGGACCCGGGTGTGAGTCAGCCCTGGAGCAGGCTCGCGAGTTCTTCGACAGTGCCGAGCCGAACGCCGAACCGGACTGGGTGTGCTGGGTCACCAGCGGAGTGCTCGCCGCCGATGCCGGTCGGGCGCGGCTCGACCTCGGGTCGGCGCTCGATGCCGAACAAGACCTGCTGACCGGGTTGGCAGGCTACGGCTCGACCCAGCCACGCAACCGGGCCCTGCACCTCACGTCCGTCGCGGAAGCTCGGTTGCGCCGAGGCGACGTCGGGGGTGCCTCGGAAGCCGCCGAGGCGGCACAAGACCTTCACGAAGACCGGAGTTCGCAGCGAGTCCGCGACCGGCTCGTCTGGCTCGGGCGGGCTTTCGACCGCGTCCCGTCACGCGCTGCGCGGGCGGCAGCGGACCGGATCCGCACCACGCTGGCCGCCTGAGTGTCCGCCGCCTACCCCGGGGCGAGACCTGGTCGGATCGATCATGTACTGCTGTCGTCGCTGACGACCTTGCGCCTGGGTGGCCCCGCGGTCACGGTCATCGAGATCGAGGACGCTGCCGACGTGGAGGGCATCGTCGGCCCGGTGGCCTCCGGGGCGTGGCCGATGATCCTGGGTGGCGGCAGCAACGTGCTCGCCGCCGACGAGGGTTCCACGACGCCGGTCCTTCTCATGCGCACCCGCGGTGCCACCGTCCTCCCAGCTGGTGACGAAGCGGTTGTGGTGCGTGCGGAGGCCGGGCACTCCTGGCAGGCCCTGGTGGACGAGATGGTCGCCGAGGGTCTGGCCGGGATGGAGTCGATGAGCGGCATCCCGGGGACGGTCGGGGCGATGCCGATCCAGAACGTTGGGGCCTACGGGCAGGAGACCGCTGACACCCTGGTGCAGGTCCGCGCCTGGGACCATTCCGAGCGTCGGGTCGTCACACTCGCTGCCGGTGAGTGCGGGTTCGGCCATCGGATCAGCCGGTTCAAGCGCTCCCGCCGCTGGATCATCCTCCAGGTCACCTTCCGCCTTCGACGTTGTGACCTGGGGGCTCCGATCACTCATCGACCGGTTGCCGAAGTCTTGGATGTCCCGCTGGGAACTCGACTCCCGCTGGCGGAGACCGTCGCGGGAGTGCACGCGGTGCGCGCGAGCAAGGGGATGCTGCTCTATCGGGCCGGCGTCGACTCCCGCAGCGTCGGCAGTGTCTTCCTCAGCCCTCGCATCGACCCCAGCACCGCCGCCAGGCTGCGAGGTCGGCAGGCTCCGGTGTACGACTACCCGGACGGGTCGACCCGGGTCAGCGCCAGCTGGCTGATGCGCGAGGCCGGGTTCGCCCTCGGGCAAGACCTTTCGGGGGGCGTGCGGATGTCGACGCGCCACTACACCCTGGTCGCCGACGACGGCGCCACGACGGCCACGTTCGTGCAGGCCGCTGCCGACGTGCAACAACAAGTCGCCGCCGCCACCGGGGTTCGCCTGGCACCAGAGCCGGACCCCGTCGGCACGCTCGACGACTATGAGCGGCTCGTCGCCGCAGCGACGTGAGGTGACCAGTCAGGCCCTTGTGTGGAGTACGCCGAGTTCATCGGTTGGCTGTCACAGGACTCCTGCCGGACGGCTCGCGCGGTCGACTGGACCGTTCGCGTGCATGGCCTCGTACTGTTCGAGGGCGATCCCCTTCACCGGCCGCGACCGGCCTCGCCGCTGGTCCGCCACCTGGACGTGACCCCAGCTGTGCGGTACCTCGGGGGGTGAGGCAGCACCGGGAACCGGCGGTAGAAGTCCTCCAGCGACGCCAGCCGCTTCGGTTCCCAGCTCCGAGTCGGGCCGCGGTCCGCTTGCCGAGGCCCACCCCGGCTGGAGAATGTCGGGACGTCCGGAGTCACCGGGCCACGGTGCTGAACGGGTCCGGTGGTGGCGGAGGGGCCGGGAGCAGGCCGCTCAGTTGGGCGTTGACCGAGCGCAGG
>Ga0224723_1001971_pt1 | contig 11730 bp, 6 predicted proteins | sample Balambano_FR2_Me_FD_161647 | JGI IMG/M metagenome (GOLD analysis project Ga0224723, IMG submission 161647) | Freshwater sediment microbial communities from Lake Towuti, South Sulawesi, Indonesia - Balambano_FR2_MetaG | ecosystem: Environmental > Aquatic > Freshwater > Lake > Sediment | place...
ATATTGAAAAGCTACATTAAATTCGATCGAATAGCGATCAAAAAATAAGAAACCTCTTTCATAAAAGATTCATTTCATCTTCCTTTTTGAACTGACTTTATTGATTGAGTGAAGCCGATCGTTGAAGAATATCAGGCGATTCTGCTGATGCAAAACAGAGTTGAAAATGAATAAAGTTTCGCTCTACAAAGCGATAGAGAGTTGATCACTAAAATCGCTGAATTCTTCTCTACTGCGAAAGAGGTTGAGTTGAAGTTACTCTGTCACCATCAAAAAGTAGGGTGTACTTGAGGGAGATTTATGTCACTAGAAGGAGTGATTTTGGACGTTGATGGAACGCTGGTTTTGAGCAACGATGCCCATGCTCAGGCTTGGGTCGAGGCATTTGCGGATTATGGCTATGAAATAGGGTTTGAGCAGGTGCGCCCGCTGATTGGCATGGGTGGCGATCAGGTTATGCCGCGAATGGTTCCGGGGCTGAATAGCGAAGAAGGGGTGGGAAAACAAATTGTCGATCGCCGCAAGGAATTGATTCTCAACAAGTTTGGTGCTCAACTCACCGCCACTCCTGGCGCAAGAGAACTGGTGCAGCGAATGCAGGCAGACGATCTCTATTTGATTATTGCCAGTTCTTCATCTGAGCAGGAAATGGAAGTGCTGCTCAAAGCGGCTCACGTTGAGGATTTGCTGAATGAATTCACGACCTCCAGCGATGCGGAAGAATCGAAACCTGCCCCAGATATTGTCAGAGCGGCTCTGGAGAAGGCAAATTTGGCAGCCGATCGCGTGATTATGCTGGGCGATACACCTTATGATGTGAAGTCGGCAGCGCAGGCAGGCGTGGATGTGATTGCTTTTCGGACAGGTGGCTTCAGCGACGAGGATTTGTCTGGGGCGATCGCTATCTACGACAGTCCGGCAGATTTGCTGCAACACTATAAAGAGTCCCCTTTAGCGCAATTAGCCGAGCGCATCCAGCAGATTGATAGTCACCTGACCATGATTCAGATCACATGATTCAAATCACAAATACCGTTAGCATTCCCGAAGATGAAATTGAAATGAGTGCCGTTCGCTCGCAGGGGGCGGGTGGACAAAACGTGAATAAAGTTGCAACCGCGATTCATCTTCGCTTTGATATCCGGGCTTCCTCGCTGCCGGAATCTTACCAGGAGCGACTATTGCAGCTTAACGACCAGCGCATCACCAAAGAAGGCGTGATTGTGATCAAAGCCCAGCAGCACCGCACCCAGGAGCAAAACAGAGAAGAAGCCCTGAAACGCCTGCAAGAGCTGATTAGAAGCGCGATCGTCTTACCCAAGCCCCGCAAAGCCAGCAAGCCAACGTTTAGCGCCAGAAGAAAGCGGCTAGAGAGCAAGAGTAAGCGATCTCACCTCAAGGCACTGCGCAGCAGAGTGACTGATGATCTTTAACGGGCGAAAACCAGGATTTCAATCGCAAACCAGCAATTTTCCCATGACACTCGTTCTAATTCGCGGCATCTTCATTGAGGATGCTGTTTTTTTCACATCCTCTTCAGAGGGAACGCGGGATTAAGCGATTAATATTTATTTTAGGTTCAGTTTTTATACGGGTTTAATCGACAACTAGAACTGTTTTTCCCGTATTTCTCCCCTTGCAGGCTTCCGAACTGGTTTATTGGTTGACTGGTTTATTGGCTGACTAATGCGTCTGGATTGTGCGCTGACGCTGCAAGGAAAAATGGTGGCATCTCCCTGGCAGAATTTTTGGCATCCGCTGTACTGTGGCTAGCGCATCTACTGAGATTTGCGATATCAGACTGCGCGATCGCCTTTTTTGCTGAATTTCAACCTTCGGATCTCTGTTTGGACTCAATTGGATTTCTGTTGAATCTGATTGGATTTCTACCGGATTTCTACCGGATCTCTATCTCAGTTGTTCGTCCATTGCTTTATGAGCCGTTTTGTTTTGAGTGATGGTTGATATCGCTGGCTGAGCATCAGGTGTGCATCAGTGCAGCGTGAACTGGCTATCGCACTCCAGCCGCAGGAATGAGGGTTAGTTGCCCTTTGGCTTCTTATCCTGCGCTGAATTTGCCATGAATGTTTTGTTGAAAATCATGACCTCATCCTCTCATTCCAATCTCATTCGCTCTCTTAAAGCGAGTATTGATGGTTCCCATCAGGCTGCGCATCGGGCAATTAAGTTCACAAGCTGCTGGAATCCGCTTCTCTGGATAAGACTCGCCACCTTTAGCACGATCGCCTTACTCGGACTGGAGTTTGCAACCACTCAAACTGCAAATGCCCAGACCGCGATCGCCCAATCGAATCTTCTAACTACAGCCATTCAAACTGCAAATGATCAGTTAGTAAATGATCCGCTCACAGATGATTTACTAAACGGAACTGCAGGAGTTACTGAATCTAACGCTCTAGAAGTATCACTGGAATTAAACGAATCTGCAAATCTATCCGAGACTTTCGAAAATAATTCGGGGAATGATCCGGAAGAAACTCGCTCTGGTCTGAATAAGATAGATTCTGGTACTGAAAGTGATGCAGATCACAATGAGATTAGTGATGCGATCGATGAAATTGGAGAATCCGACTTAGACGCATTTGTAACAGAACAATCGAGTTTAGAGCAATCTGTCTCTAATCAGCAAGAAACGATTCAGCAAGATATTTTAGCAAGGACAGAAAACGCGAATCAGCAAGATATTTCGCAAGATGCTTCATTAATCGCTCAATCCAGTGAGCCTGCCTCACCCACGCCTGCCGATGAGCAGACTGAGCCGCAGACTGAGCCGCAAATTGCTCAGGGGGGAAGTGCCTTGCTGGGCGCACCGTTTGTCCAGCTTCAGGGCGCGGTGGTGGTGCAGGGCGATGAGTTTTCGGCACGGGCAAGGGCGACCGCAAGCTACGCGATTACGCCGAATGTGCTGGTGGGGGGAACGCTCGATCTGGTTACGGGCGATGCCTTTGCTGATTCGCCAGAGTCGGGGCTGAATTTAAATGAACTATATATTGCCGTCTCGCCCAGCGAAATTCCGACGCTGCGGTTTGCGATCGGTTTACTGGACTACACCTCTTATTTCGATCGCAACAGCTTCGCTAAAGATGGGGTCACGCATTTTTTTAATCCCGTGTTTCAAACCAATCCGGCACTGACTGCCGCAGGGTTATCTTCTCGTCCGGGTGTGCTGGTGAACTGGAGCGTGACAGATAACCTGGAACTGCGCGCTGCCGGATTTTCTTCGCGTCGGGATCTGGGTGATTTTGCGCTGGATGGGTTTGCGGCTGAGGCTGCGGTGCGAGTTCAGAATTTGATTTTGCGCGGCACGTTTGTGACGGCAGAAGATGCCGGAGACGACAGCGGATTTCGGGAGATTTTTCAGTTCGATCGCGGCGATGGCAATTTCGGGCTGCGATCGGGTGACAGAGAGCAGGCTTACGGGATCAACGCCGAATATTTTGTGCCGTCGATTCGGTTAGGACTCTTTGCGCGATACGGCTGGTACGACAACCTGGATCTGGGGCGGGGCGGCGAAACCTATAGCTTTGGCTTCAACCTGCTGGATTTGTTTTTGCCAGACGATCGCCTCGGTCTAGCCTACGGACGCAACCTTTCTGATGAGGGACTGCGGCAACGGAGAGACGACGAGCTTCCCGATGTGCTGGAGCTATTTTACGATGCGCGGCTGTTGCCCAACCTGCGTGCCGGATTCACGGTGCAAGCCAGGAATAGTTTTTCAGAAACCATTCTGGGATTTCGGGTGCGTGCGGACTTTTCGCTGAGCGATCTGGGGAGATGAGTTTCATGAAGCCACACGTCAACGATTTATGTTTGAATCTTCTGCTGCATACCCGCAGATTTCATCTCAAGATTGCGATCGCGCTGCTGGGGATTCTTCCGGTGCTGATGCTGCCACTTGCTTCGCTGCCTGCCCTGGCTCAAGCGGCTGATCCGGCAACCCGGCAGGGCTACACACTGCTCGATCGCGGCTGGGTGAACGATGCCATCACAGCCTTTCGTCAGGTGCTACAGCGCAACCCTCGATCGCTGGAAGCTCGTCTGGGTCTAGCGATCGCCTACCAGCGTGCCGGACAGGACAGCAACGCCTGGACTGCCTATCAGCAAGTGATTCAGCAAGACCCAGACAACCCGCAGGCACTGGCGGCGATCGGCTTACTGGGGGGCTATCGTCCAGAGTGGAATCAGACTGGCATCAACGCCCTCACCACGCTGCTGAATCTGAACCCCAACGATCGCGCCAGACGGGCACAGCGGGCACTGCTTTATGGCTATCAGGGACAGTTTGACGCGGCGATCGGCGACTATGAAATTTTGCTGGCAGAATCGGTGCAGCCGCTCACCCTTTTGCAGGCAGCCCAGGTCTACACCTACAGCGGCGACTCCATCACCGGGCGCAGTCTGTTCGATCGCTATCTGGCGACGGGCGCAACGATTCCCAATGAGGCGATCGCTGCCTATGCCCAGACCCTTCAGGCAACCGGAGACGTGCCGCAGTCGATCCAGATTCTTGAAGCGCGGCTGCGATCGATTCCCGCCCGGCAGCTCGATCAAATGGCGCGGGAGGCGATGGAAATGCGATCGGCGCTGGCAGTTTCCTATGCTCTGAATCAGCAGATGGAGCAGGCGTTTGCCGTTCTGGAACCCCTGCGCGACCAGAAAGCCGCCCGACTGCCCCTTGCCAGAGCCTTGAGTGCGATCGGGCGAACGGTGGCAGATGCAGAACCCTATGAGGCAGCGGTTGCCCTGTATCGGCAGGCGTTGAGCGAAACCCCCAATCCCGCCCCCGGACTGCTGCTCGAAGTGGCGGATGTGATGAGTGAGTCGCAGCTTGCCCTGGCAGAAGCGATTACGCTCTACGATCGCCTGATTGCCCAGCAGCCACGGGTGAGCCTGCAGGTGAAGCGAGAAATTGCCGCCTACGATCTGCGCCAGATTTCGCGTCCGCAGCTTGAACAAAACCTGCAAGCCATTCTCACCGAGCTGCCAACCTCTGCCGTGGAACGTCGCGCGATTGCGATCGGTCTGAACCGACTCACGCCTCCCGATCCGGTGCTGCTGCCGATCTATCAGGCGCTCCGCGATCAGGCAGAGAATGTGCCGTTTCTCTATTTCCGGCTGGCTCAGATTGCGCTGGAGCAGGGCAATTTTGACGGGACGCGATCGGCAGTGGCAGACTATCGAACAACGCCAAAAGGCAAAGCAGATCTGGGCGTGGAGCTGCTGCTGGCAGAGCTGGAACGACAGGAAGGCAACCTGGATGGCAGTGCCGATCGCTATGGCAAACTGATTGCCACCACCGAAGCGCAGCCCCTTCAGCTCAAAATCTACGAAGACGCAATGCGCGGTCTGGCAGGTGTGCGGCTGATGCAGGGGCGATCGGAAGATGCCCTGAAAATCTATGATCAGCTGCTTGCTCGCAACCCGGACGACCTCACCAGTCAGCTCGGACGCGCTAGCATCGCCTACTCACTAAAGCAAATTTCCCAGGCAGATGCCGAAGCCGTCTTAGATCAATGGTCTGTGGCGCAGTTTCCCAGCGTCCCGCCGGAACTGTTCATGCTGGTGAGCACGCTGCCTGCGGATGCCGATCGCGAGGCGCTGTATGACACCCTGCTGGCGATCGATCCCAACAATCTGGGCGTTAACCGTCGCTGGGTGCAGCTCTGGGCAGACCGGGATGCCGATCGCGCTACTGCCAGAGTGAACGAGCTGATTGCGATGAATCCCAACGATGTCAGCGTCTACTTTTTGCAGGGCGAACTGGCACAGCAGCTTGGCAACCTGAACCAGGCAGGACAGGCGTATGAAACCATCTTGTCGAAACAGCCCAACAATCCAGACGCGCTGCTGGCACTGGGCGGCGTGCGGTTTGAACAGCGACAGCTCGGCGAAGCAAAAACCTTATTCGATCGCGTCCTTGCCCTCAGACCAAACGATCCGGAAATTCGGCGGCTGCTGACGGAATTAAGTTTAGCGCAAGACCAACCCGTCTCCGCACTGAACCAGCTCCGCGAAATGCAGCAATCTGAAGAAACCCATTCGCAAATCGACGATCGCCTCGATCAAATTCAGGTCGATCTACTCCGCCGACGCGGATTCCAACCCAACTGGGAGCGCTACTAGCACAGACTCACCCACTCACCCACCCACTCACTCACCCACTCACCTCCCACCCGTCCTTCCCTTACTAATCTTCATCCTGCTCTTCTTCTCCAATCATGAGAGATTTTCACTGTCTACCCCACCAGGGAAACTGCATCGAGTCTGCTGCATCTTCGACTCATCGTCGATCGCATTCACCCAAACATTCCCTGAGCCGTTGGCTGCGACGATCGCTTTTCTATATCGGGCTGTTTAGCTGTAGCTTGACGCTAAGTGTTCTGAGTTTGACTGCAACTGCCACCGAAATTAATTCACCGTCTAATCATCTACTCGTTAGCCAAGCACAGCCTGCCAAACCTGCAGCCTTTACCCTGCCCAAAAACGTTCCCGATCCGATCGTCGCGCCCGCTGACCTGAGCGAATATGTGCTGGAATTTAGCCGGAGTCCGATCGTGGGCAACCGACTGCGGCTGGAAAGCATTTACAGCGAGGCAAGGCTGCGGTTTACCCGTCCGCGTGACTGGGACACCAAAACCGTGAAGCTGCAATTGCGCTATCGTCATTCGCCTGCGCTTTACGCCACGCGATCGAATCTGACGGTGCTGGTGAACGGGACAAGCGTGGGCAGTGTGCCGCTGAATCAGCCAGAAAACAAGATTACCACCAGTTTGTTTAACGTGCCTGTGAGCCTGCTGCAGGACTATAACGAGGTGACGATCGCCGCGCTGCAAAACAACTCGCCCACCTGTACGCAAGACCCCTACGATCCATCGCTGTGGACTGAGATTCTGCCAGATTCCAAGCTGGTGTTTGGCGTTGAGCCGCGATCGATCCCGCTCAATTTCAGCAACTATCCCTATCCATTTTTAGATGTCCTGAGTCTGGACGCGCCGCAGATTGCGTTTCTGTCGCCTGAAACGGTGGATGAAAGCTGGCTGACTCCGGCGGCTCGGCTGCAAAGCGCAATCGGACAGTTTGCGCAATACCGAGAAGTGGATAGCCGGACGATTCAGGCGATCGATCAGCTCAAGGAAAATGAGCGGCTGGTCGTGATTGGAACCCCTGAGAGCCAGCCTGCGCTTGCGGATCTGGATCTGCCGCTAGCGATCGAGCAAAACCAGCTTCGCGATGATCAGGGCAAGGTGTTGCCGCCGGATGTGGGGGTGCTGATGCTGACCACAGCGGATAGCGATCGCGTTCCTGTTCTGGTAGCGACTGGAAACGGGGAAGCGGGGGTGGCAAAGGCAGTGCAGGCACTGGTGCAGCGTCCCGATCGCGAGATTGCGACAGGTAACGTCATGCTGATTGACGATACTCAGTCGATCGCGGCTCCGCCGTTGCGGGAATGGCAGGGGTATTTGCCCGCTCAAGATCGATTTAAGCTGAGCGATCTGCGCACCTATAACGACCAGCCCTATGGCGATGTCACCGTGCGCGGCTCCCATGCTCCGGCGCTGGAGTTCGATTTTCGTACCCTGCCGGATGAGCAGATCCTGAACGGCAGCAGCATGACCCTGGTGTACAGCTATGGTCCGCAGGTAAACCCGCTGACTTCGCAGGTGGAGGTGCAGCTCGACGGGGTGCCGCTGGGAGGCGATCGGCTTACTTCGGTAGATGGGGGAAATCGCCGGGTTTTGAAGCTTGATCTTCCCGAAGGTTCGGTGAAGCCCACGTCAAAAATCCAGGTTAACTTCCGGCTGGATCCGCGAGAGCGGCGCTCCTGTAGTCGGGTGACGGATCAGCAACTCTGGGGCACGATCCACAGCGATACGTCGTTTGATCTGCGCCGGGGAAATGTGACGCGCCTGCCCGATCTGAAGCTGATGACATCGGGCTATCCGTTTGTGGCTCCCCAGGATATGTCCAATCTGGCAATCATTTTGCCGGAACAGCCCAACTCGAAAGAGCTTGATCTGATGCTGGAGCTGAGCGAACGCCTGGGACGCATGACCCGCGCTGACGCGATTCAGTTTCAGGTCTATCGCAAGCCTGAGCTGCCGAAAGAAGCGCAAACCGATCGCCACCTGATTGGCATTGGCACCAGGGCACGCTTCCCGCTGCCCGAAGTGTTCCAGCCCCAGGGCTTTACGCTGCAGGGTCAATTCACACGCCAGTGGGGAGACAGCCAGACGCAGACCGTTCCCGATTCGGAAGGCTTGATTCGATCGATTCTGTCGCCCTGGAACCCGGAGCGCGTGTTGGTGGCGCTAACTGGACAGACCGACGAGGGGCTGCAGCAGGTGCAGTCGGTGATTCAGCGCGATTTCCTCTTCAGTCAGCTTGAGGGCGATACGGTGCTGGTCAGCACGAATACCGAAGATCCTTCGCCCTTTGACCCGGCAGATTATCGGCTGGAGTTTTTGCGCCAGTCTCCGCAGCGGGAAGTTGTAACTGAGGGCGGCTGGCAAGAGTGGCTCAAAGTCTTTCAGGGGAACTGGTACGTACTGGCTCCTGGCTTTGTGGCAGCAACGCTGGTGCTGTATGCCGTGATGCAGGTTTATCTCAAAAAAGTAATCGGGCAGGAGCGTTAACGGATGATTCGCTTGATCAAACCTAGAAGCAAATTCAGGGATGCGGAAGCCTCGCGGCGTGCTGATCTGCGGCTGGAGCGGGTCAATGACCAGTTCACCGATCTGCTGGTCGATCGCCTGCCCGATTCGGTTGATGGGATTTTGAAATGGCTGGGACGATCGCAGTTAGTACTGCTGATCCTTTGTCTGATTCTGCTGTTTACGCCGTTCATCACGGTTCGCCCCAATCTCTGGCAGCAGGCTTTGTTGGGCGCTTGCGTGGTCACGGTGGGGCGCTGGTTTCTCTACCTGGCAGAACGTCCGCAAAGCAAATCGGATGATGCGCTGCATTTGCTGCTGATGCTGCTGAGCATTCTGACCACGCTGCGCTATCTCTATTACCGGGTCAGCTACACGCTCAACTTCGACTCCTGGATTGACACTGTTTTCTCGCTGCTGCTGTTTGCCGCCGAGCTGTATGGCATTCTGACGCTGTTTCTTGCCTATTTTCAAACCCTGAAAATTCGCGATCGCAAACCGGTTGATCTGTCCCTGTTTCCGCAGGAGGAGTGGTTCACCGTTGATATCTACATTCCCACCTACAACGAGGATGTGGAAATCGTGCGAAAAACGGCTCTGGCGGCTCTGGCGGTGGATTATCCGGCAAGCAAAAAGCGGGTTTATGTGCTGGACGATGGACGAGCAGAAAAATTTCGGCAGCGGCGGGCAGAGTTGCAGCAAATGTGCGATGAACTGGGCTGCATTATGCTCACCCGCGACAACAACGATCACGCCAAAGCCGGAAACATTAACACTGCCCTGCACAAAACAAAGGGTGATCTGGTGATGATTCTCGACTGTGACCACATTCCGATTCGCGGATTTCTGCAAAAAACCGTAGGCTTCTTTTTTGACCCGCAGGTGGCGCTAGTGCAAACGCCGCACTGGTTCTATAACCCCGATCCATTTGAGCGCAATCTCTACACCAACGGGCAGATTCCGGTCGGCAACGAGCTGTTTTACAAAGTGCTGCAAAAAGGCAACGATTTTTGGAACTCGGCTTTTTTCTGCGGCTCGGCAGCCGTGATCCGGCGAGAAGCAATTCTGGAAGTGGGCGGCATTGCAACGGAAACCGTGACCGAAGACTGCCATACTTCGCTGCGGCTGCATTCGCTTGGCTATAAGAGCGTCTACTACGACAAGATCATGGTCGCAGGGTTAGCGCCTGAGACGTTTTCGTCTTTTGTGGGTCAGCAGGTGCGGTGGGCACGGGGCATGGCGCAAATTTTGCGGCTCGAAAATCCGCTGTTTAACCGCAAGCTCAAACTGAGAATGTCGCAGCGGCTCTGCTATTTCAGCGCGACAATGCACTTCTTTTTTGGTTTTCCCAGGGTGATGTATGCGATCGCCCCCACGTTCTTTTTGCTGTTTGGTATCAACTCGGTGAAAGGACTCGGAGTGGAAACGCTGGCGTATGCGCTGCCGCACATTATTTTGTCGATGCAGACCAACCACATCCCCTATAAGCACGTTCGCTTTTCTTTCTGGAACGAGATCTACGAGTTTGCGATGTCGTTTCAGGCGGGCATTGTGACGATGCTGGCGCTGATCAACCCCAAGCTGGGCAGCTTTAATGTCACCAGCAAAGGATTGACCGTCAACGAGCGCAGCTTTGACCTCGACTCGATCCGCTATCTGGTGCTGCTGGGCGCAATTACTGGGGCTTCGCTGCTGGCGATTCCCTTCTGGCTGATTCTCAGTCCCCAGGAAACTCAGGCGGTTCTAATTAACATGCTCTGGTGTTTCTTTAATTTGCTGCTGGTGATGGCTGCCTGCCTTGCTGCCTTTGAGCAGCCCCAGCTTCGCCGCGCCCACCGTTTGCCCCGCCGTCTGATTGCCATGATCCACAGCGACGGACAGCGATGGATCGGCACCACCACCAACGTCAGCGAAACCGGGGCACAAATTCTGCTGGAAGAGTGGCCCAACGTTCCTGATGAAGTGCAGGTGGAGCTGATTGGCGATTATGGCGCGAGGGCACTGATGGATGCGCGAATTGTGCGGGGGCTTGCCACAGAATCCCTGGAAACGCTGCTGTCGGTTGATTTTGTGGATATTACCCGTGCGCAAAAAGATGACCTCACGCTCGTTCTGTATGCCGATGTGCGGGAATGGTATTCGCAGCAGCGATCGCAAATTGATAAGCCGATCGAGTCGCTGCGGTTTATTGCCACTAGCCTCAAACGTGCCTTCCGCGAACTCAAGCCCGAAGTGGGAATGAAAGTGCGAAAACAGGTGCGCGGCTGGGCGCAAATCTTCTGGGAAGGCTGGGAAGATGAAATTTATACGGCAAAGGTGACTGAAATTGGAACCCACGATCTGCGCGTTGAATTTGTCGATCGCACGCTGCCAAACCTGGAGATTCTGGGGTCTGAGCTGCCCGTTCTCTCGCTCATGATCAGCCGCGAAGGATACGATCCCCTGCCTCAAAGCGTCCTGGCACAGGTGCAAAGCATCGAAGTGCTGCCCAGCTTCATTCCTGACCTGGAGATGAGCCGTTCTGAGGGACAGCAAGCCGTCGCCGTGTCTGCCCAGCGCATTATTATGGAATTATCGTTCCCTGAAGACCTCGATCGCCAGCAGCGGGACAAAATTCGGCGAATTTTGCGGCTGTTGAATTAGAACCAGACTGAATTTTTCCGGCAGCTTTATTTTCATATCACGCCTCGATCGAATCAATTGAACGCGATCGAGGATATTTTCTTGGGGATGGGCTGATCAAGGGGTTGGCAATTTATTAAAATTTCATAGAAAATGGACAGGAGCGCAGTTTTTTTTGCTGCGACTCAGTAAAATCCAGGTGGGTTGTCGAAGCTAAGGCGGATCGTTCAAGTGCCTGTCAATCGCTCGATCGTCCCGTACAATCTTATGTCTTCTTTATCTTTTTCTCGGCTATCTTTATCAACCGTCAATAACTCTCACAGCGAAAACTGATACGCTAAGTGAGTATAGAAAGAGATTTGCACATCGGGTTCGGCTTTTGCCTAGTTTCAAGCAATCAGGTTCGGTACTTAGATTCGGCAACCAGATTCGGCAA
>Ga0224723_1001972_pt1 | contig 11724 bp, 10 predicted proteins | sample Balambano_FR2_Me_FD_161647 | JGI IMG/M metagenome (GOLD analysis project Ga0224723, IMG submission 161647) | Freshwater sediment microbial communities from Lake Towuti, South Sulawesi, Indonesia - Balambano_FR2_MetaG | ecosystem: Environmental > Aquatic > Freshwater > Lake > Sediment | place...
ATGAAGCCATGGATCTCGCCGGCAACGTACATGAGTGGATCGACGAGCGCGTAAATCCAAGCGCCGCCAACATCGCTGCCATGGCCAAGGCGATGAAGCCGCCGCCGACCGCGGATGAGATCTGGATGCAATTCCGGGGAGGGAGTTTTTTCGCTCCCCTCGTTACCAACGCTAGTGTGCAATATGGGAGCGCCCCCGTCAGATTTCGCACCCCGGACCTTGGCTTTCGATGCGTAATCGACGCAGGAGTGAAACCGAAGTAATGCAATCCCGCCGCCTGTTCATGGGCTCTCTGACGGCCGCAGTCTTGGCCCAAGATTCCCCGCCGCTTTTCGTCCCCGCGGACTTCCAAGTTCCTGAGTTGTACACAGATCCGCAAGGCAAATACAAGCTGAAACCCTTGGGCCCGCATTACGCCAAACTCGACTACAACGCGTACATGAGCTCGATCGACCACTTGCAGAAGACCTTCACGTTTTCAACGAACTGGCCGAAGCCGGGTATCACCATGGCTGAGGCGATCGCCGATGTCGAGGGCGAACTGGCTGGTTTCAAGGCTCGCAAGAAGTTCACCTACGCGGTGCTGAATATGCGCGAGACGCAAGAGTTGGGGTGCGTTTATATTAGTCCGAGCCCGAAGCAAGGCTATGACGCGCAGGTGCGCATGTGGGTGACGCAGTTCCAATACGATCTCGGGTTCGAGAAGACGCTCTATCTCAACATGAGCGCCTGGTTGAAGTCGCGCTGGCCCTTTGAGAAGGTGGCCTTTATCGGTCACGAGATCGCCCGAGACGCCTACCGTGCGCTTCCCGATAAAGCTAAGAAGTAGCGTTTACCTGGTGGCCCTGGCGTTGTCGGCCGGGGATGAGCGATCGCGCCGTGTGGACGCGCTTGGCGAAACCCCCGGTGCTGGGGCGGGGACCGTTTGGGCAAGCCATCCGGATACGACAGGAGAGTGATGCCACCTTTCGGCCCACGCTGGTGGTGCCGCGTGCGCGGCTGCACAACTCGCGGATCGACGTAAAGGGCGCGGGCCAGAGCGTGACTGTCGTCGCGATGGTATTTGACAACCGCAAGAATACGGTGACGTCGTACCTCAACGGCGTCGGAGGCGACCATTGGATCGAAGGAGATCTTCAAAAACATCAATTCTGGCGCTGGCCCGCCCAGGCCTGGCCCAAGCTCTACAATCCTCCCCAGCGGTTCGTGAAGACGAAGGACGGCAAGCTCATGGCGCTAAAGTTGAATCCATACTACTTCCCGCACGACCTCTTTACTCCGGAGGCCGCGGAACGCGGCGGGCCGTTTACGATCACGCGAGTGATCCACCTGGGGGCGCGGTGGGCTTCACGGGTTGGATCGGCGGCGTGGCGGTTTTTGATCGTGCCTTATCGCCGAAGCAAATCGCCCGGCTGTCAGCGCTGGCGCGCGCGCCGATTCCCCTGCGGTAGCTATCGCGCTAACACCCAACGGCTTTCTCGCCGGGTACGAGCTCAACGGCCCCCGCCGCCCGCTGGGAGTCACCGGGGAGTGCGCCTTGGCGGCTCGCCTCTCCCTCGCCTTTGACGCCCAAATAGCAGCCACGCGAATCACGGCCAATGAATGGTCCGGACGGCTTTGAGAATCAAACACTTACCCTCCCAATTCGACGGTAGGGCTTTAAGTGTCTCCCCACGCGTGTCCCGAGATGCCCGGTCGGATAGTGCCCGTAGGAGCTTGGTATCATGATCTCCCGCTTGCAAAAGCGATCCACAAGAATCTTCGGTTTTCCACAGTTAGATCATTACAGACCCATGAAGCCTAATGTTTGTTATGACTTAGACTGTGGAAAGGCCTGTGGAAAAGCATTGCGGCGCTTGGCGCCTCCGGAAGCCACATGCAACTCGTTGTCCCGCCTATAGTTATTTTCCTTGATCCCCCTCAAGATCTTGTGTCATGATCTCAAAGCATTCGGAAAGAAGCCAAGCCTCCCCCCGGCCTGCGTAGCTTCTGCATCTAACGAAATAAGAGGTACGAATTTCCATGGGCCAACTCAGCGTCGCCATCGGATCGAAGATTCCCGTCTCGAAGAAGTCGCTTCCCGTTGCGGAGCGGACCGGAGTGAGCTTTCCTCGCTTCTTCACCGCCAAGCTTGCGCCGCACAAGACGCCCTACGATGAGGTGGTTTGGGAACGACGCACCGCCACGATCGGCAACTCCAGCGGTGCGATCGTCTTTGAACAGCGGGACGTGGAAGTTCCAGCCGACTGGTCGCAGACGGCAACCAACATCGTGGCGAGCAAATACTTCTACGGCAAGATGGGTTCGCCGGAACGCGAGACGAGCGTGCGCCAACTGGTGCACCGCGTCGTCGATACGATTACCGAGTGGGGTAAAAAGGACGGCTATTTCAGAACGCACGAAGACGGCGAGAACTTTCGGCATGAGCTCGCGCACCTGATGCTCCATCAGAAGGCGTGCTTCAATTCGCCGGTGTGGTTCAACGTCGGGGTGCAAGAGCAGCGGGGATATGGCTGGGTCTGGGACGAGACCAAGCAACAGATTCGCAAGCTCGAGCCGGGCGAGCACCGTCCGCAATGTTCGGCTTGTTTCATAAATTCTGCAGGCGATTCGCTGGAGTCTATCTTGGAACTCGCCAAGACGGAAGGCATGTTGTTTAAGTGGGGTTCGGGTACGGGGTCGAATCTTTCGAACTTGCGCGAGGAAAATGCGATTCTTTCCGGCGGCGGCAAGGCGAGCGGCCCGCTGAGTTTCATGAAGGGCTTCGATGCGTTCGCGGGCGTGATCAAATCGGGCGGGAAAACGCGGCGCGCGGCGAAGATGGTGATCCTGAACTCCGATCACCCAGATATTCAAGACTTCATCAGGTGCAAAGCCAAGGAAGAGAAGAAGGCGCATACGCTAATCGAGGCCGGCTACGACGCCTCGATCGATGGGGAAGCCTACGGCAGCGTTTTCTTTCAAAACGCCAACAACAGCGTGCGGGCCGACGACGCTTTCATGGAAGCGGCGGAAGCCAAGGGCGAGTATTGGACGAAGTCCCGGGTCAACGGGCAAGCGAAGGATCGCTACAATGCGGGCGACCTGATGCGGCAGATCGCGGAAGCGACTTGGCAGTGCGGCGATCCGGGGATGCAGTTCGATACGACGATCAATCGATGGCACACGTCGAAGAACACGGCGCGCATCCATGCGTCCAATCCTTGCAGCGAGTACATGTTCCTCGACGACTCGGCTTGTAATCTTTCGAGCTTGAACTTGATGAAGTTCCTCGGTCCAGATGGGCGCTTCGATGGGGTAGCGTTCCGCCACGCGGTGGATACGATGATCCTCGCCCAGGAGATTCTGGTGGACAATGCGAGCTATCCGACCGAGCGCATTGGCCAGAACAGCCACGAGTACCGGCCGCTAGGATTGGGCTACGCGAATTTAGGGAGTCTTTTGATGGCGATGGGCCATCCTTACGATTCCGATTCCGGCCGGGCTATCGCGGGCGCGGTGACGGCCGTGATGTGCGGTCAGGCTTATTTGACGAGCGCAAGAATCGCGGAAGCAGTGGGCCCGTGCCCGGGTTATGCGATCAACGAAGAGCCGTTCTTGGAAGTCATCCGCATGCACCGCGACAGCGTGGCGCGTATCCATGCGGCCAATGTCCAGCCTGATCTTTTGGCGGCGGCGAAAGATTCCTGGACTAACGCTTACGAAGCCGGGCGCGGCAGCGGGTACCGCAACGCGCAAGTTACGGTGATTGCTCCAACCGGCACCATCGGCTTCATGATGGATTGCGACACGACGGGTATCGAGCCCGAGTTAAGCCTAGTCAAGTACAAGAAACTGGTGGGCGGCGGCGTGATCAAAATCGTCAACAACACCGTTCCCCAAGCGCTAATCAAGCTCGGTTATTCGGCCGAGCAGGTGGAGAAGATTGTGAGCCATATCGACTCGACGGGCACGATCGAGGGCGCGCCAGGACTAAGAGAGGAGCATCTGGCGGTTTTCGATTGCAGCTTTCGCCCGCAAAACGGCAAGCGATTCATTCACCACATGGGTCATATCAAGATGATGGCCGCGGCGCAGCCGTTCATCTCAGGCGCGATTTCAAAGACGGTGAACATGCCCGAAGAATCGACGGTGGAAGACATCATGGACGCCTATATGCAGAGCTGGAAGCTCGGTATCAAGGCGGTGGCAATTTATCGCGATGGTTCAAAGAAGGCGCAGCCGCTGTCCAGCGGCACCGGCAAGGGCGAGAAGAAAGCGGGCGTCGAGGCGAAACAGCCGGAGGCCAAGATCGTGGAAAAGATTGTGTACCAGCCGAAGCGCCGCAAGCTTCCGGAAGAGCGGCAGGCGGTGACGCACAAGTTCTCGATTGCCGGGCATGAAGGCTATATCACGGTTGGTCTGTTTGAAGACGGCAGCCCGGGCGAGATCTTCATCACCATGGCGAAGGAAGGCTCGACCATCTCCGGACTGATGGACAACTTCGCGACGGCGATCAGTTACGGGCTCCAGTATGGCGTGCCCTTGAAGTTCTACGTCGATAAGTTCTCGCACGTGCGCTTCGAGCCGAGCGGCTGGACGGGCAACCCGCAAATTCCCTATGCGAAGTCCATCATGGATTACATCTTCCGCTGGCTCGGTTCGAAGTTCCTGGGTCCGGAGTATGCGCTCGGCGAAGCGGGTGAGACAACGAAGTTGAAGCCGACCGAAGAGAACCCTCAACAGGAGCTCTTCGCGCCGACAGTCGCGGATGCTCCGGCTTGCAGCGAGTGTGGAGGCATGATGACGCGCAATGGCTCTTGCTACAAGTGCGAGAACTGCGGAAGCACCTCGGGTTGCAGTTAAAGTCCGGTCCGCTCGATTCGGTCTCGTGGTTTGACCCGCATAGAGGTAAGACGCTGTCTTACCTCTATGCGGACTACTGTTTCGAGTAAAGGCCAAATCGTGCTGCCAGCCGAATTGCGGCATCTGGACCGCATTGAGGAGGGCCAGGAACTCGATGTTGAGCGTATCGATGCTGGCGAGTATCGACTCAAGAGGCGCGACGCGCCACTGCACCGTGGCTTGATGGATTGGCTGCACTCGTGCCCCGAACCCGGATACTTCGTGCCGATTCCTTCAGAGTCGACGGACACGTTGTGAGGTTTCTCGTCGACGCAAATACCCTGAGCTAGGCCCCAAAGCGTCTCCAGACTCCTTGGTTGATCGCGATGGGCCAAGCTGATCGCTGAGCTTCGAGTAGCTGGCAAGCCAATGCCCGTCAAGGATAGTTTGATCGCGACCACCGCGCTCGTGCATGATCTCACCATCGTGACCCGCAACGAATGCGACTTCGCGCATTGTGGCGTTGCCGTGCTAAACCCTTGGCGTTGCACTTGGTAGAGCACCTAGCCAAGCGCGAAGAAACGTCGTATACTAATATTTTGGCTCTCTGCCGCAGTGCAGGGTGAGGTGTGTATGTTTCTCAATGTGCGGGACTTGGAACTCCGTCCCCTGCGCTTTAACCGTGAGTTTCCTCCCGGTGAGATCGATTTACTCGACGAGAGACTCCGCCAAAGCTCTGTGTTGAAAGTCGAAGGCAGAGCGGACTACTCGCCGGCATTGCAAGAGATCCGAATCGCGGGCCGCCTATCGGTGGAACTGGCTTCGGAATGCGACCGATGCTTGGACGAGTGCCGGTTCCAACTCGATACGGATTTCCGTCTCAGCTATATGCCCGCCGATGCGAATGTCGCGCCGGAAGAGGCCGGGCTGAATGATGAAGAGGCCGAGATTGCTTTCTACGAAGGTGATGGTCTCGATCTGATCGAGGTTTTGCGGGAACAAGTGGTGCTCGGCGCTCCGATGCACTGGTTGTGCCGTGAAGATTGCAAGGGGCTTTGTCCTACTTGCGGAGAGAACTGGAACCAGCGCGCGTGCGCCTGCCCGCAGGCCGATGTTGTGGACCGCTGGGCGGCCCTGCGCGACTGGAAAGCTGCCAAATAGAGTTTTTAGACTTTAGAAAGTTGAAGTAGAGAACTGAAATGCCGAATCCGAAACGCCGTCACTCCAAGCGCCGTACCTCCACCCGCCGGGCCCACGATGGCCTGACCCGCGCGATTGCCAGCGAATGCAGCAATTGCGGCGCCACGAAGTTGCCCCACCGGGCTTGCCCTGCATGCGGCTTTTATAAGGGCCGCGCGATCCTCGAAGTCGAGAAGTACTAATCCACCTCCGCGATCGTCATCCAGGCACTCCATGATGACTATTGCCGTCGACGCCATGGGAGGCGATCACGCCCCCAAGGCCGAGGTGGAAGGCGCGCTGCGCGCCGCGCGCCAGTTCAACCATAAGGTCATTCTTGTCGGCCGGCAAGACGTGATAGAGGCCGAGTTGCGCGAACACGGTGGCCGCCAAGGGCTTCCCATAGAAATTCAGCACGCCTCGGAGGTCATCACGATGGATGACTCGGCCGCGAAGGCGATGCGCGCGAAGAAAGATTCCTCCATTCGTGTCGCTTGCCGCTTGGTGCGCGATGGCGTGGCCCAGGGTGTGGTTTCGGCGGGGAACACCGGCGCGGTCATGGCTACCTCGAAAATGGTGCAAGGCATGGTAAAGGGCGTCGAGCGCCCGGCGCTGGCGCAGGCTTTTCCGACGCTCAAGGGCACGCCCACGGTGCTTCTCGACATTGGCGCGAATGTGGACTCAACGCCGTCGATGTTGGCGCAATTCGCCGTGATGGGCAACACCTATTCGCGCGTGATCTTCGAAGTTTCGCGGCCACGGGTTGGCATTCTTTCCATTGGCGAAGAGGATCACAAAGGCAACGAGCTGGTCCACGGCGCGCATCCGCTGTTGAGGCACCTGCCGATCCATTTCATTGGAAACGTAGAGGGGCGCGATCTTTATACCGGGTACGCCGATGTGATCGTGTGCGACGGGTTCATTGGAAACGTCGCCTTGAAAGTGAGCGAAGGCTTGATTGACGTGATCAAGCAAATGCTCAAGCAGAGTTTGACCGCCACGATCACGCGCCAGGTGGGCTCGGTGTTGGCGCGCAATGGCTTTGACGAATTCCGCCGCCGCACGGACTACTCGGAGTATGGCGGCGCGCCTTTGCTCGGCGTGCGGGGCGTCACCATCATCTGTCATGGCCGGTCGAATGCGAACGCGATTAAGAACGCCATCCGGATCGCTGCGGAGTACGCCGCAGGCCGCGTGAACGAGAAGATCGAAGAAGGCATTGCCGTAATTGGCGAATCCGGTCACGGCGCGCACCCATCCAACTAGGGGACAATCACCTTATGGGCCGTCTTGCCGCCACGCTTCTCCTCACTGGGCTGCTGCTTCCCGGGCAGAAGCTGGACCCGATCCAGTGGGCGCTGGGGCCTTTTCCCGCGGCCAAAGCGGGTGAAGAAATCAAGATTCCGGTTCGCGCCAAGCTCGAGCCGCACTGGCACCTCTACTCGCTGACGACGCCGCGCCCGCCGATTGCTACTACGATTCAGGCGTCCGAAGGCGCCAGCTACGAAGTGGTGCGCGTGGATCAACCCGAGCCGGCGCGGAAGATCGACCCGAACTTTCAGAGTGAGACCGAGACCTTTGACGACGGGGTCGAATTTACGCTCGTTGCTAAAGCGACAACGGACATCGCGGCAAATGATCCCGAACTGAAGGTCGCGGTCCGCTACCAGGCTTGCGATGACAAGCAATGCCTGCCGCCGCGCAAGAAGCAAGTCGAATACGTTGCCGGCTTTGCCTTCAGCGCTCCGCCTCGCCCGGCGGGAAAAGCGAATTCGGCGGCGGCGAGCCCGGCAGCGCCCGCGCCGAAGCCGCTCGGCGAATTTTTGTTGTTGGCCTTTGGATTCGGGCTGGCGGCGGTTTTGACGCCATGCGTTTTTCCGATGATCCCGATCACCATGAGCTTCTTCCTCACGAAACAAGGCGCCTCGAAAGGGCGCATTGTGGGAGAGGCAGTGCTGTTCTGTTTGGGCATCATTGTACTTTTCAGCGGCATCGGTCTCGCGCTTTCGGCGGTACTTGGCGCGTCGGGTGTGGTCGCCATTGGCTCAAACGTTTGGGTGAACGGGTTCATCTCGCTTGTGTTTTTCGCGCTGGCCTTGAGTCTGCTCGGCGCCTATGAAATCACGCTGCCTTCAAGCTTGCTGACGAAGCTGAACCAAGCCAGCGAAGGGGGCGGCATCGTGGGTACGCTTCTGATGGGGCTAACCTTTTCGCTGACTAGCTTCGCTTGCGTTGGGCCATTCATCGGAACGCTCCTGGCGGCATCTGTCACCGGCGACAAGTTACAGCCGGCCCTCGGCATGATGGCGTTTAGTAGCGGATTGAGCTTGCCGTTCTTTTTTCTGGCATTGTTCCCGAGCGCGATCGGAAATCTGCCGCGGGCCGGCAATTGGATGATCCGCATCAAGATCGTGATGGGCTTCCTGATTTTGGCGGCGATGTTGAAGTACTTGTCGAATGTCGATACGGTGCTCCAGTTGGGCTTTATCACGCGTGAACGCTTTCTGGCGGCCTGGGTGGTGCTCTTCGCGCTGCCGGGTCTTTATTTGTTAGGCAAGCTGCCGATGGATGGCATCAAGCGTGATGAGCAGTTGGGCCCAGGACGTGCGCTGGCGGGGGCGGCTTTCGTCGCGTTCGCATTATCGCTGGTGCCAGGGATGTTTGGGGCGAACTTGGGTGAGCTAGAAGCCATGGTGCCCTTCGCCAAAGAGAACGCGGGGCTCTTTGGCGGCGCGGGGACCCGGGAGAAACTGGCGTGGGTGAAGGATGATTTCGAGGGGGCGTTAGCGAAAGCCAAGGCTGAGAACAAGCCTGTGCTGGTGGCGTTCACCGGTGTGGCCTGTACGAATTGTCATTGGATGAAGGCGAATCTGTTTACGAAACCCGACGTCGCCGCCGAGATGAAAGAGTTCGTATTGGTGGAACTCTACACCGATCTTCTTGATGACCCGAAGAGCGAAGCCAATCAGAAGCGGCAGGAAGAGCTCTTCGCTACCGTTGCAATTCCTTACTATGCTGTGTTTAACGCCGACGCGAAGGTTCTGGCCAGTTTTCCCGGATTGACCCGGGACCCCAAGGAGTTCATCGCCTTCCTCGCGAAAGCACGCACGGCCACATGAAGCTTCTCTCTCTGCTGCTTGCCGCCGCGCTCACTTTAGGAGCGCAGCCACCGACTTCGTACACCTTGCGCGGTTTCCCGCCGGAGGAGGCGCGGGCCCGTAAACCTTTCGAGGAACGCTTGCGGGCCATGGCCGAGGCCAACCGCATTCGGGAGTTCATGTCGCGGATGGCCGCCGAGCCCCACCATGCGGGCTCGCCGAACAGTAAGGCCGTCGCCGAGTACGCGCTGGCTCAATTCAAAAGCTTCGGGCTTGACGCGCACCTCGAATCCTTCGAGGTTTTGCTTCCCTATCCTGGATCGCGATCCTTGGAATTGGTCGCCCCGATACGGGCTAGCGCCAAGCTGCGCGAGCCGGTATTGAAGGAGGACATCGATTCGTCCGACCTGAATCAAATTGCGACCTACAACGCTTACTCGGGTAACGGTGAAGTGACAGCTCCCATTATTTACGCGAACTATGGCCTGCCCGATGATTATGCATTCCTACGCCTGAAAGGCGTCGATGTACGGGGCAAGATTGTCCTGGTCCGCTATGGCCGCAGTTTCCGGGGCATCAAGGTCAAGGTGGCCGCCGAGAACGGCGCCGTGGGGTGCTTGATCTATTCTGATCCAAAGGATGACGGCTTTTACCAGGGCGACATTTACCCCAAAGGCCCGTTCCGGCCCCCGGCGGGAGTGCAACGCGGTAGCGTTCTCGACCTCCCGCTCTATCCGGGCGACCCGTTGACGCCGGGCAAGCCGAGCGTTCCTGGGACTCCTCGCCTCAAATTTGAAGACGCGCGAAGCATCGCGCGCATACCCGCGCTACCGATTTCTTGGGAGGACGCGCGGCTGCTCTTTGAGCAACTCGATGGCGAAATGGCGCCAAACGATTGGCGGGGCGCCATTCCCGTGCCCTACAAGATCGGCCCCGGGCCGGCGGTCGCGAAGCTCCGCGTACAGCAGGACTATGCGACGCGGACGATCCACGACGTAGTCGCCAAGCTGCCCGGTGGCGTTTTCGCCGAGCAGAACATCGTGTATGGCAATCACCATGACGCCTGGGTGAACGGCGCGGCTGATCCGATTAGCGGGGCCGCGAGCGTACTGGAAGCGGCGCGCATTCTATCGAAAGCCGCCAAACAAGGCTGGAAGCCAAAACGCACCATCATCTTTGCGCTGTGGGACGCCGAGGAGTTTGGCTTACTTGGCTCCACCGAATGGGTCGAGAAGCATCGCGAAGACTTGCTCAAGAATGCGGTGGCTTACTTCAACAGCGATACAACTTTGCGCGGGCCGTTAAGCGTGCAGGCGTCGCCCTCGCTCGAGAAGTTCGTTGAAGAATGGATGCGTGATTATCCCGACCCCGGTAGCTCAAAGACGCTTCTTGAAGCAACTGGTAAAGCCGAACTGCGCGTGGGTGCGCTGGGTTCGGGGAGCGACTACACAGCGTTTGTCCACCATTTGGGCATCGCAAGCCTCAATGCCGGTTTCGATGGCAACATGAGCGGGGTTTACCACTCGGTTTACGACAGTCTGCGGTGGTTTCAATATTTCGGCGACCCGGAGTTCGTCTACACAACTTCCTTCGCCGGATTCATGGCAACGGGTTTGGCGCGCCTCGCCGATGCCTACATCGTCCCTTACGATTACGGGCGTATCGCCCGATACTTGGCGACTAGCGTCGACGAGTTGAAGAAACTACCTAAGGGCAAGCATCTTCCCTGGGAGCCCGCTGAACGGGAAATCGAGCGGTTGAATGCGACGTTTCAATCCTGGGTTCAGCAGGCGCGGCGCATTTATCCAAATCTGGCGAATGCGGACAAAGCGAAGCTAAAGCGTTTGAATGAACTCATCTATACGAGCGAGCGGATCTGGACAAGGCCCGAAGGGCTGCCGGGCCGCGAGTGGTACAAGAACGTCTTGTCCGCCCCGGGCAAGTACACGGGTTACGGAGCCAAGACTCTGCCGGGCATCCGCGAAGCGCTGGAAGCGCAGAAGCCCGAGGAAGCCTCGCAACAGCTCCGCGCGCTGACGGACTGTATCGCACTATACACGGACCGGCTCCGGCAAATCGTGAAGCTCGGCTCGGAACTTTAGCGCCAAGCCACGCGTCTGCTAGCTTGGGAGTTCCGGCTCCTGCCGCGTCCTGTTCATGTTTTCCCGCCGCCAAGTCCTCGCTTTGGCTGGCGCGCTGCCTGTCCGCGCGCAAGAGCCTCCTTCTCCCACGATCCGAGTCGATGTCCGATTGATCCGCGTGCTCGCGAATGTGAAAAACGAAGCCGGCGGACTCGTGGGCGGCCTGGATAAGGAAGACTTCTTCGTCAAGGACAACGGCGTGCCGCAGGACATTTCGGTCTTCGAGCGCTCTACACAACAGCCTTTGCGGGTGGCCGTGTTGCTGGACGTTTCGGCCAGCGTTATCAAGGAACTCAAGTACGAGACGGAAGCCACGCTTAAATTCGCGCGCACGCTCATCGGGGAAGGCAACGAGGAAGACTCGATCGCGCTCATCACCTTCAACCATGCCGTCGACTTGGTGGCGGGCTTTACGCGAAGGTTGAAGCGCCTTGAGAATGCTCTGCGCGACTTGAGGCCGGGCGCCGGCACCTCGCTCTACG
>Ga0224723_1001973_pt1 | contig 11722 bp, 8 predicted proteins | sample Balambano_FR2_Me_FD_161647 | JGI IMG/M metagenome (GOLD analysis project Ga0224723, IMG submission 161647) | Freshwater sediment microbial communities from Lake Towuti, South Sulawesi, Indonesia - Balambano_FR2_MetaG | ecosystem: Environmental > Aquatic > Freshwater > Lake > Sediment | place...
TAATAGAGCAAAGGGTTTGCCGCCATCCATCCGTGCATCGTTATCGCTTGTCTTAAACCATCTCTAGCGCTTTTTCCTTGAACCTTTTTGGCGTCTGGGTCGTAGATTGACTAACCGGACGTATACCGATGAGGCAAGGGTAGTAACGTCGTGAAAACTAAAACGAGTCATAACAACCGTATCACTACCGCCGACGAGCAGTATTTATACAGCCATCTACTGACCTGTGTGGCTGTGGAATCTCCAGATGCCTTGATTGATCGGTTTCAGGCCCTCTTTTTGGACGGCTTTGGATATCCTGATCGAGATGTCGTAGTCGCTCTCGATACGATTCTGGCGGCTCCAGATATCGAAGACTATTTTCGGTTCATCCTTAACCGCTGCTGCCATATCCTGATCAACCGTTGGCAGACCAATAAACAGTTGCAGCCGGCTATTCCAATTCTGATTGACCTATTTTCGAGTGAGCTATCCAACCGTCTGCCAGAACTGTCGAGAGCTCGCTCGGTGCGGCGGTTGCGCCAGGCCACTAAAGACTTTTTAGATAGTGAACAATACTTGGCTCTGCGACGTCTAGCCAGAGTTATTGAGGCCCGCCAATCTACCAAGGCCCAATTTGTTCAGCCTGAGCCATTACCCCTGGGCTCCTTAATCAACCGCTATCCTTACCTCTATGAACACTGTCTGGTGACAGAAGATAGCGACTTGCAGCATCAGCATTTGATACGTGCTATGCAAGTGGAGGCTCAACATCAGTTTGAGGTCGATTTATCTCACTATGTGACCTATCGTGTGCGGCAGGCCCACCTACAACGCCAGGGCCAAACATCGCTAGCTCACCTGCGGACAGTGCCGAATCCAACCCTACTGAGCGATCGCGACCTGGTTATCTCGCTTAGGCAATTTGCTCGCCGCCGCGACCAAGGATCGAGCTATCGAGATACAGCTCAACGCTTTTTGATGAATTACAGCCATAATCGGTCCTTTCGGCAGTTTAAGGAAGACCTGTTCGACTACATCCTGGCCGATGTAGATGCCAGTTACAGCCAGCGGCAATTTAAAGCAATGCTCCATGAGCACCTCTTCACTACCTTTGCCGATAGCGACAGCAAACCCGTGAATGATTTCCTGCGTGTCCGTACCTGTAGCAATCTGTTCAATTTTTTAGTTATTGACCCGGCTACCGGACGACAGCACTACATCTTTTTGGATTTAATCAACAATCTGGGGCCGGTACACACCACCGGATTGCTGCTACGGATCCTGCTGATTTGTCATAAGGTGCGTCCTTTTCTAGAGCGGCGCTTTTCCATCCTGTTCAACCACTATGAAACGGCTTCCAGCGAGGCTGTAGATTGGCTAGTTAAGGTACTGGAGAATATCAATATCGCCCTCAGCCTTAACTTTGGCACTTTGGATCTCTCCCATATAGAAGCCCAATCCCACGGGAAAGCCTAGTCAGGCCACAGCTATGGCCTCTAGCGTGTGAGACAATAGCCACGTCTTACTACGGCACCTGCACCTATGAGTGGCGACACCATCTTTGGCAAAATCATTCGGCGGGAGATCCCAGCCAACATTGTCTATGAAGACGATCTCTGTTTAGCCTTTACCGACATCGCGCCAGTAGCTCCCACCCATATTTTGGTTATTCCCAAAAAGCCTATTTCCAGTCTGACAGAAGTAACTATAGAAGATAAAGAATTGTTAGGACATTTGTTACTAGTAGTTAAGCAAGTGGCCGTCCAAGCAGGGTTAGATGAAACGGGTTATCGAGTTGTTGTAAACACTGGAACTGAAGGTGGGCAGACTGTTTTCCACCTGCATCTGCATCTGTTAGGAGGGCGGGCCATGCAATGGCCACCAGGTTAGATTATTTACTTTTGTACAACGAAATAAAGTTTTCTAACGGCAAGGCTGGAATATGAGGGGAGAAACTTTACGATAACAAGCAGGATAGGGTATTTTCTATCATTTCCTGTCCTGTTCGTCGTTATTCATTCATTGGCTTTTTAACTATGACTACTTCCCTTCGCGCCCGCGATAACGTGGGAACCTGGGAGCGGTTTTGCCAGTGGATTACCAGCACCGAAAACCGCCTATACATTGGCTGGTTCGGCGTACTGATGATCCCCACTCTGCTGACCGCAACCGTCTGCTTCGTAATTGCCTTTATCGCTGCTCCTGCAGTGGATATTGATGGCATCCGTGAGCCCGTAGCTGGCTCGTTGATGTACGGCAACAACATCATTTCTGGTGCGGTGGTGCCGTCTTCCAACGCCATTGGTCTGCACTTCTACCCGATCTGGGAAGCCGCTTCCCTGGATGAGTGGCTGTACAACGGTGGCCCCTACCAGTTGGTCGTCTTCCACTTCCTCATCGGCATCTTTGCCTACATGGGTCGTCAGTGGGAACTGAGCTACCGCCTGGGCATGCGTCCCTGGATTTGCGTTGCTTATAGTGCACCGCTGTCCGCGGCTGTGGCTGTCTTTCTAATCTATCCTCTGGGTCAGGGATCCTTCTCCGATGGCATGCCCCTGGGCATTTCCGGCACCTTCAACTTCATGTTGGTGTTCCAGGCTGAGCACAACATCTTGATGCACCCCTTCCACATGCTAGGTGTGGCGGGTGTGTTCGGTGGTTCTCTGTTCTCTGCCATGCACGGCTCTCTGGTGACCTCCTCCCTAGTGCGTGAGACCACCGAGAGCGAGTCTCAGAACTACGGCTACAAGTTTGGCCAAGAAGAAGAGACCTACAACATCGTGGCGGCTCACGGCTACTTCGGTCGTCTCATCTTCCAATATGCCAGCTTCAACAACAGCCGCAGCTTGCACTTCTTCTTGGGTGCGTGGCCGGTGATTGGCATTTGGTTTACCTCCCTGGGCATCAGCACCATGGCGTTCAACCTGAATGGATTCAACTTCAACCAGTCGATTCTGGATTCTCAGGGTCGTGTGATTGGCACCTGGGCGGATGTGATTAACCGGGCCAACCTGGGTATGGAAGTGATGCACGAGCGCAATGCTCACAACTTCCCCCTTGACTTGGCCTCGGCTGAGGATGCCACCCCCGTTGCCCTACAGGCTCCTGTAGTCAACGGTTAATTGGTTTTGTGGGGAGGCGGCTTAGGCTTGTCTTCCTGATAGCAGGTCGAATTGAGAGCGCCTCACCGTGTGGGGCGCTTTTGTTGTTAGGTGCCCAGATCACGATCAAGCTACAGACTCCAATCTGTGCTCAATAGAGGGGAGATGGGTAACTTAGAATGGAATAACCGCCCCCTTTACGACTGGCTTATGGCGACTACTGCAGATGACGTTTGGCGCTTATTGGGTGAACTGGTTGAAGCCCAAAAGGAAACCAGACAAATTATTACAGAACAGTCTCAGGAAACAGATCGCTTGTTTCAGTCTGTTGCTCAACAGTCTCAGGAAACAGATCGCTTGTTTCAGTCTGTTGCTCAACAGTCTCAGGAAACAGATCGCTTGTTTCAGTCTGTTGCTCAACAGTCTCAGGAAACTGAGCGGCGTGCTCAGGAAACTGAGCGGCGTTTCCAAGAGACTGAACGTATAATCCAGGAGGTTTCCCAAGAAACTGGGCGACGTTTCCAGCAGACTGAGCGTCTGATTCAAGAGACAGCTAGAGAAGGCCAACGCTTACAAAAACAACTAGGCGAGCTTGGCGGAGCTTGGGGGCGTTTTGTAGAAGACCTAGTGGCTCCAGCATGTGAGCGGTTGTTTGTAGAGCGGGGTATTCCGGTAGACCAGGTAAGCCAGCGAGTTAGGCGAAGACGCCAGGGCGACACACTGGAAATTGATGTACTGGTGGTAAACCAGGGACACGTCTTAGCGATTGAGGTAAAAAGCAGTCTAAGCGTTGCTGATGTAACCGACTTTATCGCTGACCTGGAGCGGTTTCGGGACTTTTTCCCAGAATATGCTCATATGCGGCTCTATGGAGCGGTAGCCGGTCTTGGCATCGAATCGGGGGCTGACCGCTATGCCTACCGGCAAGGCTTATTTGTGCTAACCCAAGCGGGTGAGAATGTAGTAATGCTTAATGATACTCAGTTTCAGCCTAAGGTCTGGTAGACAACGGCTCAAAATAGGGCGGCTACGCGGCGGGCGTTGCTGCTATCTTAGATGCTCGCAACTGGCCACAGGCGGCATTTTCCTCTAACCCTCTGGAGTAGCGAACGCTGACGGCAATGTGACGGGCTTCGAGCTGGGTGACAAAGTTGTGAATGCTGGCTTCGCTGGGGCGCTGATAGTCAGCTTCGTTAATGGGGTTATAGGGGATGAGGTTGACGTGACTCTGGAAGCCGCGCAGATGATGGGCTAGCTCAGCCGCATTTTCGGGCTGATCGTTAAGCCCGGCTAAGAGGATGTATTCAAAGGTGACGCGCCGCCCAGTAAGTTTAACGTAGTCGCGGCACTCTTCCAGGAGTACCTCTAGGGGATAGGCTTTAGCGCTGGGGATAAGCTGAAGCCGCTGAGCCTGGTTGGAGGCATGCAAGCTAAGGGCCAGGGTGACTTGAAGCTGGGCCTCGGCCAGTTTGCGAATGCGGCCAGGAATGCCCACTGTTGAAAGGGTCATGGCACGCTGGCTAATCCCCACATCCTGGTTTAAGCAGCGGATGGCGGCCACCACGTTATCGGTATTGAGTAGCGGCTCACCCATGCCCATAAAGACAATATGGCTGACCCGCTGGCCAAAATCTTCTTGCGCCGTAAGGACTTGATCGACAATTTCGTGGGTGTGCAAGTTGCGGATGAAGCCACCCTTGCCAGTTGCACAGAAGTCGCAGGCCATCGGACAACCCACCTGAGATGATACACACACCGTCAGCCGCTTGGCTGAGGGAATGCCCACGGCTTCAATAATCTGACCATCTGCTAACTGAAGGAGATACTTAACAGTGCCATCGCTAGCTACCGTGCGGTGATAAAGGGTCGAGCGGCCAACTTTGACCTCAGCCATTTGCTGCCGCCAGGTTTTTGGGAAAACAGTAATATCTTGAAGCGATCGCGCCCCCTGCTGATACAACCAACCATGCAACTGCTTACCCCGATAGGCTGGTTGTCCGTGGGCCACCACCCACTCGGTCAGCGTCGTCAGGGACTGGCCCAGAAGGAAAGCCTCAACGGTTTCAGAAGTCGTTATGGTTAAGGGAAGTTCAGGAGTAGAGGTAGCCGTCATAGCCTGCTAGGAAATTGCATCAAACTGCACAGATCCCTATGGTAATGCTCAGTCTGCTGGGTGAGTGATCATCAGCATTTTATTACCGCCTTTTTGTAGCTTATAGGGTGTTTAGGATGACCGCCGCCTACGACTTGGAAAGTCGTCGCTGTTACCGTTATTCCCATTGTCTTCCGGCGTAGTCGTATCGGAATTGATTAAATCAACTAGCCCTTCTGTCAAAAATTTAGGATCCATAAACAAAACCTTTGAGTTTTGGCTTTCTCCTAGTTTTTGATTGGCTTCTACATAATCTTTAGCAATTAGGAACTGAAGAATACTGGCTGCATCCTTCTGCTGCTTAAGCACCTGAGACAGCATTTCAACCGACTGCACCGTAGCCTGGGTTCGCTTAATAACAGCTTCCTGCTCCCCTTGGGCCTTTGTTACTGTAGCCCGTCTTTCCAGTTCAGCCGCTTTCTGCCTCTGCATAGATACCCTAAGTTCTTCAGGAGGCACAATCTCCTGCACTTCTACTCGAGTTACCTTCACTCCCCAAGGCTCCGTAGCCTCATCTAGCTGAGATAGCAAGGCTCGGTTAAGTTCATCACGGGAGGAAAAGGTAGCCTCAAACTCCATCTTGCCAATTTCAGAGCGCAGGGTTGTAACCACAAGCTCTTGAATAGCTAGCTCAACGTCTTCAATAGCGTAATAGGTTAGCTCTAGCTCCAAAATGCGCCAGTAAACGACTGCATCTACCTCAATATCAACGTTGTCTTTGGTAATGGCGTTTTGCTTAGCCACATCGAGAACTTTTTCTCGAACGCTGGCGATTAAACTCACCCGATCCAGGGCAGGTACAATAAAGTTCAACCCTGGCTTGAGCTTACGCTTGAACCGACCCAACCGCTCAACTAAAGCTTCGTCGCCCTGGTTGACAATGCGTACTGAGCTAATGGTATAGCCAATGATAACTAGCGCCAGAATACCGATGATTTGAGAAGGCACAGCTAGACTCTCATCCCTAAGGATATAAGTAGGATCTATGAATTAGTCTACTGTGTTCTTCCTAAAACTGGATACCCACGCCGCCCTGTACTGAGATAGCCATGTTGCCACCATTGCGGTAAGCATCAAACGCAAAGATAGCGTTGCCAAAGGCGACCAGATTGCTGTTGGGGAACATGTGGTCGATACCTGGCTGTAGGACGAAGGCTGTCTTGTTGCCTACAATTGTTGGGTCGTCGTTGCCGCTGGGGAAGGACACGCCAGCCCCAACATAGGCATCAGTGTTCCAGCTCAGGGGAAAGTCGTAGGACACAGTAGGAACAAAGGCAAAGTCGCCTCCAAAGACGAATGCCTGACCGCGTATCGAAACGGGTGCCGTTAGAAAGCGATAGCGACCCGCAATGACGCCCTGCACACCGCTACCTCGACCAGTTTGAGCTTCGTTAGACAGTCCAAGGCCAGCCCCAATCCCCACGTAGCTGCCGTAGGCCACCTGCGCTTGAGCCACTTTAGGATTAAGCATCGCGCCAGCCGCTGTAGCCGCTACCGCCAGCAATGACGCGATTGCTGCAAGACCCATCCAACGCCCTGTGCTGTTCATCTGCTTACTCCTCACCGCTGAATTATCTCAAGCCGAACGCGACAATTAATGGCCTATTGCCCAATAACTGCCGTTAAGCTTACTTCACTGGTAAATTTTCGGCACACTGAATTTGTCAGGTCTGGCCAAATTAGCGATTAACTTTTGCAAATTAGGGAGACAGCAAGGTGCAAGGCAAAGGGCGAAAAAACCCTCAGACATCTGAGGGTCTCTAGCTTCAGCCAAGAGAGTATGCTATTTCCGCTGTTATGAACTAGCTTGACGGCTACAGTTAGCGTCGTCCAAGCATCCTCACGCCCGCTATCTTGAATGGCCTAGTCAAGTACCTGCACCAGGAATTTAGCAATTAGCATGTGCATCCAAGTCGAGGGAGGCATGGCTACCAGGATTCTGTCTACGAGTTCATTGGGGTAATCAGTCCCATTGTGGTGGGTTAAGTAATCCTCAAACCCAATCGTCATCACTAAAAATGACGAAACCCCCAGCATCCGTCAAGACTGCCAGGGGCTTCCAACTGCTTAGCGTTAATCAGAAATCAGACGCTAGCCCACCAGTTCTTTGACCTTGGCCATAATGCCAACCGGGTCGATGCCCTGGTGAGGGAACTGCTCCCAAAGGCCGCCGCAGCCTTCTTCGTGGGTGCCCAGGTAGGCAAACTTGGGTGTGTAGCCCCGCTCTAGCAGCCAGGAGCCAAAGCGACTGCCCAAACCCGTGCGGCGGTTAAACGCCTCCGTTACCAGTACAAAGGGAGCTTTGCCGATTTTGGCCATCATGTCCTCATCCACGACGTTGAGGGTGGCTTTGTTAATCAGCCCCACGTCAAGACCTTCTTGCTTCAGGCGTTCTACGGCATCGAGGGCGCGGTAGATGGAATCGCCAAAGGTAACGATGTAACCAGCGCTGCCGTCGCGCACCACCTCGTCTTTGCCGGGGGTGAAAGTGTAGTCACCGCCAAACAGTTCGTTACCGCTGGCATCCAGCAGTAGCGGCACCTTCGAGCGAGTCGAGAATATGAAGCGCAGGCCAGGATTATGGAAAACTGCCTTAACGCAGGCTTTCATCTGATTAGCATCAGCCGGGAAGTAGAGGCGGGTTTCATAGCCATCATCCAGGCCGTTATCGGCAAACAGGTTGTTGATACCGAAGTGGCAGGTGTTGTCGGCCATATCGTCGATGCCCGCGTGGGAGAAGTGACACAGCAGGTTGGAGTAGTTCAAGCGCGCCATCGTGATTTCGGAAATACACATTTCCAAAAAGGCGCTAAAGGTAGCGAAGATGCCCTGCTTACCCTTCTCCATGCCAAACCCAGCCGCCGCTGAGAGGTTGCCCCGCTCCATAATGCCGCCGCTAACAAAGACTTCGGGATAGGCCTTGCGAATTTGGGCCAGCCCACAGGAACCTTCCAGGTCACTGTCTACCACCAGAACCTTAGCCTTGCGGTCTTCCTCGCTCATAGTGCTGAGCACTTCTACCACCGCATCGCCAAACACGTTGCGGTTAGACCCTTGCTTGTCGCTCACACCCAGAAAAGTGTAAGTGTTTTTGGGCTTTTCAATGCTGCGCAAAACCTCAGCCGCTGCCGTTTGCCCCTTGGATTCCAAATACTTCAGGGCGGCATCTACAGAAATCACATCGTGACCGTGGGTACTGCCTTCCACCCCTTCAATGCCTACGGCCATGGGGCGCTTGTTAATCACCGCTACCGGGCCAGGCGTGTTGATGGCCTGGCAGATGTTGGCGTAGAGGCTATCGAGGTCTTCCCCATCCCCTTCCAGAACGGTGAGGCCGTGGCCTGCCAGGGTTTGCTTAACACTGTAGCCACCCATGTATTGAGAGGGATGCCCCGCAATGGTGACATCGTTATCATCAATCAGCAGCTTGATATTGACGTGATGAGCCACGGCAAAGCGGGCGGCTTCGGCGTCGTTGCCCTCTTGTTGAGAGCCATCAGACCCCAAACAGAATACCGCTTTGCCTGGGTTAGCCATGGCCACACCATTGGCGTAGGGCCACATATGGCCGAGCCGTCCAGAACTAAACTTAACCCCTGGCGTTAGACCCAGCTCGGGATGCCCGGGCAGTTTTTGGTGAGCTTCCCGATAGCGCATCAACTGCTCAGCCGGCATTGCCCCTTCCAGTACCGACATCAAGTATTGAGTGGCGACCCGGTGACCGGCCTCATCAAAAAAGATTGGCACGTACTTGTCGGGACTGTTGCGAAACAGAGCGTCTAGAATCATCACTTCTGGAACAGTGTCGTAGGGGCCGCCCGTGTGACCACCTACGCCTCGAGCTGCACCCGTAGCGGTGAAGAACACAATGGCATCACGGCAGAGTTGAATGTTGGCCTTCAGGGCGCTGCGCTGATCATCGGTGAGGGTGGAGTTAGACGCATCTAGCGAAATTCGCTGGTACGTGCCCAGATCAATGGGAAAGGTCGTCATAGTAGTTCGTCCTTTAGGCTGGTTACAAAGCAGCGTGGGGCAGGCCAAGGATCATCGGCAGCACCCCCACCGCACGGGCGCGGATATTTAGAGATCCATTACTTCTATCATTCAATACTGTGGGATTGGTGTGAAGGTATTCAGTAAGAGTTGGTTAAGCCTAGGGCGCGCGCATGAATAACCGATGGCTCTTCAGCTTTGCTCAACTTGCCATCTTGTTAAAACATACCAGCTACGGCAAAAGAAAGCCCCGCAGGGTAGATCCTTAAGTCTAGAGCTTCCTAGCTACCTGCTGCACTATCGGCAGGTAGGTCAACAGAGATGAGGCTGGCTAGTTCATCCTTGTCGATATGAAGCAACATTTTTGTGGCCTATTATTACAAGGGTTGAATTTCATTCAAAGATAACCTGGACAACCCATGACTCCGCGTTGTTTGTTTCGTCGTCTGCGCTGGGGGGCGATCGCGCTTCTGGCTCTGTTGCTAACGGTGCAATGGTCGTCCTACGGCGCATTGGCAGCGTGGCCGCGATCCGTAGCTGTCCCTCGCTATGGGCAAACGTTTGGGTGGGCAAGCAACGCTTATCTAACATCAAGAGATGGATTCGACCTCAATGTAACCCATCTGCTGGCCCAACTTCACAATCTGCCAAACGGCACAATTTCGCTGCCTGACTTTGACCCGGCGGTTAATACCTTTCAGTTTTCTAACCAGGAGTTGATTCAGGCCATCGATTTACAGCGCAACGCCGCCGATTGGGAAGAGGTTATGACAGAGCAGCTTCAGCAATTGTTTGGCACCCAGGTGTGTATCGGCCAGGGAGTACAGGGCTGTGTGCTTACCTCCGCTGCCCAGGACTGGCTTAAAACGCAGTTGGGGCGCATGAGCCAGGGCATTTCTGATGGCATGGCGGCGGCAGTGCTGTCTCTCTGGCAGCCACCACCGCCCCGCATTTCCTGGTGGCAACGGCTGATTAACTTTTTGCTAGGCCGCACGGTTTTTGGGCTGGTGCGTACTTTGTTTGACCTGCAAACCTACATTGCTAATCTATTTCTAATGCAGAGCGTGCCAGAGGTGTTCCAGCAAACCCAGGCCATCCGCGATAGCCGCACCCCGACTCAGATATTGCTGTCAATTCTGAATATCTTTCTGACCGGCTCTCGGGATCCTTTCACGATGGGGGTGTATCGCATTCTAGAAGGCGTCCTCACCGAGGGCCATTCCCTCACACCCTACCGCATTGAGGAGTGCGGTGAAGGCCAGTACTGGGTCTATGTTTACGACAGCAACTATCCCCTTGGGCAAGCCACCAACCCTACCGATCTGCACGTGGAGTTTGACACCCTAGCTGATACCTGGACATATCAACCAAATGCGAGTGCGCCAGCCTTTACGGGCAATGCCCAGAGTAAAACTCTGGATTTAACCCAGCTTTCCTGGCGGCAACCAGAAACTCCAGCCACCCCCGAGTTAACAGGGCCATTCACCTGTCCCTTTTGTGCAGGAGAATCACCTTCGGTAGCCCTCACCATTCCTGAACCGGCTCCGCCTACGGTGGATATCACCCTCACTGGAGAAGGCCAGATAACGGTGCTGCCCTACGGCATGGAGCCTGCAACCCTGGCGGCATCTCCGGCGACTGGGCAAGTGGCGCTGGTGCCTTTCAAAGGCGGGCTGAACCGGGAAGTGCCTGCTAGCTACCATCTTCCGGCTGAAAGCCTGGATCGGCCTTTTCAGATCAGGCTAACTGGAACACCGACCTCCCTTTCGGAACCATCTACCTTGCAACTAGCCGGGCCGGGCTACACCGCTAACTTTGAAGGGCTGTCTCTGTCTGCCAATGAAGCGCTGACCCTCTACGTGGTGCCCAATACGACCGGGCCAGAGCTCACATTTGTGACCAATCGAGCCACCGAAATTCCCAAACTCTCAATTCACCTCAGTGACAGCACCAACACCAACACCTTCGATTCGTCTACCCCAGAGGAATTTTCCTTGACCGAACGGCAGGTGTCCAGAAGTTCTGGGTTTGAGCTAGGTGGCCTCAAACTGCCTGCAGGCAAGCGGGTGGCGCTATCAGCGAAAGGGGATCTAAAACGCCTCTACTTCGCTGACGATGACTTGGCCAACAGTCAGTATGAGTTGACGGTGAGAAACCGAATGGTAATTCGAGATCGCATCCAGCTTGGCCAAACCAACCCCGACTTTCTCAACTACACCCTCACCTATGAAGAAGACCTGCGGGCTAGAAACATCCAGGTGGATGGCCAAACCCAAGCCTTCTTTGATTACGACCCGGCCTTTGTAGACCCAGCCAACAAACCCCGACAAGAGCTGTTGGCCGCCTTCGAGCAACGCGACTTTCCCATCACCATTGCCTATGAGCCGTTAACAGCCAGCGCTGGAGAAGCTGGCCCTTTACGGATGGTGCCCTCTGGAACAGAACCGATTGGTAAGCAAGTGTTTCAGGGGTCGTTGAGGAAGGCGGGGAAAGG
>Ga0224723_1001974_pt1 | contig 11706 bp, 8 predicted proteins | sample Balambano_FR2_Me_FD_161647 | JGI IMG/M metagenome (GOLD analysis project Ga0224723, IMG submission 161647) | Freshwater sediment microbial communities from Lake Towuti, South Sulawesi, Indonesia - Balambano_FR2_MetaG | ecosystem: Environmental > Aquatic > Freshwater > Lake > Sediment | place...
GCACCGCCGCGACCGCCGGTTCGATCGACATCTGGCTGCCATCATCGACCACAATCACCTCAAACCGATCGCCGGGGTAATCTAACGCTGAGATCGATCGCAGGCAGACTGCCAGTCGCTCAGGGCGATTGTAGGTCGGAATGACAATCGAGAAAAAAGGGTGGGCTTGGCTCATGAAACTGACACCTAGATGGAGTGGGTGGAGCAAAAGCGATGAATTGCAAAGCAGCGAGCACCCTATGCATTTTTGAAAGCAACCTGCGTATAGCGAAACACAGTTTGCCACAAGCGAATTTTGACCTTTTGAGCGGTCGCCAGCGGATCAATTTGGAGTGCCCAAATCAGGTTAGTGAGCGCCGCCCAGCGTTGACCTTGCCGGTAAGAGGTGAGGGCATGTTCGTAAACAAAGTGAGCAAACATCGCTGGATGCGCCTCAAACGCCGATCGATGCTTTTGAATTAACCGATGGAAGCTGGCTTGTCGCAGCGATCGATCGCTAGAAACCCGTTCTCCGCTATGGGCACAAAGCTGATAGGTGACTGTGGGCAACCCGACAATCGAGCAAACCGGATTTAGTCGCAGAAACAGCTCAGAATGGACGCGAGAGCGAAAGCTTTCATCCCAGCCGCCAATTTGCTCAATCACCGCTTTTTCGACCACCAGCGTTTGCTTTGTATTGTACGATCGCCCCGCTTCCAGTGGCTCTAGCGCAAAGTGATCCCCACGTCGTCGCAGCCTTGGCGGCAGCCGAGTTGCAATGGTCTGTCCCTGCATATCAATGACCTCAATGCCAGAGATCACGGCAACGGGGGCGGGCAGGTGAGTTTGCGTCAGGGCATCTAGAGACACACTTGCCATGTGGGGCAGCAGACGATCGTCATCGTCTAAGTAAGCCACCCAGCGCCCCCGCGCCGCTGCTGTTCCGATATTGCGGGCTGCGGCTCCCCCGCGAGACTGGGGCAGCCGCATCACCCGCAGTCGCGGATCAGGGGGCAGGCAATGCGAAGCAGTTCCCCCAAAGGGGGTAATCGGCACAGTCGAAGCATCATCAACCACAATCACTTCTATTTCTGTGAGGGTTTGCTCAAGCGCACTCTGGACTGCACGAAACAAAAGATCAGGACGATTCCGAGTGGGAATCACAATGCTCAAGATTGGAGTTTTCACACAGGTTGTATGGGTAGATATGACGCGCTGATTGACGGTCTGGCGATCGGCACACACTGATGGTGAAGCAAACTCGATTGAGATTTCAAATTTCTGGCAGCGTTGAATCTGATTTTTGCACAACGTTCCAGGTGCGCGGTTGATAAAACTGACAGCGGCTCGTGGTGCACTGCGACTTTACCGTAAACCGAAAAGATTCAACGATGTCAAACGAATAAACGCCTTTTCTGATATAAATTTTTGCACTATACACACCAGGAATCAAGCCACAGTAGGGCATTTGCATCTGAAGCTCTACGACTCCTGGCTGAACTTCTAGCAGTTGATCATCCCCGGCAGAAGTGAGATAAAGCACCAGATCATGTTCTCCCGAAAGAGACTTGATCATCGCGCCTAAATTGGCACCGACGATCGATTCATGCGCCCAGCATTCCACAGATAAAATTGCTGGTTCTCCGGTCATTGGAGCAGCCAGCAAATTGCCCTGTTCGTCCTTAAAGCAAATCTGAGTGATGTCTAAACCGAGACTTTCGCTCCTCGATTTTGCGGGAAGCACCATCATCCCAATCGCGCTTTCATTGCCGCTCAAACACAGGTCTTGCTCATATTGACGAATCACCGTTTCTGTTTTGCCTGCGGTGATTAATTGACCTTTTGATAAATAGATTGACTCGCTGCAAACATTCAAAACGCTGTGGGGATTGTGAGAAACCAAAATAAAGGCAGTGCCCTGTTCGCGCAGTTTTGCCAGCTTCTGATGGCACTTCATCTTAAATTTGATATCCCCGACCGACAGCACCTCATCAATTAAGAGAATCTCTGGCTCAACGTGAACGGCACAGGCAAATCCGAGTCGGGCTGCCATTCCTGAGCTGTAGGTTTGCACGGGCGCGTCGATCGCCTCCCAGATTTCAGCAAAATCAATCACCTGATCGAACCGGCGCTTAATCTCGCGCGTCGGTAAACCCAGGATCGACATGTTGGCGTAAATGTTTTCGCGCCCGGTCAAGATTGGGTTAAAACCTGCCCCTAAAGCAATTAGCGGGGCTACCCGACCGGCGATCGTCACTGACCCCGTGTCTGGTTTGATCAATCCACTGATAATTCGCAGCAGCGTACTTTTGCCTGCGCCATTGGCTCCAATTAGCCCCAAAGCGTCGCCGCGCTGCACCCGAAAGCTGATATCCTTGAGCGCCCAAAACTCTCCGTTTCTCAACCTGTCGCTTTTGCGTCGTCTGCCAGTCAAGTCAGTGGCAATATCTTGAACGCCATAGAATAGCGATTGCTTGAGGTCGCGACAGAACTTTTTGGAGATGCGATCGACCGCGATCACCGTTTCGCGATCGTCGGCTGAGGCGCTCATCGTTGGCTCCACATTTGTCACCGTCATGAACTGACCCTCTCAATTACATAAGGCATTGCTAAACGAAATGTCACCCAGGTGATCAATAGCCCCAAAAACGTGATGCCGCTGACAATCCAGAACTGGGGTGCCAGTGACAAAACGCCGGTTGTGGCTAACTCGCGCGCTGTGACCAACAGTGGAGTGACAGGATTCAGCTTCACCAGCGCTCCCAATAGCCCCTGGTCAGGCACCGGATACACCACAGGAGTCAAAAACAGCCAGAAGCCGGTCGCCATCGTTAATCCTCTCGAAATGTCTTGATACAACACGCCCAGAGGAGACAGTAGAGTGCCGACTAACGTGCCAAACAGAATCAGGTGAATCAGCGCCACCGGAGCTAAAATCACCGTCCAGCTCACGGCAATTTTGTAATAGATAAACAGTGCCACAATCAGCAGCAGTTTAATCGCAAAGTTAAATCCAACTTCGCCCACTTTTGCCAGAATAATTGCCTCACGGGGAAAGTTAACTCTGGCTAGCATCGGCTTTGCTAAAATCACTGCCTGCACCGGACCATTGACCGCCTCAACAAAGGTTTGCCACAGCGACGTGCTAAACATCACGTAGGCGGGGTACGGCAAATCGGTCACTCCTGGCTGAAAAATTTGGGCATCGCTGGCGATCGTAAAGCCGATCGCCATTACCAATGGTGGAATGACCGCCCAGAAAATTCCCAAAAAAGACTGACGATATTGAGCGCTAATGTCGCGCACCATCAGCCGCCACGCCAGCTCTCGCGCAGCCAGCAAATCGCGCCACATCGCGTGAAACAATTGTTTTGGATGCCGCAGCATTCCTTCTGGGGTGTGAACAACTCGATAAGGCATGGTGGCAATTGGCGATTGGTGAATGGCTGCTTGCTAATGGCTGTTTGCTAAGGGCGAACCGGGAGCTGACTCCACTGCGGTTTGCCTGGGCTGTGACTGTCGTTTGGCGTAGCGATCGGTGAGAAATTGATTGATCAGGCGATCGAGCGGATACAGGATGGGGTTGAACAGCCGATCGCTCAAGCCCAGGGTCAAACGGCGGTTTAATGGCAGAATGATCGTTAGCTTCCGCCGCCAGCCAATCTTTTTGTATTTGCTCTGGAAGTAGCCGTCTTCTGCCAGGTTCCATTTGTCGCGCAGGCGATGCAGACTGTTGAGCTGCCAGGCATCGCTCCAGCGCAGCATGTAGTAGGGGATGTCAGTCCATGCCAGCGGCGGACCGGGCACATAGGTGACGATGCACTTTGGCTCAAAATAAACGGTGCCGCCTGCCTGCATCACGGTCATGCAGAAATCCAGATGCTCTTTTGTATTCAGCATGGCTTCGTCGAGCAACCCGACGCGATCGAAAATCTCGGTTCGCACCAGCGTGCAGTGAAACTCTGCCAGTTCGGTTTGCTGACGCTGAAACTGCGAATAAAGGTCTTGAACGCGCTTGCCCTGCTTATACATGCGTTCGCGCAGGCGACGACGGGGACGATCGCCCGTGTTGTCGATCCACACATGCGTTTCGCCTCCGGCACAGTGAATGATTTCATGCACGGGCTGATTTTGGCAGACCAGCGGTCCCACGATCGTCGCTGCTGTGGCTTCAGCGCAGTCCACCAGGCTCTGCAACCAGCCCGGAGCGACGATCACATCGTTGTCAATGAAAATTAGATATTTGGTGTCTACCTGACGAACACCGATATTGCGCGCTCGATTGGGCGAGAGGTACTCATTCGTGCGAATTAGTTGAAATCCCCGCTGCTGCGCCTGTTCCTCCAGGTAGCGTCGCACCTTTCGGGGCGAATTGCCGTCTACATAAACCAGCTTAAACGGCGCGTCAGTGTGCTCGTAAATGCTCTCAAGCGATTCTCGCGTGTAGCTAAACCGTTCGCGCGGCACGACAACGATCGTCACGAGCGGTTCAGACGCAGCGTGGTCAGCGTGTGGCTGAGCAGGATGAGTGGATGTGATCATAGGTCGCTCCTGAAACAAGGTCAATGCGAAGTGGAAATCACAGGGGTAGGGGCGATTACCCTCTTTGGGGGAACTGCTTCGCATCGACTGCCCGTTTGGCTCAGCGCCCAGCAGCCGTTGATAGAGCGCCACTAGCTCGTCGTTGAGCAGGTTCAGGTTGAAGCGCTGCTCGACTCGATCGCGTCCGGCTCGTCCCATGACTGCCCAGCGGGCGGGGTGCTCAATTAATTCCCGCAAACGAGCCGCTAAAGCATCTGCGTCGCGTTCGGGAACGAGAAAGCCCGACACTCCGTCTTCAACCAGTTCGGGAATGCCGCCGTGCAGTGTGCTAACTACCGGCAGCCCCATTGCCATCGCTTCTTTGAGGACGTTGATCGGCGCGTCTTGATTGCCGTCTTGAGCGGTGACGCTGGGCGCAATGAACAGGTGGCAGCGATCGAGAATTTCGATGATTTCCCGCTGATTTTTCTCACCCACCAGATGCACGCGATCGTGAATGCCCAGATGGTCGATCAATTGCTGCAACGGCTCGCGCAGTTCGCCTTCACCGATGATCTGAAATTCAATTTGCGGATAAAACTCAGCCGCCTGAGCCACGGCACGAATGCTGTATTCAATGCCTTTTTTTTCTACCAGTCGCCCGGTGCAGGCAATTCGCACAATGCCGTCAGCCGGAAACCGGCGGGGCGTAAACCGAAACCGATCGCAGTCGATGCCGGAGTAGTGAACCGCAATCTTGCTGCGATCGCAGCCCAGCTTGAGCAGTCGCTGCTTGAAAAAGTCACAGTTGGTCAAGAAAAAATCTGCATCGGCAAACAGCGGTGCATAAATCTGTTCGCCCTGCTGCCGTAAATAGCTGCTGATATCGAATCCGCGAAAGGTGACAATCAGTCTGGCACCGCCACCGAGTCGGTGCATCAACCGACCTCTGGCACCCATCGTACCGAACTGACAGTGAATGATGTCGTAGGGTTCCCGGTTGAGCAAAGGAATCGCTGTATACACCAGCCAGAATGACGCTGCCATGCTGCCGTACTTCAACACATTCAGCGCATCGAGCATTGCGCCGGGATGCTGCCAGACGTGAGCCGCGAATAAACCAATGCCTTTGAGAACACGAGCGATCGGATGGCGCGGCTCATGCGGCAGACAATACGTGCGCCGCAGCAGTTGATACTGCTCGACATCCGGGTGCAGCTTGGCAGCATCACAATATTTGCTGGTATAGATATCCACGTCATGCCCGCGATCGATCAGACCTGTAATCTGATTGAGAATGAACGTTTCAGACAAAACTGGAAAATGGCTCACTAAAAAGGCAACTCGCATCGCTAATCGTTTAGTACTCGTAATTGATCATCATTGATTCACGTTATCCTCTCGAAGACACTCCACCCAGCTTTAGTCGAAGCATCTCAGCCACAATCAAATACTTCACAGCAAATGTAATCAGAGAAACTCGAATTTTTTGATCGATCGTCTTTAAGCGATCGTCTTTGATGACGTTCAATGCAAACATCATAGGCGAAAAGAATATCTCCAGGGCAATGCGAAAAAATAGCTTGTTGCGATCGATCAGCGACGCACGTTTTTGAATCTGTGCGTCATAGATGCCACCTGCTAATCGCGTGGTTCGCTTAAACAGTTCGGCAAACGTGCGTCGCGCTGGATGAGCAATGCAAACATCAGCAGCATAGCGTTGCTGGAACCCGGCAGCAGCGACTCGTCGTCCCCACTCATAGTCGCCGTTTGACTTCACGGCTGCATCAAATCGCCCCACCTGATTCAGCACTCGCTTAAACGTGAACACGTTGGCAGTTGAGCCATATTGATACTTCTCCAGGTGCTCTTGCTGCTGAAACGCCATAACGCTTTCATATAGCTCAACGCTGGTCAGGCAATCGGGGTTTTGAAAAAAGATTTCAATTCTGCCAGCGACCAAGCCGCAGTTGGGCGTACTCAGCAGCGCGCTTACGCCTGTTTCAATCCAGTTTGGGGCAGGAATGCAGTCAGCATCGGTGAAGGCAATGACTTCTCCTCTGGCGATGTCGATGCCGGTGTTGCGGGCGGCGTAAGAGCCGGGAACAGCTTCATAAGCAGCGATCGTCTGTCCAAATTGAGCCACCACGCCTGCAATGTTTTGCTCAGGGTCAGAGGCATTGTCAATCACGATCACTTCATACTGAGCTTGGGGATAGGTTTGCTGCTCCAGCGCCGACAAACAGAGTGTCAGACGCTTCGCATCGTTATAGACCGGAATAATGACTGAAACAAAAGGGTGATCCATACGCTTGCCCTTCACGTCGCGAGGGGAACTGGCTGTTATCTTTTCGCTTTTCGCTGTTGGCTGTTCGCAAATTGCGAATCACTCATTCCCTGGTCGAGACTCCTCCTAGCTTCAGTCGAATCAGTTCGCTTGCGCTGACATATCTAACGAAAACCATAATCAGCGACACTTGCAGCTTGTGTATCCATTTCTCTAATTTCGAGTTGAAAAAAACGTTGAGCGCGAAGTTAACGGGCGGAACGAGATTGGCAATCAGGGTTTTCAGGTAAAGCAGGTTGCGCCGCAGCAGCGAATCTTGCGTGCGGTGATTGAGCAAGTCATAGAGTCCCCCAGCTAAACGAACCGTGCGTTGATAGAGCTGAGCGATCGATCGCCGTGCCGGGTGCTGCACGCGAACGGCTTCAGCGTAAATCTGACGGTAGCCAAAGGCAGCGACTCGCTTGCCCCACTCAATGTCACCGCTTGACTTCAAGTGGGGATCAAACCGTCCGACGCGATCGAAAACCTGCCGAAACGTAAACACATTGGCAGTGGCGGCAAACTGCTGCTGCTCGACCAACTGTTTTTGTGGAAAAGCGGTGATACTTTCGTAAAGCTCAACCGGAGTCGCTTGCTGTGGGTCAGCAAAAAACAGGTCGATGCTGCCTGCGACCAATCCGCAATTTTCGGATTGCAGCAGCGCTTTTACGCCCTGTTCTATCCAATCTGGAGCGGGAATGCAGTCGGCATCGGTGAAAGCAATGACTGACCCGTTGGCGATCGCAATGCCGGTGTTGCGGGCTGCAAACGAACTGGGAAAGCGTTCAAACGCGGCGATCGTTTGCTCAAATTGGGCAACAACGTCGGCAATGTTTTCTTCAGGGGCAGAGCCGTTGTCTACAACGATGATTTCGTATTGACGAGCAGAATACGTCTGCTGTGATAGCGCACTCAGGCAGCGGTGCAATCGTTTAGCATCGTTGAGAACAGGAATGATGACTGAGACAAATGGACAAGCATCACCCTCGATCGATAAATTGAGGTTTAGACCTGCTTGATTGCTCATTACGTCCTTTACAGCGGTAGATATGCTCCTACGATGGCTCAGATGGTTGCATGAGCGTGTGACGCGGCGACACTACGAGAGGGCTGCGGTGACTACGGTGCTGCTCTGTGCCGGTTGTTTCCACTCTTCTTTTGTAAATTCTTCGTGATAAGAGCGTTCGGTGTTGACGTTCCACAAATCGTGTGTTTCACCCAGAACGTTGCGGGCAGCCAGTATACCCGTCAGCATCGAGTGATCCTGGTTGTTATAGCGGTGCATTCCATTGCGCCCCACCGTTTGCAAGTTATCAAACGTCTCCAGATACTCCTGAATGACCTGCAAATGCTGGCGATATTCTCCGTCATACACCGGGTAGGCTTTGTATTGCCGAATCACCACGCCGTCTTCGACATCTCCTGGCTGCACGCCCAGCTTCAATTCGATCGCTTCCCGGCTTGCCAATTCAATCAGCTTGGCATCTGGCATTTCCCAAAGGGCATCGCCTTCGCTACAGAAATATTCCATGCCCAAACAGGTTTTATTGGGGTCGGGCACCATTGCCGGACTCCAGTTCTTGAAGTTTTGAATGCGTCCCACTTTAAACTCTGGGCTGTGAATGTAGAGCCAGTTGTCGGGAAACAAATGGGCGCGGTTGACGATCAGCGACACGATCAGAAAGTCACGGTACTTCAAACCGCGTGCTGCTTCCAGAACGTGAGCGGGCGGTAATGGATCAAGCCGCCGCACCAATGCTGTTACGGGCATCGTGGAGATAAAGTGTTCGCTGGTCAGCTCAAAGGTTCGATCGCCCTGCTGCGCTGTGATGCTTTTGATGCGCGTTCCTTCTCGTTTGATTTGCGTCACTGAGGTGTGCAGATGCACAGGCGACCCTTGACCTTCGAGAATCTCCTGGCAGCGCTCCCACATCATGCCTGGTCCAAGCCGGGGATAGTCAAACTCTTTAATCAAGCTTTTGGCGTTCTGACTGCCAAATAAGGCATTGACAACAGCCCGCTTCAGCGACATTCCTTGAATTCTTTGAGCTGCCCAATCTGCCTGAATTTTGCTGCAAGGAATGCCCCAAACTTTCTCGGTATAGGTTTTGAAGAAAGTGCGATAGAGCCGCTCACCAAAGCGATCGGTCACCCATCCTTCAAAGGTTTCTGGTTCAACTTCGGGGTGCAGCTTTGCCCGGAGTTTTGCCTTCAAATAGCTAATCAAAATTAAGAAGCTGGGAACGATGCCGAGATTGGATAGGGTGTTGAACAAAGAGAGCGGATAGTTGTAAAACTTGCCTTGATAATAAATGCGAGACAGCCGGGGAACTTTGATAAAGTCGTTGCCGAGAATTTCCTTCCAGACTTGCTGCACCTCGCCAATTTTCGTAAAGAATCGATGACCGCCAATGTCAAATCGGTACTGCTTGTAGACTTCGGTGCGAGAGATACCACCGACTTTATCGGCTTGCTCTAGCACAACTGACTTGACCCCCTGCTTACCCAATTCGTAAGCAGCCGTCAGTCCGGCTGGACCAGCACCGATGATCACAACGGGAGAATTCTTCATGGCAAATTTCAGATTAAAGTTCGGTCTGCACGGGTAAGGCTCTAGACTTGAGAGAAGCTGGCGCTTCTAGTTCTGTGACGCAGAACCAGGTGATAGCGCGCTGTGCCGATCGCAAAAGCAAGTCCACTATATAGGAAATAGAGCCAGTGCCAGGGGATCGTTCGCAGGGCAAACCACAAACCGCGCTTGCGGAGAAAAAAGTGGTAGACCGGCAAATTGAGCAGCAGTAGGGCAGAGCCTACCCCAGCCGCGACAGCGAATGCAACCGCCCACCAACAGCCTACAACCAGGGCGATCAGCAGGCTATAGGTCAGCACTAAGCTGATGCGGCTAGAGTATTTCAGGTTAAGGTCGTTCATGAACTGCCGATCGCGCCACAGCAGTTCGCTCCAGGGCAGCGCCCGGTAGAAAAATTCTGCCTTGAGCAGCGAGCCTGCTTCCCAGCGCTTCAAGTGTTTGACCTGAACGGTTTTGCAGAGCCGGATGCGATATCCCGCCCGCTTTAGCCGATAGCCCAGCTCAATATCCTCGATCGAAGGGTAGCGATAGGCTTCATCAAACCCCCCGACTGTCAAAAAGACCTGCCGCCGGATTGCGCCACAGGCACCCCAGAAGGTGGATGCCTCTTCGCAGCTGGTTTGGTGAGTGTAGTGGTGGAATAAGTTTTTGTACTGTGCCAAGAAGTTGGGTGCTCCGGGCGCGTCGTCGTAGGAGCCAATCAGGGCTGCCATATCTGGGTGTTGACGAAACGCCATCGCGACCTGTTCCAGGGTGTCAGCGGCGATCGTCACGTCGGCATCCATGAAGAAAAGAATGTCTCCTTTGGCAGCGCGTGCTCCCAGGTTGCGGGCGCGCGCTGGACCTCCAGCCGTTGGCAGTTTCAGCACTTTTGCCCCAAACGCTTGGGCGAACTGCCATGAATCGTCGCTGCCGCCATCAACGACTACGACCACTTCGGTTCCAAGAGGAACAAACTCTGCTAAGCTTGCTAAACATTTGCGAAAACTTTCACCCCCGTTGTGTACCGGAATTACGATGGAAATCGTATTTTCCACCAGGGGAAGCGCCTTTGCAGCATCTGAAGCAGTTAAATTCATGGTAAAGGTCGATTCTATTTTCAGGTAAAACCCTCGAAATACCGCTCAGCCTTACTGTCAATTCCTGCGCCTCGTGAGCTGAACTTTACGAATTGCGGAGCGCACCTGTGGATACAAATCTGTACCAGCGGTGGGGTTGATTCAGTATTTGACCGTAGACGACGTGATATTTCTTAATCTCGCTACCTTCACGGTATTCGACATTTCCGGGAGCCGAAGCTGCTTCACGTACTCTTTAAGCGAATCCGTAGATTTTCGGATAGTTTGTAAAGCTGACATGAAGTTATACAAAAGCGGCAAGGATGCTGCCGTTATTGCCCTTATGCGTATAACACTTGCGATTTAGAAGCGCTATCGGCTGACAGAAGATTTCAGCTCAGGGCAATATTTCGATCGCTCACTTGCTAAACCGTGCGTCACTGGCGCGGACTGCTAATGGCTGTTAACAATTAGCTCTTTGCTAACAGCCAACAGCTAATTGCTAACAGCCAACAGCGAATCGCAAACCGCTAATCGTCACCCTACCAGCCAATCTGCGTCGGCGCGATCGGCGCAATGTCTGGGTCATAGCCACCGACCTGATTGGTTCGCAGCACCCAAACTGTCGCTCCCTTCTCAAGAAACAGTCGGGCGATTGTTTCGCAGGCAAGTCGGGGTAACAGCGTCCGCCAGCTTTTTAAGCCGGTGAGCAACCCCTCGACTAAATCTTCTTCTGGGCTAATTCCCAGTGTGTCTCTGTTGCTCTGCCAGTCTGCACGAGCCGCGCCAAACGGCAGCAGCGTCGATCGAATATCTGCTGCCAGTTCGGCAAGTTGAGCAAACCGCAGGGCTTGGGCTGGCTCTCGCGACAGGACTGCCAGCAGATCGGGGTTAGACTCTACTGACAATCGAATGCGTTTCAGCGCTGCGTAGAGCGCCTGATTAGAGTCTTGGGCGCAGTTGTGGGCAAAGCCGACGTAGGTGCCGCCCGTTCCGTCGCCAATTCGATAGCGAGCAGTCATCCGCTCAAGCTGTTGCACCAGAATATCGAGCGCAGACCGGTTGCTGCCATTGCTGCCATAGCCTTCGGTAAAGGCATCAAGCTTGACCAACAGGTCACAAACCGGACGAGTGCCCAGCCAGCCAAACTGTCGATCGCCCAAAAACCGATTCCACGCCAGCGTGCCCGCAATGATGCCATCGCTGTTGTGGGTATAAACCTGATGATATTC
>Ga0224723_1001975_pt1 | contig 11703 bp, 7 predicted proteins | sample Balambano_FR2_Me_FD_161647 | JGI IMG/M metagenome (GOLD analysis project Ga0224723, IMG submission 161647) | Freshwater sediment microbial communities from Lake Towuti, South Sulawesi, Indonesia - Balambano_FR2_MetaG | ecosystem: Environmental > Aquatic > Freshwater > Lake > Sediment | place...
ATTCCGCACGACCGCACCCCCCACCGCGCGGCCGACCGCCAGCCCGACCCGTACCCCCGTGCCGGACCCGCCGGGTCGCGGTCCCGGGCCGTCGCCGGATCCCGTGAGCACATGGAGGACGAGCGGCCCGGCCGAGGCCCGACGGCCGTCCCGGGTCACCGGCCGCCGGAAATCCGACCGCCGCATCCGAGCCTCGCGTGCCAGCCCCACCGCCGGCCGCCGACCGAGATCCCGGGCGTTGTCGTACCGCGTCAGGCCGACAGTTCCTCGCGGCCCTTGCGCCGCCGCGCCCCGAGGATCGCGCGGCCGGCACGCGTCGCCATCCGAGCCCGGAAGCCGTGGGTGCGGGCACGCCGACGGTTCTTGGGCTGGAAGGTTCGCTTGCTCACGGGGGTCTCCTGGATCGGCGAGAGATCGGGCGGAAGCCGGTCGTCGGAGGGTAACGCACCTGCCGGGACGACGGCCAACCGCGTGAAGCTACGGACGGACGGCACCCAGGTCAACGATCTCGTCGGCCTGTCGTCCCACGGTCTGCCCCTCCGGGCTGACGGACACCACCGCGAGGGTCTACGCTCGCCACTCGTCCCGCGGGGTCGGCACCGGTCCGGGCCTCGATCGGGATGGAGAGAACCGAGAACGCAGCGAGACGACTATCGCCCCGGCGCCGTGTCGGTGACCGCCGACCGCGTGCTCCACACCTGTGGACGACTCTGTGGACAGGGCGGGAGGGGGGTGGACCGTGTCAGGCGACCGACCCACCACGCCCCCGGCCGGGGCCGACGACGGCCGGGAAGGCCTGTCCCGGGCCTGGTCCGCCGTGCTGGCCGAGCTCGAGCCCGCGCTGCCGAAGCTCCAGCTCGGCCAGCTCCGCACGGCCCAGCCCCTCGGGTTCGTCGACGGGATGGCGGTGCTCGCCGTCCCCAGTGACTACGACCGGCAGACGATCGAGACCCGCCTCCTCGATCCCATCACGGCCGCCCTCACGACGGCCGCCGGCCGCCCGGTCCGGGTCCGCGTGGTCGTCGACCCCAGCATCGACGCACTTGCGCCGGCCGCGACCCCGGCGTCGTCGGCCGACGCGGGCGAGGTCGGTCAGGTCGTGCTCGACCTCTCGCCCAGGTCCGGCGACGCCGCGCCCGACCCCGCCGAGGACCCCGGGGCCCGGCTCAACCCGCGCTACACGTTCGAGACCTTCGTCATCGGCGCGAGCAACCGGTTCCCGCACGCCGCCGCCGTCGCCGTCGCCGAAGCTCCGGCCAAGGCCTACAACCCCCTGTTCGTCTACGGGGAGTCGGGGCTCGGCAAGACGCACCTGCTCCACGCCATCGGTCATTACGCCCGCAGCCTGTACCCCGGGATCAAGGTGCGCTACGTGAACTCCGAGGAGTTCACCAACGACTTCATCAACTCGATCCGCGACGACCGCGCCCAGGCCTTCCACAGCCGGTACCGGGACGTCGACGTCCTGCTCATCGACGACATCCAGTTCCTCCAGGGCAAGGTGCAGACGCAGGAGGAGTTCTTCCACACCTTCAACGCCCTCCACAACGCCAACAAGCAGGTCGTCATCACGAGCGACGTCCCCCCCAAGCAGCTGCAGGGTTTCGAGGAGCGGATGCGCTCGCGGTTCGAGTGGGGACTGCTGACGGACGTCCAGCCACCCGACCTCGAGACGAGGATCGCGATCCTCCGCAAGAAGGCCATCGGCGATGCGCTGGCGGTACCGGACGACGTGATGGAGTACATCGCCAGCCGCATCACGACGAACATCCGCGAGCTCGAGGGGGCACTCATCCGGGTGACCGCCTTCGCCAGCCTGCACCGCCAACCGATCACGACCCCGCTGGCCGACGTCGTCCTGCGGGACCTCATCCCCAGCGACGGCACCCCCGAGATCACCGCCGCCCAGATCGTCGCCGAGACCGCGAGCTTCTTCGGGGTGACCGTCGAGGACATCCACGGATCCTCGCGATCCCGGGTCCTGGTCAATGCGCGGCAGATCGCCATGTACCTGTGCCGGGAGCTCACGGACCTGTCCCTGCCCAAGATAGGTCAGCACTTCGGCGGGCGGGACCACACGACGGTCATGCACGCCGAACGCAAGATCAAGGCGCTCATGGGGGAGCGCATGGCCGTCTACAACCAGGTCACCGAGCTGACGAACCGCATCAAGCGTCACGCTGTCGGGTGAGTCGGGACACACCCGCGGGCGGTGTCCCGACTCAGGGCACTCGCCCTGGGTGGCGATCCTCGCGGTGACTTGTCCCCAATCACTGTCCACAGCTGTGGACAGCACTCTGCGTGACATAGAACATGAGTTCGATACTGACAGTGGGTGTCTGATCCTCTCCGCACCGTCGACCTTCCCCACAGCTTGTGGACAAACCTGGGGACGACGGACCCAGCCTGTGCAGAAGCTCGGCGGGTCGTCCACCGGGACTCCACAGCGACGCCCGTCCCCCCCCTCCATCCACAGCCGACGACTCCTCCCTCGTCGTCGTCAACAGCGCCACCCCCACCCGCGACGCGCCGTCTCACCTGCCAGGATGACACTGCGTCCACAGCATCCACAGCCCCGATGACGATGACGACTCCTCTCCCTCCCAGGACGACCCCGGGCCCGTACGGGGGCGCTAAGGTCGCGGACGCCCCGAACAGCCGACAGATACCCGGGAGGAGGCGCATGCGCGTCACCATCGACCGCGACGCCCTCGCCGACGCCGTCGCCTGGACCACTCGTGTCCTGCCCGGACGACCGGCACTGCCCGTCCTCTCGGGGATCCTCCTGGAGGCGTCGGACACGGGCTCCCTGGAGCTCGCGTGTTTCGACTACGAGGTCTCGGCCCGCTGCGACGCCCCGGCCGCGGTGGAGGAGCCGGGCCGTGTCCTGGTGCAGGGCCGGCTGTTGGCCGACATCGCGCGGACGCTGCCGGCGGGTGAGGTGTCGGTGCTGCTCGAGGCGGGCAAGGCGGTCATCCGTCGCGGCGCGACGCGCTTCGCCCTCCCGATCATGCCGGTCGAGGACTACCCGCAGTTGCCCACCGCGCCGCCCGCCGCCGGCACCCTCCCGGGCGACGTCTTCGCCACGGCGGTGGCGCAGGTGGCGGTGGCCGCCGCGCGTGACGAGACGCCCCCCGTCCTCACCGCGGTCAAGCTGGAGATCGACGGCGAGAACGTCAGCCTCGTGGCGACGGACCGGTACCGGCTCTCGCTGCGCGAGTTCACGTGGCACCCGGACCGGGCGGGCGAGAGCCGTTCCTTCCTGCTGCGGTCGCGCACCCTGCACGACATCGCCCGGTCCCTGGGACCCGGCGAGGTGACGCTCGGGATCGACCCCGAGGGGGGGAACCTGGTGGGCATCGGGGCCGGCGGTCGTCGGACCACCGTGCCCACCATGGACGGTGAGTACCCGCCGGTCCGCAAGCTGTTCCCCACCTCGTCGGAGACGGTGGCGACGGTCGACACCGCCGCCCTCGTCGAGGGGGTGCGGCGGGTCGCGCTGGTCGGTGACCGGTCACCGGTGCGCCTGGCGTTCACCGCGGACCAGGTGGTGCTGGAGTCCGGGACCGGCGAGGACGCACAGGCGAGCGACAGCGTCCCCGCCGACGTCACCGGCCCCGACGTCACCATCGCCTTCAACGCCGCGTACCTGGTGGACGGCCTCACGGCGGTCCAGGCCCCTGTGGTTCGGCTCTCGTTCACCGAACCCACCAAACCGGCGCTGCTGACCGGTCACTCGGCGCCCGACGACGCCGACCACCGCGGGTTCACCTACCTCCTCATGCCGATCCGCCTCGCGTCCTGACCCGCGGGCATGGTGGGCTGAGCCCCATGAGCGAGTCCTCCCCGCACATCGGCCTGGTGGGCCTCGGCAAGATGGGCGGCAACATGCGCCTGCGCCTGCGCGAGCGCGGCGTCCGGGTGACCGGTTACGCCCCCGACCCCGTGACCACCGACGTCGAGACGCTACCGGACCTCGTGACGGCGGTCCCGGCGCCGCGGACGGTCTGGGTCATGGTCCCCAGCGGCGGGCCCACCCGACAGACGGTCGCCTCGCTCGGTGAGCTGCTGTCGCCCGGCGACCTCGTCATCGAGGGCGGCAACAGCCGCTGGCACGACGACCGGGCGCACGCCGAGGCGCTCGCCGCCCGCGGCGTCGGCTACGTCGACTGCGGCGTGTCCGGCGGCATCTGGGGCCGGACCGAGGGTTACGCGCTCATGGTCGGCGGCAGTATCGAGGACATCGCGCGGGCGATGCCGGTCTTCGACGCCCTGCGCCCCGACGGCCCGCGCGAGGAGGGCTTCAGCCACGCCGGGCCGGTCGGCGCCGGCCACTACGCCAAGATGGTGCACAACGGCATCGAGTACGCCGTCATGCAGGCGTTCGCCGAGGGGTACGAGCTCCTCACGACGACCGATGCGGTCGACGACGTGACCGCGGTGCTCGGGGGCTGGCGGCGGGGCACCGTGGTCCGGTCGTGGTTGCTGGATCTGCTGGTCGAGGCTCTGCACGAGGACCCCGGACTGGCGGGCCTGCGCGGGTACGCGCAGGACTCCGGTGAGGGCCGGTGGACGGTCATCGAGGCCGTCGAGAACGCCGTTCCCATGCCCGCCATCAGCGCGGCCCTGTTCGCCCGCTTCGCCAGCCGTCAGCCGGACAGCCCGACGATGAAGGCCGTGGCGGCACTGCGTGCGAAGTTCGGCGGCCACAGCGTCCGGGCGGTGGCCGCCGGCACCGGGGGCGCCCGGCCCTCCGACGCCTGACGAGCCGCCGCCACGGTCCCCGTCATGCATCTGGAGCACCTGTCCCTCGTCGACTTCCGCAGCTACCCGGCCGCGGACCTCGAGCTGGGTCCCGGGGTCACCGTGCTGCTCGGCGGCAACGGCAACGGCAAGACCAACCTGCTCGAGGCGGTGGGCTACCTCGCCACCCTGGCGAGCCACCGGGTCGCCGGCGACGCCCCGCTGGTCCGCGACGGGGCCGCTGCCGCGGTCATCCGGGCCCGGGTCCGCCGGGGGGACCGGGTGGCCACCACGGACGTCGAGATCTCGCCCGGGTCGGGGGTGCGCGTGCATGTCAACCGCCACCCGGTGGCCCGGCCGCGACGCTCGCCGTCACTGCTCCGGGCGGTGGTGTTCGCCCCGGAGGACCTCGCTGTCGTGCGCGGCGACCCCGACCGGCGACGCCGCTTCCTCGACGACCTCGCCACGGCGCGGAGCCCCCGGCTGGCCGGCGTGCGCAGCGACTACGAGCGGGTGGTCCGTCAGCGCTCGGCCCTGCTGAGATCGCTGCGGTCGTCGTCGCCGGCGGCGAAGGCCTCGGCGTCGGCCGCCCTCGACGTGTGGGACGACCACCTCGCCGAGGCGGGGGCGGATCTGGTCCTGGGGCGCTGCCAGGCGCTGGCGGCCCTGACACCGCACGCCGTCCGTGCATACGACGAGGTGTCCGGCGGCTCCGGGCCGCTGGCCGTGCGCTACGAGGCGCGCGGCCTGGCGGCCGCCGGTGCCGGGGACCCGGGACCCGGAGGGGACGGCGGGCACGATGTCCTCGTGGACCTCCCCGCCGACCGCGCGGACCCGGCCGCCGCCGACGTGCGGGCGCGGGTCCGGGACGCGCTGCGGGCGGCGGCCGCGGCGCGGCGCCGGGACGAGGTCGACCGCGGGGCCTGCCTCGTCGGACCGCACCGGGACGAGCTGGACCTGCGGGTGCGGGGCCTGCCGGCACGCGGGTACGCCAGTCATGGCGAGTCCTGGTCGCTGGCGCTGGCGCTGCGCCTCGGGATCTTCGACCTGTTGTCGGCCGAGGACGACCCGGCGGCCCAGCCCGTCCTCGTCCTCGACGACGTCTTCGCCGAACTGGACGCCGCCCGTCGCCGCCATCTCGCCGGCCGGGCCGCTCGCGCGGAACAGGCCCTGGTGTCGGCCGCGGTGCCCGAGGACGTCCCCGTCGACCTGAGCGGGCGAACCGTGTCGGTGGTCCGCGACGGCGGCACCGGCGAGTCGCGGCTGAGCGCGGCATGACCGCCGGCACGGGCCCCGGCACGGGCGCGGGAGCCGGCGCGGAGGCGGGAGCCGGCGCGGAGGCGGGTACGGAGCCGTGTACCGGCTCGGGCGGCGGTGCCGACGCGGTCGACGAGGCGTGGCGCCGGGCCGTCGCGTCGGCCCGGCTGCGCGGGCGCCGGCCCGGGGACGCCGGAAGGTCCAGGCGCCGTGACGCCGCTCCCGCGGGGCTCACCGGTGCCGGACCGGGCCCGCGGGACCCCCAGCGCCTCGGTGACCTCGCGGCCGGCATCGTCCACGAGGCGGGCTGGGACGACCGCATCGGGGTGGCGGGGGTGATGGCCCGGTGGGCGGAGGTCGTGGGCGACGACGTCGCGACGCGCTGCACCCCCGAGCGCTTCGACGACGGCGTGCTCGTGGTGCGGGCCGCCACGACGGCATGGGCGACCCAGCTCACCTACCTGACCGGGGAGCTGCGCGGCCGGCTGGCCGAGGTGATCGGCCACGGCGTCGTCCGGCGGATCGACGTCGTCGGACCGGCCGCCCCGTCGTGGCGGCGCGGCCGGCTGCGGGTGACCGGCACCCGGGGCCCGCGGGACACCTACGGATGAGGGCCGTGCCGCCGCGCTGACCACCGGACCCTCGTGGGGGGGTACGACGGACTCGGATCGGACCGTCAGCAGGCCCTACAGGCTGCTCAGTGCTGCCGTCCACAGCCGGGCGGCCCGGTAGGATGGGGAGTCATCCCATCGAAGGAGTCGTTCCTTGGCCGACGTCACCACGTCCGTGTCCGTCACGGACCGTCCCGACTCCCCGACGGACGGCGGGTACGACGCCCGGAACATCACCGTGCTCGAGGGCCTCGAGGCGGTGCGCAAGCGGCCCGGCATGTACATCGGGTCGACGGGCCCCCGCGGGTTGCACCACCTGGTGTCCGAGGTGGTCGACAACTCCGTGGACGAGGCGCTCGCCGGTTACTGCACGGGCATCGACATCACCCTCCTGCCGGACGGCGGGGTCCGGGTCGTCGACGACGGCCGCGGCATCCCGGTCGACCTGCACCCGGTCGAGAACCGGCCGGCCGTCGAGGTCGTCCTCACCGTCCTGCACGCCGGTGGCAAGTTCGGCGGCGGCGGGTACTCCGTGTCCGGCGGCCTCCACGGCGTCGGCGTGAGCGTGGTCAACGCGCTGTCGCGCCGGCTCGAGGTCGAGGTCCGGCGCCAGGGGCACGTCTGGCGGCAGGCCTACGACCGGGGGGTGCCGACGGCGGACCTGCAGCGGGGCGAGCCGGCCGACGACACCGGCACGACGGTGACCTTCTGGCCGGACCCGGACGTCTTCGAGAGCGTGGACTTCGACGCCGAGACGCTGCGCACCCGCTTCCAGCAGATGGCGTTCCTCACCAAGGGCCTGCGCCTCACGCTCACGGACCTGCGCCCGGAGCACACCACCGAGACCGCCGAGGTCGCCGGCGCCGACGGCGAGCGCTCCCGCCTGGACGCGCCCGCCCCCCGGGTCGACTCCTACCGCTACGACGGCGGGCTCGTCGACTACGTCGCCCACCTCAACCGGGCGAAGAAGGCCGACCCGGTTCACGCCGACATCGTGTCCTTCGAGTCCGAGGATCCGGCCCGCCGGATCGGGGTCGAGGTCGCGATGCAGTGGACGACGTCGTACTCCGAGAGCGTCCACACCTACGCCAACACCATCAACACCCATGAGGGCGGCACCCACGAGGAGGGATTCCGCGCCGCCCTCACCGGCTTGGTCGGCCGCTACGCCCGCGACAACAACCTGTTGAAGAAGGACGAGCAGCTGACCGGCGAGGACGTCCGCGAGGGGCTCACCGCGGTGGTGTCGGTCAAGCTCGCCGAGCCGCAGTTCGAGGGCCAGACCAAGACCAAGCTCGGCAACACCGAGGTGCGCTCGTACGTGCAGCGGGTGGTCGGCGACGCCCTCGGCGACTGGTTCGCCAGCCACCCGCGCGAGGCGCGCGACGTGGTCCGCAAGGTGCAGCAGGCGGCGGCCGCCCGCCTGGCGGCGCGCCGGGCCCGCGACGCGACCCGGCGCAAGGGCCCCCTGGAGTCCATGGGGATGCCGGGCAAGCTCAAGGACTGCCAGACCACGGATCCGGAGCGCTCGGAGGTCTTCATCGTCGAGGGGGACTCGGCGGGCGGGTCCGCGATCCGCGGCCGCAACCCGGAGACCCAGGCGATCCTCCCGATCCGCGGGAAGATCCTCAACGTCGAGAAGGCGAGGCTGGACCGGGCGCTCGGCAACACCGAGATCCAGAGCCTCATCACGGCGTTCGGGACGGGGATCGGCGAGGACTTCGACCTGTCGAAGCTGCGCTACCACAAGATCATCCTCATGGCGGACGCCGACGTGGACGGCCAGCACATCCGCACCCTGCTGCTCACCCTGCTGTTCCGGTACATGCGGACGCTCGTCGACGAGGGCCACGTCTACCTCGCCCAGCCGCCGCTGTACCGGCTCAAGTGGACCGCCGGCGCCCACGAGTACGCGTTCAGCGACCGCGAGCGGGACGCCCTCGTCGCGGCCGGGCGCGCGGCCGGGCGCCGCCTGCCCAAGGAGAACGGCGTCCAGCGCTACAAGGGCCTCGGCGAGATGAACTACGACGAGCTGTGGGACACCACGATGAACCCCGACACCCGCACGCTGCTCCAGGTGACGCTGGAGGACGCGGCGGCCGCCGACCAGGTGTTCAGCATCCTCATGGGCGACGACGTCGAGTCGCGCCGCGGGTTCATCCAGCGCAACGCCAAGGACGTCCGATTCCTCGACATCTGAGCGGCGCATCTGAGCATTCGCACCTGAGCGGCGACATCCGATCAGCGACATCCGAGCAGCGGCATCCGAGCAGCCGCCCGGCGGCCCGAAGGACTGACACGTGACCGAGACCCCGACCGACGCGGGCGTGCCCGCGCCGCGCATCGAGCCCGTCGACCTCCAGACGGAGATGCAGCGCTCGTACCTCGACTACGCGATGAGCGTCATCGTGTCGCGGGCGCTGCCGGACGTCCGCGACGGGCTCAAGCCGGTCCACCGACGGGTGCTGTACGCCATGTTCGACGGCGGGTACCGGCCGGACCGGGCGTACTCCAAGTGCACCCGCGTCATCGGCGATGTCATGGGTCAGTACCACCCGCACGGCGACACGGCGATCTACGACACCCTGGTCCGCCTCGTCCAGGAGTGGACGATGCGCTACCCGCTGGTCGACGGCCAGGGGAACTTCGGCTCGCCCGGCAACGAGGGAGCGGCGGCGCCGCGGTACACCGAGTGCCGGATGGCGCCGCTGGCCATGGAGCTGGTGCGGGACATCGGCGAGGACACCGTCGACTTCGCCCCCAACTACGACGGCCGCACACAGGAGCCGTCGGTGCTGCCGGCCCGGTTCCCGAACCTGCTGGTCAACGGTTCGGCCGGGATCGCGGTCGGGATGGCGACGAACATCCCGCCGCACAACCTGCGCGAGGTCGCCACGGGTATCCAGTGGGTGCTGGACCACCCCGACGCCTCGGACGCCGAGTTGCTCGACGCCCTCATGGAGCGGATCCCGGGCCCGGACTTCCCGACCCACGGCCTCGTCATGGGCCGGCGCGGGATCGAGGACGCCTACCGGACGGGCCGCGGGTCGATCGTCATGCGGGCGGTCGTCGAGGTCGAGGAGATCCAGAACCGGACGTGCCTCGTCGTCACCGAGTTGCCCTACCAGGTCAACCCCGACAACGTCTCGCTCAAGATCGCCGAGCTGGTCAAGGAGGGACGGCTGTCGGGGATCGCCGACATCCGCGACGAGACGTCCGGTCGCACCGGCCAGCGCCTCGTCATCGTCCTCAAGCGGGACGCCGTCGCCAAGGTCGTGCTCAACCAGCTGTACAAGCACACCCAGCTCCAGGAGACCTTCGGCGCCAACATGATCGCCCTGGTCGACGGGGTGCCGCGGACCCTGGGCCTCGACGGGTTCGTGCGGGCGTGGGTCGACCACCAGCTCGAGGTCGTCGTCCGGCGCACCCGCTACCGGCTGCGCCAGGCGCAGGAGCGCCAGCACATCCTCATCGGCTATCTCAAGGCGCTGGACACCCTCGACGAGGTCATCGCCCTCATCCGGGCGTCGGCGAACGCCGACGAGGCGCGCGACGGGCTCATCACCCTGCTGGACATCGACGAGCTCCAGGCCCGCGCGATCCTCACGATGCAGCTGCGTCAGCTCGCGGCCCTGGAACGGCAGCGGATCCGGGACGAGTACGACGAGCTCACCGCGCTCATCGGGGAGTACGAGGCGATCCTCGCCGACCCGGTGCGGCAGCGGGAGATCGTCTCGACCGAGCTCGCCGAGATCGTCGAGCGGTTCGGCGACGACCGCCGCACCCGGATCGTGCCCGCCGACGGCGAGGTCAGCATGGCCGACCTCATCGCCGACGAGGAGGTGGTCGTCACGATCACCCGCGGCGGGTACGCCAAGCGCACCCGCGCCGACAGCTACCGGGCCCAGCGCCGCGGCGGGAAGGGGATCCGCGGGGCGGCGCTGCGCAGCGACGACGTCGTCGACCACTTCTTCGTCACGTCCACGCACCACTGGCTGCTGTTCTTCACGAACGAGGGGCGGGTGTACCGGGCCAAGGCCTACGAGATCCCGGAGGGGGCGCGCGACGCGCGCGGCCAGCACGTGGCGAACCTCCTGGCGTTCCGGCCGGACGAGCGGATCGCCGCGGTGCTCGACATCGCCGACTACACCGCCGCCCCCTACCTCGTGCTGGCCACCCGGACCGGCCTGGTGAAGAAGTCGCACCTGGGCGACTACGACTCCCCGCGGCAGGGTGGCCTCATCGCCGTCAAGCTGCGGGACGGCGACGAGCTGGTGGCCGCGCGGCTGGTGTCGGGCGACGCGGACCTGCTGCTGGTGTCTCGGCAGGGGCAGTCGATCCGGTTCCCGGCCGACGACTCGACCCTGCGCCCGATGGGCCGCGACACCAGCGGGGTCACGGGCATGCGGTTCCGGTCGGGCGACGAGCTGCTGGCCGCGGACGTCGTGCCGGCGACCTCCCGGGAGGGCGTCGGCGGCGCGTCGGGCCTCGATGTGGTCGTCGTCACCGAGGGCGGCTACGCCAAGCGGACCCCGGTCGAGGAGTACCGACTGCAGGGACGGGGCGGGACCGGCATCAAGGTGGCGCGGACCGGGAACGGCCGCGGCGACCTGGTGTCGGCGATCGTGACGACCGAGGGCGACGAGATCCTCGTCATCATGGCGTCGGGCCGGGTGATGCGGGCACGGGTGGGCGACATCCGGACCAGCGGGCGCGACACGATGGGGGTCATCCTGGCCCGCACCGGTGCGGACGACTCGGTCATCGCGGCGGCCCTCAACCGGGAGGTCGTGGCGAGCGAGGTCGCCGGGGAGGACGGTCGGGTACCGTCTGAGGCGATCGGCTCCGAGCCGGCGTCGATCGGCCCGGGTGGCAACGGGGGGTCGGAACCGGTCGGGGACCCCGGTGAGGGAGGTGACGGGTGAGCACGAGCGACCCGACCGTGCGGACGTTCTCCGCCTACGATTCCGACGGCCAGGCGCCGGAGCAACGCGAGCATCAACCCGTCCGACCGACCGTGACGTCCGTGCCCCGGACTCCCCCGACGATGTCGGCACCCGTGGCACCGCCCGTGCCGCCGGGCCCGACCGCG
>Ga0224723_1001976_pt1 | contig 11695 bp, 8 predicted proteins | sample Balambano_FR2_Me_FD_161647 | JGI IMG/M metagenome (GOLD analysis project Ga0224723, IMG submission 161647) | Freshwater sediment microbial communities from Lake Towuti, South Sulawesi, Indonesia - Balambano_FR2_MetaG | ecosystem: Environmental > Aquatic > Freshwater > Lake > Sediment | place...
CTGCTGGATCACCGCGTCTGGCTCGTCGGTTCGTAAGGTTGCGGCGGCGGCTCTGGCGTGACCCCCACCGCCTAACGGCTCTAGCAGTGCTCCCAAATTAATGGCTGCTGTCTGCGTGCCTGTAAGTGACCCGCTGCGCGACCGTCCGATGATCGTCAGGCGATCTACAGATTCACTCGATCGATAAGCCGCCGCCATCAGCAGCACATCACACTCGGTCAGACTCATCAACCGGGTTGCCAAACTTGATAAACCGGGAATGTAGTCATCGACAGCGATTTGTACCCAGGCAAGCGTCAAGCCCCGCACAGTTTCGGTGTGCAGCTTTTCGAACGCGAGCGCCAGCAAATCCTGGAGCTGAGGCGATAGCCCTGCCTCAACGTAGTCTGCGACCGCTCGAATGCTTGCCCCCTGTGCCATGAGCCAGGTCAAGGCTGCTGCATCGCGCACGGTCGTATGGTCAAAGGTTAGCGATCCCGTATCGACGTGAATTCCCAGTGCCATGACGGTTGCTTCTGCCGGGGTCAGGTCTACTGCCTGCTGCTGAAGCTGCTCCACCATCAAGGTTGTGGTCGAGCCAACCCGTTCTACATGCTTTTGCCCGGCTGCGATATCACCGACTGCATCATGGTGGTCATAAACCACGATCGCCACTGCGGGCAGATCAAGCCACTCTGCGGCTTTGCCTAATCGATCGCGCCACTGCGTATCCACCACGGCGATCGAGCGAATTTCATCGGCTCGCACCGATCGCCGCTCAATCAACGCATACTCATCGCGGTGCAGCGCTAAAAACTCGCGCACTTCGGGATGACACCCGCCAGTCAACACAATGCGACTGCCTGGCTGAAGCCGACTCAACCCGACAGCGGCACCCAAAGTATCGAAATCAGCAGTTGTGTGGCAAAGGATGAGATCCATGAAAGTCTTGATGCCGCCTTGCATCTCCACCTCCAATCTTGTCAGAGAAATTGCCAAGCGGGGGTCAATTTCTGATAGCTTAACTACTGAGGGTCGATCGCAGTGCAGACGCTTTGCCTGTGACCGTCTCGGTTGCTGTAGTGGGAGAAAGCCGATGTCCGTTCTGTTTCAAATTGCGCTGGCTGCTTTGGTAATTGTGTCGTTTGCAATGGTCGTAGGCGTTCCGGTTGCCTATGCCTCTCCGCAGAACTGGGATCAATCCAAGCGGCTGATTCTGTTTGGTTCGATCGTTTGGGTGGCGCTGGTGCTGCTGGTGGGTGGGCTAAACTATCTGGTGGTTTAAGCTAGAAATAGCGTCACTCAACAATCCACCGCTATGGCAATTTTTGAGGGCACGTTTGCCCAGACCGAACCCCTGCGATTTGCGATCGTCATTGGGCGCTTCAACGACCTCGTCACTGGCAAAATCCTGGAAGGCTGTCAAGACTGCCTGAAACGCCACGGAATCGACCCAGACCCGCAAGGAACTCAGGTCGATTACGTTTGGGTTCCGGGAAGTTTTGAAATTCCGTTGCTGGCACGTCAACTCGCGTTGACGCACCGCTATGACGCAGTGATCTGCCTGGGAGCAGTCATTCGTGGACAGACCCCGCATTTTGACTACGTGGCAGCAGAAGTGTCTAAGGGAATTGCCGCAGCCGGGTTTCAAACTGGCGTGCCGGTCATCTTTGGCATTCTGACCGTTGACACCGTGCAGCAGGCGCTAGAGCGGGCAGGCATCAAGAGCAACAAAGGCTGGGATTTTGCCATGAATGCGATCGAAATGGCAAATCTGATGCGTCAGGTGCGGGCACTCAACCCTGACCCATACGGCAACAGCATCCCCGGTGCTGCTCAGATTCCCGCGTCGCTCAAAAGCGCAGTGGCAGATGGGTTAGACTAGTCGCAGGAAAAGTGATTCACTGAGCAACATCGCCCAGTTGACACATCCCTCAAATTTTGGCATACTAGTCAAGCAATTGAATCTCGCGGGTATAGCTCAGTGGTAGAGCGTCACCTTGCCAAGGTGAATGTCGCGCGTTCGAATCGCGTTACCCGCTTTTAAGTAGATTAGACCCGACTTAAGCACAGCAGCGACATGTCAGGAGCCGCAGCGCGGCAGACTCGTGTGCAGGGGCGCTGTGGTTTCTCGATCAGCACACAGCAATTTTGCTGCGGAAGCTGGCTTTGCCGGAATGTCACAAATGTTAAAATCTGACTAACTCAGTTAGGCTGACCTCGTTATTTTTTAGGTATTCGCTAAGATTAATTTGCCTGATGCAAACGTCGAGGGAATCGTTTATCGCTCCTCGGCTGATCAATATCACCCTGACTGACATTCACCTTGCGCTGCCGCTACCTGTGCACCCTCAGAAAGCCCACAAGATAGACCCCAATAGTGACTATCCCTGTCCCTGCCGCCGTCGCGGTCGTCTGGTTCCGATCGCGCTGACTGACGCATTTGGCTGCAATCGCTGTCAACAAATCTTTGTTGTGCAAGAGAACGGCTATGTGATTGAGCAACTCTCAACCAACTACCCCTACAAACGCGCTTGGCGGTGGACTGGGCATCAGTGGGTGATGGTTCATCCCAGTCTCAGCCGGGGCTATCTGCCGCTGACACTGGTGATCTTGATTGGGCTAGTGTTTCTGCTATTGCTCACAACCCTACAGTCCCCAATCGGCTCTAGCCTGACGTTTCGGGTGATCGCTGCTCTCGTGCTGTCGATACTGCTAGTGTTTATGCTCTGGCTGGCTTGTAGACGTTAGTCATGCACAGCGGTTTTTTAAATCCTCCTTCCAGTCTCATGCAGGCAGTGGTGCGCGCTCATCAGTCGTCTTTGACCCTGTCAGGTCTGCGAGGGCTTGAGCGAAGCCGTGCGCTGCAAATCATGGCAGAAACCCTGAAAAATCAGCAGGATGACATCCTGGAAGCTAATACGCTCGACCTCGAAGCCAGCCGCGAAATGGCGATTCCAGAGCTGGTGCTGGAGTGGCTGAAGCTCACCCCAGAGCGCATTCAGGCAGCCGTCCGCATTCTGCAACGGCTATCTGAGCTATCTGACCCGATTCAACAAGTGCTCAACACTCCCTATCAGGTGGATCAGTGTCAGACCTATTCGCAATTAATGCCGCTGGGAGTGATCGCTCTGATTTTTGAGGCATTTCCTGAACTGAGTGCAATTGCCGCTGGGCTATGCATTCGCACCGGCAATAGTTTGATTCTCAAAGGCAGTAGCGAAGCCAGTCACTCAAATCAAGTGATTACCAAAACGCTGCAACTGGCGATCGAAGACGCTGGCTTGCCCAGTGGCAGTCTGGAACTGCTGCCAACCGATCAGGGCGATTTGATCCGGGATTTGGTGACGCAAGATCGATATGTAAATCTGATCATTCCCTACGGGCGATCGAGTTTGGTGCAGCAGGTCATTCGTCAGGCAACCGCTCCAGTCTTAAAAACGGCGATCGGTAACTGCTACTTGTACTGGGCACCGTCTGGCAGCTTAGACATGGTGCGGTGGATGATTCTCGATAGCCACCAGAGTGAACCGGACCCGGTCAATGCGATCGAAAAGGTGTTGGTCAGTCGTAATCACAGCATTTCTGCCCTGACCATGCTATGGAACAGTCTCAAAGAAAAGGGCTATGAGCTGCGGGGTGATGCTGCCCTGGCAGCAGATTTTCCAGACTTAATTGCCGCCGACGTAAGCGAGTGGAATCAGGCGTATCTCAACAACACGATCGCTTTTAAGGCAGTAGACGGCTTGAAGCAGGCGATCGGCTGGATCAACGCTCACAGCAGCGGTCATGCTGACTGTCTGGCGACTGAATCCTATCAGGAGAGCCGTCAGTTTGCTTTGGGCATCAGCAGCGCCACCACTTACATCAACGCCTCACCCCGCTTTTATCGCAACCCCAAGCGCGGCAGTCCGGTAGCGCTGGGCATGTCAAACCAAAAAGGACACCGTCGTGGCATTATTACCTTAGAAACGCTGACCACTGTCAAGCATATTGTGCAGGGAAATAGCGAATAGAAATTCTGCGTCCGTCACTGTATTCGTCAGATAACATCCGTCAGATAACTCATTATGCCGCACGCTCTCATGCCATCATGCAGAGATTGCTTGTTGCTGAAGAGGGGCTGAGAGTGGTTAAAGAATCTGCGCGTAAATCAGCCGTTGTGGCTTTGCTGGTCCTGGCACTGCTCTGGGGATACAACTGGGTGCAAATGAAAGTGGCAGTGCAGTATGCCTCACCCTTCACCTTTGCGGCACTGCGAATCACGCTGGGCGGGCTGTGCCTGCTGGCAGCACTGGCGTGGCTGCGGAAACCCATTTTGCCAAAAGAGTTTTGGGGAACATTTTGGATTGGGCTGCTGCAATCAGCGGGCGTTTATGGATTCGCCTCGTGGGCGCTGGTCAGCGGCGGAGCTGGCAAAACCGCAGTTCTGGTATACACCATGCCATTCTGGACACTGCTCTTCGCCTGGATGTTTCTGCAAGAGCGGATTCGCGGCTTTCAGTGGTTGGCGATCGGCTTGAGCATCGCTGGGCTGCTGTTCATCCTGGAGCCACTGCACCCGAAGGGAACGATCGCCAGTCAAGCACTGGCAATTCTAGCAGGCGTGAGCTGGGCAGGTGGGGCAGTGGTCAACAAGAAACTGCGCCAAAGAGTCGAGCTAGATTTGCTGTCGCTCACAACCTGGCAAACCCTCTTTGGCGCAATTCCTTTGGTGCTGGTGGCACTCTTCGTTCCCGCTGAGCCGATCGAATGGTCGGGTGCCTTTGTCTTTGCGCTAGCTTACAACGTCATACCCGGAACTGCAATCGCCATGCTGCTCTGGCTCTACATTCTGAACCGCTTACCCGCAGGTGCTGCGGGATTGGGAACCCTGCTCAACCCCGTTGTGGGAGTACTGGCTGCCTGGACACAGTTGGGAGAACGACCGGGGCTGGCAGAGACAGTAGGCATGGTGCTGATTGCGATTGCCCTGATGCTGAACTCGGTGCAGGTGCTCAAGCCGCAGCCTCCTGTCCGCCGATCGTAAAAGCAGGGTTTAGCCTGTCTTTAAAACTCTGCAAGTTGGTCTGGCATGAGGATCGACAGTTTGCGCCCGTCGCCATCAGACTGAGCGTTGAGCTTGAGGTTTTGTTCGCGGATGCGTCGAGAGAGCAACCGGATGAAGTTGAGGGCAATCCCCGGCGTTTCTTCGATCGCCTCATAGAGCTGCTGCTGCGTCAGCATCAGACACTCGCAGGGTTCCACGGTCGTCACCGATGCCGAGCGGGGTTCTGCGTCAAACACCGACATTTCCCCAAAGCAATCGCCTTTTTGCAGGCGCGCCAGGTCTCGATCGCCAATGTGAACGCGCGCCTGCCCCGAGACCAGAATGTAGAGCGATCGTCCTTCTTGCCCTTGAGTAAAAATCGTGTGGCGCTTGGGAAAGGACAGCTCATCCATAATGGATGCCAGTCGCACGAGAAAATCATCTCGCAGTTCCTGAAAAATTGGCACTCCCCGAACAAACAGTAGGCGATCGACGCTGGTTAGCATAAAAACAGATGAGCGATTTCAGGGGGCAACACCACCGAACCCCTGGTGTGAATGAGGCGCAGTTCACTGCACATAGATTGCCCATTCTCAGGATTCTAGTCGTCTTTTGAGCAATATTTTGTACTGAGGGCAGGCAAAATGAATTCAACGGCTCTCATCCAGGCGGCTTTGCAAAAGGCGTAGCTCCGTTGCCCTCGCGCACAGTCACGGAACGCCCCAGATCAACCATCATCTCCTTAACCTGAGCTGCAACCAGGCGGTCGGGGTCGTCTTTGAGCAGCGGCAGCAGTTCCAGCAAGGCTCTGGGCGAAGCAATTCTTAAATAAGTTAACACTGCCTCTCGAACAAAGCCCGTCGGATGGCGCAGGCAGGAAATGGTTTGCTCGGCAGTCAGACTCCAGCGGTAGTAGCGGGCGACGTGAAAACAGCAGGCAAGCGCCCAATCTGACAAAAAGTGCCGCAGCTCCAGCAGATGCCGCAGGCGCTGGCTGACGGTCATTGGCTGATAGCTTAACATATCAGAGAGACTCTGGAGTTTTTCGAAGTCAGAGCGGCGATCGAGCAGCACCAACAGCGCTCGCTTGCTGGGGATATCCAGCGTATTGTCGAGAATCTCTAGCCCCCGCGCTTTGTTGTCGCGCGAGTCTGATTGCAGGTTAAACGCAGCAGCTTGAATTGAGCCAGACGGATACAGAAACCGCATTAGCAGAAACAACCGCTCGATCGTGTCTTTTTGCTGGTCGCGCAGCGCTCGTCGCAGCAGATCGGCTTCTCGTCCCTCAAGCCGCTCAGCATTCAGGTCAAACAAGCTGGCATAGAGTTGAGCAACAAACAGCAGCTCTTGATGGATTAACGTTTCAATGCCGCTTCGTCCCAGACGATCGGCGACCGCATCTACCCCAGCCTCTTGCGGCAGCTTGAGTAAGATCCGCATGATGTTGCGTCGGGTTGCGCCCCAGGCAGTCATCAGGTGAGAGACTAGCGCATCCAGCGCTTCTAGCGTGCCGATTTGACCAAGGACGGTCAAGGCACAGGTGCGAATTGCTTCTGGTTTGTGAACATCTTCTGCCAGTTTGACCAATAGCGGAATGGCTTCATTCTGCAGCCGCATCAGCGCTCGCATCGCTGCTTCACGGGTCGATTTGTAGTGCAGTCCGCGCAGCAGCGAAGGATAGTACTCTTCCAGATGAGTTGCGGCGATCGCCTCCAGCAACGCGCAGCGCACCCGCAGCGACTCATCCTGCAACAGCGGTTTAATGTAAAGGCGCAGTGCCTGCAAATATACGGCTTCTCCCAGCGCTCGACAGCCCATGACGCGCTCACGCTCGCGCTCATGCGTCAGCATTCGCCGCAGGGTATCGGTGGCTTCAGCCTTTTGTCGAGGGTTGCCCCGCCGCAGCATCAGCGATGCCGCTGTACCGCGCACGACCGGGTCAATCTCTGGCTTGAGATAAGCCTGAAGCTGGCGAATATCAGGGTTTGCTTCCGTTAGCCAGATGTAGCGCAACGCAACTGCCAGGACTTCTGGCGCAAGCGGCTGAGCAATCAACGATCGAACTCGCTCTAGATGGGTCGGACTAGGGGAATTGAGCATTGCCTCCAGGCTCTGCCGTTGCAGCGCGGGAGCCAGATTGGGCAACAGCGGTGACAGCACTTCGCCCATATTTTTGGGGTCGATGTGTGACAGCAGTTCGATGCAAGAGGCTTTTTCGGCTTCGGTGCCGGGGCGATCGAGCGCTTCCACCACTGCCCGCTTAAACGTCCGCAGGTCTACATCCGATAAGCTGAGCTGCCCGCGTTCCGCACTCAACACTAGCAGTCCCAAATAGCGAGAGCGCAGCATCAGCACTGCCAGCAGCCAGACCAGCGCAAAGATTGCCATGTAGACCAGAAACACCAGCGTTTGCATTTGATAGAATGCAGTTTCGCTGGCGGTGGGAAGCAGGGCTTGACAGATCCAGATTGTCACCAACATGCCCACCCCGGTTAGTCCGGTAGACAGGGGTTCAGCAATGCCGCGCACGATCGAATGAATGCGTCCGCGCAGTGTATCGGGAATCGCTTGAAACAAAACGGGGCTGGTGCTTGCCAGCAGGGTGTAGCGCAGCAGTTCGTCGAGAAACTTCAGCAGGATTAACCCCAGAAATAAATTCACCAGTCCTGATAGCGACAGAAAGCTGAGGCAGATGATCAGTGCTGGGGGCAGCATTGCCACCACGAAAACGCCCATGCGTTCGATCGCCCGACTGGAAATAAACCACTGGGTCATTAGCTCAAAAATGCCCAGGATACCGCTGAATAGCGCGAGAAAGTCAGCAATATCTTCAACGCGAACATTCAGGTTCTGCTCAAGCTGACTGAGATACTGAAAATCAACCAGCAGCGACAGCACCTGAGCCATGACAAAAAAGGCGACAATCAGAATGACGTATCGTTGGAGCGGTCCCCGCAGTCGCCGAGTAGAATAATCTGGCTGTCGCTCTTGAAGCCGTCCGCGCAGGGAATCTGGAAAAAACTGTTGATATGCCTGACTGACGTAAAACAAAATGCCAGCGCCAATCAGCAGCATCACCGAAGCCATAAACACAATGTTGGGCAGCCCCACCAGCTCTCGCAAAAAAGGCAGCGAGAAGCCACTGAGGACATCGGCAGCCAAAATGCCGCTGCTGATCAGAGGATAGGTGCGCTTGATCTCGCGGATGTTAAAAAGCTGGTTGGCGGTGATTGAGGTGTTGAGTTCGTTCAGGACGTAGATCGCCTCAAGCCACAGCCGCATCAAAAAAACCGAATATCCGCCCAACACAGCAGGGTCTGTCGCGGGACGAAACAGCAGCAGGGGGACTGCCATCAGAACTGCAATTACCACAATCACCCGCCGCAGCGGCAGAAACTTCTGGAGCCAGGAATAGATAAAGCCTAAACCCGTGCCGATCCCGGCACTGGCGATATAGACCCAGGGCAGGGAGTCAGCGCCATATTCACCTAAGAATAACGCAGCAGCGCTGACCTCTAGCCAAAGCACGCCGATCGAGGTTGCAGTGTAAAAGGCAAACAGCAGAAACGTCCGTTCACTTTCTTCAGGACGCAGGTTGACCCATTGAAGGAAGCCCCGTCCAACTCGACTATTGCTTGCAGACAACCACCCGCTCGATTTCATCCAACTTTGATTCCTGCGATGTAGCCCATTGCCGTTAGCCTATCATCTAAGCACGGTCTGAGACTTTTGGAGTCATCTCGCTACATTTGGCAACGCCCTGTGGTGACAGCAAAGCATTCACATTCTGCCACCCACACTCCGCCAGAGTGCCCCAAATCGGCACTCGATCGATCAAGTCCCCTGACACTCCTGGTAATCATTCAGCCTTGCTCATCGCCCAAACAAAAATACTCCAAGAGTAAGGTTTACTTTTGGAGCATCGTAAGGCGTTGGCAGGCGATCGATGGCTTAAACCTGTCGCATCCTGCTGCACTGCTACATGAATTTAATTAGGGTTTGGAAGCATCAAATATTTTGCGTCTGTAGTAAGCAGCCCGTTTGAGGGCAATCACCGCAGGTCGGCTGCGGGCTGTCCGCACCCATTCATCTTGAGGCTGAATCATAAATCTTACGTACAGCGGAATCTTCCAGAGCACGTAAAACGGAATCGCCAGCAGGTCAAACAGCGGTAACTCAGATTGCCCAAACCTAGCCCAGGCGCTGAAAATGGCAGCAGCAAGCAGCAGCCCCGCGACGGCGAGCAGAATAGCGGGCATCCAGGCGACTCCTAAGGCAACTGCCAGCACTGAAGCCGCACTCAACCCTGCCCACAGCATTACCAGCAGCGACAGCGGCGGCACACACATATCGAGCGCCATTGCCAGCAGGTCAAGTCGTCGTTGCACTACTGCGGCTTTCAGCAATCGCGGTACGTAGCTCAGCAGCATTTGCATGTGACCGTGCTCCCAGCGGGTTCTTTGCGTCTTGGCAGCTTGCTGGTCTTGTGGCAGCAGCCCGGTTACGCTTGCTTCGCCGCAAAACAAAGGGGGATGACCGGCGATCGTCAAATCCAGTCCCAGCTTCATGTCTTCTACGACATTGCTGCTTGCGAGATTCACCGAGCAAATGGCTGACCAGGGAAACGCCATGCCCGTGCCGGTGAGCAAGCAGGGCATCCCCAATCGCGCCAAACCGCTGGCACGAACCAGATTTTTGACTTTAAAAGCAAAGGCAGAAACGGCATCTTTAGGTTTGGCGGCAGGTGGTTTCTCCATCAGATAGGTTGCCTGCACCGGTCGTCCGGTTTCAATCGCCCGCTGGCTAATCGCTTCGATCGCACCTGGGTGAACCAGACAGTCAGCATCGACAAATACCACAACATCGGGTGGGTCAGCCTCCAAAAACCGCAGCCCATAATCAAGCGCATAACCTTTGCCCCGGCAATCGGGGTCATGGCGCTCAAGCACTGCTGCTCCGGCTGAGCGAGCAATCGTGGCAGTTGCATCATTACAGTTGTCCGCGACCACGACCAGATCGGTTTTGCCAGTCAGAGCAGAGGACAGCTCAGCCAGCGTAGATTTAAGATTAATTTCTTCATTATGAGCAGGAATAACAACAGTGATCTTTTTGTCTTGCCAATCTTGCCTGCCTGGTTGGGCAGCAGTTGGGAAGAGAGCAGCGATACACTCCACAAAAAGAACCAGGCTGAGAACAAGCACCCCTATTGCACTTATCCATAAAACAGTAGTAGTGCATGAGAGCAGAATCTGGTTAGCTATCATCAACTCACTCCACTTATGATTGGTTAGAAACGCACCACAATGTAGTCTAAATTACAGGAACCCAAACAATCAGGCTACTCTCTGATTGACATGCGTCGATCGCTTTTCCGAGATAAGGCAAATTCTGTTGATTCTGATACCAGGCTGAGCCAGAACATAATGAGTGGCATGAGCTTTAATTCTCCTTGCACCAGTCGCATTGCTCCAGGGAACAGCACCATTGAGAGTTTTGCGCTAGCAACAATTTGTCACGCATACTGAATTTTGAGCTATGCCCAAAGGACGATCTATACCAATGCCCCTCTAAAATATCGCTTTGTCGATGGGCTTTGTTGTTACAAATTGAACATTCCATAACACAGCGGCTACGGTTTTCTCACAATCACCAGGAATTTTTGATGTTTTTTTTTGTTACTTTAATGCAAGAAAGAAACAACGATATCTCTACTAAGTGGTGGAAGATTTGTTGTTTATCGGCGCAGACAACACGATGAAACATGTATTTTAGAACACAGTACGAGTTATTTTTGAAACACCTGTGAGCTAGCGTACTTTTATGTCCCCTTCCCTACCGTTCTTTGTCAGTAGAACATGACAATTGCTTATCTAATTAACCAGTACCCAAAAGTTAGCCATAGCTTTATCCGCCGAGAAATCGCTGGCGTTGAAGCATCCGGTTTGTCAGTTGCTCGCTTCTCAATTCGCTCCTGCGAAACTGAACTTGTTGACCCGGCTGACAAACTTGAGCTTGAGAAAACGCGGGTTGTGCTAGATGTCGGTTTATTGAAACTGATGCTTTATCTGTTGGGTGTGGCGCTGACCCGCCCAATCGCCTGGTTGAAGACGTTGTGGCTGGCAGTGCAGGTGGGGCAGCGCTCCGATCGCGGCGTTTTGCGTCATTTTATCTATCTGGCTGAGGCGTGCGTGCTGCTGCGGTGGTTTCAGGCGGCGGGGGTCACTCACGTCCACGCTCACTTTGGCACCAACTCCACCACGGTCGCCATGCTCTGTCGATCGCTGGGCGGCGCGCCCTACAGCTTCACGGTGCATGGTCCTGAAGAGTTCGATCGTCCCGAAAGTCTTGCCTTAACTGAAAAAATTAATCGGGCAGCCTTTGTCGTCGCCATTAGCTCGTTTGGTAGAAGCCAGCTTTATCGCTGGTGTGACTATCAGCAGTGGGCAAAAATTCACGTTGTCCGCTGCGGCGTAGACGAGCAGTTTTTGCAGCAGCCCTTCCGGGCGATCGTCGATCGCCCGACGCTCGTTTGTGTGGGTCGGCTATGCGAACAAAAGGGACAACTGCTGCTGGTTCAGGCAGTTCATCAACTGAAAGTTTCCGGCATTCCCTGTCACCTGACGCTGGTGGGAGACGGCGAGATGCGACCGCAAATCGAAACGCTAATTCAGCAATCTGGATTAACGG
>Ga0224723_1001977_pt1 | contig 11693 bp, 9 predicted proteins | sample Balambano_FR2_Me_FD_161647 | JGI IMG/M metagenome (GOLD analysis project Ga0224723, IMG submission 161647) | Freshwater sediment microbial communities from Lake Towuti, South Sulawesi, Indonesia - Balambano_FR2_MetaG | ecosystem: Environmental > Aquatic > Freshwater > Lake > Sediment | place...
GGTGTAGGCAATCAGCGACGCGGCGGTGATCCGCAAATTCAGCGGCGGATACAAATCCTGCGGATTTACGGCGCTGAATACGCCGCCGCCGGGCAGCAGCAGCATCGTTCGGTAAAGCGCCTGTATGCCCAGCACGAGAAGGCTCAAGCCGATGACGCTGAATATCATGATCCGCGCCGTCAGCGCCCCGTTGCAGATGTACACAACCAGCACGGTCATGAGGATGATCGGCACCAGCACGTTGGAACTGAGATACAGCGTCAGACCTGATGTGGGTTCCAGGTACACACCAAGCTGGCTTTGAACGAACACCGAGAACGCGCCGATGGTCAGCAGAAGCGGCGCAAATCCGATCCTGTCGCTGAAGCGATGCTCTATCAGCACCAGCCCACCCAGAACCCAAAGAGCCGCTATGAAAAGTATCGCGTTCGTCGTCATGCGCCGCTGCCCTTTCCTCGCCATGAGGAACTGTGCATGGGTGAAACAACTATTCCCTATTATATGGCGAGATTTGCGCGAGCGGATATTGAGGTCATGCTTTGAATCAAGCTGTGTTCATGGCGTCCTGCATCGCCTGCCACGCAATGTCTATGTCCTCGGCGGTCGTGCGCCAGTTTGAGAATGCCGCCCGTATCCCCGCGACGCCGTTGTAAGTTGTCGGAGTCATATAGACGCGCCCGCTGTCACGCAGGCGGTGCAAAAAGTCAGCCATCATTTTGCGCCCGGTTTCGCTGTCTCCCATCGCTGATCGGAGCGCAAAACAGGCAATATTCAGGCGTACCGGCGCAAGCAGCGTGAATTCCTGACTGGCTTCAATCCGCTGTCCAAGCATAGCCGCTAAATCGCAATTTTGCTCAACAATGTCCTGATAGCCCTGCCGCCCGTATGCCATCAGCGTGAACCATGCTGGCAATGCACGAAAACGACGTGAACTTTCTGGTGTGAGGTGGAGGAAATCCGGATCATCGCCGAGATCGGGCAGATACGACGCCACATTCTGAAACACGGCGGTTTGCAGTTTACGGTGACGGGTGAAGATCATGGCGGAGTCATACGGCACATTCAGCCACTTGTGCGCGTCAATTGTGAGCGAGTCTGCCGCTTCCACACCCGCCATCAAGTGACGGTATCGCGGTGAACAAGCCGCAAACCCGCCAAAGGCGGCATCCACATGAAGCCAAAACGGAAAACCCTGTTTCAGCGCGGCAATCGCGTTCAGGTCATCAAAATCCGTCGTGTTAACCGTGCCGCTGTTCGCTATGACGATACACGGCTCCCCGTTGAGGGCGATCAGTTGGCGTTCGAGATCAGCCACATCCATCGCCTCACGGTTACCCGGCAGCTTCTCGACGGCATGGATCGCCCGCCCCATGCCAAGCATCGCCAATGCTTTGATTGACGTACTGTGCGGAGAGGTAGACAACACCTTGAACGCTGGCAGCCGATACAAGCCTTCCGCCGCCACGCTCACACCAAGTTTCTGCCCGACCCATTCGCGCCCCATCGCCAAGCCTGAGAAGTTTGAAAGCATCGCGCCGGAAACGAACACCCCCATGAATGTGTCTGGCAGCCCGAAAAGCTGCCGAAGCAAGGCAATGGCATCCTGTTCGATCAACGGCGCGGCGCTGTTTTCGCGTTCAACCAGATTGACATCATACGCGCTGGTCAGCCAGTCCCCCATGAGCGCGGCGGGCGTTGTACCGCCTGTAACAAAGCCCCAGTAGCGGGGACCGGAAAATGCCGCCATCTGCCCGACACGCTGGCTGAACATTTCAAGTGCCGCAGCAGCACCCATACTTCCCTCTGGCAACTGCGGCGGCGTCAAGCGGGGTCGCTCCGTCGCAGGGGGAATATCATTCAACGACGCCAGATGACGATAAGCGCGTTCCATTGTTTGCGAAAGCAGCGCATGTAAATCGTCACGGTCATGTTTAAGCTGCGTATTCATGGCTGCCATCGCCTACCTGTGTAGATGTGATTTAGAACCCATCTGAATATTATCGAAATACGGCGGATGCCCTGGCGGGCATCCCTACAAAATCACAAAAACAATGGTTTTGTTTGTAGGGACGTGCTGGCGCACGTCCGCGTTACCAGACAACATTCTGAATATTCAGATGGGTTCTTAGCCTACTGCGTCTGCAAGTCAGGCGATAGTGCCAGTGCTAAACCTGTGTCAAAACTTGCTATCGTTCACTGCACGCGATAAGCTTGACTTCATTGAAGTATTTATTTCCTGAGTGGAATTGTCTAAGCAGTTCCTCTCAAACCTAGCGAAAAGAGTTTGCTATGGAAACGAGTACAGGTTCAGTACTGCTTTGGGGTCTCCTGCTGGTCGTCGCAGGCGCATTTTTCTCGATTTACGGACTGGTGCTGTTTCGCTATGTCCTGTCTATGATCGGCTTTGTCATCGGCTTCTCCATTGGTATGCAGCTCGCCAGCGGCATGGAGGAGTTTTTGCAGATTGTCGTTGCCATCGTTCTGGGCGGTATCGGGGCTGCAATCCTGTTCTTTATGTTCAGGGTGGGGTTGTGGATAGCAGGGGCAATTTTCGGTCTCGTCCTCGCGTTGATCATCACGTCATTTTTGAGCCTTGATGCCGGCGCATTGCGTATTGTCGGAATCGCTATCGGTCTGGTGCTGGGGGCGTTCTTTGGGCGCGTGCTGGGTGATCTGATCATTGTGCTGGCGACCTCGACAATGGGTGCCTATACGATCGTGTATGGGTTGGCGTTGATCTTCCCACAGCAGATGGGTGCCGCAACGATTGAATTGGCTGCGATACCCGTAAGCTGGTTCACACTTGCATTGCTGGGGTCATTCGTGGCAGTCAGCGCACTGGCGCAGTTACAGATTATGCGCCTGCGAGATCGGCTTACGCGGCGCTAAATCACCCAAGACGGGCGATCCACGGATCGCCCGTCTTTATTGATTGCCTCTCAAACCTCAGCGGGCGCATTCCATTCAGTGTCACCAGCAGCGATATACCCACATCGGCAAAAATCGCCACCCACAACGATGTAATGCCAAACAGCGCCAATATCAGGAAAACCAGTTTCATCCCGAAGCTGATGCTGATGTTCTGCATAATCAGTTTCCGTGTGAATCGCGCCAGCCTTACCACGTATGGCAGTTGAGTCAAATCGTCCGCCAGCAGCGCAATATCGGCGGTTTCAAGTGCCTGCGGGCTGCCCGCGCCTCCCATTGCAATACCGATATTGGCAGCGGCGAGCGCTGGGGTGTCATTGATGCCATCGCCAACCATCGCCACTACCTGATAACTTTGGCGCAATTCACTAATCGCGGTTACTTTATCCTGAGGCAGTAGATTTGCCCTGATCTCACTTACCCCGACCTGCCCACCGATCTTGCCCGCCGCCGCGTGGTTGTCACCGGTGAGCATTACCGTCGCCAGCCCCATCGTGTTCAGTTCAGCGATCACAGCGCGGCTGCTCTCCCGTGCCTCATCCGCCAATGCCACATATCCGCGCACCCGCTGACCTTTTGCCAGCATCATGATCGTTCGCCCGTCATTTTCGGCATCGCCTACAGCGGCGCACAACGCCACTTCATGTGGAAAAGACTCATCAAACAGGGTGTGGCTGCCCACCGTAACGAGATCGCCATTCACCATGCCGCGCACGCCCCGCCCCGCCAGATGTTCGACTGCTTCAGCAGGTGCATACTGTGCTTCCAGGTGATGCGTCTGCGCTGCGTTGACGACAGCCTGCGCCAACGGGTGTGACGCCCGCCGTTCCACCGCCGCAGCCAACGCCAGGACATCATCACATAGCAGACATGCCTCACCTGTCATGCAATCCACCGAGCGATACGCCATTACAGCGGGTTTTCCCTGCGTGAGTGTGCCTGTCTTGTCAAAGGCGAATACTTTCACGCCCGCCAGCGCTTCCAGAAATGCCCCGCCCTTGATGAGTACACCGCGCCGTGCCGCCGCCGTGATCGCGCTGATAACGGTAACGGGAGTGCTAATCACCAACGCACATGGACAGGCAATGACCAGCATCGCCAGCGCTCGATAAAACCAGCCATGTTCAGTCGCGGTGTCAAAAAATGGAGCGCCGAATACGAGCGGCGGCACGAATGCCACAAGTGCCGCAATCACCACGACGGCAGGTGTGTAATAATGCGCCACCCGATCAACAAGGCGGTGGATGGGAGCGCGATTGCTTTGCGCGTCCTGCACCAGCGCGATAATTCGGTTCAGTGTGTTATCGGCGGCAAGACGCGTCACCCGAACGGTCAAAACGCCTTCGCCATTGATCGTTCCCGCAAATACCTCATCCCCCGCTGTTTTTACTGCGGGAATACTTTCACCCGTAATCGGTGCCTGATTGACGCTGCTTCCCCCAGCCACAACGACCCCGTCCATCGGTATATTCGCACCGGCTTTCACAAGGATCAGATCGCCAATCGCAAGTTGGTTGACATGAACCGTGTCTTCGTTCAACACCGGATCATGACTGGTCAGGCGTATCGCCTGTGTTGGTTTGAGCGCCATCAACCCGCGAATGCTGTCACGAGCGCGATCCGCCGTATAGCCTTCAAGCGCCTCGCCGACCGCGAACAGGAAAATGACCGTCGCCCCTTCAAGATATTCCCCGATCAGGATCGCACCGATAGCGGCAATGCTCATAAGGATATTGATGTTAAATTCACGATTGATCTGAATGCGAACGATGCCGCCCTTGAGGATCGGCGCGAGGGTAATCGCCATACCGATTGTGTACAGCAGTCCGGCATAGGGTTCTGACAAACCCAACACGGTCAGCATGGCGGTGAGCAGGATCAGCCCGCCGCCAATCAGTGCCAGTTGGGTTTCGCGTCGGGCAAGCAGATAGTCCCAGAAGCCGATCACGCCGCCGCGAGAAGCCCGTTCGCTGTTGGGTTGATCGTTTGCCTGTGGCGGGACAAGCGACTTCCCGAATGACTGCACACGGGCTTGCAAGGCGTCAAATGGCACATTGCCATCAAGTTTCATCAGGCTGGTCATAAAATCCACATGGACAGTTTTCACACCGTCCAGCTTTGCTAAGCCAGTCTCCAATTCTTCGGCGCAGTGAGCGCAGTCCATTCCCTGTACGGTATATGTTTTCAGATTTGTCTGTGCCATCAGGAAGAGACCTTTTCAGTTGTAGCAATTTGAGACTTCATATCAATATATGAACACTCATTCATGTGTTCCATGAAATTAAAAACGCTATTCGTGTTCAATGTGCAATAAACCCTGTTCAAATAATCGCCTGACATGATCATCATCGAGGGCATAAAAGACGTGGCGACCCTCTTTACGATAACGCACCAGATGAAGCTGGCGCAGCACTCTAAGTTGATGAGAAACCGCTGATTGTGACATCCCCAGCGCCAATTCAAGCGAATGGACACAGACTTCGTTTTCCAGCAGCAGGGCTACGATCCGCAAGCGAGTTGGATCGCTCAGCGCCTTGAAAATTTCCGCAAGCTGATTGGCACGCTCAACGTCAAGAAGATGTGCCTGAAGTGCCTCAGCCTGAGTCAAGTCATCCGTATCAACGCAGATTGGTTGAAGCTGATCGATCACAACCACCCCAATACATGAACATTCATTCATATGTTAAAGCTCTTTGCCACGCTTGTCAACGCGGTCGTTGGTCCAATTTTTTGGAATATCTTGACAAATTTTTAGACTGACCTAAAATGGTATTAAAGTCTGCTGAATTATTCGCCTTAGAGTTAACAATGTCCTCACAAATACCAAAAACCCTGTCCCGACGACGTTTTCTCAACCTGAGTGCGGCAGGCGCGGCAGGTATCGCCAGCGCGTCACTTATGGCTCGAACGGCGTTCGCGCAGGAAACACCACCCGCCCCAACCCATGATATGAGCAGCATGGGCGGCACACCTGACCCCACAGCTACAGCAATGCCCGGCATGAATCATGAAGGCATGACGCAGATGCTGGTCGGCGAGGTCGATCATGATCGCAATGGTTTCGACCCGATGCAAATGCTCGTTGATTGGGATTACGGCACTCTCGCGGGCGAAACAGAAGATGGACGCCCGATCCGCGAATACAACATCACAGCCGGTGACATCGAGATCGAGATCGCGCCTGGACTTTTCTTTCCGGCATGGGCATACAACGGGCGTGTACCCGGACCGAGCATTCGCTGTAACGAGAATGACCACCTGCGGATCAGCTTCGCCAATTTCGGTTCACACCCGCACACGATGCACTTTCATGGCTTTCATCCCGCTGAAATGGACGGCGTAGAAGGACAATATCGCGGGGCGATCAACCCAGGTGAAAGTTTCATTTATGAGTTTGACGCCGATCCGTTTGGCTGCCATTTGTATCACTGCCATGCCGCGCCCTTGAAACGGCATATTCATAAAGGGATGTATGGCGCGTTCGTGATTGATCCTCTGGAAGGTCGTCCCCCTGCCCGCGAGTTTATGATGATGATGAATGCTTTTGACACCAACTTTGACGGCGGCAACGAAGTCTATGCGGTGAATACCGTCGGGCATGAATTCATGCGCCGTCCAATCCCGATCAAGGTCGGTGAACTCGTTCGCATTTATCTCATCAACATCATCGAATTTGACTTAATCAACTCCTTCCATCTTCACGCCCATTTCTTCAACTACTACGATACGGGAACGACACTGGAACCCACACTGCGGACGGTTGACACCATCATGCAGGCGCAAGGACAGCGCGGCATCCTCGAATTTCGCCCGCGCTATCCCGGTCGCTATATGTTCCACGCGCATGTGAGCGAATTTGCCGAGTTGGGCTGGATGGGCTTCTTCAACGCAGTCAATGAAGCCGATTACCCCGCAGCATTGACTGAGGTCGGGCTGGATGAAGCATGGGATAATCAATCGCTGAACGGGAGAACTTCCGCCCAAACGGAGGAGAACCTATCATGACCGAATCAACGACTTCCGCGCCAAAAACCGCACGGTTTTCCGGCGCGGTATGGCTGCTGGCGCTCATCCCGTTCATTCTGCTCGGTGCGGTGCTGGCATACATCGTGGCAACGGGCGGCGGCTTGACTGAACTGGCGGGACCGCCTGTCGAGCAGGTCAGTATTACGCGGGTTACGCTGCCGCAACCCGGTATCATTCAGGTCGAAGTCATCAATGATGGACCGCAGGAAGTGACCATCCCACAGGTTATGGTTGACGATTCCTTCTTCTATTTTACAGCCGACCCGTCTAGCACGCTCCCGCGCTTTGGGCGGGCAACCTTCACCATTCCCTATCCATGGGTCAAGGAAGAGGCGCACGCCATAGGGCTGATTACCTCACTCGGCACCATTTTTGATGGTGAGGTCACTGTCGCCGTTGAAACGCCTGCGCCTTCGTTCGCGCTGTTTTTACAATTCGGGATCGTCGGGCTGTACGTCGGCATCGTTCCTGTTTCATTGGGGATGCTGTTTTATCCGTTCCTTCGTCGGCTTGGCGCACGAGCGATGATGTTCATCCTCGCGTTGACCGTCGGGCTGCTGGTCTACCTGGCAATTGGAACCTGGCTGGACGCGAACGAGTTCGCAGCAGAGCTTCCAGCGTTCTGGCAGGGTGTACCGCTGGTCTTGTTCATTGCATTGCTTACGTTGGGAGTGCTGCTGGCGGTGGGTAGCCTTCGTAAAGGACAGGAAACGACGCCACTTGGTGTCGCCTATCGCATTGCGATAGGCATTGGACTGCATAATCTGGGTGAAGGGCTGGCGATTGGCGCGGCGTTCGCGCTCGGCGAAGCCGCACTTGGCACATTTCTGATCGTGGGCTTCACACTGCATAATATCACGGAGGGGGTAGCGATCGTTGCGCCCGTCGTTCGCAAGAATCCCGGTTTACGGCATTTCTCGCTGCTGGCGCTGATCGCGGGTGGACCTGCCATCATCGGCGTGTGGATCGGCGGCTTCGCCTTTGACCCCGTATTAGCAACGATTTTCCTTGCCGTTGGCGTTGGTGCTATTTTGCAGGTGGTGTGGGAAGTTGCCAGGTTGATTGCAAAGGACAGCGCCAGGCTCAATCTGCCAGTGGTCAACTGGGTCAATCTGGGGGGTATCACGGCTGGTCTGGCGATCATGTACTTCACTGCGTTCTTCGTGAAGTTTTAACGGTAAACAGGAACAATCATCATGCAGCACATTGACCATCTGAATACAAACACCACAGTGCGCCCGAATGAAACCGCTGTGAATATGCCAAAAATATCCGGCATTGTACGCCTGACTCTTATGATGGGCGTGATCGTTCTCGCCCTCGCCGTCATAGGGGCAGCGTATGTCTGGTTTTCCGGCGGCAGTGGGCAGGCAAGTGCGGCTATCACTGTCCCTGCACTTGAACTACAGCCGGGAGACACGCGCAGTCTGTTCAGTATTGATACCGGCACTGCCCAGGCGCGTTTTATCATTGACGAGATGCTCTTAGGCAGCGCTAAAACCGTCATCGGTACAACGGATGAAGTCGCGGGAGAAATGCTCATTGATATGGACAATCCAGCCAACTCCGTACTTGGGGTTATTCGTATCAACGTCCGCACGCTGGAAACGGATAACGAGTTTCGCAATCGTGCGCTGCGTGGACAGATATTGCAGGCGGATCGCCCGGAATACGAATTTGCCACGTTCACGCCTATCAATTTGATTGGGCTGCCTGAAAGTGTCACGGTTGGTGAAGCATTCACTTTTCAAATCCTTGGTAATCTGAACTTGCATGGTGTGAGCCGCGAGGTAACATTCGATGCAACCGTGACGCCCGTTAGCGAAACAGAGATCAGCGGGACGGCGCACACGGTCGTGCTGTACCGTGACTTTGGCATGAGCATTCCTGAAGCACCCGGCGTTGCCGATATTTCTGACGACGTGCGGCTGGAGATCGACTTCACCGCAGGGATGACAAATGAGCAAGGTTGAAAACCGAATAACCCGACCAAAGCGAGTACCCTGAGTTGTCAGCAATTCTGGTGAAATTCCAGTCGTTGGGGAATGAAGGCTAAGATGCCGCGTTTGCGCGAACTGGGAATCACAATCGGCGATTTCCCAACGGGGAAATACAACGCTATTACGGATGTCGAGGGTGTACAGGTCGGGCATACCACCGTCATTCATGATGAGCCGCGCATTGCCAGAACAGGCATCACCGTGATCAAACCGCGCATAGAACCCGCATGGGACAATCACTGTTTCGCCGCGTATCATGTCCTGAATGGCGCGGGCGAAATGACGGGCTTGCCGTGGCTGGAAGAAAGCGGGCTGCTCACCTCCTATATTGCGCTCACCAATACCCATCAGGTCGGCACGGTTCACAGCGCCCTGGTCAAGCAATCATTCGCCATGCTCCACAATCGGACTGGGTGCTGCCTGTCGTCACGGAAACGTATGATGGCTTCCTGAACGACATCAACGCCTTTCACCTGACCGAAGATCATGTCGAGCAAGCGATTGCCAGCGCCAGCGGCGGCATTGTCGCTGAAGGGAATGTCGGCGGCGGAACGGGTATGGTCTGTCATGAGTTCAAGGGTGGCATCGGCACATCGTCGCGTATCGTTACGACGCCGTTTGGTCAGTACGTAGTCGGCGTGCTGGTGCAGGCAAATTACGGAATGCGCGAACTGCTGCGCGTGAATGGCGTCCCGGTCGGCAAGCATTTCCCGATTGATATGATCCCCTCACCCAAGCGCCCGAAAGATGGATCGATCATCATTATCGTGGCGACGGACGCCCCGCTGCTGCCAACACAGTGTAAACGATTGGCGCAGCGTGCGACGATTGGCCTGGCGCGGGTCGGCGGAACCGGTCACGATGGCAGCGGCGATATATTCCTCGCCTTCTCCACGGGAAACGCGTTGCCTGATACCTCCGCAAGACTACGCGACCTGCAAATGCTCCCCCACGCGCAGATGAACCCCCTGTTCGACGCGACAGCGGAAGCGACCGAAGAAGCAATCCTCAACGCCATGACCAGCGCCGAGACGATGACGGGTTATCGCGGCACAGTGTATGCCTTACCGACGCATGAACTCGCCGATTTCGTTTTATCCTCTTGATATTTTCTTGATACACTCGTCTGATTATTTGACCCTCGCCTGACACTCCTTGTCGGATAATGAGGGCGTTGTATGAGGACATTCCCATGCTTGAACTGATTCTTGCAGGCTTGATCGCGCTTGCCTTACTCATCTATCTTGTTTACTCGATGCTGTATCCGGAGAAATTCTAGATGTCTACAGGTGAATTGCTTCAACTTATCCTGTTCTTCGGGCTGCTGATCGTGTGTACGCCGCTGCTTGGCGGCTATATGGCACGGGTATTCACGGGTGGGCGCACGCTTGTATCGCCCATCATGCGCCCTGTCGAGGCGCTTCTGTATCGCCTGAGTGGGGTAAGTGCTGATCAGGAACAAAACTGGAAGCAGTACGGGGCGGCGCTGCTGATTTTTAACATTGCTGGCTTCATCTTCCTGTTTATCCTTCAGCTCATGCAGGGGTCGCTGCCGCTGAATCCGCAAAACCTGAGCAGTGTTGAGCCGCTTCTCGCCTTTAATACCGCCACCAGCTTCGTTACGAATACCAACTGGCAGGCGTATGGCGGCGAGACGACGATGAGCTATCTGACGCAGATGATCGGACTGGGTGTACAGAACTTCGTCAGTGCGGCAACGGGTATCGCCGTGCTGATCGCGCTTACGCGGGGCTTATCACGCCGTTCAGCGACGACGATCGGCAGTTTCTGGGTAGATTTAACGCGCAGTACCCTATATGTGCTGCTGCCGCTGTCCCTGATTCTGGCAATGATCCTCGTCAGTCAGGGTGTGGTTCAGAGTTTCAACACGTATACGCAGGCGACGACGCTCACCGACACGTACCAGTTGCTGCCTCAGGGACCCGCTGCGTCACAGATTGCCATCAAACAGCTTGGCACAAACGGCGGCGGCTTCTTCAATATCAACAGCGCTCACCCGTATGAGAATCCCACGCCGTTCTCAAACTTTCTGGAGATGTTCTCGATTCTCCTGATCCCGGCGGCGCTAACATACACCTATGGCGTAATGGTCGGGAATAAGCGGCAGGGCTGGGTGATCTTTGCAGCAATGCTGGTCGTGCTGGTAGCAGGTCTGGCGGTCATGATCCTCAGCGAGTACGCTCCTAATCCTGTGATCGGCGGCTTAACCGGCTTGATGGAAGGCAAGGAAACACGTTTCGGCGTCACCAACAGCCTGCTGTGGGGCGCGGCAACGACGGCGGCATCGAACGGCTCGGTCAACGCCATGCACAGCAGTTTCTCGCCGCTGGCGGGCGGCGTTGCACTTCTCAACATCCTGCTCGGCGAAGTCATTTTCGGCGGCGTTGGCGCGGGGCTGTACGGAATGCTCGTGTTCGTAATTCTGAGCGTGTTTATCGCCGGGTTGATGGTCGGGCGAACCCCGGAGTATCTCGGCAAGAAAATTGAAGGGACTGAAATCAAAATGGCATATCTGGCGATACTGCTGCCCAGCGCGACGATCCTGATCCTCACGGCTATCGCAGTCGTAACGGAGCCAGGTCTCGCCGGAAGACTTAGCAGCGGCGCACACGGGTTCAGCGAAATCTTCTATGGCTTCACATCCGGCGCGGGAAACAACGGAAGCGCGTTTGGCGGGCTTACTGCAAATTCGCCGTTCTACAACGCTCTGATCAGCTT
>Ga0224723_1001978_pt1 | contig 11692 bp, 9 predicted proteins | sample Balambano_FR2_Me_FD_161647 | JGI IMG/M metagenome (GOLD analysis project Ga0224723, IMG submission 161647) | Freshwater sediment microbial communities from Lake Towuti, South Sulawesi, Indonesia - Balambano_FR2_MetaG | ecosystem: Environmental > Aquatic > Freshwater > Lake > Sediment | place...
CAGCCAAGCATATCCTGCTGAAGGGATTTCCGCTCACCATCCTGGGCCATCGCAACCGCGCGCCGGTCGATGACCTGATCGGCCGCGGGGCAAAGGAAGCCAGGTCGCCCGCCGAGCTCGCGGCCGCCAACGACGTCGTGTTCCTGTGCCTGCCCTCCTCGATCGAGGTTGAGGCGACGGTGCTTGGCGCCGGCGGCGTGCTGGAAGGCATGCGGCCCGGCAGCATCCTGGTGGACAGCACCACGGCCGATCCTGCCGCCACGCGAAAACTTGGCGCCATCCTGGCGGAACGGGGGATCGGGATGGTTGATGCGCCGGTCGGCCGCACCCCGCGCGAGGCCGAGGAGGGCAAGCTTTCCACCTTCGTGGGCGGGGCGCCTGAGCACGTCGCGCGCGTGCGCCCGATCATCGAATGCTACGCCGACACCATCATCGAGGCTGGGGCGCTGGGCGACGGCCACACGCTGAAACTGATCAACAACTTCATCTCGATCGGCACCTGCGCGCTGGTGTCTGAAGCGGTGGCGACGGCGGCGAAACTGGGCGTCGATCTGGAAAAACTGTTCGCGGTGGTTTCGGCCGGCGGGGCCAACAGCCGAATCTTCCAGATGGTGATGCCCTGGGTGCTTCAGGGCGACGACTCCCACCTGAAGGGTCCCTTCCGCATCGCGGCCAAGGACATGCGCTTCTATTGCCGCATGGCGGAAACGGCCCAGGCACCGTCGTTCGTGGCGCAGGCCTGCAGCCAATACTGGCAGATGGCGCTGGCCCAAGGGCATGCCGAACGATTCATGCCGGTGATGCCGCAGGTCATCGCCCAGCTCTCGCACACGCACATCCGGGACCTGCCGTGATGAGCACGGTGGTCGCCAACCCCGTCCGCGCGAAACTGCTCCGCGGCGAGACCGCCTGGGGCATCATGGCGTTCGAGTTCTTCACGCCCGGCCTGCCTTACGTGCTGGCCAGCGCCGGCGCCGAGTTTGTCATTCTCGACACCGAGCACTCGGGCGCCGGCATCGACACGATCAAGATGCAGATCGCCTGCGCGCACGGCGCAGGCATCGTGCCGCTGGTGCGCGTGCCGGGCCATGCCTATCACCTGATCGCCCCGGTGCTGGATGCGGGTGCGATGGGCATCATGGCGCCGATGACCGAAACGCGCGCCCAGGCCGAGGCCCTGGTGCAATCCTGCCGCTACCGGCCGGAGGGCAAACGGGGCCTGGCGTTCGGCATCGGCCACGATCGCTGGCACCCGCGGGCGCCGGCCGCGGCGATGGCGGCGGCGAACGATGCCGTGCTGACCATTGCCCTGATCGAAACCGCGACCGGCGTGGCCAACGCACCCGACATCCTGTCGGTGCCGGGCATCGACCTGGGCTGGCTTGGGCATTTCGACCTGTCGGACAGCATGGGCATCCCTGGCCAGTTCGATGACCCGCGCTTCATCGCGGCCGAGGCAAGCCTGCTGGAGGCGGGGAAGGCCGCCGACAAGCCGGTGGGCTGGCTGGCCGGCGATGCCGCGGCCGCGCGGGCGGCGCTGAAGAAGGGCTTCCGCGCGCTGTGCCTTTCCACCGACGTCGCGCTGCTGCGCGATGGGCTGAGCGCCATGCTGAAGCAGGCGCGATCATGACATAACGGGGAGGATCGACGATGGATCGACGCAATGTCTTTGCCGGCGGGCTGCTGGGCACCGCCGCGCTGATCGGCACCGCGCAGGCCCAGGCGCCTGCCGCAGGCAGCGGCACCACGCTGGACCGCATCATCCGCGAGAAGAAACTCCGCGTCACGGCCGAAGTCACCTCGCCGCCCTTCGGCATCCTGGACCGCAACAACCAGCCCGACGGGTCGGAGATCGCGACCGCCCGCCGCCTGGCGCAGGACTTGGGCGTGGAGATCGAGTTCGTGCAGGTCACCGGCCCGCAACGCATTCCCGCCTTGCTGGCCGGGCGGGCGGATGTGGCGATCTCCTCGCTGTCGATCACCATGGCGCGCGCCCAGACGATCGCCTTCGCCAATCCGCACGGCGCGCTGTCGATCGTGATCACGGGTCCGGAGCGCGTGCAGATCGCTGGCCCCGCCGACTTGGCCGGCAAGCGCATCGGCCTGACCCGCGCGACGCTGGAAGAAGCGACCGTGCCGCCCAGCGCGCCGCCCGGCACCAACATCGTGTTCTTCGACGACGCGGCGGCGACCTTCCAGGCGTTGCTGTCGGGACAGGTGGACGCAGCGGGCATGTCGGCCTTCGCGGCGAAGTCGATCGCCGACCGCAATCCGCGCGCCGGCCTGCGCAACAAATACACGGTGACCACCGCGTATTACGCGCCGGCGGTGCGGCATGCCGATGTCGAGCTCCGCCACGTGATCAACACCTGGATCATGCTGAGCAAGGCCAACGGCGTGCTGGCGGAGATCTATCAGCGCTACACCGGGGTCGAGCTGGTGACGCTGCCGCAAATCTAGCGGGGTTTTCGGCGGAGAGAGCTGCGGTGCGGCGCCGCCCCCTCCCTGTCCCTCCCCCGCTGCGCGGGAGAGGGGACCGAACACGGAGAGTGCCGTACCGTTCCCTCTCCCATGCTTGGATGGGAGAGGGACAGGGTGAGGGCCTCTCCACCCGCCCGCATCATCCTGCCCGGTGAACTATGTCTTCCAGTTCGGCCTGGTGTGGGAGCATACGCCCCGCCTGCTTGCCGGTGCCTGGCTGACCATCCGGCTTTCGCTTGGCGCCCTGGCGATCGGTATGATTCTGGCGGTGATCTGCGCGGCGGCGCGGCAATCGGCGCCGCGGCCGGTGCGCATGCTGGTCGCCGCCTATGTCGAGGTGATCCGCAACACGCCGCTGCTGGTGCAGTTGTTCGTGATCTATTTCTCCCTGCCGGCAATCGGCCTCCGCCTGGACGCGAACCAGGCCGCGCTGGCGGGCCTCGGCATCAGCTATGGCGGCTATGCCACCGAGATCATCCGCTCCGGCGTGGAAGCCGTGCCGCGCGGCCAGATCGAGGCGGGGCGCGCGCTTGGCCTGTCGTCCTTGCGCATCTTTCGCCACATCGTCCTGTTCCAGGCGATGCGCACGGCATGGCCTGCGCTGGCAAGCCAGTTCGTGCTGCTGCTGCTGGGGTCCTCGATCGTCTCGGCGATCTCGGCCGAGGAGCTGACGGCGGTCACCAACACGCTGCAAAGCACCACCTTCCGCGCCTTTGAATTCTACTTCGTGGCAACGGGCATGTACCTCGCCATGGCCGTGGGCTGCCGCTTGCTGCTGGACACCATGTTCTGGCTGTTCTTCGAGCGCGGAAGGCCAACCGCGCGATGAGCCGCGATTTCGAACTGCCGGAGTTCCTGTTCCTGGTGGCGGCACTCCGCTGGACACTGCTGCTGTCGGCGGTGGCGTTCACCGGCGGCTTCGCCGGCGGATTCGTCCTCGCTCTAATGCGCGTGTCGCCGCGCGGTGCACTGCGCGTGATAGCACGCGGCTATATCGAGCTGTTCCAGGGCACGCCGCTGCTGATGCAGCTGTTCCTGGCCTATTATGGCCTGCCGGTGCTGTTCGGGGTGCGGATCGACGCCTGGCCGGCCGTGGCCAGCGCGTTCACGCTCTATGCCTCGGCGTTCCTTGGCGAGATCTGGCGCGGGGCGATCATGGCGGTGCCCGCCACCCAGTGGGAGGGGGCGGCGGCACTCGCCCTGCCCCGCAGCGTCACGCTTGCCCGCGTGATCGTGCCGCAGGCACTGCGCATCGCCATTCCGCCGACGGTCGGGTTCCTGGTGCAGCTGACCAAGGGCACCTCGGTTGCCTCGATCAGCGGGTTCGTGGAGTTGGCCCGCGCCGGTCAGCTGATCGTCAACGTCACGTTCCAGCCGATGACGGTCTATCCGATCGTCGCGGCGCTCTACTTTCTGGTCTGCTGGCCGCTGTCGCTGCTGGCGGGAAGGCTGGAACGGCGGCTGGATGCCCGCCAGGGAAGCGTGGCCGTCCCTTGACGGGACGGCCAGCCGGATCGCTTCACCCCGCCAGCAGCATCGCAAAGTAGCCGAACACGGTCAGCAGCACGCCGGACACCGCGTAGGCGACCGGGAAACCGATCCAGGGCACGTTGGATTGGATTTCCACGGCCGCCTCGCGGCACGGCCCGCTGTGGCTGCGGGCGCCGGCCACGCCGCCCATCAGCACGGCGGCATTGAACTTGAACACGTGCCAGCCGAGCGCCCACACCACTACGGGCGGAACCGAGCACGCCAGGAATCCGACGACGAAGATCTTCAAGGCCAGCAGCCCGGTGAGCTGCGCCAGCAGCGAGTTGCCGGCATTGATGCCGACGATCGCCACGAACACCACAAGGCCCATGTCCTCCAGCACATTGCGCGCGGCCGTCGGCGTATTGCCGAAGAAGCGCAGGCGCGAGGAAATGGAGGACACAATGACGCCGGAAACCAGCAGCCCGCCGGCGTTGCCCAGGCCCACGTTCGCGCCGAACAGCGGAAACTGGATGGCGCCGATCAGGAAGCCCAGGATCATGCCGACCGAAAGTGTCAGCAGGTCGGTCGCCACCGAAGGTCGGACAACACGACCGAACGCGTTGCCGATGCGGCTGACCGCATCCTTGAGCCCGACCACCGTCACGATGTCCATGCGCTGCAACGTGGTGTTGCTGCCGATCGGAATCGGCACGCCGCCGCGCTCCAGGCCGACCACCTGGATCTCGTTGGCGCCGGGCAGTGCGCGCCATTCCTCGCGCGTCTTCTTCAGCATCTCCTTGTTGGTGACCAGCACTTCGGCGCGGTCGAGCGGAATGTCCAACGCCTTGCGATCCGAGACTTCTGGCCCGATCAGCCCCATCTTCTCCGTCATCAGCTCGCGCCGGCCACCAAGCGCGATCACGTCGCCCTTCTGCAGCTTCTCGTCGTCCTTGGCGCCCAAGGCCTCGCCATTGCGTACCAGGTTGACGAAGCGGTACTCGGGGTTTTCGCGGAGCAGGTCGACCATGGTCCGGCCGACCCACTTGTCGTTCTCCAGCCGATAGGCGCGCAGCGCGCCGGCGGTCCAGCCCGACATCCCCGGGCCGTCGCCGCTGGCGATGCCGAATTCGGCTTCGTACTTCCGCGCCTCGGCCTTGGCATCGATGCCCCACCATCCCGGCAGGTATTTGGTGATCAGGATGATGCCGACCGTGCCCCAGATGTATGTGATGCCGTAGGACAGCGCGATCATGGCGCTGACGTCGGTGGGCGTGACCCCCGCCGGCAGCGTGATCACGCCGTCACGCGCGGCCTGTTCAGCGGACCCGATCGCCGCCGACATGGTCTGCGAGCCGGCCAGAATTCCGCCCGCAGCGCCGGGTGGCAGGTCAAGCAGCCGCACGCCTGCAACCGTGATCAGCAGCCCCAGCACGCAGCTGACGACGGCGAGCACCGTGAACTTGACGCCGTCGCCGCCCAGGCTGTTGACGAAACTGGGGCCGACCCGCAAGCCCACGCCGTACATGAACAGGTAGTAGAAGAGCAGCCGGGCGAAATCGTCGAGCTTCAGCGTGATGCCATAGATCGATGCCCAAACGGAAAGTCCGCAACCGACTATGATGGCAGCCGCGACCATGCCCAGGCTGTAGCCGGCTAGCGACTGCCGGCCCAGCCAAACCGCCGCGCCCACCGTGAGGAACAGCAGGATGTAGGGGTTGGCCGCCAGCCACTGGAAGAACGCTTCCATGTCCCTGTTCCCAGCCTAGAGTTTGTAGCGCTTGGCGACCGCGTCGGGCTTCAGCAGTTTCAGGCCCTTGGTTCGCTCGTAGCCATGGATCTCCTTGACATCGAGCTTCCGCATGAAGGTGATCGTCTCCTCGGTGATCACCTGGCCGGGCACCATGATGGGAAAACCTGGCGGATACGGGATCACGAAGTTGGCCGAGACCATTTCCGGCCCATCCTTCAGGCGCTTGTCGCACTCCGCCCCGAACAGCGGCACGTATTCGCAGTCATCGGCGTTGTAGGCGCCGAAGAAGGCGCTGCGCATGTCGCCTTCGTTGGTGGTCTTCCCGGCGTTGTGGCGGAACACCTCGTGGAAGTGGCTGAAGTTCGGCAGATCCGGCACATCCTCCATCAGGCTCTTCACGCGCGCGTCGAAGGCCTTGCGTCCCTCCTCGCCGCCGTGGGCCAGGTCCTTCTCGATCTCGTTGCAGAGCTCCAGCAGCACGCGGATGAGCTGGGCCACGTCGCTGCGGGTGTTGTTGATGTTGGACTGCAGCAGCACCGAGTTGCGCGAGGTCTTGTTGAGCTGGATGTCGTACTTGTTGGCCAGCAGCCCCTTGAACTGCGTGCCGTCGAAACCGGCCGTGCCGCAGATCAGTGTCATGCGCGTAGGGTCGAGGTAGAACTCGTCCTCCTCGATGCTCTTCAGCGCGGTGGCCCAGGTGGTGCCGGGCGCGAGATAATCCACGAAGCCGCTTTGCCGGAACTCGGCGGGGATCATTCCGTCCGCGCCGACGATGCGGAAGTATTTCGAGATCACCGGGTGGCTGCTCACCTCCTTGCGGATGGCCAGCGCGATCTCGATGGCGTTGGCCACAAGCCCGTAGCCTTCGAGCTCCATCTGCCGGCGCGCGACATCCAGCGAGGCGATCAGCTGCTGGTTCGGCGAGGTCGAGGCGTGGGTGAACACCGCCTCGTGGAACTGCGATTCCACCGTGGCGAAATCCACGTCCTTCACCAACACCATCGATCCCTGCCGGATCGCCGACATCGATTTGTGCGTCGAGTTGGTCTGATAAATTCTGAGCCGCACCTTCCGTGGATCGGGAATGAGCTGCGTGGCCAGAAGTTTCTCGGCCGATGGCTTGTCGCCCAGCGCCTTCTGCTGCGCCTCGTAGGCCGCCAGGGCCTCGGGGCTCTGCACCCACTTCTCCAGCCAGGCGGCCGCCCCCATCGCGGTGCGCGGGCGCAGGAAGGGCGACCAGCGTGCAAAGCCCGACCACGCCTCGTCCCACAGGAAGATCAGGTCGGGCTTGATCGCGAGGCACTCCAGCATCACCCGGCGGGTGTTGTACATGTGGCCGTCGAACGTGCAGTTCGTCAGGTCCACCATCTTCACGCGATCGAGCCGCCCCTCGGCCTTGAGGTCGAGCAGCGCCTTCTTGATGGTCGCCAGCGGCACCGACCCGTACATCGAGAACTGGGTCAGCGGGAACGCTTCAACGTAAAGCGGCTGCGCGCCGTTCAGCACCAGCCCGTAATGGTGCGACTTGTGGCAGTTGCGGTCCAGGATGACGATGTCGCCCGGCCCGGTCAGCGCCTGGTGCACCATCTTGTTCGAGGTGCTAGTGCCGTTGGTCACCCAGAACACATGGTCGGCGCCGAAGGCGCGCGCCGACATCTCCTGCGCCTTCTTGATGTTGCCGGTGGGTTCCAGAAGGCTGTCGAGGCCACCCGTCGTGGCGCTGCTTTCCGCCAGGAACAGGTTGAGGCCGTAGAACTCGCCCATGTCGCGGATCCAGCCCGACTTGAACACCGACTTGCCGCGCGCGATCGGCAGCGCGTGGAAGGTCGAGATCGGGCGCTGCGCGTATTTCTTCAGGTTGTCGAAGAACGGCGTCTCATACCGCGCCCGGATGCCTTCCAGGATCGACAGGTGCAGTTCCAGCGGCTCCTCGACCTGGTACAACACGCGGCGCAGTGCCGCCGCGCGCGGATCACCGGCCAGTTTCTCGACTTGGCGATCCGACAGCAGGTAGAGGTCGAGCTCGGGACGGTTGTCCTTGATCGCGTTCGCAAGCCGCAATGACAAGTCGTGCTCGGCGACAGGATCGAGTTTCGGGCGGGAGGCAAGCACGCTGCGCAGCACCGGCGCGTCATGGCGGGATTCGATGCCGAACCCTTCGTAGATCGTCACCGCCGCGATGTCGGCATTCAGCAGGATGGCGCAGATCGCATCCTCCAGGCTGCCCACGGGGACGACCTCGTAGATGAACGGGTCTTCGGGACGGCGCACCTTGCGGAACTGGCTGACCATGTGCTGCCAGCGCGACACTGGCAGCGGCGAGACCACCAGCATCTCGAAATAGGGGCGGGAGCGATGTGCACCCAGCGTCGGCGGCAGGCGATCGGCCGCCGCATCCGCCGCATCCTCAGTGACCTCCCATTCGCCCGGATCGTCGCGGTAGCTGCGCGAGGCGATCGCCGCCGAGACACGCTGGGCCAGGCTCGCGAAGCCGTTGGCATCGCCCTGCCCCAGCTTTTCGCGCAGCGTGCCCAGAAGCGCGGCCCCGGGGTAGGCGTGGAATTCCTCCACCGCCGCGCCGGCGGCCAGCGCGGCTTCCACGGCCGCGCGATCGCCCCGTCCTGCGGCCCAGGCGAGCGCGGCGGCGTTCACCTCGCGCCAACGGTCGTTGCGCGCGGAAGGGGCTGAGAAGAACTGGTCGATGCGTTGGTCGGTCATTGCGGTTCCCCGGTTGGTCTTGGCGGCGGTAGCCGAATGCGGCCCCGCGAACTGCGCTGGCCGCATCCCTCCTCGGTGGAACGGTGCCGGCCGTTCGGGGAAGCGGATGGGCGGACCCTAAGCCGGGGCGGCCGGCCGGCACACCGCCAAATCATATCGAAATTTCACGGAGCTGCCCGCGCCGCCGGCAGGGCCGCGCGCGGCCTTGCGCCGACGCGATCCCGGACAAGTGCGCGCGCCCGCGTCTGCGCCGGCGTCTCGCCGTAGACCGCCCGGTAGTCCAGGGCGAACTGGCCCAGGTGCCAAAAACCATGATCGAGCGCGATCGCCTTGATCAGGGGCGGTGCCGCCGGCTCCCTCAGACGGGCGTGCACCATCGCCAGCCGGCGCAGCTTCAGGAACCGATGCGGCGTGGTGCCCAGGATGCGGCGAAACGCATCAGCAATGCCTGTCGCCGAGACGCCGAGCGCCGCGCAAAGGTCTTCCGTATAGATGGGCCTGCCGGGTGCGGCTTCCAGCACGTCGCCAACCTGGTTCACCAACCGTACCGCGGAAGCACCTGCGCGACCCGGCCGGCCCGCCGCCGGCATCGCGGAATGCAGCGCGGTGCGAGCTGCGTCCAGCAGCCCCGCGCGCAGCCCGCGCGCAGCTTCCCCGACCATGATGCAGTGCGGCGCCAGCGCGGCGATGCGCTCCGCCTCGCGCGCGATGTGCGCAAGCCGCGTCCAGGCCAGCTCGCTGGCCTGGAAGGCCGTGAACCCGCGCGGTCCAGGCAGCGGCGCCTCCGCCCGAGACGGCAGGCCCTCGGCCGCCGCCATCGGCAGCAGCAGAACAGCATGGTGGCTGGCCCGCGGGTTCGCGCGCACCAACTCCGCGCCACCGCCAAAGGCCCCGATGGTGTGGCGCCCCATGGGCTGGCCGTTCAGCAGCAGCGTCTCGCCGCCCGCAAGGGCAAGGTGCAGCACCAGCTGGTCCGGCGGCAGCACGGCGTTGCCGATTGCCGGGCTTGCGCTTCCGGTCAGCAAGGCCCGCTGGTGCAACTGCACCAGCTGCAACTCCGCGCGGAACGGGCCGGCCATCGGCGTACAGCGATACTGCGCGCCGGGCACCGGCCGACTCATCTCGGCCGGGTCCTCGAAGATCGCGGTCCGGATGACGGCACCAGGCGAGTCCACAGACACGATTTTAAATCAATCAGCTACGCGCCACCACGGTGGCCATCGCCTGACGGCGCACACGGGCGGCGCCTCAGTCCACGGCGTGCACCAGGCCGCTGGCGGCAAGGCCGGCTTCCGCCGAAAACGAGGCTGCCGTACCGCCACGCGCGCGCGCCAGCGTCGCCGATGGCGTCTCGCCGTACATGGCGCGATAGTCCAGTGCAAACTGGCCCAGGTGCCAGAACCCGTGGTCCAGCGCGACCGACTTCACCAGTGGCGGCGTTCCTTCCGCCGAACGCAGTGCTGCGCGCACCATCGCCATCCGCCGCAGTTTCAGGAACCGATGCGGCGTGGTGCCCATGACCTGGCGGAAAGCCTCGGCCAGGCTTGCCGGCGAGACGCCGAGCTGCGTGCACAGTTCCTCGGTATAGATCGCCCGGTGGGCGTGCGCCCGCAGATAGGCGTCGGCCTCCCTGACGATGCGTGCCCAGCCCTGCCGCGCGTTCAGCCGGCGCACTGACTCGGTGTCGGTACCATGCTCCAGCACTGCGCGCGCGGCATCCAGCAGGCTTGCCCGCAACCCCGCAAGCGGCGCCGCGGCCGCAAGGTCGCCCGGCGCCTGCGTCGTCAGGCTGCTCGCCGCCTCGATCACTCCGGCCATCCGCCGCCAGGGGCGGGCCTCGGCGATCAGCATGGCGTCGGCGCTTGGCCGTGCGATTGCAAGCCCGGCGGGCGGGCACAGCAGCGCCTCCACCGTGTGCATGGGCATGACCAGCGTGCCATAGGTGCTGTTGAGGTGGTTGGCGCGCAGCAGCTCAGCCCCGCCGCCATACAGCCCAACCGCGTGCCCGGACGCGAGGCGGCCGTTGAGCAGCAGGTCCTGCCGGTTGAGCAGCGGCACCTGGAACGCGGAAACGTCCTGCCCGGTTGAAAACTCGATCACCAGCGGCGAGCACGACCCCGTCTGGAAAACAAGGCCGTCCAGCGACCAGGTGACAAGCCGCGCATGGAATGCGCCCTTGGCCAGGGGTGTGGCGCGCAGCTGCAGGCCCGGAATGGCGTGCTCGAGTTCCTCCGGCTCGCGGTATGTCTCGGTGCGGATCGGAAGGTACGCGTTCATGCCGGTAAAGAAACCCCCAGCGGACCGCACGACCTTTGTGGTCCGAAGCGTGGCATGCAACGCGTTCGGAATGCGGTCAAGCCGGCGCGGATGCCGGCAAGGCTGGTCCGCTGCGCGCCCGGCGCAGCCGACTGCCCTTGCCGTCAATGCGCTGCTGGCCTAGAAGCCCCGCCGGTTGCGCTGGCACCCCTGGAGGCTGGCGCGCTTGGCGTTTCCAAGGAGTGAACAATGGTCGAGGTCGTGACGATCGAGGCCGAGGCGCGCGGACGGGCCGGCAAGGGGGCAGCACGCGCGACCCGGCGAGACGGAAAAGTTCCCGGCGTAGTGTATGGGGCCAAGGAGCCCCCCGCATTGATCGCCGTGGACCCCAAGGCAATCCTGAAGGAGCTGCATCGCGGCAGCTGGCGCTCGCGGCTGTATGACGTCAGCGTTGCCGGCAAGGCCGAACGCGCGCTGATGCGCGAGGTGCAGTTCCACCCGGTGAGCGACCGGCCGGAGCATGTGGACTTCCAGCGGCTGGCCCCCGGCCAGGAAATCCGTGTTGCGGTGGCCGTCGAGTTCCTGAACGAGGGCATCAGCACCGGCATCAAGCGCGGCGGCGTGCTGAACGTGGTGCGCCACGAGATCGAGGTGTACTGCACGCCCGAGACGGTGCCCGAGAAATTCACGGTCGATCTGGCCGAGCTCGACATCGGCGATTCCGTGCACTGGAGCGCCGTGAAGGCGCCTGAGGGCATCAAGCCAGTGATTTCTGACCGCGACTTCACCATTGCTTCGGTCGCCGCGCCGACCAAGATGGTCGAGGCCGCCCCGGCTGAGGTCGCCGCGCCGTCGGCCAGCGCCGTGCCGTCGGCCAAGGGCGGCGACAAGCCCGCCGCCGCCGCAGCGCCCGCGGCCGGTGCCAAGGCAGCGCCGCAGAAGAAGTAGCGGCGGTCCCAACGGCCGCCCGCGCCCCGCCCCCGGCCCCCTCCCTGTCCCTTCGCCGCTTACGGG
>Ga0224723_1001979_pt1 | contig 11690 bp, 6 predicted proteins | sample Balambano_FR2_Me_FD_161647 | JGI IMG/M metagenome (GOLD analysis project Ga0224723, IMG submission 161647) | Freshwater sediment microbial communities from Lake Towuti, South Sulawesi, Indonesia - Balambano_FR2_MetaG | ecosystem: Environmental > Aquatic > Freshwater > Lake > Sediment | place...
ATCTGCGTCTCGGCTGCCGTGCCCGACCAGCAGCACTGGACGCTGAATTGGCAGCGGCGGCAGGAACAATGGGGCGGGTGGTTCGATCGACTGAGAAATTGAGGTCAAGACCATTCGTAAAACTCCGTTCCTGTGCATCGCAGGAAATAGAGTGAAAAGGCAGCAAAGCGGCGTTCTGGCTCGTGAGATTTCTCACTGACAGTTGCGGCACAGCGCCGGACTTTTTTGCAAGTCGCCACCCAGATACAATTTGGGGCGTTGGCTGGCAAAATCACCGGACTTTCCCGCCTGGCTGCTGTTCACATGTGCTTCGCTATCTTAGCCCATTGGCGATCGTCTCCAGATGTCGGGGGTGGGGAGCGCTGCTCCAAAAGGCTGGCTGAATGGACTAGAGTAAAGCTGAGTTCGTTTGCTGGCGTATCAGAATCTTATGTCGATCAGGGAAAGGATTGGATTTTATTTAGAAGATATTGAAACGCCGATCGGTAAAGCAATCAACCTCTTGATCACGATATTGGTTTTGCTTTCCTCAGTGATTTTTGTTGCAGAAACCTATCCGCTCGCTGCAAATTTAAGAACCTGGTTGGAGATATTAGATACAGCAATTCTGTTTACGTTTCTGGTTGAATATCTGCTGCGATTCTGGTGCGCTCAAAACAAAGTTCGCTACTTTTTTAGCCTCTATTCTTTAATTGACCTGATTGCGGTCTTACCCTTTCTTCTAACTTCAGTTGATATTCGATTTATTCGTCTCTTTCGGTGGTTTCGCATTCTGCGACTGATTCGCTTTATCGAAGGCAAAACGATTTTTGGCTATTTAAGCAGCGAAGACAGCGCTACATTTGCCAGAATTCTATTCACGCTGTTTGCTATTATCTTTGTCTACTCTGGGTTAATTTATCAGGTGGAACATCCCGTAAATTCCAGTAAATTTAAAACATTTCTGGATGCGGTCTATTTCTCAATCGCGACAATGACCACTGTAGGATTTGGCGACGTAACGCCGATTTCTGAAGCGGGTCGATTGCTAACTGTACTCATGATTTTGACGGGAATTGCTTTGATTCCCTGGCAGCTCGGTGATTTAATTAAACGGCTGGTTAAAACCGCCAATCAAGTCGAGACGCTGTGCTCTAACTGCGGTTTGTCGCTGCACGATGCAGATGCAATGTATTGCAAAATTTGCGGTAGTGAACTGTCAAAAGTCGGAGCGTTCTGTCAGCTTCCTGAGCGGAGGATAATTAACAATTAGCGGTTGGCGTTAGTAATGGAAATACTAAACAACCGATCGCTATTCTGCTTGCAGACAGAACTGATGACACATCATCACAGGTGAATTGTCGTTGCCGCTGAGCGGACAGTTGGCTGTCCCACAATTCGCGCAGTTTGCTTGCGTTGGCAAAATGAGATCTGACGACAGATAGAGGCTGATGTTTTGGCTGATAAAGCCACGGGCTTCCAGGTCGGTCACGCTATGCTGAGATGAGGCAGCGTCATCGCAAATCAAAATCGCCTTTTGAATTCCCAACTGCGCTCTGGAATAGTTAATTTTTTGCAGGGTTTTATGGAAGCTGTAGGGTTCCGTTTTAATTTCAATTAGCACTTGCTGCATCTGACTCTTAAAGCAAATTGGCTTCTCTTGTCCAAAGAAATCTTTGTATTGCAGCGTCAGGGTGCCATTGGCATAGCGCAATGTCCGCATCAGTCGCAAGAAGGGCACCGTAAAGTGACCCAGGCTGTCAACCGCATACCACCAGGACTTATGCCATGCTTCGTAAGGCAAATTCAAAATTTCCTCAACGTGTCGTGTGGAAAATCCAGCGTGGTTGAGCAGCGCAATTGCCTGAGCGATCGGCACGCTTTGCCCCAGCGTTTGCAGCTCAGATTCACATCGGGTCAGTCTGGCAAACTCGCGCTGCTGGCTGTTTCTGCCTGCGGCACCGCTGCCCACAGGTTTTGCGTCAATTTCTGGCGGAGCGTCTGCTAAAACGCAGTAAATCGATTCAAAGCTGAGGATACCGTCAACCGCTTTTTGAGATGCCAGCGGCACCCCGATCGTCGAGGAAATAGCCCCAATTCGGTGCGGTGGCGCGATCGGCGGCGTGCTGTTTACCAACAGCGATTTGAGCAACGGCTCATCAGCGATTGCCAGGGCGATCTGCACCTGGTCGTGCGTGGAGGTCGTGATCTGCCGCGTTTGAGCCGGATGAATCAGGACATTTTTAGACATAGGGCATTGAGGCTGAATTGGCGAAAAACCTGTCTAAAAGTCACCAGGGAGACACTTGATTGAATCAGAGCACCAGCACTCGACGATCGGTTCAGGCAGCACTCAGACCGTCGCTCAGTGTCCCCAGGCTCGCTCACCCTGGCGGTGGCACTTGAGGAGCCATGCCGTGGCAGCATCAGACCCAGGCAGAGTGTGAAGTGTGCACCCCTACATTGTGCGAACTCTTCTCTCCATCAGAACGAACTCTGGACTTCTTTTAACAAAGCTGTGATTAACCTTGTCCTTTAGTGATTAAACTTTGTCATTGTTGTTTAAGCTTAATAATCTCCAGCAGAGCGCCCCGCAGTTCGATGAGCAAGTGTAACGGTGCATCTGCTGATTCCTGCTATTTTTTCAGCCTGCCGATCGTCGCCTGATTCAGCCTGGGGCTGGGAACAATAAAAGTTAAGAACCGTTTGCACAGCTATGACCCGATCGTGCCCAGATCCGCATCTACCGATTCATTCAGTCCAGCCTGACCGAATCGAGTTTCAGTCGGCGGCAGAACCCGCAGTTGTGGTGGAGGCGTTGCAAAAACGCGAACAGCAGTATCGTTCGCTGATGGAAAATCTGCAAGAAGTGGTCTTTCAAACCGACTCGGCAGGACAATGGACATTCCTGAATCACACCTGGACAGAAATCACCGGGTTCACCTCCGCAGAAAGCATTGGCAAAAACTTGTTGGAGTTTGTGCACCCAGACGATCGCCAGATCCTCGTTGACCTGCTGCAACGCTTGGTGCAGCGTCAGCGAGAATACTGCCGTCACGAATTGCGGTTTTTGACCAAAGAAAACCGCTGCTGCTGGCTTGAGGTATACATGCGGGTAACGCTCGATGCGAACGATGCGATCGATGGCACAACGGGCACCCTCAATGACATCACTCACCGCAAGCAGGCAGAAGCAACGCTGCAAACCATGACTTCTCGCCTGACCGCGCTGATCGAAAATCTTCAGGTCGGGGTGTTGGTTGAAGATGACGATCGCCGGGTGGCGCTGGTCAACCAAAAGTTTTGTCAGATGCTGAACCTGTCATCATCGCCAACACTGCTGCTGGGCGTTCACTGCGGTATCGGCGTGCAGCGGATCAAGCATTTGTTTGTTGACCCAGACCAATTTGCTGCCCGGATCGATCAAATCCTGCAAGCCCAAGCTCCCGTCGCTGCTGAAGAACTGCTGCTGGCAGACGGTCGCATTTGGGAACGCAGCTATGTGCCGATCGCACTCGAAGCAGGCATCCAGGGACATTTATGGAAATATGCTGACATCACCGATCGCCGTCGGTCTGAGCTTGCTCTGGAGCATCAGCTACAGCGGGCACTATTGCTCAAGCAAATCATCGAAGAAATCCGGCAAAGTCTCGATTCTCAGCAAATCATGCAAACGACTGCCCAGCGCGTCGGCGAAATTTTTGGGGTCGATCGCTGCTTAATTCACAGATATATTGCTGCTCCAATGCCGCAGATTCCCCTGGTGGCTGAATATTTAGAAGCGGGAATCGCGTCGCTGATGGGAATGCAAATTCCCGTTGCCGGAAATCCCCACGCTCTGCACCTGCTGGCGCAAGACCGCGCGGTTGCCTCTCCCGACGTTTATACTGACCCGCTGCTACAACCCGTGATGGCGCTGGCAGATCAGATCAATCTCAAGTCAATGCTGGCGATTCGCACGTCCTACAAGGGTGAACCGAATGGGATTATTGGTGTGCATCAGTGCGATCGGTTTCGCCAGTGGACAGTCGAGGAAATTGAGCTGCTAGAATCAGTTGCTGCCCAGGTTGGCATTGCCCTGGCTCAGGCAGGGCTTTTAGAGCGCGAACGACAGCAGCGGCAAGAAATGACTTTGAAAAACATCGCGCTTGAGCAGGCAAAACGCGATGCTGAAGCTGCAAATCGCGCCAAGAGCGAGTTTTTAGCCATGATCAGCCATGAAATCCGCACGCCGATGAATGCTGTGATTGCCATGGCCGGTTTGCTGTGGGATATGAATCTAACGCCGCAACAGCAAGACTTTGTTGAAACCATTCGCAACAGCGGCGACACGTTGCTCACCATTATTAATGACATTCTTGACTTCTCTAAAATTGAGTCTGGGCGGATGGAGCTTGAAGCACAGCCTTTTGCACTGCGAAGCTGCATTGAAGAAGCGCTAGAGCTGCTGACGGCTGAAGCCGAAGGCAAAGGCTTAAACTTGACCTACCACATTCGCCCTCAAACTCCTGCAACGCTAATTGGCGACATCACACGCCTGCGGCAGGTGTTGGTCAACTTGCTCAGCAACGCGGTCAAATTTACTCAGGCTGGAGCCGTTGTTTTGTCTGTGAAGGCTCGCCGCAAAGATGCGGGCACCAGGGTCAGCAATCATCAGCCCTTCACGTCGCTTGTGCTGCCTCACTGCTCTTTCTATGAATTGCAATTTGCTGTCACAGACACTGGAATTGGCATTCCCGCCGATCGCATGGAGCGGCTGTTTAAGCCGTTTAGTCAGGTTGATGCTTCCATGACTCGTCAATATGGCGGCACAGGGCTGGGCTTGGCAATTAGTCAACGCCTGTGCCAGATCATGCAAGGAACGATGTGGGTCGAGAGCCGGGGTCAAGTGGGCGGCTCACCGCCGCCTGATTGGCAGCTTCCAGCCGCGATCGAACCGGGATCGTATTGCCTGCCGCCAGGTTCAACGTTCTATTTCACCATTCAGGCGCTGGCGGCAGACACCGTCGTGGCAGAGCCAGGGCTGCAACTCGATCCGACTGCTTATCCGCTGACCAACAAACGGCTGCTGGTCGTTGCGACCAACGCTGCAACTCGCCAGTCTCTCACGCTACAAGCCCGACTGTGGGGAATGCAAGTCTGGGCAGCCGCCTCATCTCAGCAAGCCTGGGGATGGCTACAGCAGGGCGAACCGTTTGATCTGGCAGTGTTAGATCTACATCTGCTGCAAGCAGACGGGCTGCGGTTGGCAGCTCAAATTCAGGCTTTGCCCCGTTACCAGGCGTTAAAGCTGGTGCTGCTGGGTGCTGCCTCGCTCAGCGATCGAGCCTCTGCTTCGACGATCGCCGTTTTGAGCAAACCGCTTCAGCCCACTCAACTCCAACGACTGTTTGTGCGGCTGCTCGAACAGCCGCTGCAAAGCAGCTCCTGCACTGAGGCAATCGCTCCTGTTGCGCCGATCGCTTCTGCGTTTGACAAACATTTGGGGCAACAGCGACCGCTCAAACTGCTGTTGGCAGAAGATATTGCAGTCAATCAGAAGGTCGCTCTAAGCTTGTTGCAGCGGTTGGGCTACCGGGCAGATGTGGTGAGCAACGGCTTGGAGGTGCTGCAAGCGCTGCATCGCCAGCCCTACGATGTCATCCTGATGGATTTGCAGATGCCCGAAATGGACGGGTTAGAAGCGACGCGCCGCATCCGGCAAAATCAGTTTATAGTTCAACCCTGGATCATTGCCATGACAGCCCACGCCCTGCAAGGCGGTCGCGAAGATTGCCTGCAAGCTGGCATGAATGATTACATCAGTAAACCGATTCGCATTCATGCGTTGGTGCAGGCGTTAAAGCAATGCTGGAGTCAGCACTCTACAGAGATGCGGGAGATGCAGGAGACGCAAGAGATGCAAGTGCAAGCAGCGGGAGACAGCACCACATTTACGACAGCCGCCGTGATCGATCGTCAGGTGCTGCAAGACTTGCGAGACATGGCAGGCGACCAAGATGATTTGCTGCTGGCACAGGTGATCGAAGTTTATCAGGCGGATGCGCCACGTCGGGAACTGGCGATTCAGCAGACAGTTGCCCAGGCAGACCCGATCGCGCTGAATCATGCGGCTCATGCACTGCGCTCTTTGAGTCTGACGGTCGGAGCCATTGAGCTGGCACAACTGTGCGAAACGCTAGAGGCGATCGGACTGACCGGAAAAACCGCCGAGGCTGCGGCACTGATGTCTCCGCTGCGGGCAGCGCTGGAGCGAGCCATGACAGCATTAAATTGGGAGTTCAAGGAGGGCGCTGATGCTTGACCCGCAGAGCAAACCTGCCCTGGTCATGGTGGTGGATGATGAGAAAGCGCTGCGGCTGGTGCTGAGCCACGCCATGCAAAAAGACGGCTATCAGGTGCTCGAAGCCGTCAACGGAGCACAGTGTCTTGAGCTGTGTCGTCAGCGTTTGCCTGACCTGATTTTGCTCGATGCCGTGATGCCGATCGTCGATGGATTCAACTGCTGTGCTCAGCTACAGCAGCAGTTTGCGGTGCAGTGTCCGCCGGTTTTAATGATTACCAGTCTGGATGATCAAGTATCGGTCGATCAAGCGTTTGCGGCAGGCGCGATCGACTACGTCACAAAACCGATTCAATGGGCGGTGCTGCGACAGCGAGTGCGGCGATTGCTGCAAACCCAATGGGCAATGGCAGCGCTGCACCACAAGATTGAGCAAGAGCGACACCTGATGGCAGAGTTAGAAATTGCCAACCAAACGCTCAAGCGTCTCGCAGCGCTCGATGGCTTGACTCAAATTGCCAATCGTCGCCGCTTTGATGAGTGCTTGCAGCACGAGTGGCAGCGGCTCGCGCGCGAGCAGTTGCCGCTGTCGCTGATTCTGTGTGATATCGATTGCTTTAAGCCATACAACGACACTTACGGACATCAAGCTGGCGACGAATGCTTAAAACAAGTTGCCAGCCTGCTCGATCGAGCGATTCGCCGACCCGCCGACCTCGTTGCCCGCTACGGCGGTGAAGAGTTTGTGGTGGTGCTGCCTAACACAACGCCAGCAGGCGCAGCGCAGGTCGCAACAGCAATTCAAGCTGAGCTGCGATCGAGCGCCATTCCCGCAGCTAGGGCAGGACAATTGATCACGCTGAGCTATGGAATTGCTGGCGTGATTCCCAACGCGCTGATGGCTGCCAAAGATTTGATTGCTGCTGCCGATCGCGCTCTTTATCAGGCAAAGCAGGAAGGACGCGATCGGATTGTCGTCGGCACACTGGTTGAATTGAACCAATGAGGGATATTCTCCAGAGGCATCGCCTGATGAACACTCGCGGCAACTGAGCACTGAGCGATGCTGGCAGTAGTTCGTCAGTGCTAAAGTGATGGCGTGCGCTCTTTGAGATTGCGCGTTGGTAGCTCCACCACAAAGCAAGTGTGCCCATCTGTGCCTTCGACCCAGACGCGCCCCCCACACAGCTCTGTGAGCTTTTTAACCAGCGCCAGTCCCAGTCCTGTGCCGCCCTGCCGCCAGCGATCGGCGTGAGCAACGCGATAGAACTTGTCAAAAATCCGGGTTTGCTCTCGCGGCGGAATTTCAACGCCAGAATTGCAAACTCTGATTTGTACAGTGCCTGCGTCAGCCTGTGCAGTGACGGTAATTTGTTCGCCAGGTGGCGTATATTTGCAGGCATTGTTTAACAGCTCTGAAAAGACTCGTTCAAGATGGTCGGGGTCAGATACCAAAATCGGCAGTTGGGCTGGCAGATCAAGCCGCAACTGCTGATGCCGCTGCTGAGCACGCTCCTGAAACGGTTTGACCAACTGAGTGAGCCACAGCGGTAGCTCGATCGCCCCCGGTGAGAACGGCTGGAGCTTAGACTCTAGGCGCTGTAAATCGAGCAGATCGTTGATCAAATTAATTTCTCGATCGCACTCGCTGTTGAGAATTTGCAGATAGCGGCTGAAGCGGTGCTGTCCATCTGTGGCAGCGGTGGCATTCTCACTCGTCAGCGGTTCTTGACGGCTGGCGACCTCTAGCATCTGGATTGCCATTTTCATGTTGCAAACTGGCGATCGAAGTTCGTGCGAAACCGTGCTGAGAAAATTATCTTTGAGCTGATTGAGCTTTTCCATTTCTTTGAGCTGGTGATGGGCGGCTTCATGCAATCGTGCCTGCCGAATCGCGATCGCACACTGGTTGGCAACCTGCTGCACCAGCCGAATTTCTAGATCGCGAAAGGTCTGGTCTTTGGGCTTAAACAGCCAAAGGTCGCCCAGCGTGCCCTGATCGTCAAACAGCGGACACACCAGAACCGTCAGCCAACCGCGTCGCGAACGGCGCTGACAAAATTGGAAGCACTGTCCTTGCAGAAGCTGTGGATAGATGCCGGGAGCGCTGCTCATGGGCATGACTCGCCCTTCAATTGTTGGCAGACTCGTCGTTGCGTGTTCATAGCGGACGATCGCGGTTTGCTGCTCCAGGTCATACAGTGCGGCATTGCAGCGATCGATGCCTAACCCCAAACTCAGCTCTCGCACCGCGCTTTGCAAAATGTGATTTTCGTCCAGCGTGTCGCGCACTTTATCAGTGATGCGCTTGAGCAACGCTTCAAAATTGAGTGCCTGCTGCAATTGTTGCGTGCGATCGTGGACTTGCTGTTCGAGTTCGGCGTTTAACTGCTGCACTTGCTGGTAGAGTTCGGCTTGCTGAATCGCAATTCCCACCTGAGTCGCAAGCTGCCCCAGCAAATCGATCTCCAGAAGCTGCCACTGCCGGGGAGTCGCGCAGTGATGGGCAACCAGCAGCCCCCAAAGGTGTTCTCGGCTGTCGGTGCCAGCATCCACTGCCGTCGCAGACTGTTGCAGAATTGGTACCACCAGATTTGCGCGAATTTGCAGCCGCGTCAGCAGATCCTCATGGCACTTTGACAGCCCCGCCGTCAAAACATCGTCAATCGCTTGGACTCGCCCTTGCTTGTAGAGGTCGCGTCCGGCAACGCTGTTAAAAAAGCTGTCTGTGATCGTCATGCCCAAAATCGATCGCCACCCTTCGCCCACCGATTCCACGGCGATCACACCGCTCCAGTCTGGCTGAAATTGATAGATCACTACGCGATCGGCGTTGAGAAACTGCCGCACTTCCTGCACGGTGGTGTTGAGAATGTCATTGAGATCCAGCGATCGACGGATGCGCTGAGCAATGCCAGCTGAGAGTTTTGTCATTGCTGCGACCCAGCGCTCGCGCTCTGCCTGCTGCCGCAGCATTGCTTCGTTGCGCTTGGCTTCGCTGACATCGTTTTGCACACCCACAAAGCTGGTCAACTGTCCTGCCGCCCCAAACATCGGCGCAACGTGCAGTTCATTCCAAAACAGACTGCCGTCTTTGCGGTAGTTGCGTAACACGACGCGGCAGGGTTTGCCGTCGCGCAGCGCCGATCGCAGCGTTGCTAATGCGGACTGGTCTGTATCTGTGCCCTGCAAGAAGCGGCAGTTTCGCCCGATCGCCTCAGCCGCCGTATAGCCGGTCATACGCTCAAAGCTGGGATTCACGTAGATAACGGGCAGATCTGGCTGGGTTGCATCCGCAATCACGACGCTGTTGCAGGTGCCTTCGATCGCCTGCTCTAGCAGATGTAGCCGCGCTTCTGCCTGCCGCCGATTGGTAATGTCTTCGCAAACAAACAGGGCGATCGGCGCGTTGTCTGCACCTTGCAGAATACGGACAGTAATTCTTACCCACAGCAGGCTGCCGGCTTTGGTAACCTGACGAAATTCCCACTGTGGCTCAACCGGCACGCGCTGGACAAAATCGAGAAAGGCTGCGGTCAGCGCCGCCCGGTCTTCGGGGTGAAACGTGACAAAGACAGGCTGTTCAATCAGTTCTGAAACGGCATAGCCCAATCGCGTTGCGCCATAGCGATTTAAGCTGAGCACTTTTCCCGTTAAATCCAGAATGAAATAAATTAAAGGAGCATTTTCATAGAGCGCCCGATATCCCTCTAATTCAGCCGTGGTGCGACACAAGGCTTCTTCCAGGTCTTCCCGCATGAGCTGACTGTTAACGCTGGCGTGAAACTGAAATTGCGAAGCGGACAACTGACCCTCGCTGCCGCACTGCGGGCTGGGTCGATTGTTTGAGTTCATAGCTCAACTCCTGCTCCACTGGACTGCTCAAAGTGGAGTTTATTTTTTCTTAAGAATTCACTTAAAAGAGGATGCAAAAAGCAGGACACGAGAGCGACCCAGACCCGAACTGCGTCTACCTTTGGACTACCTCTTTTACAATTTCACAACCGCTTCCTAAATAGCTAAGTATTACACAAAATGTAACTTGGTTAATTCTTAGGAAATAGTTTTAAGTAATATAAACTATCTGTACTTATGGCTCCAACCTGCAAAATTCATAAAAAACAGGGTCGAGAGACAAATCACACCTTATCTCTCGACCCACAATCACTTCAACATTGTGAAAAACAGTGTGAAGTGAAAAACAGTGTGAAACAAAGCAACCCGCTAAGCCGCTAACGGGTGAGCAGGCAGGCTGCCGCCCAGTTCACGAATCGTTACAAATTGGTAGCGACGATCGTGCAGCGTTGTGAGGACATCGCGCATGGCATAAAGTGTCGCCTGCTTCCAGGAATGGGCAAGTACCACTCTGCCGTCAAACGCGCTTCGCACGATCGCCCGCTTCATCGCCGCAGCATCTGCGCGATCGGTTTCGTCATGCGGCATGTGCCAGCCCACACAGCAATAGTCAGGAAACTGCCTGAGAATCTCATTGTGCAGCTTGCGGGTGAGAAAGCCGTAGGGCGCACGAAAGTAAGTGGGAGGTCGCTGAATGGTTTGGCTGATCAGGTCATGCGTCCGTTGCACCTCATCGATCGCCTCTGGAAGCGTGAGATCTTTGAAGTTGCGGTGAGTGAACGAATGATTGCCAATTTCATGTCCTTGATCAGCCATTGTTTTGAGTAAGTCAATGTGGCTGCGGGCGTTCATGCCAACGACAAAAAACGTTACTTTAATTCCATACTGTTTTTGATTCAGCTCTCTGATGACGCGCAGCAGTTCGGGTGTGCCCGCCGTTCCGCCAGTTTTTGGATCGTCATCAAAGGTAAACGCAATTTGCGGCATCCTGATTTCGCCTCTCGATGTGTTGCACGATGCATTTGATTTTTTATTCACCCTAAAGTGATGCAGTTTGCGGTCACAGAACTGCATGGGTGAGGGGCATCACGCTACCCCGGTATAGCTACACCTGCTTCAACCGCCAATCCGGTTTTTTACTCCTCACAAGTTCCTCAAATTCTTCGCCTATAAAAAGAGTAGAATTCGTCATACTCGCTTCAGGTTGTCATCTTCAATCGACACCGATCGATTCACACCCACTTAACTTTTATTGCTTCAACACAGCGAGCGATCCGCGAATCGCTCACTTTCAAAACTTTTTCCTATCCGCCGATACATATGACACCGATCGCATCCACTTCAACGCAACTGCCTCGTACACGCATCGTGATTATGGGAGCAGCCGGACGAGACTTTCATAATTTCAATCTGGTTTACCGAGAAAATCCTCAGGTCGAAGTCGTGGCGTTTACAGCAGCGCAAATTTCTGGCATTGCCGATCGCCGCTATCCGCCGTCGCTGGCAGGCGCGCTTTATCCCAATGGCATTCCGATCGTGGCAGAAGCAGAGTTGGAATCACTCTGTCATTGCG
>Ga0224723_1001980_pt1 | contig 11687 bp, 11 predicted proteins | sample Balambano_FR2_Me_FD_161647 | JGI IMG/M metagenome (GOLD analysis project Ga0224723, IMG submission 161647) | Freshwater sediment microbial communities from Lake Towuti, South Sulawesi, Indonesia - Balambano_FR2_MetaG | ecosystem: Environmental > Aquatic > Freshwater > Lake > Sediment | place...
GAACGGCAGACGGCAGGGACGACGCATCGGCTGCGCTTCAAGCAGCTGGTGGTGCATGACCGGAGCGCGACGCTGCGGACGGTGCAGTACACATATGACGGGCTGGCGCGGCTGCGGGAGGCGCGCTACCTGCCGGGGCTGCGCACGAGCGCGGCGGACGCCGACCTGCTGCGCCGCGAGCAGTTCGCGTTCGACCGCGCGGGCAACCGCACGCAGCAGAGCATCGCGCTGAACGGCGGCGCGCCGATGGTGACGACCTACAGCTACAACGCGGGCAACCAGATGACGAGCGCAGGCGCAGCGACGCTGACGTATGACGACAACGGCAACCTGACCAGCGGCTTGAGTGGGGCGACATGGGTCTGGGATCGTGCCAATCGTGCGATCATGATCAGCAATACGCCGCATCAGTACGATGGTTTGGGCAATCTCATTCAAGGCTCATGGGGCAAATACCTGCTCGACTTGCAGCCGAGCTTGAGCGTCGTGCTGCGCACGACCGACGGTAGTTTCACGGAGAACTACGTGCATAGCGGTCGCGGACTGCTCGCACAGCAAACCGACGGTCAATGGTTCTGGTCAACGCCGGACGGGCTGGGCAGCATCAGAGGCATGGTGGACAACGCCACACTCGTGCGCAGCTATCAGAACTACGACACGTTCGGCAACAAGACCGACGGTTTGTATGGCGTCGGTATGTTGTACGGCTTCACGGGGGAGATGCACGATGTTGACGTCTACCTGCGCGCCCGCCAGTACCGCCCGTCGCTGGGCGTCTTCACCTCGCGCGACCCGTTCGAGGGCATGGCGGGGCGTCCGATGTCGCTCAACGGCTATAGCTGGGTCGAGGGGAACGTGGTCAACGCGACGGACCCGAGTGGGATGGTGTATGAGCGACCAGAGAAGTGGCACAATTGCAAATTGGAAACTGAAGTTCAATGCGAAAATTTTCCTGGATGGTTTGATGCTTACGCCCCCAACCTTAGTGGATATTGTGGTCATAGTAGTGGTCGAACCCTTCACCCTGACTTGACAATAACTGAGACACCTCAGCAACTGCAAAATTGGTGGTTATCGTTATCTTCGACAGAACGAGAGATTGAGTTTGCTTTGAATGCAACTGCTGCTCCCCCCTGTAACACGAATGCTCCATCTCCATCACCACGAAAGGCACACTTATGCATTTGTTATGGGGTGGATTATGTCCAATCAACATTTGATTCGTAGTATTAGCTCTGAAATAAGAATCAAACCAGCTCTGGTTGCTGGTACACTTGCTTCTGAGATGTTATTTGACTACGGTTGGACTGACGAGTGGTCAGATGCGACGTTGTTATGGTCTCCTAACGGCGGTTACGGATATGCCAATGCTCATGCATCTGCGAGGGAATCAGCCGCAAACTATTTGCTTCCACTTTTTGGAGAGGGACAAGTAGGCGTAATTCCACGATCTGTCGTAGGGACAGAAGCCGATGTTGCTCGTTGGTTAACGACAGCTGAAGGTGCAATCTATGCTAGTGCTATTGTCGGGAGATGGTTAGTGGATGCGTTTACTAGCAATATCGGAGTAGGGTATGAAAGGGCATTGAGCCTTTCTGCACAGGAGATGGCGGTGATATGGGCAGGCTATCGGGCCGGAGTTGGTGGAATGGATGCAAATATTCCTTCAACCAGCGTTGGTTTTGAGAATATTGATGAGTGGAGAGATACAGCTAGAAGTACAACGTTGCCATGCAATGCACAAATAGCTTTACCTCTAATGGAACGCATGAATATCATTTTTAGCTAATTGTGGTAAAACCGCGTCAGAAGTTAATCATCTTAAAGAAGATACGTTGCTTCTGGCGTGGTGAAGTCTAAAGGGTCAAAGGAAAATGATTATCAAGCGACGATGGCTCTACCTATTGATTATAGTTTGCTTGATAATCGGGGTTATTTTCCCTAATGAGGGAAGCCCAATCCAACATTTTTGGCGTGAACTTTCCGTTCCTAGAATTCAATCGGAGATGGATTTACTGGTAAATCGAGTGACTTTGGAAAACATGGATAGATTGCTTCAAACCAGAATCTCTAGAAGTGTCTCTCGCGGAAACAGATATTCAGAGAATTGCATAGAAGGTGCGACTGAACTTATTTACCTCACGTCTCGCTCGTTACAAGAAGTTGCATCAGATTATGCAGATGTTTTCAACACAGTTTTTGAGGAGTCATTAAGTCGGGGAGAGGCGTGGTATTCGATTACAATTGGAGATAAATCATCACTTCTAATATTACCAGTAGCGCGGGCAGAAACTTCACTTCCTTCATTTGCAACGCCATATCCTAACATATGTTCTCAATCAAACGCTTGTTATATAATTAGTATCTCTTATGCGGACCCGTCTGAAAGTGTATGTGATATGTGACGTTTGAATCCATCGACGGCTCGCTGTGGCAGTCGTTCAACGGCTACGCGCCGACGCCGGGACAGGTGGACATCCTGATCCCCGGACAGCCGCAGCTGGCAAGCGACGGACCGCACCTGCTGGAGATTCGCAATCGCGCGGAACGGCAGACGGCAGGGACGACGCATCGGCTGCGCTTCAAGCAGCTGGTGGTGCATGACCGGAGCGCGACGCTGCGGACGGTGCAGTACACGTATGACGGGTTGGCGCGGCTGCAAGAGGCGCGCTACCTGCCGGGGCTGCGGACAAGCGCGGCGGACGCCGACCTGCTGCGCCGCGAGCAGTTCGCATTCGACCGGGCTGGCAACCGCACGCAGCAGAGCAGCGCACTGAACGGCGGCGCGCCGACGGTGACGAACTACAGCTACAACGCGGGCAACCAGATGACGACCGCAGGCGCGGCGACGCTGACGTATGACGACAACGGCAACCTGATCAACGGCTTGAGTGGGGCGACATGGGTCTGGGATCGTGCCAACCGTGCTACTATGATCAGCAATACGCCGCATCAGTACGATGGTTTAGGCAATCTCATTCAAGGCTCATGGGGCAAATATCTGCTCGACTTGCAGCCAAGCTTGAGCGTGGTGCTGCGCACAATCTCTGGCAGTATCACGGAGAACTACGTGCATAGCGGTCGCGGACTGCTGGCACAGCAAACCGATGGTCAATGGTTCTGGTCAATGCCGGATGGGCTAGGCAGCATCAGAGGCATGGTGGACAACGCCACACTCGTGCGCAGCTATCAGAACTACGACACGTTCGGCAACAAGACTGACGGTGCGCTTGGCGTCGGCATGTTGTACGGCTTCACGGGGGAGATGCACGATGTCGATGTGTATCTGCGCGCCCGTCAGTACCGCCCGTCGCTGGGCATCTTCACCTCGCGCGACCCGTTCGAGGGCATGGCGGCGCGTCCGCTGTCGCTCAATGGCTATAGCTGGGTCGAGGGGAATGTGGTGAATGGGGTGGACCCGAGTGGGATGGTACCTATGCCAAACTCACAAGGTTTTTGCCCTCATGGCTATGTTAATGTCAGTGGAAATTGTGCTCCTATAGTTATTCGAGACTCGATATGCTCCGCAAATGACCTTCTTCAGGCACGCACCGCCGCGGATCCAACAATGCCATCCAGCGATACGATACTGGATTTATGGTTGACTCAAATAAAGGCACGATGTCTGCTTGAAAATGGCGATAGTTCACTTGAGAAGCTAGCGAAATTATCCGATTTCGTCGCTGGAGCATACGCTAACGATCCCAGGGGTTACATGGACTTAATGTCGCAAATTGTAATCGGTACATATGCTGGTGCTGGCGCGGCTGTGAGAAGTCTCATCGCGGGAGGATGTGCTGGGTGGGGGCGAGAAACCAGAGATTGCCCTGAAAGCGATCTACAATTGACCGACAGTGGTTTCCATCTTGATTTTCAGGATGGGCGTAACCAAGTTTATCATTTTTGGGGCGGAGTTGCATCGGTTGGTGCTATGCAGAATTTCGTTGACTTTTTGTACACGCTTCCGCTGAATTTTGTTGGTTTCCAGATAGGTCATGAGTGGACTCAAGGCATATTGTGCAATGCAGGAGTGGCATCGCCTATTGGAGACTCGGGAGCAAGTTGGACTGATTATGCATTGACTAATGTCGCTTTTCATATGGGCATCAGATTCGCTTTAGGCGATTTGCGTCCGCTTCAGATTGGAGGTTGGGTACGTGACAATGTGGGACAACAGGGTCCTGGACGTTTTGGAGAGTTTGAAGGATTGCGCGACTTGATCCCGCTACCGGGCGGGGGTACCGCAACCTGTGATTGCTGATTTTACAATGGCAGTTAAGGAATTGTTCGTATCGTAGTGTATAGCCTGGAGGTGATATGTCTACCTCCGGGTTATGTCCATACATAAGAATTGATGCACAACATGCTAAAAATCAAACCCCCGAAACCCAAAACTATTATCTTGGCGTGTAGTCTGATAGCATTGGCTATTGCGATACCAATCTGTGGTTTTACTATTTATCTCTTTAGTATTCTTTCAGAGCGCCAGGCTCAACGGGAAGTAAACTGTGCAACTTTGGCTGCTGAACCTATTGCAGAGCCGGTCATCAATGACTTGTGTCAGAGGGAGTTAATCCCATCTGCGCTGGGTGAATGTGGACAAGATACATTTCAAATTCAGGATATCATGCCTATTGTAAGAAGTCAGGTGCTGGAGAATGTAAGCACGTATAACGATGTTACGAATATCTTCGGGAATTATGAAGAGTACTGCGACCCAAAACTGCCAGATTCCAGGGAGTTCAGGTGCAATTATTTCATCGGACGATGGCCTAATATCCTCATCTTTTACAATTCTGAAACGGAGGTTGTAACCAGAGTAACAACACCCTCATGTACAGGCGGAAGCTAGATTTCATGTTGCTCAGGGTAAAGGCAAATATTTGAAGTGGGAACGTAATCGGCATATGTTCCTGCAATTCCAACGTATCCCATCAATCCTTAAACAGATGGTCAAAGTAGCACAGTAAACGTTTGGGCAATGCCGACATGTAGATGCATGAGATGTTAGTTTCACCGCTTTGATGTTCACTAGATGTTCGATCTGGCGGGCAACCGCACCCAGCAGAGCCTCACGCTGAACGGCGGCGCGCCGACGGTAACTACCTACAGCTACAACGCGGGCAACCAGATGACGAACGCAGGCGCAGCGACGCTGACGTATGACAACAACGGCAACCTGACGAGCGTGTCCAGCGGTGCGACATGTGTGGGATCGTGCCAACCGTGCTATCATGATGGGAAGTACAACTCAACAGTTCGATGGCTATAGCTTGGTTGAGGGGAACGAGGTGATTGCCAAAAACACTATAGACCCAAATGCACTCCAAGCAACAAGTGTAAAGATTAAGCAGCCAAATCTCGTTTTGTCAGCATCCGAATGAGGGTTGTTGCCCCCACCCCAAGGTTATGTGCTTTCTGTTCCAGCTTCTTGGCGGTTTGGGTATCAAAACGAACAGTAAAACTGCGACTCAAACGATTTGAGAACTTTACCTCTATAGGCAAGAGATCATCCCAATAATCGGCAACGCTGTGGGTATCCCAGAAGTCAGCCAACTTTGTTCGGCTCATGTTTTCTGGTATTGATGGTTTATCATCCTGTTTTTTCATAAGCACCTCCTTTTTCTTGACGAAATCGCCGTCGTTCTTTCTTGTCCGCAGAGCGAGCGGTCACCGTGTAATAGACGTGTGCCTCTGGTTCTGGGTCAAGAACAGCCGTAACCAGGCGACCTTTCTTGGTCAGTCCTACGATAAGCAGCCTGCCCGCTTTGCCATCCAAAGCAATATGAGTTCCACGACACACTTCCTCTACTTCGTTTGTCGTGACATCGTGCCGAGCAATGTGTTGAGTGTTTCCGTCTTCCCAGACTAAATGCTTGACGACAACCATGTAATGTTATGTAACACATTCGCTTGCCTCTCGTCAAGAAAGGAAAAAATGCTATGGGGTAAAAGCAACGATCTATGTAAACTACCCTACTGTCGCTAAGACATCGCACAATCATGTAAAAGCGACGTCTCCCTGAGTTCAATATCCAATCTAGCCGAACAATAATTCTGATTTTGAGGCAACCATCATTTTATCAATATCCCATAACATGCGAAAAGCAGTTATTCATGACATGAACTCTATAGGGCATTACAAGACAAGCGGTTACTCTACTCAAGTGAGCAAAGGCAGATCCCCTCCTAATTCCTGAATAAGTTGAGTAGCTTCCCGCAATCCTTCTGCAAACGCAAATGGCGGTCCGTCACACCAAGCCTTTTCATAAGCTGCTGTTGCCAGCAGCAAAACACGTTCCTTATTGCCAAAATCTCTTTCAATTTTCGCCTTCTGCACCAGACCAAGAGTTCCTAGAACACGATAATGACCATGCTCCAATTTTTCCCAAATATCGTCAAGCGTCTGTAAAGCCCCATGGAGATTCCCTTGACGACGTTCAAGCTCCGCAAGCCAAATTCCAGCAGTTATCTCCTCCTCGATATTCACCTGTTTCCGGGCATTCGAGAATGTCTTTTGAAGTAATTCGTTCACTTCATTACTAACGCTCTCTGCGCGAAGTGCTGCTGAACTCAAAATACGCATAATGCGGATTAAATCGCCTTTGTGAAGAAGCCGCGATTCATCCCCTTTTTGCCCGCTCTCAAAGCATAGTTCATATGCGAGTCTGGCAAGTTGTTCTACCTGTTTCGGATCCACATATGTTGGCAGAAGGACGCCCACTTCCGTTATGTAACCGATACCACCTACAATTGCCCCTTCTCTTCTGTGACGAATGACCATTTGCTTCGTGGCGTCCGGCTCATTTCCAAGCTCCTCTAGCATTTTCCTATAGAAACTGTGTGCAGACTCACTTTGGACTGTAACAGCAGCGGAAAATTTACCACGCCACATTAAGGTCACACCCAAATACCTTAGTGCCAAAGCCATCAATAGTGTATTTTGCTGCTTCCGCGCTTGTCTCAAGACCCTTCGTTGCAACTGCTGTGCTTCACGTAAACGACCGATGTGCCGTAGACTGGCCGAGTAGTGCAGAACTAGCTCTCCAAATTCAAAAGTTTCACTTTGACCGTACATATTCATGGCACGGTCAAAAACTTGAATCGCCTCTTCTATATCTCCCATCATATAAATGGAATGAGCCAATCTATCAACTGACACAATTCGGCTAGGAGCGGTAGCCAACCTAGACTGATTTTCAAGATCGATCAATTGTTGAGCCAACTCGACATATAGTCGGAGGTTTTCCTTGTTGTCCTTTAAGGGGAGGCGCAACTTGGTTTCGAGCACTGACCAAGCGGCATCATATTCTTGCAACCCTACAAGTGCATTAAAGTTTTCAACGTGAGCATTGATGCTCGTTTCACTGAGTTGATCTTGAGCTTGCTCGGTCAATACTGAGTAATGTTTTCTGATCCAAGAATAGATTTGCCGTTTCATTTCTTCGTGTGTGTGTTGTCGTATGGCAGCTCGGACCACTGGATGATAGTCGAAAGTGTTCGATGATTTGTGTCTACCGAGCAATCCTCTTTCAACGAGTTCTTCTAATGCGGCATCTAATGAGCTTTTGTCCGAGAATATGCGTTCGTCTCCAATGGAAATAGCCAGAAGAGTATCGTAGTCTATGCTATTTCGGTAAAACGCAGCGATTAACTCCATAATTGAGCGTGTGTTTTTTGATTTAATACTATCGAGCGCGTACTGTAAAATGAAATGTCTGCGAGTCCTCAGTTCCAGGTTTCCTACATTGAATGTCGGATTTGCTTTTTTCCAAGAATCAAAGTCACCTGAAGGATCTTCACGAGCGACCAATCCAGCAAGGACGTGAACCAGTAGTGGATAATTGTTAACGCTATTGAAAAGCTCTAGAAGTTCGCTGCGTGTTCCCTTAGTATCATGTGCTTGCCACAATTCAATTGTGTCGTCGTCCGTGAGACCTCCTAATTCATGTATCGCACAATATGCCCGTAATGCCCCTGTGTTCATTTGTAGGGCACGTAGATAAAGTCTACTAGTTATCACTATTCTGGACTGAACTCTCGAACTGAGTAGACTAGCCAGAAATCGATCCACGTTACTTTCAATCGCGTTTCGCAGAATCGATTTTTCCGCATATTCTTTGACATCATTATCTCCCCTTCTGTCTGACTGGCTAGGGAGATAATTTGCAGTCTGAGCATCTATAGCTTCGTCGTCCTGTAGGTGATGGTACCTATTCCACCATCCAAAATATGCTCGTAGGATACGTTCCATACCGTCAAGTACAACAAGAAAGCGACGGTCAGTCAATGCAACTCGGAGGCGTGTTTCAAGTTGCGTTAAGTCCTTTACTTTCTTAATTTCTTCAACAGGTTGTTGCTCAACGTAAGCTAACGCATTGTGAAGAAAGGTCTGATAAGTCTCTCCTTCCTCGTAAAAACTCCACCAGATACTTCCCTCAAAAGACATTGCAGCTTTTTCAAACCACGTTGAGGTAAGGGCGCTTTTACCCATCCCACCCATTGCAACAACAGAAGTGATTACTGCGTCAGTTGTAATGTAGTCATCAAGTATCTTTAAGTCCTTAGTGCGTCCCACAAATCTTGTTTCGAGCAAATCATAAGGGTATCGCACATATGATGTGGGTGGTGCAGGGGGTAACGAAATGTCCTGATGTTCAGACCATGAAGTCATGGCGATAGAGATATTGCACCTTTGTGCAAGATCAACAACAGTTTCAATAGGAATCGCTAATGATTGACCACTGCGTTCAGCCTCTGGAGCGAAGCGTTCAGCCATCATGCCAAATACTCTTGACCGAGAGTCCCGAACAGGGGAACCACTCATTCCATGCAGTATCGCCGCTTGACTTATTAACTGAACAAACTTCAGCCCGCCTCGAAACGTGATACCAGCCACATTACCCTGGGCAAAGGAGCGATCAAAAGCTGCTTTGCTAAGTTTTTGCCTTTCTTCTCTGGATTGACCGTATCCAGTCAAAAAGAATCTCTCTCCTTCTGGTATGGACTTACTAGTTACAAAAGTCGGAACAGCGACATCAAACAAACCTCCTGCTTTGAGGAGTGCAATGTCGTTGTCGGTATCAATTCCAACTAATTGCAATTCGTACAATACATCTGATCCGATGAGCCTGAAGCGGAGTTGAGAATCCTCTATGTTTAGCTGTGTAGGTAATACATGCAAGCACGTTGCAACCACCCCAGTTGAGCTTATGAGAAAGCCGGTGCCAGTCTCAGTGTCCCCACCGTAGATTATGTGGCCGACATAAGCTTCAACACGAATGTTGGCCATAATCAACCTTGGTGTTTTGTCAAATGGTAAGTCAATGTCATTGTGAATTGGGCTTCCCCGCCCACTTCAGTTATCACGCCGGTTTTTGCGTTAAGTTTCACTCCAAACTCTATTTCAACAGTGTCTGGTATAGCGTCTTTACCTACACCTTTAATCTGCTTAATCGTTCCTTCAGCAAGAACACGCGCATAACGCATAGCCTCATCAAAGCCATTCTTGGCCTGTTCAATTGTGTTCCCAATATTGACCTGCTCAGTATCGGCACCTCCTCTCCTAGGGGGCAACTCAATAGGCGATGTCTCGATTAACACTTCTTGACCATCAATTTCTATGCGCTCGACACGTTTCATTTCTTGGAGCCTTTTGTAATAGCGCACGCAGTCGCGAATGAAATCAACTCGAAAAAAAGAAAAGGGCTTTTGGTTGCGAGAGTACCACAGTATGTGAGCAAATGGAGAAGTCCATGTTCATCATTTTCCTTTTTGAACTACGAACAATATTCTGGTTTCTGTTAAGTTGGAAGCATACCCTCGTGGACGGCCCATATCGACTTTCACGGGAAAGGCAGCCACAATTATGCCGCCCGCATTGTCCAACTTATCAAGAAACTGCTGAAGCTCGAGTCTAGTTTGTTCGAGCGACTGTGGAAGATTCCCGTAACCACCAAATTCAGGAGCCATAACCGCGTTCAAACCGAGCTTCAGTTCTACCCCTTTTTCTACACCATCTTCGCCGCTATTGTGATCAAGAAACTCTTTCATAAGAATATGTTGCTTGCAGTTTACGTGTTCCTACGCCTTGTTGTCAACCACAGTATTCCGTAATAGCTGTTTCTCTAACATCATACAGTTGATTGATACCATCCTTGCCATCGTCTATTTGGTGATGAAGAGAATCTAACATCACTCCGAAAGGTTCTAATTGTTCTCCAAGCGGAACTCTCTTTTTGTCACTCCATAGCTAGACCTAACGATCCAAATGTTCCATATTCAGCATAGAGAAACAAGATGCCCCTAACGGTGTTGGAACCATGGAGGTTTAGGCAACTGTAACTTTTGCCAAAGAAGCCGTCAATTGCTCATTCCAGCAGTTGGCGGCTTTTTTGTTCGGGTAATGCGCCCGGAAAGGAGAACATGACTAATGTAACTCACCCTACCCTATTTGCTTACTTACCGCCGCTTTTGCCCCCACCGATCAATACATTTGCCAGACAACCACGCCATAAACGAGTACGCCAGAACGATTTATGCGAGACTCTCATCACTCTATCGCTTTCCCAATCCATTACGTTCATAAAATATTGTCGTCTGTTTACTCCTCACGCATTAGAATACCTAAAAACACATAGAACGTGCTGAAAACCCGCACATCGCGACAATGAGGACGATCTGATGCTTGCCACTGTTCACGCTTGTGCCTTGATTGGTCTGGATGGATACATCATAGATGTCGAAGTGGATTTTAACCCACGGGCGCAAATCCCCACCTTTACCATTGTGGGATTACCTGACGCGGCAGTGCGAGAAAGTCGCGAGCGCGTCAGGGCTGCAATCAAGAATACTGGGGCAGGGCGTGGTCGCTCCAAAGGCTACTACCTTGAGAACTCTGCATCAACCAGCGGTGAAGATCCAATGTTTGAGGGGCATCAATCACATGGGTTTGGGTTACAGTTTCCAAACAAAGCCTATATTGTGAATCTTTCCCCTGCGAATATCCCCAAGCATGGTCCAGCTTACGATCTGGCGATTGCGGTCGGCGTGTTGGGTGCCACCGACCAGGTGCCGCTGGCTGCCATCCGGCGCAGTATCTTCGTGGGCGAACTCTCGCTTGATGGTACAGTGCGCCACACCAAAGGCGTGCTATCGATGGCACATGCCGCGCAGCAAGCCGGCTTTGAATCCATCTATGTGGCAGCCGAAGACGCAGCACAGGCGGCGCTGGTCGAAGGCATTACCGTCTACCCGGTGACGAAGCTTGGCGAGCTGGTCGAGCATCTCTATGAGATGAACGTCATCGAACCCCACCACCCCACGCCCCATATCCTGTCCGAGAGCGTGCCAGAAGGACTGGTCGATTTCAGCGCCGTCAAGGGTCAGGAGCATGTCAAGCGCGCCTTAGAGATCGCGGCGGGCGGCAACCACAACGTCCTGCTGCAAGGACCGCCCGGCGTCGGCAAGACACTGCTGGCACGGGCGATACCCGGCATCCTGCCGCCGCTGTCGTTTGAGGAAGCGCTGGAAGTCGCGCGCATCTATTCCGTCGCCGATATGCTGACCAGCGATCAGCCGCTTGTACAAACACGCCCGTTCCGCGCACCGCATCACACGATCTCGCAGGCGGGCTTGGTCGGCGGCGGGACGATTCCCAAGCCCGCCTGCGAGATCGTGTGATGCGG
>Ga0224723_1001981_pt1 | contig 11687 bp, 6 predicted proteins | sample Balambano_FR2_Me_FD_161647 | JGI IMG/M metagenome (GOLD analysis project Ga0224723, IMG submission 161647) | Freshwater sediment microbial communities from Lake Towuti, South Sulawesi, Indonesia - Balambano_FR2_MetaG | ecosystem: Environmental > Aquatic > Freshwater > Lake > Sediment | place...
CCACTTCTACAGTTCGATCGCGGCTGCCGTCGTTGATCACCAGCCATTCCACCTCGTCTACCCCTGGCAGGTCGCGCGGCAGCTCTGCCAGCGTTAGGCCCAGCGTCGCTTCCTCATTGTAGCAGGGAATTTGAATGATCAGCTTGGTCATCGAGCGGCACACCTGCGATCGAAAGCAGAAAATTTGAATCTTATCAAAAAAGCCGAAGCACCTTGACTTCCGCCTGCGGTGTGCGGTGATAATGCCCAGTAACAGAGACCGCTAGATGTGCGTCTGCACCTGTGACCCGCGCCTGCCTGTTGGCGGTTCCAACTTTAACAATCTGCCATGATTAAGTTTTTGGCAAACGTTAGAAATCACCTGCTGATCTTTGGGCTGCTGCTCACGTTGAGCGTGCTGCTGCTGCTGGGGCGATTTTATGTGACGCAGAGCGTGCTGGGCGGCGATGGCGTTTATTACTATGCCATGATTCGATCGCTGGTGATTGACGGCGATCTCGACTTTCAAAATGAGTATGAGCATTTCCATCAAGAAGCGTCTGCCTTCACCGGAAATCCCAAAATTCCTAAAATTCCTGCTGCCAATTCGATCACGGGCAAACTGCCCAACCGCTACCCGATCGGTCAACCGATCGCCCTGATGCCCTTTTTTGGATTGGCTCACGTCGTCAGTTTACTGTTAAGCGCGATTGGGCTACCGGTTGCAGTTGACGGCTATAGCATCATCTATCAACTGTTTACTGGACTGGGCAGTTTGCTGTATGGATTTTTGGCATTAATCGTGATTTACCTGTTAGGTCGCCGCTGGTTTGACTCCTACTCATTCGATCGCTTCTCCTACAATTCTGCAACCGCAATCGCGGGCACAGTTGGCATTGGATTAGCAACTCCCGTCATTTATTACATGACAATGGAGCCGCTGATGTCGCACACCACGTCGATGTTTTTTGCGGCGCTGTTTGTGTTGGTTTGGTATATCGCTCGCACCAAACCCAGTTTTTCTACGGCGATCGGGCTGGGTTTTTTGGGCGGCATGATTGCCCTGACTCGCTATCAGGATGTTTTGTTTCTGCTGATTCCGAGCGGCGATGCGATTGCTAGTGTGTTGAATCGATCAAATTCGCGATCGTTTGGGCGGAGGTCTGCGCCACAGCCACTGCTGCTGCTTGGCGTGGTGTTAATCACAGCCGCTCTGGTGATTTCGCTACAGTTTTACGTCAATCGCATTTTATACGGTTCTTTTCTGACAACAGGATATTCAGAAATCGGCGAAGGCTTGGTGAACTGGAACTCGCCCAAACTTGCTGAAACGCTTTTTTCTCTGCAGGGTGGACTGCTGTTGTGGTCGCCCATTGTGATTTTTTCGATCGCGGGCTTAGCGCTATTTCTGAGAAAGCAAGTGCTGGCTGGCGCGCTGCTGGGGTTGGTGTTACTCAGTGAGTGGTATTTGATTAGTGCCTGGTCAATTCCTTTGGGAGGCGATTCATTTGGCAGCCGCAAACTGTTAAGCTGCACGGTGATTTTTGCGATCGGTTTAATGCAGTTTCTGCACATGTTAGAAAAGCAACGATCGCTGTATCGTGCTCTGCTGAGTTTGATCGGTATCTTGATTCTCGTCAACGGCGTTCTAGCAGGATTGTATTGCTTCAGAGTGATCGGAAATCCATACTAGGGGCTGTCATCCATTCCAGCCAGAATTCTAATGATGGAACGACAGCCCCTTTGTGAATCGATCGACAGTGTGGCAGGTGGCGCTGTCTCTGAGATAGCCTTTGCTACACCGACAGTTGCTGACGCTGATAGAGCGACCAGTACAGTCCTTTTTGCTTTAGCAGCGAATTGTGCGTGCCGCGTTCGGCGATCACGCCTTTTTCCATCGCCAAAATCAAATCTGCGCGTTTGAGTGGGGCAAAGCGGTGGGCGATCAGAAACACCGTGCGGTCTTGCGAGACTTTCTGAAGGTTTTCTAAAACTTGCTGTTCGGTTTCCGCATCCAGATTGCTGGTGGCTTCATCCAGGATGAGGATGGGTGCGGTCGAAAGAAACATGCGTGCCAGCGTGATGCGCTGACGCTGACCGCCAGACAGCGCGGTGCCGCGTTCGCCGACGTTGGTTTCATAGCCGTGCGGCAGGTCGCAGATGAAGTCGTGAGCGACTGCCATACGCGCAGCTTCGACGACTTGCTCTGCGGTGACTTCAGGATTGCCCAGCGTGATGTTTTCGAGAATCGAGCCGTTAAACAAAAAATCTTCTTGTAGCACCACGGCAATCTGAGGACGCAGCGACGACAGGTCAGCGCTCTTGATGTCAAAACCGTCGATCAAAATTCGTCCAGACTCAACTGAGTAGAGCCGCTGAATGAGTTTTGAGAGCGTACTTTTGCCAGAGCCGCTGCGTCCGACAATACCGACAAACATGCCAGGTTCGACCTTCAAGGACACGCCTCGCAGAATCGGCTCTTGCTCGGACTGATAGCGAAAGAAGACTTGCTCGAATGCCACTTCGCCTTTAAGCGGCGGCAGCACCAAGCCAGTTCCAGGCTCGGCTTCTGGCGCGACATTGAGAATATCACCGATGCGATCGACTGCCAGCAGCACTTCCTGGAGGTTTTGCCAGAGCTGCACTAACCGCAGCAGCGGACCTGTGACGCGAGCAGACAGCATCTGAAAGGCAACGAGTTGACCGATCGTAAAATTTTGCTGAATCACCTGATGCGCTCCGAACCAGAGGATCAGCAGCGCCGAAAAGCTGGTGAGAAAGTCGCCGATGTGATTGCTGATATTGGCAGTGGTGGTGGCTTTGAAGCCAGTGCGAATAAAGCGGGCGTAGAGTCCTTCCCATCGATCGCGCGATGCCTTCTCGGCGGCGTGTGCCTTGACCGAGTGGATGCCCGTCACCGTCTCCACCAGGAACGACTGACTATCGGCGCTGCGGTTAAACGTTTCGTTGAGCCAGTTCCGCAGAATGGGCGTGCTGATCAGCGTCAGAATGGCAAATAGCGGAATCACTGCCAGCGCCACGCCCGTCAAGACCGGGCTGTAGTAAAACATCACTGCCAGATAAACAACAGAAAAAATGCTGTCGAGAATCACGGTGAGTGCCGTGCTGGTGAGAAACTGGCGAATTTCTTCGAGTTCTTGCACTCGCGCCACGGTATCGCCCACCCGCCGCGACTCAAAATAAGACAGCGGCAGGCGCAGCAAATGCCGAAAGAGCTGAGCAGAGAGTCCCAGATCTAACCGATTGGTGGTGTGAGTAAAGATGAACATTCGCAGCGTGCCCAGCAGCGCTTCAAACACGCCTGCAAACAACAGGGCAATCGCCATGACATCCAGGGTGGGAATGCTCTCCTGCACCATCACCTTATCGATGATCACCTGCGTGATGATTGGCGTTGCCAGTCCTAAGAGCTGAAGCGTAAAAGAAGCCAGCAGCACTTCTCCCAGCAGTGTGCGAAATCGCCAAACGGCAGGCAAAAACCACGTCAGGTTAAACGTGTCTTGTTTCTGAACAACTTCAACTTGCCAGAGCTGACCGTCCCAACCCTCGATCGCCTGAGCTTTAGGAATGCTTTCGCAGGTCTGATTGGGATTGAGCGGATCGGCAATCACCAGTCGATCGCCCCGCACGCCATATGCGACGACCCAGTGTCCTTGCTGCCAGCGCAGAAGCGCCGGAAAGGTCAACTGTCGCAGGTCGCTCCAGTCGCCGACCAAGACGCGCCTGAGCTGTAGCCCCAGCTTTTCGCTGGTATCGGTCAGATCTCTGGGGCGCTGTCCCCGGAGCTGTCGCTGTACCCATTCCAGTTGAGCGGGGGTTTGCAGGTACTGCGACAGCATCGTCAGGCAGGCAGCTCCAGCGTTGATGCCCGCAACGTAGGGATAGCCCGCGATCGGCTGAGGAGCAGTCGAGTATTCGGGCTGATAGCGCGATCGTTGGGTTAGCCAGAACTGGCGAATTTGGGAAGCTGTTGCAGTTCCATTGCTGCTGAGCATTGCCGTCCAGATGGGTGTGTCCCATTCCAGGACTGTCACCGTTTTGCTGGCAGCCCGCGCCTTCCACGCGCCCGACAGCTCAGGGAGATCGCCAAACCAATCACCAGACTTGAGCAGCGTTGCTTTGCCTTCGTCAGGCACCAGACGGACGGTTCCTGAGATCACCAGAAACTCGGCTCCCGGTGCGTCAGTTGACCAGATCACGCCGCCCAAGCCAAACTCGCGAATTTTTGCTTGGTCTTTCACCTTGAGCTGTTGTTCTGGACTCAGCCAGCACAGCGGCGGACGGTTCCAGTCAATCCCAGACAGTGCGTCGTTGGTAATCATGTCCCTACCTGTAACCGGATTGGCATCTGCTGCATTTTTTCTGCCAACCACCGTTCAAACAATTCATCCTGCAAAGACTGCCGTAGCTGCGGGTCGTCAAGCGAGGCAGGCAGAAACTCTTCTACCCGAAATAAGCCCCAGCGCTCTTCCATGCCCAGCGGACCCACGACATCTCCCGGTTGAGCTTCATCCACAACGGTTCGCAGCATATCAGGCATGGTGCCCCGGCTCACCGGACCCACCATGCCGTTGACGATGCGATCGTCGGTTAGCGAATATTCTCTGGCAAGCTGCTCAAAACTGGCTCCCTCGGCGATCTGACTTTTTAGCTCTTCAGCCAGCTCTTTGTCTGCCAGAATAATTCGCGATAAAACGACGCGATCGAGAAACACCTTGCGCTCAATAAAATATTCCTGAAGCTTGCCTGCGGTGACGCTGTCTCTTAAGCTTTGCAGCTTAAAGCCAGCCGCGATCTGGTCGTGAAACGCTTCGTAGGTCATGCCGTTTCCTGCCAGCCAGTCTTGAAACTGTTTGGGATCGGTGAGCTTGCGCTCTAAACGAAAGTCGATCACGGCTTGCTCGATCGCCGCAGAGCTGACCTGCACATCTTCTCGCGATTGCAGCTCGCGATCGATAACGAACTGGCGCAAAATCTCGCCGATAAACGCATCAAATTTGCGACCGATCTGGAGATAGCGAACGGCTTGAGCCAGTGAGATCGGCTGGTCGTCAACGGTCAAAAACGATTCAGAGGTCATGAAACCAGGAAAATTCCAGCACCCCCATTATGCCCAAAGCACCGGAAACTTTACTCGTACTTCATAAACTCTCGTAAAGCAGTTCCGTAATCAACCGGAGATAACCATGATCTTACCTATCGGGCAGCAGTTGCCCGAACCCAACTGTTAAGCAGCCTCAAATATTAACAACATGTTAAACACGTTAGCAAGACATTAAAGACTACACCTGCTCAAGAACAGATGTGACACAATTGCGGCATCTTCCTGCTTCAGGAAAGCCAAGCTATGTCGCTATGGTCTGTTGGCTGATTTATTGGCTGAATTGTCCTTAATATTGAAGCACCTCACCGTACCATTGCCCCATGAACGGTCAACCCCCTACCAGAACCATTCTGATCCTGTCTGCCAACCCGAGAGGGACAGATCCTTTACGCCTGGATGAGGAAGTGCGTGAGATTAAGGCAGGCATCCAGCGCTCCCGGCATCGCAGTCATTTCTCAATTGAATATCAGCTAGCGGCGCGTCCTAGAGATGTGCAGCGGGCAATGCTCGACTGCAAACCCCAAATTGTTCATTTCTGCGGGCATGGGGAGGGCGACCAGGGGTTGGTTCTAGAGGACGATACTGGGAAAGTCAAGAAGGTCAGCGCGTCAGCCCTGGCTGCGCTGTTTGAACTGTTTTCTGCCCAGGTGGAGTGTGTGTTGCTGAATGCCTGTTATTCAGAAGTGCAGGCAAAAGCCATTGCCCAGCATATCGACTTTGTGGTGGGGATGAATCAGGCGATCGGCGATCGAGCAGCCGTTGAGTTTGCGACGAGTTTCTACGATGCCCTGGGCGCAGGAGAGTCGATCGAGTTTGCTTTTCGTTTAGGGAGAAATGCCGTGCAGCTTGCCGGAACTGCCGACGAAGAGATCCCAGTTCTGATTGCTAAATCTAACGGGTCAGAGCCAGCAGCTTCACTGCCGAAATCTGAGGTCGAACCGCCAGCAGAGCGGTGCACTCGATCGAGCATTTTCATCAGCTACAAGCGGGGCGTATTGCCGGATGAGCAGGTGGCACTGGCAGTGTTTGAGGCACTGAGTCAACACCACGATGTCTTTATTGACCAAACCATGCCGGTGGGAACGCACTGGGCAGAGCGCATTGAAGCAGAGCTGCGGCGATCGGATTTTCTGATTCTGTTTCTCACCAAAGACTCGATCAATAGCGAAATGGTCAAGGGTGAAATTGAAACCGCACACCATCTGGGAAAACAGCATGGGCGACCGATGATTTTGCCGGTTCGCCTTGCCTACCGCGACCCGTTTTCTTATCCGCTCAGCGCTTATCTAAATGGAATTAACTGGGCGTTTTGGCAAAGTCCGTCTGACACCGATCGGTTAATTGACGAACTCATGCAGGCGATCGCTGGCAGTTTACTGTCAATTAATACAGAACGCTCTAAAGCAGAACTGACTTCATCGACAGCGAATTCCAGTCCAGAACCGCCACAGATTCCGCCGCCGCTGCCGTTTGCCCAACCGCTCCGGCTAGAAATGCCAGAAGGCACGATGGACCCGGAATCAAAGTTTTACATTGAGCGTGCAGAAGATGAGCTTGCCTACCGAGCGATCGAACGCCAGGGAGTAACGATTCCCATTAAAGGTCCACGCCAGATGGGCAAGAGTTCGCTGCTGATTCGCATCATTGCCAGAGCCGCCGCAATGGGCAAACGCGTTGTCTATCTAGATTTTCAACTGTTCGATCGAACAGCATTAACCAATAGCGATTGCTTTCATCGACAGTTTTGTGAGTGGCTCACAGCAGAGCTGGAGCTGGAGAGTCAAGTAGAAGAATACTGGACTTCTTTGGGCAACAGTCAGCGATGCACTCGCTACATGAGCCGTTATTTGCTGAAGAAACTGGATAGCCCACTGGTGCTGGCAATGGATGAAGTTGAGTGCATTTTTGATTCAGATTTTCGCTCAGATTTCTTTGGGATGCTTCGCAGTTGGCACAACAACCGCGCCACAACGCCAATCTGGAAGCAGCTTGATCTGGTTTTTGTCACCTCTACAGAACCCTATCAACTGGTTGAGAATTTGAACCAGTCTCCTTTCAACGTTGGGGAAGTGATTGAGCTAACAGATCTGAGCCTGGAGCAGGTTGCAGAGTTAAATCGGCGGCATGGCTCTCCGCTCAATCAGGCGCAAGAGCAGCAGTTAATGGCGCTGATTGGTGGGCATCCCTATCTAATTCGTCGTGCTTTATATCTAACGGCGATCGACAGCATTACACCTGCCGAATTGTTTGCTCAAGCAACCGCCGATCGCGGACCCTTTGGCGATCACTTGCGCCATCATCTGTTTCGCATGAGCGACAAGCCAGACTTAATCCAGGGATTGCTGCAAGTGATTCGCCAGCAAACCTGTTCAGACGAACGCATCTTTTGGCGGCTGCGCGGAGCGGGACTGGTGCGCCGCCACGGACAAAAGATTTTGCCTCGTTGTCAACTGTACGCCGAGTACTTCAGGGAGCGGTTGCGTGGCTAAACCCGTTGTTTTCATTACAGGTGGTAACGTCCAGGCAGGCAATGGCACCTACCTGTCGCGTCAGGTCGATGCAGAGCTGCTGACGCTCTGCCAAAAAGGAGTGTTTGCTTATGTTTTAACGTCACGGCAGATGGGCAAATCCAGCCTGATGGTCGAAACTGCCAGAGCACTTGCCGAAACAGGCGTTCGATCGGTCATTATTGACCTGAACCAGATCGGCGTGCAGGTTACAGCAGAAGAGTGGTATCTGGGGCTATTGGTTCACATCGGAGATGTCCTGGAGTTAGAAACCGATGCTCCTCAGTGGTGGCAGTCACGCACTCACCTGGGATTCACCCAGCGACTGACGCAGTTTTTTCAAGAGGTGCTGCTGGTCGAAGTTGCAGAGCAAATCGTGATCTTTGTCGATGAGATTGACACAACCCTCAGCCTGAACTTTACGGATGATTTTTTTGCTGCAATTCGCCATTTCTATCATTCTCGTGCTCAGCACACCGAGTTCCTGCGACTTTCTTTTGTGCTGATTGGGGTGGCGACTCCCAGCGATCTAATTCGCGACCCCCAGCGCACTCCATTTAATATCGGGCAGCGCGTTGATTTGACCGATTTCACGATCGAAGAAGCGCTGCCCCTGGCTCAGGGGTTCAATCTGCCTGCTGCCGAGGCTGAACAGGTGCTGCGCTGGGTGCTGGGCTGGACGGGAGGACACCCCTATTTGACGCAGCGCCTGTGTCAAGCGCTGACAGAACAAACACCTCCTCAGTGGTCAGAGGCTGATGTTGACCAGGTGGTGAATCGCATCTTTCTGGGGGCAACCAGCGAACGAGATACCAACCTGCTGTTTGTCCGCGATATGTTGACCAAACGATCGCCTGATCCGTGGGGCGTGCTGACGACCTATCACGAAGTTCTGCGCGATCGACGACCTGTGTTTGATGAAGAACAGTCTCTCGTCAAATCACACCTGAAACTCGCTGGCATTGTCAAACGTCAGGACGGCGGTGTATTCAAGGTTCGCAATCGCATTTATCAAACGGCGTTCGACCAGCGCTGGGTCAAAGCGCATCTGCCCGTTAACTGGAAAAAGCAGTTGCGACGGATTGCGGTTGGGTTAGCGGTTACAGCAGGTTTACTGCTGACCTCAGTTCCCTTGGCGGTTTGGGCAGAGAAGCAACGTCGCATCGCTGAGGAGAGCGCTCGTGAAGCGACCCGTCAGAGTCAGATCGCTGAAGAGCAACGTCTGATTGCTGAAAAGAGTGCCCACAATGAAATGTGGCAGCGTGAACTTGCAGAAGGGAACGCACGGGAAGCCACCCGTCAGCAGCAGCTTGCTGAAGAAAATGCCGAAGAAGCCAATCGCCAACGTGACATTGCTGAAGAAAATGCCGAAGAAGCCAATCACCAACGTGACATTGCTGAAGAAAATGCCGAAGAAGCCAATCGCCAACGTGATATTGCTGACAAACAGCGCGATTTTGCGCTAGAGAGCAGTTTGAGAATGGTCGAGTTGCAGCTACAGATAGAGCCAATACAAGGCTTAGTTTGGGCAATTTTGATGACCAAACGCAGCACAGAAGTTTATGGTCTTGTCCCGAATGAGATTGGCGATGGTTTAATTGATGCAGTTGCCACAGCCAGAGAAGCCAATGTTTTAAGACCTGAAAACAGAGAGCGATTGCCACCCGAAAACAGCGACATCAGAGCGCTTGCTGTCAGTCAGGATAGAGAACTTATTGCTGGCGGTGATGGCAATGGCATGATTTACCTGTGGAATCGTCAAGGACGGTTGAAAGGCACATTCGATGCCCGTGAAATCTCCGGACATCAGAGCGGCATTATGGATATTGCTTTTAGCCCCGATGGCAGACTCATGGCAACTGCGGGAATGGATGAAGAAAGCTTTAACGGAAAAGGCTCGATCGTTCTGTGGAACGTGCAGCAAAGGAGTCGGATTGGTGAACCGCTTTTGGCACACGACAGTACGGTCTTTACAGTTGCCTTTAGCCCGGATGGGCAACACCTGGTCAGCGGCGGCAACGCGAGTGATTTGTATTTGTGGAGCTTGCAAGATATTTCTCAGCCAATTCCGCTTGATGGACATCAAGGCACTGTCTGGGGGGTTGACTTTAGCCCCGATGGTCAAACCATTGTTAGCGGAAGCTGGGATGGAACCATTCGCCTCTGGAACTTGCAGGGACAGCGGATTGGGCAATGGCATTCGCAGGGGCGATCGAAATGGGATACTTCTCCTCGTGCAGCGGGAGTGTCTGCAATTGCTTTTACCCCAGATGGACAGACGATCGTCGGCGGTTTGTTTGACGGCACTATCCGCCTGTGGAACTTGCAGGGAGTTCCGGTTGGTCAGCCTTTTATGGGGGATTTATCGATTTCTGATATTGACATCAGCCCTGACGGACAAACCATAGTCAGCAGCAACGAAAGCAACGAAGACGCAACTTTAACAGTGTGGGATTTGCAGGGAAATCGCATTGGTGAACCCCTGCGAGGACACAGTGCCTTTGTAGATGAAGTTACGTTTCTAGACAATCAGACGATCGTCAGCGGCAGCGATGACGGCACTGTGCGTCTGTGGGACATCCGCGACTTTCCGAGGAACGGCACCTGGCAGGATGCGCTGCGAGTTGGCTGTAACCGCCTGCAACAGCATCCGGTGTTGGTGAATCCGCAAAACGAGGAGGCGACAGCAGTCCGCGATATCTGTCAGCGAGACCTTTAGGCAAACGGAATTAGGGCTGCATCACCCAGCAGTTTTGGGTCTAGCCAGCCAGCACGCTATGAATTTGAGCAACTTTGGGTCATGCTTAGGGTTGTGCAATCCACTGAATTCTGAGCGAATAGGAGCGATCGAGACATGTCAGCAGGACTTGATCCCGTCAAGTTGATGAAGCAGCAGGTTGGCAAAGCGGCGGCTGACCGAGTGCAGTCTGGGACGATCGTCGGACTGGGAACGGGATCAACCACCGCTTTTACCATTCAGTTTTTGGGCGATCGGCTCAAATCTGGTGAGCTAAAAGACATCAAGGGTGTGCCGACCTCGTTTCAAGCCTCGGTGCTGGCAAAACAGTACGGCATTCCACTGACCACGCTCGATGAGATCGACCACATTGACATTGCTATTGACGGCGCTGACGAAGTTGATCCCCAAAAGAATCTGATCAAAGGCGGCGGCGCAGCTCACACCCGCGAGAAGATTGTCGATTCGCTGGCAGACCAGTTTATTGTGGTTGTCGATCGCTCGAAACTGGTCGATCGCCTCGGCTCGACGTTTCCGCTGCCGGTGGAAGTGCTGCCGATGGCAATCACTCCGGTGATGCAGGCGATCGAAAAGTTGGGCGGGCAGCCAGAGCTGCGAATGGGCGTTAAAAAAGATGGTCCTGTGATCACCGATCAGGGAAACATGGTGCTGGACGTGAAATTTGCGGCGATCGACAATCCCGCTGAGTTAGAAAAAACGCTCAACAACATTCCGGGTGTGTTAGAAAACGGACTGTTTGTCGGCGTTGCGGATCTCATACTGATTGGCGAGATTCAAGACGGAGCGCCGATCGTGCGAGAGATGAATGGCTAATCTCTGGCGTGTCTGCGTCCTTTGCGCCGCTGAAGCTGACGGCTGACCTCAACAAAAGCGTCTCGGCGCAAATAGGGATAGTCGCTGACCCAGAGATTGTAATCTGACAGGAAAATATCAGAGAACTTAGAAATCCGGCTGAGGTCGGGGCGGTTTGACATCACAACCATCTCGGTGATGTCTCCGGTACGAATCACGCGATGGGCACGCTGAAGCGGCACCTGAATCTTTGTCACAAAATCAGTTTCATCAGCGATTTCCAGATTCAGGCACCGCTCTCGGTTTTCGACAATCACAAGTTCGCCCCGCTTGTTGACGGTTTCTTCTTTGCCAATCAGCTCTTCTGTCACAAACACATCTACGACTCGCCCCTGCCAGAAGCCAGCATACTGGTATTTGCGGCATTCAGCGTTGCGACGGCTTGCCAGATAAACTGGACTCCAGAGCCAATATAGCCCTGCTGTAATTCCCAGGACAAAGATTGGAATCTCAAACCCCCGCCCCA
>Ga0224723_1001982_pt1 | contig 11686 bp, 10 predicted proteins | sample Balambano_FR2_Me_FD_161647 | JGI IMG/M metagenome (GOLD analysis project Ga0224723, IMG submission 161647) | Freshwater sediment microbial communities from Lake Towuti, South Sulawesi, Indonesia - Balambano_FR2_MetaG | ecosystem: Environmental > Aquatic > Freshwater > Lake > Sediment | place...
CGCAGGGAGCCGTGCTTGCCAGCGATGGTTTCTTTCCGTTTGACGACTCAGTGCGGTCGGCAGCCGCTGCTGGCATTGCGGCGATCGTCCAACCCGGTGGCAGCTTGCGCGATCCAGATTCGGTGCGGGCAGCAGATGAGTTAGGGTTGGTGATGGTATTCACTGGCACCCGCCACTTTTTGCACTGAGCGCCTGCAATCAACGGTTGTTGCTTTTCTGTTGCTTTAATGTCTGTTGCTTTGATGTCATCTAACCCCGAAGACCTCCAATCTCCTTTGCCACCAGCTTCCTCAGAAGATGCAAATCGCCTCCAGGAGATCGCCGTCACTCTGTTACTCGAAGGTGGACATCAGTACATGCTGCATTTGCCGCCGGATGCCCCGCTGCTAGTGCAACTGTTTGAGATGATTGTTCACGCTTCCCAGTCTCAGAGACTGCTGCAAGTTCCGGTCAACGACGGCAGCGCCCTGCTGTGTCTTGCGGGCAATCGGCTCATTGGGCTTTTGACCGAACCGCCCGTCGTCATGCAGCAGTTTGAGTCACAGGTTGCGCCACGATAACCGCCTGAACAGCCGCGCTGATCGATCGCGTCAGACGTATCGCTGGCTGCTGCACGAGCGGAAGTGACGGGATATACTAATCTTCATAAAGTTTTCTTACTACTCCTCGGCGTACACAAGCTTCAACTATGAGCCTCGCAATTTCTGACTCCATTAAACCCTGGCTTAACTTCATCCATCCAGTTATGATGTGGGCGCTGCTGGCGATTGCCATTTATGCCCTCTATCTGGGTGTCCAGATTCAGCGGACTCGAGCTGCCCAGGGTGACGAAAAGAAAGAGCTGATCAAAGGCAAATACAACGTTCGCCATTACCAAATCGGCTCGCTGCTGCTGGCGTTTATGGTGATTGGCACCCTTGGCGGCATGGCAGTCACCTACATCAACAATCAGAAATTATTTCTGGGATCACATCTGCTGGTGGGGCTGGGAATGACCGGACTCGTAGCTACCTCTGCTTCGCTATCGCCCTTTATGCAGAAAGGACAGAACTGGGCACGCTATACCCATATCGTCCTCAATTTTGCGCTGCTGGGGCTATTTGGCTGGCAGGCGCTCACGGGCATGCAGATCGTGCAGAAGATCGTCAGCAGTATGGCTGGGGCGGGCAACACCTGATCTCGCTCATGCAAATTCGACTGGCAGCATCAGTCGCGGAGCTAGAGCGATGTTTTCCAATTATCGTTCAGCTCCGTCCCCATCTAGACAAAGCTCACTTCATTCAACAGGTGCAACGGCAGCAGCAGGAAGGCTATCGACTGGCTTACCTGGAGGCAGCAGACCAGATCAGAGCCGTTGCGGGCTGTCGCGTGCTGGAAAAGTTGTTTAATGGTCGATCGCTGTACGTTGACGATCTGGTGACCGATGAGCACTCTCGCTCACAGGGCTACGGCGAGGCGCTGTTTCACTGGCTAATCGAATATGGGCGGTCGCACAACTGCCAGCAGCTCGAACTCGATTCGGGGGTGCAGCGATCGGCTGCCCATCGGTTTTATTTTCGTCAGCGCATGGTGATTGCGAGCTACCACTTCGCCCTGCCACTGTAGCTATCCATAACTGCCACTGTAGCTGTCCATAGCAGTAGGGATGAGCTGAACCCGCGATCGATACACGGTAAATTTTTTGTGCGGCTCGGTTTCAGGAAATTCATTCAGCCCATCCTTTGTTTTCGACTGATTTGTTTTCGACTGATTTTGGCAGCCCGATCGCCGTATCTGCGTGCAACACCCCATGCACGACTTTAACTAATTCCCTTGCGGTGAAAGGTTTTGCTAAGAACGCCCGGATGCTCGACGTTACGGTTGCGAGTTCAGCGCTAGAGGTCAATCCACTGACAGCAATCAGATGGATCTGAGGATTAATTTTCTTCAACGTGCGAATCGTCGTTGCGCCGTCAAGGGTGGGCATGGTCATATCAACGATCACCGCACTGATTTCGTCTTTGTGCTGGGCGTAGAGGGCGATCGCCTCGATGCCATCGCTGGCAGTTAAAACTCGGTAATGATAAGTCTCTAGCGAGGTTTTGCTGATCTCGCGAATCGCAGCTTCATCATCAACGATCAAAATTAATTCATCTTGCCCAAACGCGGGTTCTGAATCTTGAGCGTCGGCAGGTTTAATAGCATTGACGGCGGGTAAAAAGATCTTAAACTTTGTGCCTTTGCCCATAGCACTGACGACATCGACAAAGCCACCGTGGCTCTTAATAATGCCCAGTACGGTTGAGAGTCCCAATCCTGTGCCTTTGCCGACTTCTTTTGTGGTGAAAAACGGTTCAAAAATTCGGTCTACGATTTCTGGAGGAATGCCCGTGCCGGTATCAGAGACGGTTAGTAGAACGTAAGCCCCAACTTTCGCATCCAAATGCATTCGCGTATAGTTCTCATCGATCACCAGATTTTCGGCAGCAATGCTCAACGTGCCGCCGTTGGGCATTGCGTCGCGGGCATTGACGCAAAGATTCATCAGCACTTGATGGAGATGAGTCGCGTTGCCTGTCAGCGTCCACAGGTCAGTGGGCACCGCAATCCGAATTTCGATCGACTTGGGAAATGTTTCTTGCACAACCTGCTGAATTTCGCTAATCAGATGCTCGATTCTCAGAATCGTATGGTTGCCCTCGACCCCTCTGGCAAATGACAAAACCTGTTTGACGAGCGCTGCTCCCCGGCGACTGTTGGCTTCGACCACTTCGAGCATCCGCCGACTGCGTTCATCAATTTCGCCATTGAGCTTGAGCTGTAGCAGTTGAGCAGTCGCCAGAATCGGAGTCAGGATGTTGTTCAAATCATGGGCGATTCCGCTTGCTAGCGTTCCCACACTTTCCATGCGCTGAATCCGCAGAAACTGGGCTTCAAGCTGTTTTTTTTCGGTGATGTCAGTGCTGACCACCAGCACCGATTTAGGCTTACCGCTGTCGTCACGCATCAACGTCCAGCGGCTAGCGACCACGATCGCTCGCTGGTCTTTTGTAATCTGGTTTAGCTCACCGTACCACTCGCCCGCCTCGATCAAGCATTTTTGCGCCTCCTGAAACTGACGCGAGTCGGGGCTGTAAAGCAGCTCGCTGGCAGGCTGCCCGATCGCTTCTTCCTGCTTCCAGCCGTAGAGCCGCTCGGCACCTTTGTTCCAAAACAAAATGCGGCTATTCAAATCACGCACCAGAATTGCGTCGGTGGCAATGTCGAGCAGCGCTGCCTGTTCACGAATGCGCTGTTCGGTGCGCTTGCGCTCGATCGCATAGCGGATCGAGCGCACCAACAGATCGCGGCTGACCTGCCCTTTGACCAGATAATCCTGTGCGCCTTTCTGCACCGCCCGGACAGCCAGCGTTTCATCGGTGATGCCAGTCACGACTACAATCGGCACATCTGAAGCGCGTTGATGCAGCTTGACAAACGTTTCTAAATCCTGGCTGTCTGGCAGCGACAGGTCTAACAAAATTACATCGAAGAGCTGCTGACTGAGCACCTCGATCCCTGTGCTCAGGCGATCGACCTGCCCAATCTGAAAGTGAACCGAGACTTCTTCCTGCAAAAGTTCCTGAAGCAGGCGAGCATCTCCAGGGTTATCTTCAATCAGTAAAACTTTGATCAACGGTCGCTCCATCTCTTTTACTCCGACGGCAGCTTCACAATCGTCAGCCAAAATTCTTCGATGGATTTGACGACGTGAATGAATTGATCGAGATCGATCGGCTTGGTGATGTAACAGTTGGCGTGCAGGTCGTAGGCTTTGATAATGTCTTCTTCAGCCACAGAGGTGGTCAAAACGACAACCGGAATTCGCCGCAGGTTTTGATCGGCTTTGATTGCTTCGAGCACCTCGCGACCGTCTTTTTTGGGCAGATTGAGGTCGAGCAAAATCAAATCGGGATGAGGGGCGTGAGTGTAGGGCTGCTGCTGTTGCAGAAAGGCAAGTGCTTCTACCCCATCTTCCACAACGCTGAGGTTGTTGTGCACTTTGCCCTCCTTGAGAATTTCTTGCGTCAGCCGCACATCTCCCGGACTGTCTTCGACCAGGAGGATTTCGATCGGGCGACCGCTTCTCTTATTCATGGTTCGGCTCTCCCTGGTCAGGAATCGTAAAGCAGAATGTCGAACCTTGACCGGGTTCTGATTGCACCCAGATTTCCCCGTTGTGCCGCTCGACAATTTTTTTGCAGACGGCTAGCCCAATTCCCGTGCCGGAATATTCCGATCGCTGATGCAACCGCTGAAAAATCACAAAAATTCGCTTGGCATACTGGGGGTCAATGCCAATGCCGTTGTCTTGCACCGAAAATTGCCACTGCTGCGCCTGTCGCTCTGCCCAAATTTGGACGATCGGCGCAGCTTCACCCCGAAATTTGATCGCATTGCCAATCAGATTTTGAAACAGTTGCACCAGTTGACCGGCATCGCCAACAACTGTGGGCAAAGCATCGTAGGTGACAGTAGCATAACTCTCGGCAATGGCAATTTTGAGATTGACGATCGCCCGTTCGACAACGACTGTACAGTCAATCGGCTCAAATGATTTGCCGTGCGTGCCCACCCGTGAATACGCCAGCAAATCGTTGATCAGCGTCTTCATGCGGGTGGCACCATCAACGGCAAAGGCAATAAAGTCGTCTGCGTCTGCGTCAAGCTTGCCCCGGTATCGGCGCTCTAACAGCTGGAGATAACTCGTAATCATCCGCAGTGGCTCCTGTAAATCGTGCGACGCAATGTAGGCAAACTGCTGGAGTTCAGTGTTCGATCGAGCCAGTTCCTGCCGCTGTCGAGTTTCTTGCTCTAAAAGCTGCGATTGCGTCAGGGCAATGCCAATCTGATCGGCGAGCTGCTTCATCAGTTCCATTTCAAAGCTGCTCCACTGTCGCGGGCTGTGACACTGGTGAGCAATCAGCAGCCCCCACAGTTCTGCCTGGGCAACAATGGGAACGACCAGTTTGGCTTTGACTTGAAACTGTTTGACGAACTCAATGAGACAGGAAGCGATTTCCTTATCATCCTCGATATTTGCGATCGATTGAATTCGCCCCTGGAGGTAGAGCTGTCGATACTCCTCTGGAAAGACTTCAGCCGGAAAAGTGCAATTCAGAACTTGAGGCAATTCTGGCAAAACTGCTTCGGCAACGCCGCTGCCAGTGCCGTCTGCCCACAGCCGATACACCAGGACGCGATCGGCGTTGAGCATTTTTTGCACTTCGGTGACTGTTGCTTGCAGAATTTCTTGGAGCTGCAGCGATTGTCGAATTTTGAGCGTGACTTCTGCGAACAATTGCGCTCTTTGGTTTTGCCGCTGCAATTCTTCCTGAGCCTGTTTGCGTTCGGTAATGTCCGTCATGCCGCCCAGCATTCGCAGCGGTTTGCCATCGGCAGCGTGAATCACATACCCGCGATCGAACACACAGGCATACGACCCATCAGCGCGGCGATAGCGATATTCGGCTGCCCAGGCGTGTTCGCCCTGGTCAATGACCGCATGAATGCCCGAAACAATTCGCGGGCGATCGTCTGGGTGAATATGGTCGTACCACCAGTTCACATCAGCATCCACATCCTGGCTGGCATAGCCAAACAGCGTTTCGACACCTTCATTCCACCAGACACGATTCACAGATAAATCCCAGTCCCACAGGGCATCATTGGTGGCGCGGGCAATCAACTGAAATCGTTCTTCGCTTTGCCGCAGCGCAGCTTCCGCCTGCTGACGTTCTGCTTCGCGTCGTTCAGCCACCGTGACATCATCGAGCACCCAGAGCCGACCGGGAACGTGACGGAGTCGAACCGGTGTGCTGGAGAGGTTTAGAACCGTCGCAGATTGGTGAAAGCGCCACTGCCAATTGCGAATCTCATCCTGGGGCTGCGAGAAAAACTGCACTGCCTGAGCAGCAAGCTCCTGGTAATTGTCTGCCCGCAGTCGCAGTGCCGTCATGGCTTGAGCAATCGCAGTTGGTTCGGCTGCCCCTTGCGGTAAACCGAGCTGCATCGCCGCCGTTTGGTTGAGCCATCCTTGTTCACCGCTTTCATCGACAAACACAATCCCCTGTGGAATCGTTTCTAATATGGCAACCAGGCGAGCCTGGAGTTTTTCGAGCCGCAGCGTCACATCTTGAAATCGCAGCAAATTGCTCAACCCGCCCTGCACTGAGTTCAGATACTGCTGTAGATGGATCGAAAACCGGGTTGGCTGATACCAGAGCAGCAGGATTGCTCCTTGCACTTGATTGGTCAGCGGCATAACTGCCACAGATTTGACCCCCTGAGCCAGCAGCACAGGCGCAGCGTTGGCAACAGCGGCATAGTCGGGGTAGAAAAGACAGCGGTTTTGGGCGATGGCTTCGGCAAACAGCGCCGGGCTGGTCAACCGGCTGGGGAGCGCCGTTCCCGGCAGGCAAATCAGCGTTTCAGCCGTGACGGCATCAATCTGCCGCAACGCCATCGCGGCATCTGCTGCCGCGATCGACCGCAGCCGGGTTAACGCAGCGGCGATCGATTGTTCGGCACTCTGCGCTGTTTCGTCTTGAATCAGCGCTGCCAGCGTTGTTTGCGCCACCTGCTGCCATTCTTGCTTCAGCAGCCATTGCCGGAACCGGAGACTCACGAAGGCAACGACACCAACGATCGCCACCGGCTGCACCGACCCGCTGGCTGCCCCAGTCAGCAGAATTCCTGACCCTGCGGCTGCTAAAGCGCTAATGGCGACTGCTGAATACCACGGCAACAGCGTGCAGACGGCACTCACCGACGCAAGCACCGACACCAGCGGCGTTGCACCGCTCAGCACACTCAGTCCCACTATTCCGCCTGCCAAACCGACGATCACTGGGGTAAAGGTGGGCAGGTATTCCGGGCGATCGGGCGGCAATAATGACCCGTGATGGCTCAAGCGGCGAAACATACTATCAGCGTTTTGGTCACTTCATCGGGAGCACTGATGTGAGGCAGATGTCCCTGAGCGTTGACGTGAATCAAGCGAGCACGCGGAATTTTATCTGCCATGTAGTGCCCGACTTCGAGCGGCACCGCAATGTCGCTGTTGGACTGAAGAATCACAGCCGGAACGGTCAGCTTCGACAACTGCAGCCGATGGTCAGATTGGAAAATCACGCGGGCAACGGCTTGGGCAATGTCTGGGCGAATGGCAGAAAGCGTTCTGGCAAACTCGATCGCCAGCTCTGGGCGGTCTGGATTGCCCATTGCCAGGGGCGCAAAACCGCTTGCCCAGGCATAGTAGTTGGCAGACATAGCAGCGTAGAGCGCATCCAGATCAGACTGCTCAAAGCCGCCAATGTAGCCTGTGGCAGCATCGTTGAGGTAGCGAGGAGATGCCCCAATGAACACAAGCTGTTTGAAGCGACTCGGATCGACCAGGGCTGCCAGCAGACTCACCATGCCGCTGACCGAGTGACCCACCAGCGTCGCTTGAGACAGTTTTAGCTCAGCGCACAGCTCCAGCAGGTCTTCGGCATAGCTATACAAAGAGCTGTAGCGCAGCGGGCTATAGGCAGTCATGTCAGACTGACCTGCCCCGACGTGATCAAACAGCACCAGACGATAAGAGGCTTCAAAGGCAGCGACCTGATGTCGCCAGACGGTTTGATCGCTGCCAAAGCCATGAGCAAAGATAATGGTTTCGCGACCCTGCCCGACCAGATGCACGTTATTTCGTTTGATGACGCTGTTGGGCATTCAACCTCCTGCACGCCAGTCGCTCTTTCTCATCTTAAAAGCTGTTGCTGCCACAGGGATTTCGCTGCCACAGGCTCGCGTCGTTTCCACCTGGGCGATCGAGCCAATTGAGGGTCGCAAGGGTGAGGTAAGAGCCGGTTGGGGCAGCGGTGCGATCGTCTCCCGATCATCAACAGCAAGCAGATTTTTGCTGCTATCAGTTTTGAAAATTCTGAGGCTGCATTTATTTACATTTGTTTATATCTGTTATAGTTCTTAATAGTACGGTCAGTATTTTTATAACTTCATAAACCGCCATGAACTTGACTCAACGCATCTCCGCTCTGCTGGCGGCGATTTTGCGACCAACTTTAGCCCCCAACTACTGGTCGCAGGCTGCCTGGACTGTGCTGCGCATCGTCGCAGGACTGGTCATGATCCACAACGGACTTGACAAACTCTCGAACATTGACAGCTTTGCAGAGGCATACGTCAAAGTGATCGGGCTGCCCTTCCCGGTCTTCTTTAGCTACGTTGCTGCTTATACCGAGCTAATTGGGGCACCCCTGCTGGCATTGGGGCTGTTGACCCGTCCGGCTGCGGCTGGGTTGTTTTCAACCATGCTGGTCGCAATGTATCACCATGTCAAGGTGGCAGGATTCAGCATTCCCTACCTGGAACTGTCGATGCTGTACGCTGCCTGCTTCCTGTTTTTCCTGGTGAACGGTGCGGGTTTGTTTTCAGTCGATGCCCTGATCGGCGGCTGGTTTAGTGCAGCGATCACAGGTCAGCAGGTGCAGAGCCGGGAGTCGCTGGAGGCAAACTATCAGTCTGCTGAGGTTGCGTCAAAGCAATAGAGCTGTCTTGCGGTTCTCAGCTTTCTGTCCTGATCCTGGATGATTGGACAGGCAGCGTTGCCACCAGAATGCCGTTCGCTAAGATCTTGATCTGCTGGGCAAGACGGAGTTGAGCGATCGGCTCTTTGAGAACGGCGCTGGCGGCAGCAATCCGCTCAGCAATTTCTGCATTGCGGCAGTCGATCCGCAGCACGCCCCATCGCCGAGTTAGTTTGCAGGTGTGGAGGGCGTGGAGTTGCTGAAGTTCCAGGGGGTCTTCCCGATAAAAGTCGAGAATCAGTTGCGTGAGCTGCGAATACCAGTTCATAGCAGCGGTGCCGAAATCCTCTTTGCAGGGTGGTTAGGGCGTGAATTTGTCGCGCAGCAAGCTCTTGACTGGAGAAATGCGCCTCCAGCCGATGCGCCTCACTCGATCGCGCTTCACTACCTCTTTATTGAAGCGCAGACATGCTGACAGATGGCAAAACTGCAAGAAGATTTAACGACCAAGCACTCTTGGTAACAGCAGGCTGAAATCAATGCGGTGCTTACCTTTGCTCGATCGTCGATGTTTGCATGTGTAACGGTTTTGTAGCAGTTCTTAAGAACTAGACACAGCCAATCTCGGCTATGGCGAATCACGTCAGTCCTGGAAGTCCCAGATGCGAATGGTGGTGTCGCCTTTGCCGGTGGCGATTGTCTGCCAGTCAGGGCTGACAACAAAATAATCCAGCGGCGCATCTGCTCCAGTCAGAGTGCGGAGTTCTGCGCCCGTTTGCAGATCCCAAACCTTAATCGTTTCATCGGCGCTGCTGCTGACCAGGATCTTGCCGTCTGGTTGAATTGCCAGCCGATTCACGTAGCTGGCGTGCCCGCTCAGGGTGTGCAGCAGCTTTTGCGTGGCTAGATCCCAAACTTTAATCGTGCTGTCGGCGCTGGCGCTCACCACGGTTTTACCGTCGTGACTGATTTCCAGCGCGTTGATGAAGCCGGTGTGTCCGCTCAGGGTGTGCAGCACCTCGCTGCGGCTGAGGTCCCAAACCTTGATCGTGCTATCTGCGCCACCGCTGACCAGCGTTGTGCCATCGGGACTGATGTCGATCGCATTGATGTAGCCTGAGTGCCCGCTCAGGGTGTGCAACAGCTTTTGTGTTGCCAGATTCCAGACTTTAAGAGTGCCATCAGCGCTGGCGCTGACCAGCGTTTGCCCATCGGGACTGATGTCGATCGCGTTGATGTAGCCTGAGTGTCCGCTCAGAGTGTGCAGCAGTGCCCCAGTTTTGAGATTCCAGATTTTGAGGGTGCTGTTGGCATCGCCGCTGACCAGCGTTTGCCCATCGGGACTGATGTCGATCGCATTAATGTAGCCTGAGTGCCCTTGCAGGGTGCGGAGGTTGGCTCCAGTCGCCAGATTCCAGAGTTTAATCGTGCTATCGGCGCTGCCGCTGACCAGCGTTGTGCCATCGGGACTGATGGCGAGGCAGTTGACAAAGCTAGAATGTCCGATCAGCGACCGCATCGGCTCCAGGGTTTCTGAGTCAACTGTTGGGGCAACCGATTGCTGATAGCGCCATACGCCAACGCTGCCCAATCCAATCAGCAGCGCGACCGCTCCGCCTATCCACCAGCGGCGAGGCGCAAATTCCTTAAGATGAATCGTTTCAGATTCCGGCTGCGGCGTGGCTTGTGCTACCGTCACTGGCAGCGCTGAAGTGCTGTTTGACTGATGCAGCGCGGGTGCTCTGGCAATTTGCACCAGGCGATCGAGAATTTCTTGAGTGTTGTTGGGGCGATCGGCGGCTTTGGGCGCAATCAGCCGGTCAATAAAATCCGCCAGTAGGGGCGACACCTGCGGCGCGTGGTTGCGCCAGTGGAATTCATTGTGGAGCGAGTCATAGATGCCCTGGTCGGTCGGCTGCCGACCCGTCAGCAAATAGATAAAGGTGCGTCCGAGCGCATAAAAGTCTGACTGGGGCACTGCCTGCCCCTGCTCTTGCTCAGGCGGCGTATAGCCTGCGGAGCTGATGCGCGTCACGCCGCTCGAACCGCCGAGCTGTGCCAGGTAGGTGTAGGTCATTTCGCGGGCAGCGCCAAAATCGACCAGCACGAGCTGCCCGTTCGATCGCAGCATAATGTTTTCGGGCTTAATGTCGCGGTGAAAGTAGTTTTGCTGATGCACCAGATGCAAAATTTCAGCAAGCTGCACCAGCCAGTTCAGTGCTTGCTTTTCGCTAATTGGATGGTTGCCCTGCTGTTTCATCCACTCGCGCAGGTTCAGTCCATCAATTTTTTCCATGACAATGCAGTGCAGCGGGTCAGGGCTTTGGCGCGGCACAAACTGAAAGTAGCCGTCTGGTTCAACTCTGGGAATCCCCGGATGGTGAAGCTGCATCAGCACGATCGCTTCTTTGTGAAATAGCTCTACTGCTTTAGCATTGCGGCTGTGGGTTTCTTTCAACACTTTGAGAATTTTGGGCTGGCTGCGCTCGTAGGCTTCATACACGCGCCCAAAACCGCTTTTGTCGCTGAGCAGCCGCATAACGCGATACCGCTCTTGCAGCACCAGTTCGGAACCACAGCTTTGACAGAAGCGGCTGCCATCGTTTGCGGGATGGTCGGGTTGGAGGCAGCGGGGATTGATGCAAAGGCTCATAGCAGATGGGTAGATGAATCCCTTTCTCTACTGTCCCACATGGCGATCGACCTGTCAGGACGGGTAAAAGCCAGCGAGCGTGAAAACTCGCAGCGACGTGAGGTTAGTATTCCCAGGAAATCATGCTAGGGTTGCTGCGTGTATGTGCTACGTGCAAATCGATGGCATTCCACAGAGAGCGCCGCAAAACGGTTTGATTTCTGACCCAATCATTCATTTGACGAGGATTAAGGCTGAATGCAAGCGTTACCTGTGCTGTGGTCACTCAAATTATCCTGCTCGGTTTTACCGATGCTGCTGGCAGCAACAGCGCTCAATGGCTTAACCGTCGCTGCTCACGGGCAAACGCTGCCTGTCTCGTCTGACCCAGACCGATCGCCTGCTCAAAATGCACCGGGAACCGGCGTGGAATCAATGCCGCCCGTGCCCGATTCCGACCCGGATCCGTCGGGGGCAACCCCCCTCTACGGAGACTGGGTTGCTC
>Ga0224723_1001983_pt1 | contig 11682 bp, 10 predicted proteins | sample Balambano_FR2_Me_FD_161647 | JGI IMG/M metagenome (GOLD analysis project Ga0224723, IMG submission 161647) | Freshwater sediment microbial communities from Lake Towuti, South Sulawesi, Indonesia - Balambano_FR2_MetaG | ecosystem: Environmental > Aquatic > Freshwater > Lake > Sediment | place...
GTCTTACTAATAGAAAACTAAATTATTCACGGTATTTATACATAGAAAGTTTTATGTAATATGAAATACAATACTTTAGTTTGATTACAATAGCTACATGAAAAATTTACAAAAAAAACATAATTGAAGGGTTTTTACTGTCATAACTACATGAAAACTTTAAATAAAATATGCTTTTTGGTAGATTCTTTAAAGAGATTGCTTACTTTATGTTTAGTAAAACTTCGGTGCTTAAATTAGTTATGTTCATACCCAGTTTTCAGATTTAATGGTTATTCATGAACAAATTTGTTGCATATGGGTTGCAAATGAGTATCAATCGGTTTATGCTTTTATTCAGGATTAAAATAACCGTTTCATTACTGTTTAGGTGAAAGGTGAAAGCGTAAAGGTAAGAATAATGTGTATCTACATTAGGTTCCTTGCCTAATAGTTTCAGATACTTTTTACTAAGCGGTGTTGTAACAAAATGTGATGGGATTACACTATGTTGCATAGAATATTCTGCATCATTAGAATTATGTAAAGATACAGGAATTGCTGGCATGAGACTATCTGATCTCGATCCACTCATACCGCTATCTACTTTAAAAGAGGAACTGCTGAAGCTACCTAGAGGCTATTCTTTTTATGAACAAGAGGTAGTAGAGTTTTTATCGAAGCGACGATGGCCCGATAGCGATCGCCGTATTGACCGAACAACTTTCTGGAGGTGGAGGAACGACAATGAAATCGATCATCAGAAAGTGTTTAGCCGATTGGATATCTTAAAGCTTTGCCAAATCTGCGACCATTACCGTGTAGATGGAACACGAAAAGAATATTTGGACATTGTTAAAAAGGAAAAAAAAGAGTACTTAGACATAGTTCCAAATACGAAACAGGTAGTGATGAATAGATAAGGATGCTTTTTGATAAATCAATCTGAACGTAGTTTGATGAGGTGTTGTGCTACTGTACAATACTAATGGTTAGGAAATGGAATTTTTAGCAATGCTGAAAAACTCATTTTTTTGAGTGTTGCAGGTTAAGAAAATAAAGTTTTCATAGATTGAACTCTATACGTATCATATATCTTCATGAATTGTGTAGAGACACCTATGTTTCCCTCACCTTTACAAAGGACTTTGGATGTAAAGTTCATTCTTTTGTTGAGTATGTGTATTGCTGAAAAAAGCTTCTACTCTTAGGGTAGAAGTTTTTCAATCACAAGCAAGGTAGTACTGTAATTATTAGGTATCTGGTAATGATACCTCTTCAATATTTGTATAGAAGTAGGGCAACTAATACTATAAGCACTTTTGGGTTGTAGAAATAGTTCTAATCTAACAGTGTTATTAACTTGAAAGGCACAATTTATGGTACATAAAGAAAGACAGCCATTAGTAAAACCTTTGGGTCGATGGCATATATTTTTCATAATTATTACAGCTATTGTTGCTGGTGCAGTTTCTATTTATGGTGCTAGTTCCAAGCTAAGCTTTAGTTCTTTAAGGGACTCTTTAACACAAGCTCCACCCTTACCAAAAAAGGCTACCCCTGTTAGGACTAGTGTTGCTGCATTAGGACGTTTGGAACCTGAAGGTGAAGTAATTAATTTATCTGCACCTAACTCCCTTGGAGGTGTAAGAATTGCGAAACTTTTAGTGAAGCAAACAGATAGAGTAACTAAAGGGCAAATGATTGCAACTCTTGATGGTTACAATCTTCGGCTTGCAGCTTTAGAACAAGCTAAAAAGCAAGTTTTAGTTTCTCAAGCGAAGCTTGCTCAGGTAAAGGTGGGAGCTAAAGCCGGAGATATATCTGCACAGAAGGCAACTATTGCTCGCTTAGAAGCTGAGTTACGTGGACAAGAATCTGCTCAAAAAGCAACAATTGCTCGACTTGAAGCTGAGTTAAGAAATTCTCAAAGTGAGGATAGGCGATATCAGCAATTGTACAAGGAAGGCGCAATTTCGGCTTCTGACTCTGACGCTAGAAAGTTGAGAGTAGATACAGTCCAACAACAGCTTAATGAAGCAATAGCTACCCAGAACCGTACTACAGAAACTTTGCAAAAGCAGTTATATGAAGCGAAAGCAAAATTGACAAGTATTGCAGAAGTTCGTCCTACAGATATACAACTTGCACAAGCAGATGTTGAAAGTACCCAAGCAGGAGTTAAACAAGCTCAAGCCGACTTGGATTTAACTATTGTGCGATCGCCTATAGACGGACAAATACTCAAAGTCCATACCAGGCCAGGAGAAGTCATCGGCTCGCAAGGCATTTTAGACATAGGTAAAACTAATAGAATGTATGTAGTAGCCGAAATTTATGAAACTGATATTGAAAAAGTACGTCTAGGTCAGTCAGCAACTATTACAGGTAATGCGTTTTCAGGTAAATTAAAAGGAAAAGTCACAGACATAGGCTTGCAAGTCAGTAAGCAAAATATTTTTAATAATAACCCTGGAGCAGACACAGATAACAAGATAATCGATGTCAAAATTCGTTTGGATAATGCCAGTAGCCAGCGAGTTTCTGCTCTGACAGATTTACAGGTAGAAGTATTAATTCGTATATAGAGAGATTAGAGAAATTTATAACAAATATTCTTGTAAAAGATGTTCAACATACCTCTAGCTTGGTTACAACTAGCTCGACAAAGAACCCGCTTTCTTGTCGCTTTGGCTGGTATTGCTTTTGTTGTTGTTTTGATGCTGATGCAACTTGGTTTCCGAGACGCTCTCTATTCCAGTGCAACTCAATTACATCAGAGTTTACAAGGAGATTTATTTATAATTAGTTCTCAATATAAATCCCTAACTTCTAATCAAAGCTTTCCACGAAACCGTTTGTATCAAGCATTAAGTTTTGATGAAGTTGAATCAGTTAATCCTTTATACTTTGAATTCGCTAAATTAAAAAATCCGATTGATGGACGTAAGTTTCCCATATATGTTATTGGATTTGACCCAGCAAAAATAATATTTAAATTACCAGAAGTAACTGAAAATATAAATGTATTAAAACTGCCAAATTATGTTTTATTTGACCGAGCTTCTCGTCCAGAATTTGGGCCAATTGCATCAGAGTTTGTACAAAAAGAATCTGTAAATGTTGAGGTATTTAGTTATTATGGATTAGTTGGGTATAGAGTAAAAGTTGGTGGTTTATTCAGTCTTGGCCCTTCCTTTGGACTTGATGGAAATTTAATTGTTAGTACTTCAACTTTTTTAAGAATATTCCAAGATAGTTCTGTAGAGAAGATAGATGTAGGATTAATTAACTTAAAACCAGGTGCTGACCCAGAGAAAGTTTCAGCTACTTTATCTAGTTATTTACCTGAAGACGTAAAAATTTTGACTCGGAAAGACTTTATTGAATTCGAGAAGAACTATTGGACTGTCAGAACACCTATTGGATTTGTTTTTAATATGATGCTGATTATGGGATTTGTAGTTGGTATCATCGTTGTTTATCAAATACTTTATAGTAATATCTCTAATCATTTAGCTCAATATGCGACTCTAAAAGCAATGGGATTTAGAAATAAGTATTTGCTGAGTGTTGTGTTTCAGCAAGCTTTACTTTTGGCAAGTTTAGGTTATATTCCAGGTTTGATTATATCTATGTTACTATATGATGTAGCAAAAGATGCAACTAAATTACCAGTTTTAATGAGTTTAGATAAAGGTTTAACAGTATTAATTTGTACTATTTTTATGTGCTTAATTTCTGGTTTTTTCTCAACCAATAAACTACGGGCTGTAGACCCTGCTGATATTTTTTAACTTTGATTATTAAGTGAGTATATTTATGCCAGGGGAAATAGTTGTTAGTGTTAGAAATATTAACCAATACTTTGGTACAACGTCACTACGCACTCAAATTTTATTTGACATTAACTTTGTGATTAAATCTGGTGAGATTGTAATTATGACTGGACCATCTGGTTCCGGAAAAACCACTTTACTCACCTTGATTGGCGGGTTACGCTCTATTCAAGAAGGAAGTCTCAAAGTTTTAGACTGGGAACTTTATGGAGCTAGCAGTGAGAAATTAGTGCAAGTACGTCGTCACATTGGCTATATTTTTCAGGCTCATAATTTGTTAGATTTTTTAACAGCTAGACAAAATGTACAAATGTCCCTAGAGCTACACAAAAATATCTCCAGTCACGATGCTCGGATTAAATCAGAAGAAATGCTGAATGCTGTAAAATTAGGACATCGAGTTAATTACTATCCTCCTGACTTGTCTGGGGGTCAAAAGCAAAGAGTAGCGATCGCTCGCGCTTTAGTTAGTCATCCCAGATTAGTTTTAGCAGACGAACCAACCGCAGCTTTGGATAGTAAGACAGGTCGAGATGTGGTGAATCTTATGCAACAACTGGCAAAAGAGCAAGGATGTGCTATTTTGATGGTAACTCACGATAACCGAATTTTAGATATTGCTGACCGAACCATTCACATGGAAGATGGTCGGTTAATCAAAGAAGTTTTATTGTCATAGGAAGAGAATTATCAATTATTATGGAAAACTAGCCCTTGGTACACGTAATAATCGGATAAGCGATCGCAAACCTAACTATGACCAAACAAATTATTTGGATACACGGTGACTGTCTCAGCCCTTATAACCCTGTATTACAACAATATCCCAACACACCTGCAATTTGGGTATGGGATGACGCACTACTTGAAGAATGGCAGATTAGTTTGAAGCGTATCACTTTTATTTATGAGTGTTTGTTAGAGTTACCTGTGGTGATTCGTCGGGGTGATGTAGCGTCAGAAATTTTAGCTTTTGCTAAAGAACATAATACTAATAAAATTGTCACAGCAAATAGTCCTAGTCCTCGTTTTGAAGCTATTTGTGATAAAATTGAAGAAAATTCTGAATTAGAAGTATTGGAAGTAGAGCCATTTTTTGATTACGACGGTTATATTGATTTGAAGCGATTTTCTCGTTACTGGAAAGTTGCAGAAAAATATGTTTTTGATTAAAGTTATTTAATCAAGTCACTCAACTTTTTTAAAGTACTTAAAACCGGGTACAATTCATTATTTCGGCGTCGCAACGTTAATAAATCCGAGAGTGCATAAATAGGTGTAGCTTGTATTACTAGTTTAACAAATATAAATTCACTACCATTGGTAATAAAACCATAGGTAGGACGTTCAGGTGTAGGAGTTGCTAACATATATGCTAGAGCTTGGGGTATTCCATTATTTAAAGAAAAACCTGCTTCTTTGGATTCAATGACTAATACCCATAACTTTTCCTGTAACACCAACACATCAATTCTTCCCCGTACCAATTCCCCCTCATCTTCTAAAGCAATTTGTATAGGAACTTCAGCACGAATTCTAAACGGTGGACTGTAAAAACCTGCCATTGATAGCAACGGAGATAGCACCACAAGTTTGACAACTTCTTCCGTCATTGGGTATTCGCTCAAATAAAGAAAATTTCTCTTTATCTGATCAAGAGCTTGTTTCTCTGACTCAGTTAATTTTGGTAGATTCTCTTGCCATTCTGGGAAAAAAGATTCATCTTGAGTTTCAATCAATCCAAATTTAGTTTTAACTTCATGTAGTGTTAGGTCACTAGCTTTAATAGTTTGTACCATAATCAGTTTCTTTACTTGTCTCACTTACTATTGTACAGTGCATAGCTGTGGTCGCCATAATGATAAATGAAAGTTACATTATCTTGCTATGGATACAGTTATTGGGTTGAGTGCTACCGAGATTGCAGAAGCGATCGCCAAAGGTGAAGTTTCTATTACTGAAGTTGTAGAAGCACATATTAAACGCATTGAGACTGTAAATACTTCTTTAAATGCTGTAGTTATACCATTATTTGAACAAGCACGTGCTGAGGCAAAAGTAGCAGAAACAACACGTCATACAGCAACATTACCACTGTACGGCGTACCCATAACAATCAAAGAATGTTTTGATTTAGTTGGGACACCATCCACCCTAGGACTTACAGAACTTGTTAACACCAAAGCTACGCAAAATGCAGTGATGGTAGAACGTCTCAAACAAGCTGGAGCGATAATTCTGGGTAAAACTAACGTTCCTCAGATGGGAACAATGAATGAAACTGATAACCCAGTATATGGACGTACTAATAATCCTTGGAATTTAGAACGCGCTCCTGGTGGTAGCAGTGGAGGTGAAGCAGCAATCATCGCTGCTGGTGGTTCACCCCTTGGTTTAGGTAGCGATATTGGTGGTAGTGTACGACTACCTGCTCACGCTTGTGGAATTCATGGTTTTAAGCCAACATCTAGAAGATTAACAAATATCGGTCATTTTCCCTTTTGTCCTGGACAAGAAGGAATTATCCTCCAACCAGGGGTAATGGCACGTAGCGTTAATGACTTAAAATTAGCAATGAAAATCCTTGCTACACCCGTTAAAGAAATTGACCCTAGTATTCCACCTGTTGGCTGGAGTGAAGTTAATATAGAAATAGAAAAATTACGCATTGCCTTTTACACTGATAACGGTGTAATTACCCCATCTCCAGCAGTTAGACGAGCAGTTAAAGAAGCAGCCGAAGCATTAGAAAACCGTGGTGCAGTAGTTGAAGAGTGGAAACCTAATTTAGCGAAAAGTGTACAACTATATACCCAAATTTTAAGTGCTGACGGTTTTGCTACATTCAAACGGCAAATAGGTAAAGGTAAATGGCATCCACGGATTAAAAAATATTATCAAACAGCTTCAACGCCAAAAAAACTACTCAACACTATAGCCGCAATTGCAGATTTAACAGGATTACATGATATGGCTCATAGTCTTGGTGCTATTGGTGAATTATCTGTAACTGATTACTGGCAAATTATTGATGAAAAAAACCGTTATTGTGCAGAGTTTCTTGCTACAATGAACGCCCAGAAGTATGACGCTATTATTTGTCCACCATGTGCCTTACCAGCATTAAAACATGGCAGTGGCTTTTTCCTAAGCGAGGACACTACCTATACTAGCTTGTATAATCTCTTAGGAATGCCAGCGGGTGTAGTTGCAGCAACTAAAGTACGAGCAGGGGAAGAAAGCGATAGATTACCAAGCAAAAGCTTGATAGAACGTACTGCTTCTTTTGTGGAACAAGGAAGTACTGATTTACCTATTGGTGTCCAAGTCGCAGCACATCACTGGCGTGAAGATATTGTTTTCGCGGTAATGTTAGCATTAGAAGAGCATTTCCAATCCCAACCTGATTACCCCCAAAAGTGTGTAGTAGCGCTTTAACTCAATAGGGTGAACTGTTGTTCGCCTGATGCGTGAGGTAAAATTTTTTTAAAGCGTGATCGCTCTTAACCAAAAGGTGGCATGATAATATAGTACGCACATACTGGAGATAAAGCTACGGTTTACGCACGCCCTTTAGCCCGGTTAATTGAGCAATTGCAACGCTTACCAGGAGTTGGTCCTAAAACTGCCCAGCGTTTAGCTTTGCATATCATAAAACGCCCAGAAGCAGAAATAGAAGCTTTAGCACAAGCTTTAATGGACGCAAAAAAACAAGTAGGTTTGTGTAAGGTTTGCTTTCACTTATCTTCTGAACCTGTTTGTGATATTTGCCGCAACGTTAACCGCGATAACTCTACTATATGTGTAGTAGCAGATTCTCGTGATGTGATTGCTTTAGAAAAAACCCGCGAGTTTAAAGGTAAATATCATGTCTTGGGTGGAGTAATTTCTCCTATAGATGGTGTTACTCCAGAGCAGTTAACCACCCAATCTCTAATCAGACGGGTAAGTCGTGACAAACCTCAAGAAGTGATTTTGGCTATTAGTCCCAGTATAGAAGGAGAGACAACAACATTGTATCTCGGTCAGTTACTCAAGCCATTCACCAAAGTTACCCGGATTGCTTTTGGTATACCTGTGGGTGGAGATTTAGAATATGCTGATGAAGTTACTCTAGCTAGAGCTTTGGAAGGACGACGAGAACTAGATTGAAAGGTAGAAGGAGAAATCCTCGCCTATGCATGAACAAATACAGGTACTCTTTTAAAGCCAGGTGTTCCAGACCGCTGTTCAACTAGCGGTCTAAAAATAACATTTACTTCAGGATAGAACATTAACGCTGCTCCCGGACGCACTGCTCCATATATAATCTCAACATTCTCTAACTTGCCTACATTTCCCTGAACTGTGACTCGCTGATGCTCTTTTAATCCAGCACTCTCTACATCTAAACGATGCATTAAAATGCAGTTACGGTGCGGTATTCCCCGATACTTGTCTTCAATTTGATAAACTATAGTATTGTGTTGAGCATAACTACGTGCTGTGATTAAAGCTACGACTACACCTTGAGTACCTTCAGCTATCCCCAACTCCTGGGGTTCTGGAAGGGTAAGATGTGGTAAAGGTGTTACAAACATCTTCGCTTTACCACTGGGAGTAGAAAAGCGAGGAGTTGTAATGATGCGTCCACCAATGGTAAATTCTTCTTCAGTTGCATCAATGGTTGCCATCTTCTCAAATCCTGGAATAGTTTGGGCAATTAATTGACGAACATATTTAGTATCCTGTAATTTGCGCCAATTCACAGGATATTCACCATGTATCCGCTCAGCTAACTCAGTTAAAAATTCTACTTCTGAAATCAAATCAGCATTTTTCAGATGAGTTTCTCCCTCATCATTCAGACGTACAAAATTATTACCTGATTCCACAGTCGTTTTATATGGATTTTCAAAGCGATTCAGTACTGGAATGATGATAGTATTTTTCTTTGCCAATCCGTGAAAATGACCTAGATTGGGTTTAGTAGCTAGATAAATAATAGTTTCAATGTTACCTAATGCTCGCTTAACCTTGGTAGAATCGGGGTTCGCCGCATATAAGTTACCGCCAACACAAATTAATGTGTCTACCTTATTAGCATCAGCTGCTTCGATGAGGGCTTGAGTATGATAACCTTTAACTTTACTAAGCGATCGCCCTAATAATTTTTCCAAAGCTTCTTGAAGTTCTTGCTTGAGATTTACTGTTACACCCATAGAACCAAAGCCTTGGACGTTGGAGTGTCCGCGTACTGGCATTACTCCTGCATCTTCTTTTCCCACATTACCACTTATTAATGCAGTATTAGCGATACTATAAACATTATCCACACCATTTTGATGTTGAGTAATGCCCATCGCCCAACCAAAGACTACCCCCTTGGATGTAGCAATAATCGCAGCCGCAGCTTCAATTTCTGATTGAGAAACACCACAAGTTGCAGTGATAGTCTCCCAACTAGTCTCTTGAGCATGATTGATTACTGCTTCCCACTCTTCTGTATATGCTTGCAAAAATTCTTGTTGAATTACACCGCGCTCAATCAAAGATTTTTGAATCCCCACAAACAAAGCGACATCGCTACCAGGAATTGGTTGCAAGTAAAGAGAAGCTATATCAGAACCAGTAAACAGCGATTTGACTGGAAACGCAGGTGAACCAAATTTCACTAACCCAATTTCCATGATCGGATTAATGACAATTATTTTGCCACCGCGATCGCGCAGTTTAATCAACTCATTCATCAACCGAGGATGATTATAAGCAGAGTTTGCACCTGTTAAAACCACACAGTCTGCTTTCTTCAAACCTTCCAAACTCACAATCGATGTTTTTGTGCCAAACATCTCCTTAAGTGCGAAAGTAGAAGGTGCATGACACAAATCCGAACAATCAGCTAAATTATTAGAACCCAACGCTCTCATCATCAATTGCAACAAAAACGCTGACTCATTAGAAGAACGACCAGAACTGTAAGAAGCAACTCGTTCAGGAGTTTTGCGAAAAGCAGATTCAGCAATTTCATAAATCTCATCCCAACCAATACGCTCATAATGAGATTTTCCTTCCCGTAAAATCACCGGAAAACTCAATCTACCCAATCTATCTGCTTGCTGCGACGTTAATTGTTGAAGTTCACTTAAGCTATGCTGGTCAAAAAAATGTGTAGGAACAGGTGGTTTAATTTCAGCCGAAATTGCTTCCACACTCTTCATACAGCGCTGAAGTTTCTCACCCTCCTCATTAGTAAAACCTCCCTTTTGTCCACCTGTACCCCAAGAACAGGATAAACAAGCGCTTTTATGAAATAAAGTTTTCCAAAGTTTCGGTCCTTCTGGTGACAGTGTATGCTCAGCCCAATACTGAATAACAGGTAAGCCACCTCCTATCTCCGGCGTCTTCTCATTAGTATCATCAAACGGAGGAGTAGGTTGGACGTTTTGTAAATTATCTTTATCCATACGGCTTACCGACACCTTTTAATTATCTCAAACAATATCTGAACAATAGATTATCTTAAATTTAACACTTACAGTATCAACCTGTAGAAGCAACTATTGCTTGCTATAATACCTTATCAAATAATCTTTTTCTTACCAATCCAAAAAACTTTTTATTTCTCAAAAGCTCGTATTCAAAATCTTGTCGAACAAAGATGAACAGCTATATACTCTAACAAATCTTTCGGAGTTTCGAGTTTAGATGACCATTCTTTATCTTCGGTGAGTATTTTCCCAATATCGATAATGCTAGATATAAATCTTCATTGCCATAACAGCAGTAGGAGTAATACTAGGGTAGCTATACTCCAGTAACCGAAAACGTTAATATCCATTAGTTTATCCTTTTTTATAAATCATACTAAAGACTCAAGACATATAGAATTAAAGATTGGTATTATCTCTGTCTTGATTCTTAAAATACAAGATTTATCTGACGCATCAATTTTAATGCGACTTTCCATCTTTTTAAAGGTAAAGAAGAGAGGACATATCTTGAGAGAATTAAGTTACGTAATCTACCACTGTTAGTACTATGAATCTTAATCGTCGTCATTTTCTCTATTTACTTGGTGCTGGTGCTGGTGCTTTAGCTTTGGATGCTTGTGCTTTCGCAGAAACTGCTGCTAACTCCAAACAAACGAGTACTCCAAAAACTGGTGCTATTGAGCTACCACCTTTACCTTACGCATACGAAGCGCTAGAACCCCATATAGACGCATCAACCATGCGGTTCCACCACGATAAACATCATGCAACTTATGTAAAAAATCTGAATGCAGCGTTGGATAAATATCCACAACTTAAAAGTAGAACTGTAGAGCAGATGTTGGCTAATCTTAACAGTATACCAAAAGATATCCAAACAATGGTACGTAATAATGGCGGCGGACACGTAAATCATTCCATGTTTTGGAGAATTATGAAACCCAATGGTGGAGGAGAACCTACTGGTGCGATCGCTTCTGCAATCAAACAAAACTTTGGTGATTTCGCTGCTTTCAAAAAGCAATTCAACGCAGCTGGTAGTGGTCGTTTTGGTAGTGGTTGGGTATGGTTAGTAGGTAACAAGGGTGGCAAGTTGGAGATTACAACCACACCTAACCAAGATAGTCCTTTAAGTGAAGGTAAGTATCCAATCATGGGTAACGACGTGTGGGAACACGCATATTATCTCAAATACCAAAACCGTCGTGCTGACTACTTAGATGCTTGGTGGAACGTTCTCAACTGGGATGAAATCAACAAGCGATTTGCAAATGTGTAGTAAGTAGTGCTGGGTGCTGGGTGCTGGGTGCGAACATTGTTAGTAAGTAGTAAGTAGTGAGTAGAGTATTTAGTAATTAGTAGTTAGCAAATAATCCTACTCCCCCATCACC
>Ga0224723_1001984_pt1 | contig 11682 bp, 12 predicted proteins | sample Balambano_FR2_Me_FD_161647 | JGI IMG/M metagenome (GOLD analysis project Ga0224723, IMG submission 161647) | Freshwater sediment microbial communities from Lake Towuti, South Sulawesi, Indonesia - Balambano_FR2_MetaG | ecosystem: Environmental > Aquatic > Freshwater > Lake > Sediment | place...
ACCAACAATAGCGGCGGCGGCGGCCCCAGGGGCCGCCTTGCCTGCCACCGCCTCCGCCCCAGGGGCCGCCGCCGCCGCTATTGTTGGTCCAGGGCATCTTTCGCCTTGTCTCCGTCTGTCCCGTGAAGTGCCCGGGGGCCGCCCGCTGGCGGTGCCCCCTGCACGCCTCTATCTGTTGCGTATGCCCGACCGGCGTTTGCCAGACTGGTTTGCCAGAAGCGCGGTTTTCCAGACTGGCGCGTGCGACGGCCCGGTAGGGATATGACCTGACCTGAAGGGGTTTTCAAGCCAATGGCCGAATCCGCGCCCGATGCGACGTCCGACGCGAGGCCCGATGCAACCTTGGCCGAACGGGCCATCCAGGCGCTCGGCACCGTGCGCGATCCCGAGACGGGCCGAGACGTTGTGGCCCTGGGCTGGGTTGCCGATGTGCAGGTCCGAGACCGATTCGTAAGCCTTGCGCTGTCCGTCCCCCGTGCCCGCGCCGCTGGCCTGGAGCCTGTGCGCCGTGTGGCCGAGGCAGCGGTCGCTGCGCTGCCGGGGGTGGCCAGCGCCACCGTGGTGCTGACCGCGCATCGGGGCGAGGCGGCGGCCGTCGCCTCGCCGGCGCGCGAGCCGCCTGCCGCCCAGAAGGCGCGCCTGCTGGAGAATGCGCGCGCCATCGTCGCCGTTGCCTCGGGCAAGGGCGGTGTGGGCAAGAGCACCACGGCGGTGAACCTGGCCGTGGCGCTGGCCCGCCAGGGGCTGAAGGTCGGGCTGCTGGATGCCGACATCTACGGACCAAGCCTGCCACGCATGCTGGGCCTGCGCGGCCGGGCGCATGCCGCCGGCCAGATGCTGAACCCGATGGCCGCCTGGGGCCTCAAGGTCATGTCCATCGGCTTCCTTGTCGAGGAGGAGACGCCGATGATCTGGCGGGGGCCGATGGTGATGGGCGCCCTGGAACAGATGATGGGTCAGACGCTTTGGGGGCCGCTCGACATCATGGTGGTCGATATGCCGCCCGGCACCGGCGATGCCCAGCTCACGATGGCCCAGCGCGTGCCGCTGACCGGCGCGGTGATCGTCTCGACGCCGCAGGACATCGCGCTGATCGACGCCCGCCGAGGGATCAGGATGTTTGAGCGTACGAATGTGCCGGTGCTGGGCATCATCGAGAACATGAGCGTGTTCTGCTGCCCCAATTGCGGCCACCGCACGGAAATCTTCGGCGCCGGTGGAGCGCGGCGCGAGGCGGTGCGGCTGGGCGTCGAGTTCCTTGGCGCCCTGCCGTTGGACCCGGCGATCCGCGAACTGTCGGATGCCGGCCAGCCCGTGGTGCAGGCCCGCCCTGATTCGGCCGAGGCGGCGCTGTATGCATCGATCGCGCAACGCGTCTGGGAGAAGTGCCTGGAGCGGATCGGCCGGCCCGCCGGTCCGGCGATCGTCGTGGAATAGACGGCAATCCCAAACGGCACCGGATGGAACCGCCACGCGCATCAGGCGTACCGGCACGGGACCAGAGGCGGGCGAATCGTGGCGCCGCTGCCGCAACCGCCCCGGCCATTGCCGGGTGATTCGCTCGTGCATGGCGGTTTGCCAGGCTGTTGTTCCCGTTGCACGGCAGCTGCGCAGCATGAACGGGTTCAGGATTTCTTCATTTCACGATCGGGCTTGTCAGGTCACTTTTCCATGGCCATGAACGCGCTTGCACGATGCGCGACAATAACGGCTGGACAATCGGCACAGCAGACGCCGGGCGACCAAGCAATCCCGACGGAAGGACGAAATGGCAATCCGGGGTGCGGCCAGCAGCCTGAAGGCCCGCCAGCGCGCGCGCCGCGATGGGGCCCGCGATAAGGTCAGGGCAGCGGCGCTGAAAGTCTTTGTTGCCGAAGGGTTCGAAGGTACGACGATGAAGGCGCTTGCCGTCACGGCCGGCCTGTCGATCGGCATGATCTACCAGCTCTACGAGAGCAAGGCCGACGTGCTGCTGGACGTGATCACCACCCACAATGCCGAGCAATGGGCGGTGCTGGGCGCGATCGCCGAACGCGAGTCGGGACTGGAGGGCATCATCCACCTGCTGTCGTCGATGTACGCATTCGACTTGCGCATTCCCACGCTGACCGGCATTGCCGTGGCGCAATCCTGGCTTTGGGACCCGGAGCAGGAGCGCCGCCATGCCGAGGACATGGAGCGCAAGGCGGCGTTGATCGCCATGGTGCTGCGCCGCGGCCTGCCCGCCGCGGCGGCGGAGACGATCGCGGTGGCCGCTGCCATCGTCCTGGACAGCTATTATCGCGGGCTGCGCCTCGGCGTGTTCGAGGCAAAGACGCCGGAACAGTGCGCGCACCGGCTGCGGCCGCGGGTAGCACTGCTGCTGCGCGGCCTCTCCGCCACCGCCTGAAGCGGCGCCATCAGCGCGGCGGCGGGCGCATCCAGGGCTGCAGCATCGCGGTGGCCACGCCCAGCACCATCGCCGGCCAGGCAAGCCCCAGCACGATGCCGGCGTTCAGCAGGCCATGCGCGGCAGCCGCCGTGGTCTCGGTCGAGGCGCTCATGCGCAAGATACTGGCCGCAACCTGTTGCCGGGCGGTGAATTTCGGGCTCATGCAGGCCGTTCCAGGGCTTCCATGAATTCACGCCATTCGCGCTTCGACAGGCCGGATGCTTCCTGGCTGACCGCCTCACCCGCCAGCATGCGCTTGAGGCAGCCCAGCATCGGGCCGGAGAAGGTCACCGCCGTAAGGCGAAAATCGTGGAACGCCGCCCAGGTCAGCGGCACCCAGGCCTGCATCACCGGGAACAGCGCCTGCGCATAGGCGCGGATTTCATACTGCGCGTGCGCATCCGCCCTGAGCGACAGGAAATGCAGCAGATTGTGCAGGTCGGTCTTCCAGTACCACTGCGTGTAGGTCGCGAGCGTCAGATTCATCCGCGCCAGTTCCCGCGCGAGGCCGCTGCGCGCGGCATCGATCACGTTGCCCGCCTCGTCCTCGTTCAGCATGGTGCGATAGCGGTCGTAGGTGCGGGTGGCATCCTCGCGCAGCCATTCCAGCACCTGTGCCGCCTCCTCGCCTTTCAACACGTTGCCGCGGCCCTGGCGGTTGGCACTACTTTGCGCCGCCAGGTGTTCCGGCGCGGGGACGTAGAACTCGCGATCCAGGATCGAGTAGCGGGCGGAATATTCGTTCACGTTGGCGGTGCGGTGGCGGATCCATTGCCGCGCCACGAACACCGGCAGTTTCACGTGCAGTTTCAGTTCGCACATCTCGAACGGCGTCGAGTGGCGGTGACGCATCAGGTAGCGGATCAGGCCGGCATCCTCCTGCACGCGCTTCGTGCCCCGGCCGTACGAGACGCGCGCGGCCTGCACCACCGCCGCATCGTCGCCCATGTAGTCGATGACGCGGATAAAGCCGTGATCCAGCACGGGGATCGCCTCGTACAGCAGCGCCTCCAGCGCCGGCACGGTCGAGCGCCGCGTGGCCGCGCTGGCAGCCCGCTGGTCGGAAATCTCGGCCTGCTGGTCGGCGCTCAGCGTCATGCGACTCCGCCCTCCCGCGGCATGCAGCCCCTGCATACCCGGCAGCGTCATGCTTCCGCAACGCAAGCGCTTCGCTTATATCTGCTTGTGCCGGGGCAACCCGGCTATGGCGATAAACGGTGTTCGGCATAAGCGTAGCGGACCCGGGGGCAGTGCCCGGCGCCTCCACCAAACCTCCCCGCTGTTGGGGAGCGCGGGGGCGAAACAGGCTCGACGCGCGTGGTAAAGGGGCATCTTTCGCTCGGTATGGTTCCGCCGCGATGGACCATTCACAAGTGCCAACGACAACAGCCGTATGGCGCTCGCTGCCTGAATAAGGTAAGCGCGGTTCGGGGGGGCACCGGGCAACAGAAGCCCCCCCATCGGCACCGCCCATCATGCCCGGACCGCATTGGCAGCCGAGGCCATCATGAACAGCCGCACGCTTGCCTGGCTGCTCGCTCTGCTTTGCGCAAGCCTCGGCGCGCAGTGGCTCGCAGGGCGGGTCGCCCCGGAGGGCACCGGCTTCGAATGGCCCGGCCCGCCCGGCTTGGTCGGCACCCTGCCAGGCGCACCGCTGTTGACCTACGCGACGCTTGCGATGCTGTGTGCGGGCCTCCTGACTTGGCTGGTGCTGAGCCTGCTGCGCGCCCGGACGACGCCGCCTGCCGTGCTTGGGCCGTTCGCCGTGCTGGCCGGCCTGCTCGTGGTTATCATCACGGCGAACGAGCTGCTGGCGACACTTCGCCCCGCCAGCCTGGTCGCCCTGCATGCGCCGGCGCACGAGACCCCGCGCCTCGTCATGCTCGCGGTCGTCGCGGTGGCGCTCCCAGTCGGACTGGTTTGGGCAATCCGCCGGCGCAGCGGGGCGGCTACCTGGCGCGTCATCGTCGCCGCCATAGCCGCGAACCTCGCCACCGCCATCGTGTTTGGCGACCTGGTGCCGCAACCGGTCCAGCAGTTCACCATCCCAAGCGCCAGCATGGCGCCGACGATCGAGGTTGGCGACCTGATCCGGGTCAACCGCTGGGTGCCCGCCTGGCGCACGCCCCGCCGCGGCGAGGTAACGGTGACCCGCGCGCGGGGTGAAGCGGCCTTCGTGCGCCGCGTAATCGCGCTGCCGGGCGAGCGGGTGGCGCTCACCGCCGGCATCGTCGTCGTAAACGGCACGCCGCTCGCACGCACCCCGGAAGGCGCAGCCCGGACACATGACCTGCTGCCGATGCCCTTGCAGCTGTGGCGCGAGCAGGCGCCGGAGGGCACGAGCTGGCTGATCGGTGAGATGCCGGCTCCCGGCCCCAACCGGACCATGGCCGAGCTGACCGTCCCTGCGGGCCACGTCTTCATGCTGGGCGACAACCGCGACAATTCGCTCGACAGCCGCTTTCCCCGGGTCGGGCCGGTGCCGCTGGCCACCGTTCAGGGGCCGGTGTTCCAGCGGATCACCGCGCGCCGCGATGCGCCGGCGCTGCTCGCCGGGCCGGAGCGGCGCTAAGCGGTGCGGCGCCCCTCGCCGCGCACGCACACACCGCTCCCCCTTTCCAACGCGCCCCGGCTTGCGTAATCCGACAGTCATGGACAAGGGCCTGCCCTATGCCTCCTTCGTGCACGCCGCGCTGCGCAGCCTGGTGCGCGGCGCGCTGACGCATGCCGCGACCAACGGCCTGCCGGGCGAGCACCATTTCTACCTCTCCTTCCGCACCGATCATCCGGGCGTTGCCATTCCCGCCAGCCTGAAGCAGCAATATCCGGAGGAGATGACGATCGTTCTGCAGCACCAGTTCTGGGACCTGAAGGTGCAGGACGATGCGTTCACCGTCGGGCTTTCCTTCGCCAACGTTCCGTCCAGCCTGACCGTGCCCTTCGCCGCGCTGACTGGCTTCGCCGACCCCGCGATGCGCGGCAACCCGTTTGCCGAGGTGGCGCTGATCCTGGACAAGGATCGCGGCTTCCAGATGCGGCTGCCGGCGGATGGCGTGGCGCCCGCGCAGTACGATGGCCAGGACGCCCCCGAAGCAGGCCCCGAGACAGGCAGCGATGCCGCGCCGGCCGAAGCAACAGCGCCGCAGGTGGTCAGCCTGGATGCGTTCCGCAAGCGCGGGCCGGACAAGTCGAAGTAGGTGCCCCCGGTTCCCCCACGCCGGGCAATGGCGGCATAATCCGCCCCGTCAGCAAGCAGGAGTTCTTCGCCGATGGACGCCCCGACCCCCGCCCGGCGCGGTGACTTCAGCTATTCGCCCATGTTCCCGCTGGGAGGCGACGAAACGCCCTGGCGCAAACTCGATCTGCCGGTACGCGTGGCCGAGGTGCTTGGGCGGCGCGTGGTGCAGCTCGAGCCCGAGGTGCTGACCGAGCTCGCCTTCCAGGGCTTCCGCGACATCTCTCACCTGCTGCGGCCCGGGCATCTGGCGCAGCTCCGCGCCATCCTGGACGACCCGGAGGCGTCGGCAAACGACCGGTTCGTCGCACTTGACCTGCTGAAGAACGCCAATATCGCGGCCGGCGGCGTACTGCCGATGTGCCAGGACACCGGCACGGCGATCGTGTTCGGCAAGAAGGGCTCACGCGTGTGGGTGGCCGGCAACGACGAGGAGGCGCTTTCGCGCGGGGTGTTCCGCACCTTCACCGAGACCAACCTGCGCTATTCGATGATGGCGCCGATCAGCACCTTCGAGGAGGTGAACACCGCCAACAACCTGCCGGTGCAGTTCGACATCTTCGCAGACCCCGCGCACCCCGAGGACTACGAGCTGGTGTTCATCGCCAAGGGCGGGGGAAGCGCGAACAAGACGTTCCTGTACCAGGAAACCCGCGCGATCCTGTCGCCGGAGAAACTCATGGCCTTCATCGAGGCCAAGGTGAAGACGCTGGGTACCTCGGCCTGCCCGCCCTATCACTTGGCGATCGTGCTGGGCGGCACCAGCGCGGAGATGACGCTGAAGACGGTAAAACTCGCCAGCACGCGCTACCTGGACGCACTGCCGACACGCGGCGATTTTTCGGGCCACGCCATTCGCGACCCGGAGATGGAGGCGAAGGTGCTGGAGATGACGCGGCGGATCGGGATCGGCGCGCAGTTCGGCGGGAAATACTTCTGCCACGACGTGCGGGTGATCCGCCTGCCGCGTCACGGCGCCAGCCTGCCGGTGGGGATCGGTGTGAGCTGCTCCGCCGACCGCCAGATCAAGGCCAGGATCACCGCCGACGGCGTCTTCCTGGAGGAGCTGGAGCGCGACCCGGCGAAATACCTGCCCGAGACCACCGACGACATTCTTGGCGGCGAGGTGGTGCGGGTCGATCTGACCCGACCGATGAGCGAAATCCGCGCGCTGCTGTCAAAGCACCCGGTGAAGACGCGGCTGTCGCTGACCGGGCCGATGGTGGTCGCGCGCGACATCGCGCACGCCAAACTGCAGGAGCGGCTGGATCGCGGCAAGGGCCTGCCGCAATACATGCGGGACCATCCCGTGTACTACGCCGGGCCAGCGAAAACGCCCCACGGCATGCCGACAGGGGCATTCGGCCCGACGACGGCCGGGCGGATGGACTCGTACGTCGAGGCGCTTCAGCAGGCGGGCGGGTCGTTCATCATGCTGGCCAAGGGCAACCGGTCGAAGGCCGTGCGCGACGCGTGCAGGAAGTATGGCGGCTTCTATCTTGGTAGCGTCGGCGGCCCGGCGGCCAGGCTCGCGCAGGACTGCATCCGCAAGGTCGAGATGCTGGAATATCCGGAACTCGGCATGGAAGCGGTATGGAAGATCGAGGTGGAGGACTTTCCGGCCTTCATCGTCACCGACGACAAGGGGAACGACTTCTATGAAGGGCTGGTGTGAGAGACCCGCGTCGACCCACCGCCCTCACCCTGTCCCTCTCCCACCCAAGCGCGGGAGAGGGAACGGTGCGGCGCTCTCCGTGATCGGTTCCCTCTCCCGCGCTTGGGTGGGAGAGGGACAGGGTGAGGGCGGTGCCGTACGGCATCCGCTGAAAGGAAGCGCCCCGTGCTCTTCATGGTGATCGAAACCTTCCCCGGCGGGAACCCGCTGCCGGCCTATCGCCATCTGCGCGACAAGGGCCGCGGCCTGCCCGACGGGTTGGACTACATCGACAGCTGGATCACCGCCGACTTCCGCAAATGCTTCCAGCTGATGCGCACCACCGATGCATCGCTGCTGCAGCAATGGGTGCTGCACTGGCAGGATGCCGGCATGGCTTTCGAGATCGTGCCCGTGCTGCACAGTTCCGACACCCGCGAAACCGTCGCCCCGTTCCTCGACAAGCCTGTCTGAACGCGCGGCCAGGCGGGATTGGCCCAGCATGTCGCTGTTGAGTCTGCCGGACTGGATCAGCGTGCTCCGCTTTGCGATCGCCGCTCGTCCGCACCCGGATGCGATCGCCTCCGACACACCGGAAACGGCCAAGGCGGTCGAGAAGGCGCGGCTGGAGTATGCGGCGAAACTGCTGGCGGTGATATCGGGCGCGATCTGGCTTGCCGGCAAGCTGGCAGATGCTTACGAGACGGCGGTCAGGCGCATTACCGATTTAGCTCAGCGCGGCGGCGCTGAAACGGAAGCCTTGCAGCGCTGGCTCGCTGGCATTGCCGAAGGCCGTCCCGCGCTGGCCGGCCCGCAGGATGCCAATGCGGTGTTGCCAACCGCCATTGTACAGAACTTCTCCGAGATTGTGCTGACGCTAATCGTCTTGACCATAGGAACGCGCGCGCTGGTATGTGGCGCACCATGGCGGGTGGCGTTCGGCGCGGCCCTGACCGTCACCATGGCGCAAAATGTCTGGATGTTGCTTTCGGCATGGGCGGCGCTCCAGGCGATCCGGCTGCTACCGATGTTGGGTCAGTTTTACGATGCAATGGAAAGGGTGCTGGCGCACGATTCTTCCGCGATCCCAGTCGCTCTGGCGACAGCTGAGCTGGCCGAGCTGCAATTGTTGCTTCCTGCGTTCCTGGCCCTCTGCGTGGGCGCGACCGTCATCCTGATCAGTCAGTATCGCACGTTCCGCGCGCTCGGGATGCTGCGTCCCATGGCCCTGCTCGTGACACCCGTGCTGATCTTGGCGAATGGCTTGGTGCAGTATGCCGCTAACCTGCTTGGCATGCGGCGCTTCCTTGCCACGCTCGCCACCGTTTGACCCTGGAGCTTGCGATGCCTCGAACCCTGATTTCCTCCGGCTCGAAATTCGAGGAGGAGGTCGGCTATTCGCGCGGCGTGGTGGTGGACAATGCGTGGGTCTTCCTGTCCGGCACCACCGGCTACGACTACTCCACCATGACCATTTCGCCGAACGTGGCCACGCAGTGCGATCAGACCTTCCGCAACATCGAAGCAGCCCTTGCCAAGGCCGGCGCCACCATGGACGACGTGGTGGAGGCTTGGTTCATCGTGCCGGACCCGGCCGACTGGAAACCCTGCTGGCCGGTGATCAAGAAGTGGTTTGGCGGCGCGCGGCCCACCAGCACGCTGTTCCACGCGCCGCTCTACACGCCCGAGATGAAGATCGAGATCAAGGTGACGGCGAAGCGCGGGCTTTCTGCCGCTCCGGCGACCACCGGCATTGCGATCGACCGACTGGACCACCTGGTGCTGACCTGCACCGACCTGGAGGCGACGGCCGCCTGGTACGCTCGCGTGCTGGGCATGACCCGCGTGGAGTTCGGCGAACCGAAGCGCGTGGCACTGCGCTTCGGCGATCAGAAGATCAACCTGCACCAGGCCGGCCGCGAATTCTCTCCCCGCGCCCGCATCGCGCTGCCCGGTTCCGCCGACCTGTGCTTCGTCACCCGCACCGGTGCGGATGCGCTGCTGGCGCATCTGGCCGCGTGCGGCGTGGCGGTGGAGCTTGGCCCGATTGCGAAGGATGGTGCGCTGGGGCCGATCACCTCGGTCTATGTGCGCGACCCGGATGGGAATCTGATCGAGGTTTCTTCGTATGACTGAGGCGCGGAGGCTTGCAGCACCAGTCACCCTCACCCTGTCCCTCTCCCTGAGGGAGAGGGGACCGTCCACGGCGAAGCTTGCCGTGGTCAGAGTTCCCTCTCCCTCAGGGAGAGGGACAGGGTGAGGGTGACTGCCGGCGCGACGCGCGAGCGCCTCATGACCACCCGCACCGAAACCGACAGCCTCGGCAGCATCGACATCCCCGCCGACGCGCTTTGGGGCCCGCAAACCGAGCGCGCGCGGCGGCTGTTCGCCATCGGCACCGAAAGATTCCCGCCGGAACTGATCCGCGCCGTCGGTATCCAGAAGCGCGCCGCCGCGCGCGCCAACGCCAAACTCGGCGTGCTGACGGCACCGATCGCGCGCCTGATCGACCAGGCGGCGGCCGAAGTGATGGAGAACCGGCTGGATGCGCATTTCCCCCTGCCCGTCTGGCAGACCGGGTCGGGCACGCAGACCAACATGAACGCCAACGAGGTGATCGCCAACCGCTGCGCCCAGCTCGCCGGCAAACCCATCGGCGATCGCAGCCTGCACCCCAACGACCACGTCAATCGCGGCCAGAGCTCCAACGACTCATTCCCCGCCGTCATGCACATTGCCGCGGCCGAAGCGGTCGAGCGGCGGCTGATCCCGGCACTGGCGACACTGCACGATGCGCTCGCCCGACGCGCCGAGGCATGGGCGGAGATCATCAAGATCGGCCGCACGCATCTGATGGATGCGGTGCCGGTGACGCTGGGCCAGGAATTCGCGACCTACGCCCGCCAGGTCGAGCTCGGCATCGAGCGGCTGGAGGATACGCTGCCGCGGCTATGGCCCCTGGCACAGGGTGGTACGGCGGCGGGCACGGGCCTGAACACGCACGCCGACTTCGCGGAAACCTTCGCGGCTGAGGTCGCCGAACTCACCGGCCTGCCGTTCGTCGCCAACGGCAACCCGTTCGAAGGCATGGGCGCGCACGACGCGCTGGTCGAACTCTCCGGCCAGCTCAACGTCATCGCCACCGCGCTCAACAAGGTCGCCAACGACATCCGCCTGCTGGGTTCAGGGCCGCGCGCCGGCTTCGCCGAACTGATCATCCCGGCCGATGGCCTCTCTTCCTCGATCATGCCGGGCAAGACCAACCCGACGCAGTGCGAGGCCCTGACCATGGTGTGCGCGCAGGTGATGGGCAACAACGTGGCGGTGACGATCGGCGCAGCCCAGGGCCACCTGGAGCTCAACGTGTTCAAGCCGCTGATCATCTTCAACGTGCTGCAATCGGCCGGCCTGCTGGCCGACGCCGCCGAGAGTTTCGCCACCAACATGATCGAGAAACTCGAGCCCAACCTGGCGATGATCGAAAGGCACCTGGGCAACAGCCTGATGCTGGTCACCGCGCTCAATCCCCACATCGGCTACGACCGCGCGGTGGCGATTGCCAAGAAGGCGCTGGCCGAGGCGATCACGCTGAAGGAAGCCGGCGCGGCACTGGGTTTCATCACGCCCGAGGAGTTCGACCGCCTGGTCGATCCGCGCGCGATGCTGAAGCCGGGGGCCAGCCTTTCCGGCGCATGACCACGCGCCACCTGGAAAAGCGCAGCATCAGCATCGCCGGCCACCGCACCTCGGTCGCGCTGGAACCCGCGTTCTGGGCGGTGCTGGAGCGCATGGCACAGCAGCGGCGCGCAAGCCTCGCCGCATTGGTCGCGGAACTGGATGCCGCGCGCGATCCTGCCGTGCCGCTCGCCTCGGCGCTCCGCGTTGCCGCACTCGCGGCGGCGCGCAGCTGAGCTACGGCCGATCGGCGAGCCAGCGCGCCGCCGCCGCCGTATCGAATACACGGCGCGGCGCAGCGGCCGGCCCGGTCAGCCGCACCGCCACCTCCGGCAGCGCCTCGGCACCCGCCGGCTGCACCACGGCGCGCACGTCGATGCCACCCTGCGCCAGATCCAACAGGCCGCTCAGCGTGGCGGTGCCGGTCTCCGAGCTCAGCGTGACCTGGTCGGACAGGATCGATCCCGCCTCGACACGGAACGCGCCCTCCAGCCGGTCGAAGGCGCTGGCACCACCCGAGAGCGCCGCGCGCAGCCGTGCCAGCGCATCGGCCTGGGCCCCCGGCGTACGCAAGGCGGCGGCGGCCGCTGCCAGATCGAAACCGCTCACAACGCCCTGCGTCACCGCGAACTCACCGGCGCCGGCAAGCGTGGCCAGGACCGCCGCGGTGCCGTAGCCGCCTTGCGT
>Ga0224723_1001985_pt1 | contig 11682 bp, 3 predicted proteins | sample Balambano_FR2_Me_FD_161647 | JGI IMG/M metagenome (GOLD analysis project Ga0224723, IMG submission 161647) | Freshwater sediment microbial communities from Lake Towuti, South Sulawesi, Indonesia - Balambano_FR2_MetaG | ecosystem: Environmental > Aquatic > Freshwater > Lake > Sediment | place...
ACCCGAGGCCGGGCCGCCCGAAGATGCCCCCGCGCCACCCGAGTCCGTACCACCGTCCGAGGAAGCAGGTTCTTTGGAGGAGCCGCCCGAAGGCTATCTGAACACAGGGCTGGCGGCCAAGATGCTAAATCAGCGTATGCTCCAAGGTGGCGAGCATACAGGGTCGATCGTCTCCCACGCCTCGCCCCTGTTCCCGCCTCCGCGCCCTTGCGCCTGAAGCTCTCACCGCGTGCCGCACTCCCACTTGCATTGCTCTCGATCCGGTAATGTGCGCGGTGACAAAACTGTCATCCTGGCCGCATTACTATGAATAATCGTTTACGCAGACTCTCAGTCCGGGTTTTCACGGTAGCAATGTCAACACTTCCGGGCTGCTGGGAGGGAGCTATGTACATCAATTACCCTGAGCTAATCGCCGAGAGCGAGCTCGAGCTACAGCTTCTCGAGCGCAAGTACCGAGACAAGTGGGGCAAGCCGCGCATTCAGATGCTGCGGCTGCTGAAAAGTGGTCGGGCACGTAGTTTGCGCGAGTGTGGGCCGCTGCTGGGCTATAGTGTTCGGCAGGTCCACCGCTGGTGGCAGCAGTACCGCATGGAAGGAGTCGCGGGGCTGGTGAGCGAGACAAACCGCGCGGGCAGGCAGTCGCAGCTTACCGATGCGGCCGCTGAGGCCGTGCGCCTTGAAATTGAAGCCGGCCGCGTTTGCTCGCTCGAACAAGCGCGGCGCTACCTCAGCGAGCGCTGGGCCATTCATTACGACAGCCTGAACGGCGTGTCCTGGATGCTGCGCCGCCAGGGCATCGACATCCGCGAGCGGCGCCGCGCCTTCCTTGCAGCGGCCAAATAGCCAGCCGGCTTCTACACGCGACCCGTCGGGAGCCAGGCCTGCTGGCTCCTTTTTGTGTGCCTCCTAAGCTCCCCAGCCCCGTGCCTCAGCCCCCAGGGCCACAACTAGCACCCACCTGCCAGCCGCCAGCCGCCCCGTATGATGCCATGACTTCTGTGAATACAGGTTGACCCTCGCAGGCTTGTGTGTCGTCCTTGCTGTGTAGCTGGCAGCAGTACACGCCTTCGAGATGAAGTTTCGTTTGTTGCTTTCATTATTTCCTGGTGCTAGAATAGGCCCGCATACCGAAATTCCATCTTCATAGTGTCGAATGCCAATAATACCTCGTGACCATCCCGGCGGCGTGTAAACCTGCGCCGTAGCGGGCATGGTTCCATGTAGGTAGCGCGACCCTGCCGTTTTCCGAACCGTTTTTTAACGGTGACGTCAGCTTGTTATACCTTCGAGGGCGCCATCGCGTGGTGCCCGCAGAAAGGAGCCTTGATGCACTAAAGCCAGGAACGCGAGCCGCTCTGCCATGTTCGCCCGTTCAGAGTACGAAGGTAGTCGTGCAGGCACACAGCCATGCCTGTACCTGGTCGTTTGCGTTTAACCGCAAACACTGCCGGCCGGTCGCTGCTCGCCGCAGGCAACGCCGACCGCAAACACTGCTGTAAGGGGGAACCAATGTTCCATACGTTATCGAGTTCTGCTCGTAGTCGTGCCTCTCGATTCAGCCTCTCCAGGCTGATCCTGGCTCTGCTGCTGCTCGCCACGTCGCTCAGCGCTGTGCCGCCGCAGACGGCCATCGCCCAGACGACCCCGGACGTTATATTCATCTCGCCCGACGACGGCGAAATCCTGGACCGTGACGTCCTGATCCAGGTTAGCGTGATCGGGACGACGGCCTCAAACGTCGAGGTTTTCTACCGCGCCCACGAGGATCCCACGCCGACCTCGCTTGGTGCTGCGACGCTCAACCCCGACACCGGCTTTTGGGAGCTTAACTGGAATACTCGCGATTTCCTCGACACCTACAATGATCTCGATACCAACGCAGATGGCATCGACGATCTGCTGGGGGTCAACATTACCAAGCCGCCGACGCACGACGAGTTGAGTGTGGTCGCTACCACCGGCGCCGGCACCCTCACCGAGGCGATCGACGTACGCATCCAGAATATGCTGACGGTACGCTATACGCTGCCGGACAACACCGAGGACTTGCTGGGCTTCGAGGATCTCGAGGCCGTGGTGACCAGCGAGTTCGACATCCTGAGCGTGCGCTTCGACGTCTACGACCTGGCCGACGCCGACCCGGCCATCTTTATTCCCTTCGGCGAGACGCTCTATGATACCGATCCCGGCGCCTTCTTCTCGCCGATCGAAAACCGCCAGTACGGCCGCCCGCTCGGCGACCCCCTGTTCCCGACCGGCGACCCGCTCTATGAGATCGGCGAAGCCAGCCCCGAAGGCTCGCGGCGCTGGGTCTTGCGCAACTGGGATACCACGACCATCCCCGATGGCAGGTACCTGCTTGTGGCGACCGCCGAAGACCCGACACGCACGGCTACCTACATGATCATCGTCGACGTCGTGAACGACCTGCGCGTCGCGATTACGGCCCCCGACGACGGCGACGACGTTACCCGCTTTGTCGCGCTCGAAGCGCGCACCAGCTCGCTGACGGGCAACGACAATTCCTTGTCCGGTGGCCTGTATCCGGCCACCGCCGTCGAGTTCACGATCGGCGCCACGACCATCCCGGCGGTCGAGAACCCGACCGGCAGGTGGCGGGCCGTCTGGAACAGCGACACCTTCGCCCCTGGCCCCTACACCATTGTGGCCACGGCCATCAACGATCGGCCTGCTGCAGCGGGCGGCCCCGAAACTGCGACCGACTCGATCGACGTGACCCTGGTTGCACCCGGCCCCGATCTGGAGTCTTTCTTCCCGTTTGACTTCGGCACCTGCGTGCTGTACGTCTGCTCCTTCCTGGACGGCAGTAGCGGTGGGGCTACGTCGTGGTTCTGGGAATTTGGCGATGGCAATACCTCCACCGCGCAGCTCCCGGTACACACCTACGCCACCTACGGCGTCTACACCGTCAGGCTGACCGTCAGCAATGATGGTGGCACCACCACGAGCAGCTACGAGCGCACCATCCCGGTGGGCAACATCCCCGTGACGGGCTTCAACGTCAACCCAATCGACGACGCGGCGACCGAGTTCATCGACTGGACCTCGGCCTTCAAGGAGTTTGCCTACACACCCGGCGCGATTGTGGCCGTTCCCGTGCTGTGGGAGGCTAGCACCGGGCCGACCGCCTTCGTCTCGCTGCCGGAAATTGTTTGCGACGACGACGAAGAGACCTCCAACCAGGAATGTGTGATCTTCACGCCTGAAGGAGCCGACGGCTCACCGCCGACCGTGGTCGGCCCGGCCACCGACGGCGTGCTCTTCACGATGACGTTCACCGAGGTGCAGTACCGCGGCATCACCGACATCTTCAAGGGAAAGGCCAACCTGAGGGTGAATGTGGCGGTGGACAGCGGCGACGGCAACCCCGATCTCGACACGACTGTCCAGCTCGGCACCAACGTCGACGTGACCAATACCGACGCGGTCAGCGGCGGCGACCCGATCATCGCGATCACCTCGCCCGTCACGGGCAGCCAGGTGAGTGGTATCGTGCCCGTTAGCGCCGCCACCCTCAGCTCGGTAACGGCGAGCCAGGTCGAGTTCTTTGCCGACGGCGTGAGCATCGGCGTGGACACGAACGGTGGGGACGGCTGGTCGGTCAGCTGGGACACCACGACCGGCTCCGACGGCAGCTACGACCTGACCGCTGTGGCGACCGGCACCGGCCTCAACGCGACCTCGGCGGTGGTGACGGTGCAGGTAGCCAACTTCCCGCCGACGGCAGTGATCGACAGTGTGAGCTGTGTCGACCTGACCTGCACCTTCGCCGGCAGCGGCACTGACTCGAACGGCACCATCGTCGCCTACGTCTGGACCTTCCTTTCCGGGTCGACGACGATTGGCACAAAGAATGGTGCCTCGACCACCTTTACCTTCCCAGGCTCGGGCATCTACACCGCCCGGCTGACCGTCACCGACAACGACGGCGGCACCGGCTCGGCCGAAGAGAGCGTCACGGTGACGGCCCAGGACGGAACCTTCCAGATCGGCAGCGCCAGGGATGGGGGCAATCCGTTCCTGACCTACCCGTTTGAGATCCCGGAGGACCCAGAAGATTGTCCTCCGCAGAACCCGAACTGTGGCGAGGGGGAAGCGATCCTGCCGATCGACGCCTCGATGGACGCCAGCTTCTCCGACCTCGTCCTGGAACCTGGCGCCGGCATCATCGGTGGCGACGTACTCGAATTCAACGTCACGATCACCAACACCTCGCCGCTAACCTCGGAGGTGGTGCTCTCGGCCTTCGCCTTCCAGTCCAAGTTTAGCGAGTCGCCGGCCCTGGCCAGCCGCATCGGCGACAAGCTGTACGCGGCCACGACTGTGTCGGGCAGTCTGGAGACAACGGCTGACAGCGCCCTGGGTACGGTGAAGAAGAACGGCACCTCGAACGGCCTCTTCACCGGCGAGTGGAAGGGCATCTGCATCAACTCCAGCACCGACTTCATCCCCGAGTTCAACTCGGGCCTGGAGGACGAGTCGCTTGAATGCGGCGGCAACCGCGACGACGCTAACTTCGACGGCCTGCCCGAGCTGCAGACCGGCGACGACATGCTCGGCCTGCGCCCCGGCGAGAGCCAGACCATCCGTCTGCGCCTCGACAGCGGCACGACCGACGGCGCGCTGCACCGTGTGATAAGCGGCACGCTGCAGGGCCGGGTGGAAGGTGTGCCGGTGGTCGGCCCGAACGGTCTGACCTACTTCGTGCCGACGATCAGCAACACCGGGATCCTCAGCCCCAACGTGGTCGCCATCCCGGACTTCGGCGACAACAAGGTGCTACGCCAGGCTGACGGCACCTTCGACCCGACCTTCGCACCGCTGGCCGACGGCTACACCTTCCAGAACCAGACCTACCTGACCCTGCCGCGGCGCAACTTCGCCTTCAGCGACATCCTGGCTCGCAATCACTCCTGCGCCACCTACGGGTTGACGCTGGGTCAGTGTGATCCGGGTAGCCCGGACTACAACGGTGGGCAGCCGTTCTTGAGCTTCCTCGAGACCGGCGACCTGGTGCCGGATGTGCAGAACTTCGCCGCCCTCCTGCGTGGTTACGGTGAGTTCTACGACGCAAACGGCGACTTCATCCCTGATGAGAACCCGATGACGGGCGACAACCAGCCGAGCTTCCCCTACAACGTGCGCTGCGACAACTGCGGCGGCATCCCCTACGTGCCGATCGCCGAGTTCTACGTCGACAACGGCGACGGCTCGTTGACGCAGCAGATCGTGGGCGGCAGCTACGGCGACCCGGTGACACAGCCCTACGAGATCACGGTCGACTCACTGAGCGCCGAGGACTTCAAGCAGGAGATCATCCCCGAACCGGATCCGGGCGGCCCCTGCGACGCGGTTGGCCGCAAGGCGGCCTGTGCTCAGTTGAACACCGCGGCCGTCGGCGAGTTCTACGGCCTGACGGTGGTTCCCGGCGCCGGCATCAACGGCGGCGACGCGATCGACTTCTATATCGACATCACCAACAACTCGTCCAACCCCGAGGCCTACCTGACGGCCTTCAACTACATGACTAAGCGGCGCAGCCTGGCCGACATCGGCCCGCTGGACGGCTTTACCCAGGACCGGCGCAACATCCAACTCGACAGCAGCCTGCCGGCCTGCACCAGCCTGAATGAGGGCGGCTGCTACAACGCGACCCTGGGCATCGGCCAGTTCCCCAACGTGATCGGCAACGGCCTGCTGTTCGGCCAGATGGTCTGGACCGATGACGACGCCGGGCGCGAAGGGCCAGTGGACTCCGACCAGGTCTTTGTCGATCCGCTCAACGGCGTCGACCCGGTGCCCTACCGGCTTGAGTCGGTCAAGAAGAACGGGCCCTTCTCGCCCATCCGCAAGGGCAACGAGAACTTCATCTGCGTCAAGAGCGGCCTGTTCCAAACTGACCCCGACGCCGACACGGCCTGCGCCGGCGAGCCGGCGGTGCTGATCGACCCCGACCTGCCGCCGATTCCGGGCAACACGGCTAACGGCGGCCTGGGCAACATCGACACCTCCGACCCGCTCAACCCCACAGGGCGGCTAGGCCTGCGGCCGGGCGAGACGCAGACGGTGCGTATCCGCCAGGAGTTTGGCGACTTCCGTGGCGCGCTGCTGCAGATCCTGTCCGGCACGCTGACCACGGCCAACATCGATCCCGCATATGCCAGCACGGAGGGCCTGGCGCGCTTCTTCGACTGCTCGGACCAGCGCGAGCTGGACTACTGCCACCCCTTCCTGGTCGGCGAGAACATCGGCTACCTGCCCAACACCGACGCGCAGTGGCTGACGCCGGAGACGCTGGAAGAGATCGAATACGTTATCATCAACCAGCCTGGCAGGGCGCCGACGCGCATGAACTTCCAGGAGAACTTCGGCTTCATCCTGGCCATGGCTGGCTTCGTGCCGACGGCCGAGTTCTACGCGCCCGACCCCAACCCCGAACTGGCCGGCACGATCTACGAGGGCGTGCTCATCCGCCAGCAGGTGATCGGCACCTATGGCCTCACCGACGTAGCGGCCACTGGGGCGTCTATCGTCTCGGAGCCGGTGACGACTGCCGCCGCCGGCACGGCCTACAGCTACGACGTCAACGCCACGGCCTTCCCCGGCCCGGTTAGCTACAGCCTGCTGAGCGCGCCGAGCGGCATGACGATCAACAGCTCGACCGGCCTGATCAACTGGACGCCCGGCGCGTCCGGCCTGTACAACGTAACGGTGGGCGCCAGCAACAGCGCGGGCAGCGACAGTCAAGCCTTCCAGGTGGCCGTCAGCCCGGGCGTGCTGGACAACTTCAACCGTGGCAACGGCAAGCTTGGCAACAACTGGACGGGCGCGACACAAACCAGCAACTACAAGATCAGCAACCAGCAGGTCGACGTCGGCTCGGGCGGCGCGCTCTACTGGAAGCCGCAGACCTTCGGCGCCAGCCAGGAAGCCTCGCTGCAACTGACCACCATCCACGCGAACGGCAAGCACCACACGCTGATGCTCAAGGTGCAAAACCGCGACTGGGGCAAAGGCGCCATCCTCGTCTCCTACGACGATAAAGCCAAGCAGGTTGTGGTCGGCTCGCGGCCGCCCAACGCCGGCGGCTGGAAGACGGACGGCAAGATCCCGGCGACGATGAAGGCCGGCGATACGCTGACGGCGCGGGCGCTGGCGAACGGCACGGTGGTGGTGCTGATCAATGGCACGCAGGTCGGCTCGCCGATCACTGTCAACAAGTACTTCATCAACCGCGGCGGCTCGATCGGCGTCTGGTTCATGGACGTTAGCAAAGCCTGGTTCGACAACTTCGGTGGCGGCACGCTGCCCTAGGCATGCCCGCCAGGGCCGGCGTATCGGCGAGCAGCTTGCGAAGCCGGTACGCCGCGCCCATTCGCACTGACGGCAAGGACCTCCGGGGCGACATGCGCCTCGGAGGACTATTTCCCTCCATAGCGAGGGCCAAGGGAGACATAGAGTGGCTACTAACGGAACAACGCTGCTTGAAGAACGTGTGGCTCCGCACGCAGCTTCCCGGCCGGCCGCACCAGCCACGCCGCGCGGCCCGCTTGCCGCCCTCGGCCTTTCGGCGCTTCTCGGCCTTGTGCTGCTTGGCGGCCTGATCATCATCGCCGGGCCCTGGGCAATCGCCGCCAATACGCGCCTGCTGCGATTGCTGATCGCTGGCGGCATTGTGAAGTACCACGACCGCCAGGCCGGGCTGATCGAAGGCATCCCGAACTACGAGTACTATATCGCCTCGCAGGATCCAATTAAGTGGGCGGTGCTGCTGGGCGTAATCGCGATCTATCTGTTGATCTGGGGCCTCAAGGCTATTCAGTTTCACCACATTGCACGCCACTACGGCGTCGAGGGCACGCTCGGCCGCCACACACGTACCTACACCTACGGCCTGCTCTACCGCGAGACGCTGCCCTTTCGCTTCGGCGACGCCGCGGCTGCCTCGGCGCTGACTGCCGGCGGAACACCGCTCGAGCGCGCGCGGGCTACGCTGTTTCTGTTCAACGGCCTCGTGCTCTTCGAACTGGCTGCCTTTGCGCTGATCGCGCTGCTCGGGATCGGCTGGGCCGCCTGGCTGGCCCAGGTTTTCTGGGCGGCGGTGATCGTCGGCGTGCTGTGGATCTGGGCGCGGCCTGCCAGGGCCGAACGCCAGAGCAGCCCGACGCGGCGGGCCGCGCTCGCCGCACACCTGAGGGGCCTGGCAAGCCGCCCGCTCCTGCTCGCGCTGGCACTTGGCCTCTCGCTGCTGACCTTCGGGCTGCGCGACGCGGCCGCCTATCTGACGGCCATGACCTTTTCGTCGCAGTATGTGCTGCTGAACGTCGATCCCTCGCTGATCCTGATGGGCCTGGTAAGCGGCTATGTGGCTACGCTCGTGCGGCTCACGCCGGGCGGCATCGGCCAGTTCGAGTGGGGCTTTGCGGCTGCCTTGTTTATCGGCGGCGTGGGCCTGCCCGAGGCGGCCACCGTGGCGCTGCTGGTCAGCTTTTTCCGCTACGCCGCCCTGCTGGTCATTTTCCTGATCAGCCTTTCCTGGCGTGGCCTGCGCACGAGCTACCGCTCGGTGCTGAGCTTGCTGGCTAGCCCGGCGTGGCGCGCACCGCTCGCAGACGCCCCGAGCGCGCCGGGCGCGGTCAGCCCGGCCCCCCTGCCCGCCCAGGCGACGCCCGACGCGGCCCGGCTCTGGTCGCGCGGCATCAATATTGCCCTGATCGGCCTGGGCCTGTTTTTCCTCGACCGGCTGAGCTTGGTTCTGGCCGACCGCTGGCTGCTCGAAAGCCTGGGCCTCGGCACGGTCTTTGCGGTCAACTTTAACACTGGCCTGCTCCTGTTTGTATTAACCGCCCTGGCCTATATCGCTGCGATTGCGGCCCCGGCCCTCTTGCTGCCCGTTTCGCGACGTGTGCGCAATGTCGTCGTGCGGCTAGCCGCCTTTGCCGGTCTGCTGGCAGGCTTTTTGATGGCACGGCAGCACCGCGAGTTTTTGCTTTACAACCGGGGCGACTTTGGTGCGGTCGATCCGGTTTTTGGGCGTGACATTGGCTTCTACGTCTTTAACCTGTCTACCCTCTGGACGGTCTGGACAGCGCTGGCCTGGCTGGCCGGGCTGACCCTGCTTTCGGCGATCGTCTGCGCGGCCCTGGCAGGGCCAAACAAGCAGGCTGGCCAGTCGGCTCTGGCCGTGCTCGGCAGCGTCCCCGTGCTGCTTGCGCTGGGTGCCGTCGGCATCGTCAGCGCGGCCGGGATCTGGCTCAGCCGTTTTGGCTTGCTTTTCAAAGACAACTACCAGTCGTCGATCCCGGTCGGCGCCGAGGCGCTCGACGTGACGGGCTTCTTCTCGACGCGCAACCAGATCGGCTTCACAGCCCTGGCAGCCCTGGGCGTTACCGCGGCCCTGATCGTCATGCTGCTGGCGATGCGCCGCAACAGCGGGCGCGGCGCGCCGGCCTGGAGCGGAACGGCCCGCGCTGCCGGCATCGTGGCCATCACACTCGTCGGGCTTGACCTGGCCTTCGCCGCCGGCGTGGCCATCCGCGACGCCACGGCCATCCGGCCGAACCAGCCCATCGTGCAGCTCCCCTACATCGAGCGCCACCTCGCAGCCACGCGCGCCGCCTACGGCTTTGATCGGATCGAGGCCGTCGATCTGCGGCCGCGCACCGATGCGGACCCGCTGCCGGATATTGACCGTCTGCTGAACAGCCCGACCGTACGCAACGCGCCGCTCTGGCCGACCTTCACGGCCTACCTCGAGCGCCTGGTCGACCCTCAGCACGCCCAACGGGTGCTCCAGACGGGCACCAACCTGATATACGGGCCGAGCGCCGAGAGCTTCCGCCAGGAGCAGAAGCTGCGCACCTACTACGACTTTCTCGACGTCGACGTGCTGCGCTTCCCCGAGAATGGCGAGACGCGCGTCTACGCTAGCGCGGTGCGCGAGCTGCCCATCCTCGAGCCGCAGCCCTGGCTGGCCTGGTGGGGGCAGCGCTTCATGCTCTTTACCCACGGCCACGGTCTGGTCATGGCGCCGATCGCCGAGACCACGCCGGACGGTGCGCCACGCTTTAACGTGCAAAATTTGCCGGCACAGACCGACAACCCGGATCTGGTGCTGACCGATCCGCGCATCTACTACGGCGAAGGCGCGGGCAGCATGGCCATCAGCAACGTGCGCAACATGCGCGAGTTCGACTACCCGACCGAGCAGGGGCGCGCCGAGAACGTTCTGGGCATCGACGCCGGCGTCCGAATCGACTCGCCGCTCAAGCGCCTGGTCTTCGCATGGCACAGCGGCGAGTTTTTCGAGATGCTGTTGAGCAGCCTGATCGAACCCGACACGCGCCTGCACTACGAGCGCCAGCCCATCGACCGCCTGCAGCGCATCGCGCCTTTCTTGTACTTCGACAACAATCCCTACGCGACCGTTTCCGCGGGGCGCGTGCTGTGGATCGCCAACGGCATGACCACCAGCGACCGCTATCCCTACAGCACCTACGAGGACATCGGCGATAAATCGATGAGCCGCACAAAGCAGACGATCGACCCGCGCCGGCTCAACTACGTCGAAGACTCGGTCAAGGCAACCATCGACGCGACGAGCGGCCAGGTCCGGCTGTATAAAATCGCCGACAGCCCGGTAATCAACGCCTGGGCGCGCGTCTACCCCGGCCTGTTCCTAGACGGCGCAAGCATGCCCGCAAGCGTGCGGCAGCAACTGACCTACCCCGTCCATCTTTTCCACACGCAGTTCGACGACCTCTACATCTACTACCACATGGACGAGCCTATGTACTACTTCAACATGGAAGACATGTGGGACGATGCCGACGAGGTGCTCGGGCCGATCCTGGACGAGGGCAAGGCGATCACCTTCTCGATCGAGCCGCAGCACCTGCTGGTCGAGACGGGCGGCGCACTGCCGGCGTCGAACAACGGCACGCAGTTCGCGCTGATGGCCCCCTTCACCCCCGAAGGCGCTCGCAACCTGCGCGCGGTGCCGATTGCCTACCAGGACGGCGAAGACTACGGGCGGCTGATGGTCTTGCAGGTGCCCAAGGGCGAATACGTGCTGGGGCCTGAGCAGGCCGACGCCGTGATCGACCAGGACCCGGAGATCGCACAGCAGATCTCGTGGTGGAACCGCAAGGGCCTCGAAGTCCTGCGTGGCCATACCTCCTTGTTGCTGGTCGACAACGAGCTGATCTACATCGAGCCGATCTTCATTCGCTCGAAGCAAAACCCCATCCCGCAACTCAAGCGCGTGGTGGCCGTCGTGCGCGGCCACGCCTACATGGCCGAAACGCTCGAAGGGGCGCTGCGCCTCGCCGACGAGAGCCTCAAACGCGCGGCCGTCGTCGCGGGGTCCTAGCACGCCAACCCGCGACGCTGCTGGCGTACTGAAGGCCCTCACCCCCCAGCCCCTTCTCCCGCTCTGCAGGAGAGGGGGCCAACCCTTTCCTGATGCAGAATCCAGAGCATTTCACACAAAGCTTGTGCCTGTAGGCCCTCACCCCCCAGCCCCTTCTTCCGCTCTGCGGGAGAGGGGGCGCCGCTGGCGTCCTGCTGCGGTCTCCCCTGGTATCTTAGTAGCAGGCGGGCAGGAGTGAGGGTATACTTCGCTCATCCAGTTCCGCCGAGCCAGGCGCGGTGAGGCTG
>Ga0224723_1001986_pt1 | contig 11681 bp, 8 predicted proteins | sample Balambano_FR2_Me_FD_161647 | JGI IMG/M metagenome (GOLD analysis project Ga0224723, IMG submission 161647) | Freshwater sediment microbial communities from Lake Towuti, South Sulawesi, Indonesia - Balambano_FR2_MetaG | ecosystem: Environmental > Aquatic > Freshwater > Lake > Sediment | place...
GATGGGAGCATTCTAGTCAAGGCCTCTGCCACCGGGACGATTAGTCTTCGCAGGCCGGAAGACGGGCACGAATATCTCGCGTTGGTGCCTCCGCAGCCGCAGCGCATTTTCCAGGTGCGCTTCGCGGACCGCGATACCAGGCTGCTGCTCCTTCACTCCTCGGGCCGCATCTACGAGTGGGACCTCGCGGGCCTGCGCAGCCGCCTTGCCGAAGCGGGGCTGGCGTGGTGATGCCCGCAGGCGCGCTTCACTCGAAAAACGTATCCTCATGCGAATACGGAGGCGCGCAGCAGCAGAGAAAGCGCAAGTCCGATGCCGCGCGGATGGTGTGCCACGCGCCCGGCGGGATCAACACTGCGTCCCCCTCGACCACCGTGCGGACTTCGCCATCCAACTCCATGAGGCCTTCGCCTTCGAGGATATAATAAATCTCCTCGGAAACCTTGTGAAAATGCCGCTGGGTCGCCGCCCCAGCAGGCAGGCTGGCCTCCGCGAGGGATTGCATGTGCACAGGCGCATTGGTACGATCGAGGAGGCTGCGGATGGTCGAGCCATCCTTGGTTACGAAGGCCGTTTGAGCCGCGAGGTTCTGAATGTTCATGGAACCTGCAAACCTGGCCGCTTCCCGAGAAAAACGCCAGCCTTCGCAAAAGAATCGCCGCCGCACCTGGCCCACGCTATGAAAGGTGGCATGTCTCGCATCGATTCCTGCACCGCACTCATCACCGGCGCTTCGAGCGGCCTCGGTGCCGAATTTGCCCGCCAACTCGCACCGCGTGCGCGCGCCCTCATCCTCGCCGCGCGGCGCCGGGATCGGATCGAGGCTCTCGCCGCAGAGTTAATCCGCCCGGGACTCGCGATTCATTGCATCACCGTCGATCTCTCGGATGCCAAGGCGACCGAGAAATTCATCAAGGAAGTCATCGCACTCGATGAGCCGATCGATCTGCTCATCAATAATGCGGGCCTCGGCGACCACGGCCTTTTCGAAGATAGCGATTGGGAGCGCGTGGAAAACATGATCGCCGTGAATATCCGCGCCCTCACGCGCATCACCCATGCCCTCGCCAAGCGCTTGATTCGCCGCGGAGGCGCCATCCTCAATGTGAGTTCGATCGCCAGCCTCCTGCCGCTGCCTCAGATGGCAGTCTATGCAGCCACAAAAGCCTACGTCACCAGCCTGAGCGAAGCGCTTCGCGCGGAGCTTCGCGGCACGGGCGTGACGGTGACGGTGCTATGCCCCGGACCCGTGGACACCGAATTCTTCGCTGCCGCGGAGCGCACGTCTGCCCCGGGCAGCCAGTTCGCTCCCGCGATATTCAAAGTGCCCGCCCCGCAAGTGGTGCGCGACGCTTTGCGCGCCCTCGACCGGGACCGGGCGCGGGTGATCCCGGGTTGGCTTGTTTTTCTCACGATGACGCTTACGGCCGCGATGCCGCTTTTCATCCTGCGCTATTTCCTAAACCGCCGCGGGCGCGGCTATGCCGGGCACTAACTTTCGCGAGCGTAGTGCCTTTAGTCCAGCAGCCTTTGACGACCACGGAGCGCAGGTGCGCGGGCAGCCCGCGAAAATTGCGGTTAATCTGGCCGACGAGCATCTCCACGCCCGCCTGACCGATGTGATCGTCCTGCTGCACGATGCCCGAAAACTCGGGGCAGCTGCTAATCACATGCAAATTCGCCTAGCCGATGCCGCATGGGATCGAAATGCCTAGCTTTTCGAGCGTTCGCGCCGTCTCCCACAATCAGGCTTTGCGCATGGATGGACCGGCCGGTGGTGGCGCTGGAAGCGACGTCCAGCTTTGGAGCGGGAATGCAAGCTGCACGCAGCGCTGGCGGCTGATTCCCGTGGAAAACTAATGAAGCTGGCCTCGTTTAGTGCCCGGTGCCACCGCACCCGGAGGAGGATAGTCCTTCGATGCATCATCGAGCACCAGCACCCAGTCGAGCATCTCGCCTTTGTCCGGCGGCATGAATTCCCTCTCGCCTTCATTCGGAAAACTTCCCGCCTCCTGCGCCTTGCCGTCGCGCGGATTGAACCACCATGCCGTCACCGGGCCGCCGCGGATCACTTCCATGCGAACTTTGAAACTGCGCCCCACCGGCGCATAGACCATCGCATAGGTCCCGTCGCTATCGCGTGTTGAAGCAAAATAGTAACGGCCCGCGCCGGGCACGCTCGTTTCCACCCTGTCTTTGACAACGATGGAAGGGTCCGGGATGCGCGTAAGGAAGGGGCGCGATTCGATCAAGCGCCGCCCGTGCTGCATCTGCGCGGCAGCGGGTTGATGAATCGCCTCGTGCCACGGCATGAGTGGGTTGTTGATCGGGTTGCGCTTTGGCGTCCACATTTGCCAGATCGAATGGTGTCCATACGTATGGCCAAATGCCCCGGTGAACAAATTCCAGTAGAGCGGGCGCCGCACATCAGCCGAAATGGAATGCCCGAGCTTCTTAGCATCGAATGAAACGGGGTGATCTTCGTAGATCGGTTCGCCGTCGAGCACCGGCTTGGTGGGCGTCCGGTCGTAATCCACTCGCGTCTGCGAATAGCGTTCCGTGAACTCCGCCACATGCCCATTCTGACGCATATTAAAATCCAGCCAGTCCTCCGCGTGAAAGTACTGCGCAGAGCCCTGGCCGCCGCTCGGGTGCCAGGTTCGCAGGTGCGCTCCGCCATCCCCTTGGCGAATGCCCATGGCCATCGCCCTTGAGATCTCGCGATGCGCATCGTTTTCCACTGGGCGATCTCCGCCGAGAATCCAAATGATGCCAGCTTCCCGGTATCGCTTGCCTAACCATTTGCCATAAGCCTCTGCATTCTGCGGGGTGAACACCTCGGGGCCGACTCCCCATTTCTTATTCCACTTGTCGCCCCACGTGGGAAGCAAGCCGATATACATGCCGCGTTTGTTAGCTTCGGCAACGATGAAATCCACGTGATCCCAATAGTCATTCTCCGGCCCATCTTTCACAGCGGGCCGCGCAGGGTCGTGATCGATCAGCGGCTTGTGTCCATAGGGATTCGGATCATTCAATCCATCGATCTCGGCGAGCGCCACGGCCTGGATGACGGTGAAGCCGAGCTTTGCGCGGTGATCGAGGTATTGGATGGCCTCCTCGCGATTGAGCCGGTGGAACAGTTCCCACGCCGTGTCTCCGAGCCAGAAGAATGGTTTTCCATCCGCCTGCACCAGATAGCGTTTGTTCTCGCTCACTTTAAGCGCCGGCAGAGGAGAAGCACCGGCCACCGAATGCATCAAGGCGATGGCAAGGGAGATGAAGGAAACGGGGAGGACTTTGGGTTGCATGGCGCTCCGAGTCTGGCGAGCGCAACGCGAGCTCGGAAGTCCAAAAACCACCCACCTGTCGCTTCGTTCCCGGCAGAGCCCGGCTGTCGCACTTTCGATTGGTGGCACGGAAACTTTACGCTGCTGGAATTTAACTTGCTTCCTTTTTAGGCCGAGCTTCCCATCGCGAGTTCGGGCTTCTATCAGTGCGATTCTGCGATTTCGCGATTCGCGGGGGGCTCCGCTCGAAAATTCCTCCCGCCGTATGCACCGCATCTCTTTCCTCAGAACGTTAATCGCACTTTTCGGGTTTGCGGGGTTTCTTCATGGGCAGGTGGACCAAAATCAGAATGGTTTGTCAGACGTGTGGGAAGCCGCTTTCGGACTGGGGCTTGCTCCCGAAGCCGATCTGGATGGCGACGGAAAATCCAACCGGGAAGAAGCGATGGCGGGGACAAACCCCAAAAATCCGCGCTCGGTCTTTCAGGTCACTCAAATTACCGCGCCGCAGCCCCACACGGTGAGATTGCACTGGGTGGGGGTGGCGGGAAAATCGTATCAGGTGCAACTCTCATTCTTGCCGGGGCAGTGGGAGAATCTGGGCGCTCCGCATTATGGCACGCCGGGCTCGATGCAGGTGGATTTGCCGCTGCAAACCACATTTCTCACCGGCCAGATTTTGCACACGCGCTGGACAGGCCTGCCGAGCAATGTGGGGCTCGCGCAATTGAAAGGTTATGCAGCCGGCACGGCACCGCCGGCGGGAGTGGTCAGGAGCGATGGGATGCTGGCGCAGGCCGAGACCCCACAAACCAGTCCTGACCAAAGCAATTATGGCCAGTGGATTCGGGGCTGGCTGGTGCCCCCGGCGACCGGGACTTATACATTCTGGTGCGCGGGGGACGATGCGACCGAGGTCTTCCTATCCACAAATTCCGATCCAGCGAACAAAGGAAGCACACCTTTCCTATCAAATAGCGGAAGCTGGACCGGCTTTCGCGAGTGGACGAAGTTTGCGCAACAGACCGGATCGCGAAACTTGCAGGCCGGGCAGAGCTATTATTTCGAGGTGTTTCAGCGGGAGTATTCCGGAGGAGACCATGTGTCGCTCGCGTGGACGGGGCCGGGCCTCGATCCCGTGCGAGAGATCGTTAGTGGACGTTATGTGGCGAGGGAACGGTTTGCCTTATCGCAACTAGCAGGCGGCAGCGCGATGTTCCGTGTGCAGGCGGGCGATGTGGACAGCGATGGCGATGGTGTGACGGATTACGAGGAACTGCTGGCGGGCTACGATCCCCACTCGGCGACGACGGTGCCGCGCGTCTCAGATTGGGTATCGATCACCCGGCAGCTCAATTCGGTCAATACCGTGACATTAGGCACGCCTGTGGCGCGGGCTTATGAATCCACGCAGGCGCCGGGGCGATTCACCGTGTTTCGCTCAGGGAATATCAATCCCCTCACGGTGCGATACGCGGTCTCGGGCACGGCGGCGGCCGGGCAGGATTACACGGCGCTGGCTGGGAGCGTCGAAATTCCGGTGGGGGGCAATAGCGCGACGATTGATGTGACGCCACTGGCGGATTCGCTCGTCGAACCGTCAGAGAGCGTGATCGTCACGATCGAGCCCGATGCCAGTTATGTACTGGGAAATCCGAATCGAGCCACGGTGATGATCGATGATGCGCCGGATGTGCTGTTTGTGGCGCAGCTTCGCCCGGCGGCGGGTGTGCAAAATTCGGGGGGCTGGGGGACGGCAGCTTTGAGGATGGCGGGCAACAAAATGTTTGCCATGTTTAGCCTCTCCTATTCCGGGCTCGGAACCGCCGCTCAAGGAGCGCAGCTTTACATCACCACAAATCCATCCGGCACCGGCGGCAATGCCGTGCATAGCGTGGGCACCGGGCAGCTTGCGAGCCAGAGGTGGGAGTTTCCACCCGCGGGCGGATATACCACGGCGCAGATCGTGCAGGCTCTCGAAAATGGCACGCTATGGTGCCGGGTGGCTACGGGCGGGCATCCAGGCGGTGAAATCTGGGCTCGATTTACCCGCGAGGAAGGCTGGCAGACGATGCCGGACCCGCTGCCTCCGCCAGCGCTGCCTAATGAGCCGATCTCCGACGCCGCCGCAGCGCGCTTGCTGACGCAGGCCACATTCGGCCCCACGAACGCTTCCATCGATTCGGTGAAAAGCCTCGGGTACTCAGCATGGCTTGATAGCCAGTTTAATCTGGCGCCGACCTATCATTTGCCCTACTTCCAGGCGCGGCGACAGGAGTTTCTTGCGGCCGATCCGGATGACGATGGATGGCAGACGCCGAGGCAGGAGGCATGGTGGCAGCATTCGCTCAGCGCGCCCGATCAGCTAAGGCAGCGCATGGCGTTCGCTCTGAGCCAGATTTTGGTGGTCTCGCAGATCGGGCCGTTGGACATCGAGCACGAGGGAACCACCCGTTATTACGATATGCTGATCGAGCATTCCTTTGGGAACTACCGCGCTTTGCTCGAGCGGGTGACGCTGAGCCCCATGATGGGCATCTATCTGAGCATGATGCGCAATCAGAAGCCGAATCCAACAACCGGCGCGGAGCCAGATGAAAACTATGCGCGCGAGATTATGCAGCTTTTTGCGATCGGGCTCAGTTGGATGCATCCGGATGGTTCGCTCAAGCTCGATGCCGAAGGCAGACCGGTGCCCACCTACACCCAGGACGACATCGTGGGACTTGCGCATGTATTCACTGGCTGGGGGCCGCACTATGACGATGCAGACCCGCCGCGCTGGAGCAATGGCAGCATCGCAAGCCGCAATGACTGGTTTCGCTGGGGGCACGACCCGATTCGTCCGATGACCTTTTACCGCGAATTTCACGACACGGCGCCAAAGACGATCGTGAACCAGGTGCAAATCCCGGGCATCAGCGGCGGGCAGAGCGTGGATGCCTATGGGCTGGCTAGCTTTCAGGCGGCGCTCGATGCGATCTTTAACCATCCGAACATGGGCCCATTCCTCGCGCGGCAGCTCATTCAGCGGTTTGTGACGAGCAATCCAAGCCCAGGTTACATTTACCGTGTCGCGTCTGCATTCAATAACAATGGCAGTGGAGTGCGTGGAGATTTGCGGGCGACTTTGCGCGCTGTGCTGATGGATTACGAGGCTCGGAGCACGGCGCCGGTCGTTTCCAATAGCTTTGGCAAGCAGCGGGAACCCGTGATTCGGGTAGCGCATTTGCTAAGGACCTTCGAGAGCGCGCCGTATCCCGGCACGCAGAACTATTACCTGAACATGCAATACAGTTTGCCGCAGCAGGCACCGCTGCTGTCGCCGAGTGTATTTAATTTTTTCCAGCCTGTGTATATCCAGCCTGGGCGAATTGCCGCGGCGGGGCTGCTCGCACCCGAATTTCAAATCACTTCGGAGACCACGGTGATCAGCCAGGTGAACCGCCAGCACGAAGCGATCCATTGGGGAGGGCTGTGGACGCCAAAGTTCCGACCAGGCAGCACGACGGAGTACTATTACGTGAAGCCAAATTTAAGTCTGCTACTTCCGCTGGTGAAGACGAATGGGACCAACCAGGACCCGCAAACAGCGCTGGTGGACCGCCTGAACGTCCTGCTGCTCCATGGACGCATGAGCGCCGGCTTGAGGCAGGCCATTACAGATGCCTATGCTGCGCTGCCATCGTGGTTCGATTATAGCAGCGCTTCCAATTACGACCGCCGCATCGACCGCATCGCCATGGCGGCCTATATTATCTGTGCATCGCCGGAGTTTGCCATCCAGCGTTGAGCCTCGAAAGACCAAACCTTACTCTCATGTCTCCGATCACCCGCCGCAATTTTCTCGGCCAGGCCGCCTGCGCCGGCTTTTCCTTCACAGGCATGCTTTCCACGATGGGGACCCTGCGCCTCATGAATGCGACGCTCGCAGCGCAACCGGTCAGCGATTATCGGGCGCTCGTATGCCTTTTTATGTACGGCGGGAACGATTCGAATAATACGATCATTCCCTATGATACGGCTGGGTACGATGCCTATGTGGCATCGCGTGGCATCCTCGCGCTGCCGCGGACGAACCTGCATCCGCTCGGATCTCCGGCTGGCGATGGGAGGCAGTTTGCGCTGCACAATTCGCTCCCGAATCTTCAGCAAATCCATGCTGCGGGAAAGCTGGCGGTACTGCTGAATGTGGGGACGCTGGTGGCGCCGATCACCAAGGCGGAGTACGTCTCTGGCGGCGCGGCCATCCCGCCCTACCTTTTCTCGCATAATGATCAGCAGGCGCAGTGGCAAACCTCGGTGCCGGATTCCGCTAAGCGGATTGGCTGGGGCGGACGCCTGGCGGATTTGCTGCGGAGCTTGAATGGGAGCGCCCAGCTTTCGATGAACATTTCATTGGCTGGAAACAATTTTTTTCAGATCGGGAATGAAGTGTTTCAATATCACATCGGCACTGGCGGGAGCGCGGGGATCAATGAGTTCACTGCATCGTGGGTGCCGAGAAAGCAGGGGATGGATGGGGTGCGGCAGACGCTAGGGCTTAGCTATGGGCATTTATTCGAGCAGGAGTATGCGGATATTTTGAATCGCGCAGTAGCCAGCGATGCGCTGCTGCAAGGGGTGCTCGCAAACACGCCGTATTATGACCGTGCGCCGAGCACCCAGTTTCCGAATCCTGCCAATCAAAACCTCTTCACGCGATCTCCGCGGAATGCGAGCGGGCAGCTCGTGGGGCTCGGGGCGCAGCTTCACATGATCCTGCGCCTGATTTCCGCGCGGCAGGGACTGAGCATGGCCCGGCAGATTTTCTTTTGTTCGATGGGTGGATTCGACACCCATGATGACCAGCTCAACGACCATGCGAGCCTGCTGAGTGCCGTGGATGCCGGGATGGCAGACTTTTACCATGCGTCGGCGGCGCTGGGTGTTTCAGACCGGGTAACGCTCTTTACGGCGTCGGACTTCAACCGGACTTACAGCACGAATGGAAAGGGATCGGATCACGCCTGGGGCAGCCACCAGTTTGTGTGCGGCGGGGCAGTTACCGGCGGGCAATTTTATGGCGCGATGCCGGTGCTGCAAAGCAATGGGCCGGATGATACTGGATCGCGCGGGAGCTGGATTCCGACGATCTCGACCGATGAATACAGCGCGACGCTGGCGCGGTGGTTTGGCGTTTCGGCTAGCGATATGCCGATGGTGCTTCCTAACATTCACCGGTTTCCGCGTCCGGATTTGGGCTTCATGGCCTAGTGGCGAACGATGCGCCAATGCGGAGCCTCGTATTCAGAGGGAGGTTAGTGATGGTAATCGGTGCATTGCTCGTGGTGGCGGTGTTCATCTGGTGGATGCCGCGAGAGCGGAAAGACGCTCCGAGCGATGAAAGTCCCGTGAGCGCCGAGGATGTTTCAATCGCTCCACCGGCGCCAAGTGCGATCGAGCGTCCGGCGCTCGCTGCTGTCGTCCCGAAAGCGGTGGAGGGTGCGCCACCGTTTTTCATCGGATTTGGCGCGCCCGAGCGGCGCCCGGCGGAGGACAATCGCGCGGTGTTGCAGACGCTCAATGCTTACCGGGAGCAGTTCGGCGCGTTTCCAGCAGGGGAGGAGAACCGGCATATCGTGAATGCCCTTGCGGGCGCGAATCCGCGAGGAGTGGCATTTCTGGATCGTGCGAAGGCGCCGCTGAATGAGAAGGGAGAATTGATTGATCGCTGGGGGAGTCCGTTTTTCTTTCACTTGATCGACCGCGATTGGATCGAGATTCGCAGCTTAGGCAAGGATCGGGTGATTTTTACGCAGGACGATATCGTAACCGCGAGCCGCCGGGAGCCCGAGGCCGGAGCGAGATAGGATAAACTAGCGATGGAGAGGTGTGTGTGCGCCGGTGGGCTGGAAGAGGGCGAGGACGGGTTCATTTTTGCGCTTGAACCTATAGGTCTCGACGAAATCGGGGCGTTTCTCAGCGAGGCGGCGGGCATCGCGGGTCGGCACGAGGATATACGGAGCATTTGCCGGGATTTGCTGGCTATCACGGAAGTGGCGGTGGGGTGTCTTGAGGTAGAAGAGGACCGGTTGATAGTTAGCACGGTAGATGAGGAGTTCGGCGCCGGGCGGCAGGGAGCGGTCAATTTGCCGTGCCAGGGAGCGGAGATCGCTGGTGCGGTTGATCCAGGGGACGGCGGTGGCGGCATAGAGAAGCGAGGCCGCAGCGAGGATGGCGCCCGAACTGAAGCATGTAAATGTGAGATCGAGGCCGAGGTTCCTGCGGCTCCAGAGCACCGCTGCGACGGTGAAGGCAAAGGTGGATGCAGCCGCGGCGGGTATGGCTTGTTGCCAGCGAAAGCTGATGATGCCCTCGCGCCCGTCTGGCAGCCCGCCGATCACGACGGCGGCTGCGGCAGGCGCAGCGAGGGCCGCGAGGGCAAGGAGGCCGGCTGCGACTTGATTCGCGCGGTGCCATGCCGCGAGCGGCGGACGTTGTGAAATGATGAAGGCCAGTGCGATGAGGCAGGGGATGCTTAGCGGCAGGACATACCTAGGCAGCATGCCCGGGATGAACATCGCGATGGCGGAAGCCGCGAAGGCACCGAGGAATGAAGGTGCGGCCCAGGACGTGGAGGGTGAGGCGATCGCTGCCGTGGGCTTCGTTTGGATGATTAGCAAGGCGCTGGGGAAGAGCAGCAGCCACGGGAGGAGATCGCTGAGCCACCGTGGAAGATTCGACCAATAGTGGTCTGGATTGAAATCGCTTTCGCTAAAGCGATCGACGCCCTGGCTTTTCCAGATGCCCATGACTTCGGGCCCCGCGGGTGACGCGAGCAGCGGCACGACCCATGCCGCCGCGATGGCTAACATGAGCGCAATGCCTGCAAAGTGGGCGGGGTGGAGCAGATCGCGCAACCTGCGCTGGTGATAGCAAACAGCGAGGGCCACCAGATAGAAGCACGCGAGGTGGATGGGCCCTTTGGCGAGCAAACCAAGGCCGAGAAACGCCGAGGGAACAAGCCACGTTAGCCAGGGCGAGACCTCTTGGGCGCGCCACGCCAGCCAGAAGGCGATGGCGATGCCAAAGAGGGATGCATAGACGCCTTCGATCTCCGCGCCGGCGAACCGCGCCTTGGCGAGCAATCCCGCGGACGTCATGGAAAGCAGTGCGGCTGCAAACCCCGCTGGCAAATCCATCCACCCGCGGCGAAAGCAGAGCGCGAGGATGGTGAGGCCCATGAGGAGCACGGCGGCGGCGGAGGGCAGCCGCGCGGTCCATTCGCTGCGAATGCCGGTGAGTGAAAAGGAACCCGCGATGAGCCAGTTAATGAGGGGCGGTTTTCGCAGATAGCGTTCGCCATTGAGATGAGGCACAAGCCAGTCGCCCGTATCGAGCATGGCGATCGCGGGGAGGATGCGGCGGCCTTCCTCACCTTTGATCTCGGTCGAGCCGAGGCCAGGCAGATAAATGAGAGCCCATAGGATAATGAGGAGCAGCAATGAAGATGTGCGGGACATGCAAACGCCCACCGTGGCTGAGGCGGGACCGCGGCGCAACGTGGCGTTGCTGGCCGGGGGAGGATGCGGTGGAATGGCCCGGGGAATTTTGGCGTGAGTTGCCTGCGGATTCTGCTTCGCTGGCTGGATGTTCATCCATCGTTCGAGCGATTGCGGTCCGTCGGTGTGGGCGGGCCGCAGAGATGTCGCGGGGCTGGCTGAGCTGCGGTTTTGGGTCGAGGAGATCAGTGTGCCGCGGCACTTTTACCGGGAGTCGAATGGAAACCGAAGGGTGGCATTATGGATTCTTGAAATGTTAGGCGGGTGGGGATACGAGGTCGTTTTTCAAGGCGAAGCACGGAATGTCGTTGCGGTGCCGCGAGGGCTGTCGGGTGCTGCGGTGCTGGTAGGAGCGCACTATGATAGTGTGCCGGGCTGCCCTGGAGCTGATGATAATGCGAGCGCCGTGGCGGCAATGCTTGCGGCAGCGCGGGCGTGCGGGGGAAGGGGTCGCGTGGTTTTCGCTGCGTTCAACCGTGAAGAAGATGGTCTCTTGGGGAGCCGCGAGTTTGTGAGGGAGGGCCTCCCTGCGATGCGGTGGAAGGTGCGTGAAGCACATATCCTCGAGATGGTAGGTTATGCGAGCGACGCGGATGGGTCGCAGCGAGTCCCTGATGGACTCCCGGTGCGTTTGCCAAGTGTGGGAAATTTTCTTGGGCTGCTGGCGAATGGGGAGTCGGTGCGAATGCTAAGGCATGTGCTGGCTAATGCCCGGGGGAGCAAGGATGGCCTGGAAGTGCTGGGCCTCGAAGTGCGGCTCGGGATCGAGCGCCTGCTCCCCGTGCTGCGCAGGAGTGATCACGTGCCTTTTTGGGAGGCGGGCATTCCTGCCGTGATGTGGGCCGGC
>Ga0224723_1001987_pt1 | contig 11680 bp, 11 predicted proteins | sample Balambano_FR2_Me_FD_161647 | JGI IMG/M metagenome (GOLD analysis project Ga0224723, IMG submission 161647) | Freshwater sediment microbial communities from Lake Towuti, South Sulawesi, Indonesia - Balambano_FR2_MetaG | ecosystem: Environmental > Aquatic > Freshwater > Lake > Sediment | place...
CCCTAGCCCCTCACCCCTCCTTCTCCCCCATTCGCAGTAAGCAGACAATCGACAATTCCGAGTAGAATGCGGGTAACAAATCTATAGTTCCACTTTCTGTCAAGCGATCTAATATGTTTGTTATCCCGTTTCATCGCAAACCCTAGTAAGTCCCTCTTGCAACCGCACAAAAACCAACATAAGGAAATCTGACACAATTGCACATGGCTCTGATCAAGCAAAACCGAGACTTACCGACCATTAATGAACGAATCCGCTTTCCAAAAATTAGGGTCATAGATACGGATGGTGGGCAGCTAGGAATCATGGTGCCCCGCGATGCCCTGAGAATGGCAGAGGAAAAAGAGCTGGACTTGGTGCTTGTCAGCGACAAGGCAGATCCGCCTGTTTGCCGAATTATGGACTACGGCAAGTTCAAATTTGAGCAAGAGAAAAAGGCGCGGGAAGCCCGAAAAAAACAGCACACTTCTGACGTGAAAGAAGTGAAGATGCGATACAAGATTGAAGACCACGACTATCACGTTCGCGTCAATCAGGCAGAAAAGTTTCTCAAGGCTGGTGATAAGGTCAAGGCTACAATCATGTTCCGGGGTCGAGAGATCCAGCATAGCGATCTGGCAGAAAGCCTACTCATGAGAATGGCGACGGATTTGCAAGAGGTCGCTGAAGTTCAGCAGGCTCCAAAGCGCGAAGGGCGCAACATGATGATGATGCTCTCTCCTAAAAAGTAGAGATCTTGGAGACTGATTTGATTTTTGTGTAAGTGTGGGCATTCTGCCTGCATTTACACAAAAGCCTGAACATACTCAATATGGCAGGCATCCTAACGATTCTGAATTAGTAAAGCCACAGTAATTTTGGACGTAAGAACTTTACTCTCACGCCCAAAATTTCACGGTTTATAGCTTGCGTAGGCTGGGTGGAGCAAAGCGGAACCTAACCCATTTACAGCTTAGACAAGGGTGTTGCGTTGGGTTGAGGTACAAAACTCAACAGATTGCTAAAGAAAGTCAGCAACTCTGAAAATAGCTGTGAAAGCTTCAGGGCGTGCTTATATGATAAGCATTGACAAAACGCTGTAAGGGCAGGAAAAGACTGCATGAATCTGAACGGATGGTGGTCTACTGCGAATCAAAACGCAGCCCGATGGAGGTGGTTGCAGTGGTTTAACCTCCGTCCAGAGGAAAGTGAGCGTACATTTCTCATGTTTGCTTTCTACACCGCCACATCTATCGGCATTCTCTGGCTAGAGGTCAGCGCCGCAGCTCTATTTTTGGGTGAGTATGGGGCTGATTCCCTTCCCTGGATTTACATTGCCAGTGCCGGAATTGGGACGGGTTTAGGATTTGTTTACTCGCTGATGCAGAAGTTTTTGCCGCTGCGTCGAGTGATTGTGATTACTGCGGTGCTGATGGCGCTGCCGCTGTTTATCTTTCGATTGGGACTTAATCCAGCTTTTTTGGGCGGGTATACCGTCTTCCTGATGCGGCTTTGGCTGGAAGCAATCTATGTGTTGAATGAACTCAATACCTCCATTACCGCCAATCAGCTATTTAATATCCGTGAAATTAAGCGGACCTACCCTTTAATCAGCAGCGGCATTTTGGCGGCTGATGTGCTGAGCGGGTTTTCCCTACCGCTTTTGCAATCCTGGATTGGGCTTTCTAACGTCATTCTGCTAGCAAGTTTAATGCTGCTAGCGGGGGCGGGAATTTTGTTTTACCTCAGTGAGGCATACCAGCAAGCTTTTCCTGACTCACCTAGACGTAGATTGCAGGAAACTCAGCACGATTTTACGGCGCGGCGTTTACGTGGTCCGCTTCAGCGCTATGTCATCCTAATCGTCGCCTTTTTTGTGATGGCGCAGATTTTGTCGCTGCTGGTTGATTTTCAGTATCTCAGCCAGCTAGAGCAAAACCTGAGCGTTGATGATATTGCAGCTTTTCTGGCATTGTTTAGCGGCATTCTTGGCATTTTTGAACTGATTACGCAGTGGTTTATTTCGGGGCGGGCGATCGAGCGGTTAGGGGTGTTTGCGATCGCCATTCTCCCCCCCGCTCTACTTACCGGACTGAGCTTCCTTTCATCCATTGACCTGCTGCGGCTGTTTTGGGGCGTAATCATTCTCAAGTTCTTGGATGAACTGCTGCGCTACACTCTGCTAGCTAGCATTGGTCCGGTTCTATTTCAGCCTATCCCTGATACGGCCCGCAGTCGCATTCAGTCTACGGTTCGCGGGATCGCGGAGCCGATTTCTTCGGGCTTAACGGGCGCTGGAATTTTAATTACAATCTGGCTCTGTCGGCAGGTTTTTCCTAACGCGGACACTGACCTGTTTCACAACCTGGAGAGCCGAGTCTTTCTATTTCAGATTTTTATTTTCGCTGGGGTCTGGCTCGGAGCCGTCCTGCTGTTGCGCTCTAGATATCTGGGGCTGCTGGTGCTGAGTGCTGAAAGGGGGCAGCTTAGCCTGTCCGATGTAGATTTGCGAACCTTCAAGCGGGCAGTGGTGGAAGCGCTCGATCGCCCTGGCACTGAGGCGGACAAACACTCTTGTATCGAGCTACTCGCTCACATCGATCCAAAAAATGTAGGTGAGGTGCTGTCTCCGCTTTTGCCCACTATGTCTCCTGCCTTACAGCGTCAGAGTTTGGAGACAATGCTCAACTTTCCCAATCCGGTCTACCTGGATCGCGTCAGGGCATTGATTCAACAGCCCGATTTGCAGCCAGAAGTTTTGGCGGTTGCTTTGCGCTACGTTTGGCTGACAGAAGCTGATCCAGATATGCAGGAGCTACGGACTTACCTGAAACCTGAAGTTGACCCAGTTGTTAGGGGCACAGCCGCTTCGCTGATGCTCAGGCGCGGCAATCCTCGCCAGAAGGCAGAAGCAACAGATACCCTGAGACGGATGCTGACTCACGTGCGGGAGCGGGAGCGGGTGATGGGCTGTCGGGCACTGGGAGAGGCAGTCTACCTGCAAGCGTTGCGGCTGTACATTAGACCGCTGTTGCAGGATCAGTCGCTGCGGGTGAGGTGTGCCTTACTGGAGGCGATCGCCGCCACTCATCTGGAAGAATACTATCCCTCACTTCTACGCGGGCTGCACTACAAATCTACCCGTGAGGCGGCGATGCGGGCACTGGTGCGTCTTGAGAATGATGCAATTCCCTTGCTGATTGATTTGGCAGAAGATACTCGTAAACCAGAGTTAATCAGAACCTATGCGCTGACTGCGATCGGTCAAATTGGCACAATTGAAGCCTTGAACGCACTGGTAGCGCAACTGATGACCGCCTGGGGAGGGACTCGCCGCAACATTCTGCGGATTCTGCTGAAACTGCCGCAAGAAGCTGGCATTGATGCAGTCGCCGACATTTTAGGACGAAGCGGGGTTGAAAACTTAATCAATCAAGAACTGCTGTTTATTGGGCAAGTTTACGCAGCGCTGCTGGATTTGACTTTAGAGCGAGTATCTGGGCGTGAGGCAGATTTGCTGCGGCGATCGCTCAATGATGCCCAGGTAGATGCAGTCGAGCGGCTATTTCTGCTGATGCGATTTCTCTACTCTTCCAGCGCAATTCAAGCCGCGTCCTTTAACCTTCAGTCTGACTCCCCTGAAAATATGGCAAGAGGGTTAGAAATTCTGGACAATACGCTCGACATTCCGAGTAAACGCGCTCTGCTCAGCATTCTCGATCGCCGCTCTACTGTGGAAAAGCTGCAAAGCCTAGCAGAGGTGATGCCCTACACGCCGATGACACCCAGTCAACGGTTGCGGCATTTGTTAGAATTACGAAGCTTTTTGTCAGACTGGACGCTATCTTGCTGTTTTCATCTGGCGCGTCAAGCCCGCTGGAGTGTGACTCCAGAGCAAACGCTCTCTTGCCTGCGTCATCCAACTGGGTATGTGCGGGAGGCGGTGCTGACTTATCTGAAAGTTGCTTCGCCGAGAGTGCTGCCACAACTGCTGCCGCGATTGCAAAACGATCCCGATCGGCTAGTTGCTGCCCAAGTACGCCAAATAATGGCAGAATTAGGGCTTGAGCCTCTGAGCGCTGTGGTTTCGAGTTCTGGGAGTCAGTCAAACGGTGCGCGGCTGCCTGGTCATCCTGGGCTTGAACCGATCTAGGCGATCGCAGCACTGCCCCAATAGACGGGACAACAGACAGGAAAAGCTTGGGAAATGGGCAAGCTAACAGCAGACAGCTTGCTTGCCGTTCCAGGGGGGTGTATCTACGGGGAAAGAAAGCGGCATGGCTTGTGTCAGGCAATGCCCCTGAAGTTGTATTATCTGTGTTTATGCTGACTAGTGTTGATCGTCTACTGTTTGTTCGGGGAGTTCCAATTTTTACAGAGCTGCGGGATGATTTTCTCGTCCGGCTGGCTTCGATTATGGATGAGCTATCTTTCCCAGCCAGGCACACTATTTTTACCCAGGGGCAGGAGGGGCGATCGCTCTACATTCTGGTGTCTGGGCAAGTGCGGGTTCACATTGGCAATCACGAAATTGTTAGATTTCGGCAGGGAGACAGCTTTGGTGAAATGTCGCTGTTTGATGCAGAACCTCGCTCCGCCTCAGTCACGACTTTGGAACCCTGCGAATGTCTAATGTTGACGCAACAGCAGCTTTACGAGGCGATTGATGAAACTCCTGGCATTGCGGTAAACATCATTCGGCTGCTGTCTCGTCGGATTCGAGAACTCAACCAAAAAATGAATGCGCTGCAAGATGGCGATGGTCGTAGATCGCCTTCTATGATCCAAGAAAAGCTAGCAGAGCTTTAATCTTGGGATCATGGATTAAATAAAACTCGATTTTTTTGAAAGTGCCGCGCAGCACTTTTAAAAAAATATCGCAGGTTAATTAATTCGCGATCCTTGACGACAATACCCAGGAGAATTTAGTGTCACGCGAACGTATTGCCCCCGGCCCGGGTCAGGAGTCCGTTTGGGACTATCCCCGTCCGCCCCGGTTAGAAGATTCGAGTAAACATATTCAGATTGTTTTCAATGGCGTGGCGATCGCCGACACCCATCGTGCCAAACGGGTGCTAGAAACCAGCCATCCGCCCGTTTACTACATTCCGCCTGAAGACATTCAGCAGCAGTATCTCAAGCAAACTTCGCGTTCGACCTATTGCGAATGGAAGGGACAGGCAGCCTATTACACGATCCAGGTGGGGGACAAGCAGGAGCAGGATGCAGCGTGGTTCTACCCGGCTCCAACCGAGCGCTTTGCTTCACTCAAAGACTACGTAGCCTTTTACCCCAGCCGCATGGAGGCTTGCTACGTAGACGGTGAACAGGTGCAGCCCCAGCCCGGTGACTTTTATGGCGGCTGGATTACCCAAGACATTGTTGGCCCGTTTAAGGGCAGTGCCGGAACCTGGGGCTGGTAGGGTTTAGCTGGCAGCAATGCCTTCTTGACGGGCAGCCCGCTGAACCGCAGCGGCAACTGTTGTGGCGACTCGCGGATCAAACACCGAGGGAATGATGTGTTCAGAGTCGAGTTCACTCGGCTTAATTAGAGAGGCGATCGCCATTGCAGCTTCCAAATACATTGTGGTCGTCATTGCGGCAGCTCGACAGTCTAGCGCTCCGCGAAAGATGCCAGGAAACGCCAGCACGTTGTTAATCTGGTTGGGGTAGTCGCTGCGTCCGGTTGCCATCACTGCCACATCGTCTTCTACCAGTTCTGGCTGAATTTCGGGAATCGGATTGGCCATCGCAAATACGATTGAGTCTTTTGCCATTGAGCGCACCATCTCTGGGGTTAGCACTCCAGGCACGCTGACTCCCAGAAATATATCTGCACCAATCATTGCATCTACCAGAGAACCGCTCTGGTCAACGGCAAACTCGCGCTTTTGCTCGGTCAAGTCGGTGCGGCTATGGCAAATGATGCCGCGTGAGTCACACATCCAAATGGCAGTGGCTCCGGCTTTATGCAGGAGACGGGCGATCGCCACCCCCGCCGCTCCCGCTCCATTGATGACAATTCGCACTTGTTCTAGTGGCTTCTGCACAAACTTCAGCGCATTAAACAGAGCCGCCAGGGTGACGATTGCCGTGCCGTGCTGGTCATCGTGAAAAATCGGAATGTTTAACTCTCGCTGAAGTCGAGCTTCGATTTCAAAGCAGCGAGGGGCACTGATGTCTTCCAGGTTAACCCCGCCAAATACGGGCGCAATGTTTTTCACCGTTTCAACGATCGCATCAGGGTCTTGAGTCGCCAGACAGATTGGGAAGGCATCAATCCCAGCAAATTCGCGAAACAGCATGGCCTTACCTTCCATCACAGGCAAAGCGCCTTCTGGTCCCAGATTGCCCAATCCTAAAACGGCACTGCCATCGGTGACGATCGCCACCGTGTTGCTTTTGATCGTCAGCGAATAAACTTGCTCTGGATCTTGGGCGATCGCCGTACAGATTCGCCCTACGCCAGGGGTATATGCCATTGCCAGGTCGCCCTGCGTCTTCAACGGGATGCGGCTTTGAACGCTGATTTTACCGCCGCGATGCAGGTTAAAGGTGCGATCGTAAACGCTGATCACCTTAATGTCTGTCAGCGCTTTCACCTCGGCCACAATTTGCTCAGCGTGTTCGGTGCTGTACGCATCAACGGTAATGTCTCGAACCAGGGTTTTGCGGTTTTGTTCAATCAGGTCAATCTGCCCGATGTTGCCTCCAGCAGTGGCGATCGCCTGCGTCACACAGGCCAGCGTCCCCGCCCGATTGGGAAGCTGAAACCGAATCGTTAGACTAAAACTAGGGTTGGGTGTCAGGCTGACCATACTGCTACCGCGACTCTCCTTGAGTGAAAATACGAGTTCTGGGAAAGACTTTAATGCTACCGCTTTGAATTTGCTACCGATCGCTCTAGTTGGAGATTGCTCTGGGGCGATCGCCTCGCTGCATACCAAAACCCCTCCTAGCTTAGGCTAGCGGTAAACTCATGACTGTACTCAGTCACACCGAGTAAATTGTTTTGCCAATATGCCAAGTCTCTACGTTGAAATCGAGATTGACGCACCCAGATCAAAGGTCTGGCAGACGTTGCTAAACAAACAAGACTGGCTCCGGTGGAACACGTTTCTCTATGACCGTGACCCTGTGCAGCCATTCGAGCAAGGCAAAATGGTATGGCTATCACTTAAGCGAGTTTCCCGCGAAGAAGAAACTGAGTTTCAGCCCACCATTACTCTACTTCAGCCAGAAGTATGCCTCCAGTGGCTTTCCTCCGCCCCCGGATTTCGCAATGAACACGTATTTGAGCTACTAGACATCGGCAAACGCACCAAATACATTCACCGTGAGAACTTCTCCGGAGCGCTAACTCGCCTGTTTTTCCCCTTTATTCGTCAGGATGAACAGCAGGGACTAAGGCGAATGGCACAGGAGCTAAAGCAGTATGTTGAACGCTGTTGAATAAAACCGTCGCATAAAGCCATCGAATAGATCTATGCAGCTTACTCCATGCTTTAGGACTGCAACTCAATCTGATGCCGCACGGGTGACGCTGGTATACCTAACTTCGCGGAGAACATTCGTCGCGTTTGCTCCCATTGCTCACTCAGACGAAGTAGTCTATTCCTGGATACGGGACATCCTAATTCCAACGGGTCGTGTAACGGTGGTAGAGCAAGCTGGCAAAATTGTTGGCATGATGGCGCTGTCAGTGGATGAATCGGATGAATCGATCGGTTGGATTGACCACCTCTACCTGCTACCAGAAGCTGTTGGACACAGAATCGGGACAGCGCTGCTCAACCGGGCGAAAGCAGAACTGGGTTCTCCGATCAGGCTGTATACCTTTCAAGCCAATTTTGGCGCGAGACGGTTTTATGAGCGACACGGGTTTAAGGCAATTCAGTACGGGAATGGTTCTAGCAATGAAGAACACTGTCCCGATATCCTATACGAATGGTCGCGTTAATTTTTCTGCTACGGCAATCCTGCATAGGTTGTGAAAGGCGCAAACTGATCGGTTAATGACCATGTTTTTGAGGAACTGGCTTTCCCGAAATACGCCTTGAGAAGGCGAATACTCTCATTAGTAAACCTTGCTAAGGTGCTCATAATGAATTCAAAGCGACTAGTGGTCTTAACGGGTAGTATTGCTCTGATATCAGCAGGTGCAATCATTGGTGTCCAACATTTCAGAAATGAAGCTCCTGTTACTGAAGTCAATGCTAATCATGAAGAACGTGTACGACAAGCCACTGCCACTGCTCTAATTCAACAGATTGCCCAAGTGCAAGTTGAACAAGTTCTTCAGGGCGAAATATTCAGGCAAGACGCACCTCAAATCGCTCAGTTGAGAGAGCAACAGTTGAGTCTCGAAAAGCGCCTTGTCCAGTTACAACCGGATAGCAGTCAAAGTTTAGTTGTTGTCGCTACCGCCAGTGCTATCGAGTCTAAAATTGCTGATTTAGAGGTACGGTACGCGCAAGACCAAGCGATTTTTTCTGATTCTCACCCAACATTACAGGTGCGTAAAGCTCAAATCCAAGCCCTGCATCAACGTTTGATCACGCTACAGTAGCAAGGATTACTTATTTGATAGAAGTTGTGCGGCGGCATAGAAATTCACTTGGAGCGGACTGCTGAAAGATCTTGGCGCACAGCGAAGGTTGTTAGCAGCCACTCAAGCGAACCGATCACAAGCTGTAATCACAAGCAAATTCCTTAACGCTGGATAGAGGTACTTCGTTTTCAAAACCCTTAAGTTGAGACTGTACCGTTAAGCAGTTTGGTGTTTGGGAATGCTTCGTCCGATCAGTTCTTTAGAAATCGTCTCTTCAGAAGAATTAGCCGTTTTAGGGCATTCCCAGATTTCACCCAAATTAGGATTAGTCTGCATTACAGCCTCCAATCAAGTTCGCTATCGAACCATGACCCGCAAACGCCTGTTGCAGCTTTCGGAGGCTGAGCAGGAGCAGGCTTTGCGGCAGCTTTATGCAGAAAATTTGCGGCGTTTGGGCGTTGCGCTAGAGTTTTGTGCGGCTGGAAAGATCAATCTGTACCGCGTTGCTTCCGGGCTGTTTCCGTTTGCCGATGAGCCGCTGGGGGCAGCAGTGCTGACAGAGTTTAGCGACTCGCTGCGGCAGGTGGGCGATCGCGCTCTCCAGCTTGGCATCCGCATCGTCATGCACCCGGAACAGTTTGTCGTACTAAATTCTGACAAGCCAGAGGTGATTATCAATAGCATCAAAGTTCTCACTGCCTATGCCAGAACCTTTGACCTGATGGGCTTGCCGCGCTCGCCCTGGGCACTGATGAATATTCACGGCGGCAAGGGCGATCGGGCTGAGCGGTTGATTAGCGTGATTCGCGATTTGCCAGAAGCCATTGGCGATCGCCTCACGCTGGAAAACGACGAACACACCTATGGATCTGAGGAAATTCTGGCTATTTGTCAGGCAACCGGGGTGCCAATGGTGTTTGATGCTCACCATCACGTTATTCATGACCACCTGGACAGCTATGACCATCCCAGCGTTGCTGCCATGCTGACAGCGGCTCGTAGCACCTGGGACAGACCCGACTGGCAGCTAGTTCACATCTCAAATGGATATGAATCTTTCAATGACCCACGCCACAGCGATGTGATCACGGTCATGCCCAGTGCTTACCGCCACGCTCCCTGGATCGAGGTTGAGGCAAAGCAGAAAGAGGTGGCGATCGCCAAACTTCAACAAGAATGGCTACCGCTATAAAACTAGAGTTGACATCGCATAACTAAGTTTTGATAGCAATGAGTGTTCAAATCGCCTGCTAGCAGGACTCTAGTTTGGGCATTCCTCTGCTAGAACTGGGAGTATTTGGATTGCCACTACGCCCATCTAAGGAGCTTCTCCTATGCCTCCTGCCCAAAACGCATCTAAGAACCTGGCTGCTGACGCTCAACCCTTGAAACTTTTGTTGGTGGAGGATGATCCGGTCATGCGGCTGGGGCTAGAGCAGTTTTTTGAGGATTGTCCTCAGTTTACGGTGGTGGGTCAGGCAGAAGATGGCTACCGAGCCGTAGAAGCTGCATTTAAGCTAAATCCTGATCTGGTGCTGATGGATATTGGATTGCCCTACCTAGACGGCATTGCGGCAACTCAGCAAATTAAGGCAAAGCTGCCTGATATGCGAATTGTCATGTTTACTTCTCACACAGACGATACCGAAATGATTGCGGCTCTCTCTAGCGGAGCAGATGCCTACTGTGTTAAACGCACAAATCTAGACCAATTGAAGCTAGCGATCGCCTGTGCCCGTGAAGGTGGAGCCTATCTCGATCCGCAAATCGCCCATCATGTGATTGAATATCTTAAACCCGCTCCGCCTACGGTAAGCAGTGCCCAATTCTCAGAGCGCGAAATCGAAGTGCTGAAGCTGATCGTAGACGGCAAAAGCAATCCCGAAATTGCCGCTGCGCTCTATCTCAGCCTCAGTACCGTCAAAGCCCACGTTCGCACCATTATGAATAAACTGGCTGTAGATGATCGAATTAAGGCGGCAGTTGTAGCATTGCGGTCGGGGTTGGTGTAGGTTGACCAGGTTTTACGATGGCTATTCTTTACGATGCGGCTGTTTACGATCGCACACTGACGGCTAACAGCTATTGGGAGACAACCGTTGACCTCACTAAAGTCAACTATTAGCAGAACAGGTTTATCTCAACCCTGGCGCGTGTGGGGCGCTGCACATTGGAGTGAGCTTTGGCATGAATCCGATTAAATATACGCTGGGGTTAGCCAGAGCCGCCCGCCAGCATGGAGCAATTCTGCATCCGCACAGTCCTGTTGAAGCCTGGGAAAAAGACGGCAACTGGCATTTGCTGCATACGCCTGCGGGTCGGCTCAAGGCAAAAACCGTGATTGTAGCCACAAATGGCTACACCGAAGACAGATTGCATCCGCAGTTGGGCGGTCGTCTCCTTCCCCTGTTATCTAGCATTATCACCACCCGCCCCCTTACCGCCGCCGAACTGGAAGCCCAGGGCTGGCGCACCGAAACACCGATTCACGAGACGCACAACGTTCTGTTTTATTACCGCTTACTCAAAGACGGGCGGCTATTGTTTGGCAGTCGGGGTGGCACAGTGGGCGATCGCGCCGAAAACGAACGCCGTCGCCGCTGGATGGTTCAAGCGTTTCAAGAGAAATTTCCAGCCTGGCGTGACGTTGAAATCACTCATTCCTGGAATGGTCTGGTCTGTGCCTCAGCAACCCTCACGCCCCACATCGGCAGACTGACAGCCGATGAAAGCGTTTTTTACGGATTTGCCTATCACGGCAGCGGCGTTTCCGCCGGAACCTGGAGCGGTCGCACCCTCGCCCAATTAGTTGCAGTCCAGGCGCAAGTTCGCGATCTGTGCGCCATATTTCGCCAGCCCTTAAAAAAATTTCCCCTACCCGCCCTGCGAATTTGGTATCTCCGCGCCACATTCACCCTAGCCGACCTGCTCAAACTTTCCCTATGAATCTTCCCATGACACCCATACAGGTCATCGGCATCGGGCTAGACGGCGCAGCAGGGCTACCCGATTCCATCCAAAAGCTAATTGAACAAGCCACACTGCTAGTGGGGAGCGATCGCCATCTCAGCTACTTCCCTCACCACCCCGCTCAACGCCTGGTCTTAGGAGACTTTCACCAAACCCTCCGCACCCTCCGCACCCTCCTCC
>Ga0224723_1001988_pt1 | contig 11678 bp, 11 predicted proteins | sample Balambano_FR2_Me_FD_161647 | JGI IMG/M metagenome (GOLD analysis project Ga0224723, IMG submission 161647) | Freshwater sediment microbial communities from Lake Towuti, South Sulawesi, Indonesia - Balambano_FR2_MetaG | ecosystem: Environmental > Aquatic > Freshwater > Lake > Sediment | place...
GTTAGACTTGAACCCATCTTTGATTAAATCCCATCCAAACTATGAAAACCTTCGCTCCTACGGCATCATAGCTCCCTAATTCTGTCCGGACTATTGCTCTCAAGAATTTCCTGATACGACGTGGTTAAAGAAGACGTTGCTAGATGCCCAAAAGAATATGAGGCGTAGAACTTGGCAACCACCTCGACCAGAGCAAGTTCTCAAAATCTTTGATAATCAGAAATGGAGAAACCATAGGAAGCAAACAATCATCTATGCAAATAACTCGGAGATAACAATGAATAGTAATGACTTTACTGGTGCAAATTTTCCTGGTGTTGTCAATTTTGGATCTAACCAAGGAACTCAAATCGGTACTCAACATAATTATGCTTCAGAGCAGAATCTTGTAGAGGCTTACGATGAGATTCAGCAAATTTTTGATCGGATCACCCAAAATTATCCAGCCACAACAGAGGCTGAGAAGCAAATTGTTGTAGCGGAAGCAGTCAAAGAAGTGAAGCAGAATCCGACTTTAATGAAGCGAGTAAAAGTTGGAGGACAGGCATTCGTCTTTGAAGCACTTCAAAAAGCTTCGGCTCAATGGTGAGTTAGCCCATTTGTGAAAGCAATCGAGGCTGGTATCAAGGGAGAATAAGCAGTTGTAAATTTTGTAATTTCCAATGAGATCTTTGTAGCTAGCGAAATGTCTGGAACAGATTTGAATCTGGAAGTTGCTATCATTCCTTAAAAGAGTGAGAAAATTAGTGCTGGTAAAGCCTATGAGTGGCTAGAACGAAATCTAGTCGAGTTTCTACACGAGGTAAGTTTACAGTTTGCCAATGTGGGCTAGAAGAGCATTCCTTTTTAGAGGGGCAAGATACAAAAGTTGTGAAAGTCCATCGAGCTTTACACTTCCAATCGTCGATCGCCATACCACTGGCTTAATTCCCGCTCAATCTCATTGAGGATAGAGATCGCTCCCCTGATTGATTCTGCATCAGCCGCCAACAACGCAAACACTGACTCAATCCGTCGTTGATAGTCCGGAGGACAAAGCGTAAAGCCATTAGCAAGTGCCAAAGCACCTTTCTCATTCAGTAGATACACTTCATTCAGTGCAAAGAGTACCTGATTCATACACGCCACACTGCGAAAACAGCAGCCTGCGGCATAAGCAACATCACCCCGTGTAATTGCCTTCTGAGCAACCATCAGCGAGAAACTGATTTCCCAGGCGAATTTGTTGAGCGTTGCTTGTTTAAGCTTTACCGGATAAGGGGTTGTCTTAGCCTTCAAAGTCGCTAAAACGCTATCTGGATCGTAAAGTGGCAGACAAAGGGCAACTTCACCCATGTAGATCGAAGACACAAAACCGTGAGGATGTCCGGGTTGGTAATCGATCGCGATTTTCCCAGCATGACAGTCATTGATGACCTGATTCACCTGATCCACATCTCGATAGAGGAAATCGACTGAAATGCTTTCCACCTTGAGCCATCCTCCGCCATTAATCCATCTTCCCCACTCACCAACTGGGGTAATCAGGTTTATACGATGGTTGTCGTCTAGTTCGGGGGCAAGGTGATTCAGAGCAAGGAGATCAGGCGGGTTTTCTGGCTGGTAGTAAAGCCCCAGATCCACATCCGATTTGGGGGTATGGTTGCCCCTTGCTCTTGAGCCACCCAGAGCGATCGCCACAATTCCCCCGATGGATTGCAAGCGATCGACAACCTGGTGAATAAATTGAGGCAATTGCTGATCCATAACCCTTTATTCATACATTCAGAACTGCCTCACCCTCAACAGCTTGCCAAGAGTGAACAGTCGAGCCGAACCAACACCCTTCCTTCAGCCTACTGACGGGAGCGCATCTCCTGCTGACGCATTGGCATCGCATCGATCGTGCGGAACAGCAGCGCTAAATCAATTGGAGTTTGGCTCCGTTGTTTCTCTGTACCATCCTTACCCACAAAAATCACTGCAAACTCCTCATGGGAAATCCCAAACTGTTGTCTCAGTCTGTCCGCTGATGCTGAACTGAGCGATCGCCCATCAACCTGACTCTCTCCAGTTCCCAAAATCTGCACTAATTTCAGGTCGCGATCGTGGGTTCCTGCCGTGTCCACCTGCCATGCCTGCATCTGTTGACGATACTGAGATGAGCCGGTTGAGGGAGCAAAGACCAGTAGGATGTGGTGTTGCCATTGATAGTTGCTCAGCTTAAATTCAATCTCTTGAGAACGACTGGGGTTTGCTGCGGCAACACTGACTACCTCAGATGACTGAGAATGAGAAGGGTTTGGCGAATCACTCATAGCAATGAAAGGCTGAGGATAGGTACAGCCGTGTAGGAGGGACAAAAGGATAACGAGTACAGTTAAAGACTGCATTGGGGTACGAAAATAACCTTCTTACTGTAACTAAATCGCTGCCAGAGAGACTGGTTCCCAAGGGAGAACTTGAGAGTACGCAGGTCAGGCAGAGAGGGGAAAACCTGCTGCCAATAACCAACCGAAGAATAAAGCAGAGCCGATCGCGTAGACCCATGCTTGATTCAACAAACCTGCAACCAGAGACAAGATTCCCATCAGTGGCGGAAACAGCGGCAACAGCAAAAACATAAATCCCAATTGAGGGAGAAAATTGAGCGTCAACACAAAGCCGCCAATCAAAACAATGCTCTGTCCCAGCCACCAGAGAATGCGTTTGCCGACCCCATTATTCTCTTGCACGATTCCCGTTGCTAAGAACCAGGGGAAACAGGCGATCGCGATTGGCAACCACACTCTGAGCCGAATAGGAATCAACCACCACTGAAGCCAAACCACCTGTGCCATTGCACCAAAGGCAACCCAAAGAATGGCAAACAGCGCAACCCCCAACCCAACGGCACGCAGGGTAGGGCGAGGTAGACGCGCCAGCAATCCCAGCCAGGTTAACCCGGCAATCAAAAACCAGACTCCAACCGCTCCACCAACTTGAACACCACCTAAATTTTGGAGGTCAAACCGCTGGCTCAGAAGTACCAATCCTACGGTCGCTGCTAGTGGTGCAACGATGAAGCCTGCCCATCGTTGGACAGGAGCTATTTTTGTGAGAGGCGTTTGAGTTTGGGTTAGAAGCGGTGCAATCGCTGCCAACCCAACTAGCCAGCCCAGTAAATGTAAGCCGTACCAAGTCATGCGGCGATCGCGATACTGGCTATTATGGGTTCTGCCAAACGTTGCATTGAGCCAGCGCAGTGCTGCTTCATGGCTCCCATCACTAAACAAAATGGTGATGTGTTCGACACTCGGAATCACAACCAATTCTCGCCCCTGCCCTGCCGCTAAATTTGTGTTTTCTCCTCCCGCCTGTGCCAGCAATCGTTCGGCATTGCTCACAAATCCTCCCTCTCCACTCCCTGCCTGTAGTTGCAGATTTCGGGGAGATTGGGGAGTTACATTTGCCCCAGTTGGAGAAACCGCAACGGTTGCCGCAAAGCGATCTCGCTCACGAATACCAGCATTCATCACAATGCCGCTACCCATCGAGTGCCCCAGCAATGCCAGACGACTTGGATCAACCTGGGGTTGCTCTAAGAGAGATTGCAAAGCCACATCCAGGTTCTGCTGTAGCTCATACCGCTGTAAGCGAGTCCCATTCGCGCCATGTCCATCAAAATCCCAGAGCATGACCGCACAACCTGCATGAGCAAGGACGTGTCCATACGCCAACATCAACTGTTTGGAGCCTGCAAACCCATGTGCAACCAACACTCCTGGGATTCCGCTCGCCCCTTCAGGAGCCAAGTAGAGCAGAGGGACTCCCTCTTTTTGAAACGATCGCACTTCCAGTCCAGAGCGGGCGATCGCGATGCCTAACCAGGACGAAACGACCAGCAGAATCGCGAGTAGCAGGAGTCCCAAGCGTTTATAGTTCAATTTCACAGGCTTCAGCCAACGTCCAAACACCACCTACTGGTGTAACGCAAAACCAATCTTCAGGATTTGGAAATCTAGCCAATATCTCGAAGTTAGCGATTCATTATTAGAAGTGAAAAGCAATTTCTTCTCGGCGATCGCTCCAACAATGCGATCAAACCAGCTTTCCTTGATCAGTGAGGTGAACTGAAGCCGTGAAACTCACCACTCCAGTTCACCCGCGACAGATTGCCAATCCGGAACTGATTGTAACGGCTTCAGGCAGGGTTCAACGCTTTCGATCCATTTTCACCCGCTTATTCGGGTCTTGCTTGTAAACCCAGGACAGGAATTTCTGTAACTGCGGGTCTTGCTTCAGTTTCTCCAGAGAATTCAAATGCAGTGCCAAATGGGAGTTGTTGTAGAGTGTATGAATTTGGCGGTGGCAGGCAGAGCAAATCTGAATTGTGGGGCTGGGGTCAAGCCCCTTGCGTTTCGTCTTTTGACGAGGAATCAGGTGGTGTTCGGTGAGAGCGGACATCTCTCGCTGGCAAAGTTCACAGGGCTGCGGCATTGTTTAGTAACCAGTGGATCGTGGGGAGCAGTAATACTTAACTTGATCCTAGCGATCGCCCTCCCGGTCCAACACTACCAGCCTAATCGGTTTACCTCCAACACACAGTTGTAGAGCGTTTGAATTTGTCGGTGGCAGGCAAGAAAAAACTTTCACTGAATTGTAGGAGGATACCAACCACTGATAACCCAACGCGAACGAGCAGCTACGATGACTGAGTTGTTCATCCGTAATGCAGCGATCGTGGTTTGTCCGATTGACGTTTGCCCCTCCACTCGTGTTGCATCTAAGCTCCAAGCGAAGTGTTCTGACCACTGCTGTGCCCTCGGATTAAACAAGGGAACGATTTCCCCAGTGAGCGGATCTTGAGCTTCGGTCAAGTCGGATTTGTACTCATTGCAGGAACGACAAGCCAAGCAAACATTTTCAAAGGAAGTGTTCCCGCCTTTGGACTGGGGATGAATATGGTCAAAGCTCATCGGAAGACCGCTATTGGCTTCGCTAGTCAAGCAGTAGCAGCGATGGCGATCGCCCTCTCGAATTTGAATCTTTAAAGATTCAGGAAGATAGGCAGACACAAGTGATCAGGGATGAGGAACACGATGACCACGCCAATGTAAAAGAGCAGCAGCATGGGCTTTTCGTAACATGAAAAGATCCGCCTGCGATCGCAGCTCTACTAACTCCACCTGTTTTGCCGGTGTAAGAGTGTGTTCTTTGTCACGCTCCAACAACTCGAAATGCCGTGCCATCTCCTCCTCAGTCTTGTGACCTGTAGCAACCTTCCATAGAGCCTCATCTTCCAAACGGTCAAGAGCGGCTAAATCTGCCTTAAACTCATCGGGTGCATTTTCCCAATCTGGAGGACTGCCGACTTTCAGCGCCTGAAGCATGACCTCTTCAAGTGATCGGCCTGTTGCGATCGCCGTATTGACCAATCGCTGATAGATCGGATCTGGAAGTTGCAGTGTGACAGTGGCAGTCATACGAGAACAACAAGTTTATCTCCTTATATTCTACTGGGAGCGGCTTGAGGAGGATAGGCATCGTGCAGCTACAGTGATCCTATAGGGGTCGCTTCTAAGAACACAGCAACCTACTTAATAATCTCTGAGCGAAGTTTCCCTGTAGTTGGTAGGCGATCGTCTTCGACAACAGCAAAGCTCCCGCCAATCTGAAGGCGAAACTGCTCCAACGAAATGACACGTAATCCTTCGGTAAATTTAGTAGAGCTTGAAACTATTCGTGTGTATAAGTTCTAACTTCTAAGGCAACGAAGTGACACTTATTTCTTCGGTAGCCCACGAAGTGACACATAATCCTTCGGTAAATCTAGTAAGGCTTGAAGCTGCTATTACGTAAGGGTTTCAGCTTTTAGTCCAACAAAGTGACATGAAATTCTTCGGCGATCGTCAGAGAACGGTGAAATCACTTCAGAACAAGGGTTTCAAGCAATGGCTGACGAAATGACATTTATTTCTTCGGTAGCCCCACGAAATGACATCTATTTCTTCGGTTGGGTTTTCTTTAAAGATTGAGCGCTAAAAAAACTCAAAGCATTACTCTATAAGCTTTTGAGGCAAAGAGCGATTGTGACGTTCATTCCTTCGGTTGTGACACTAATTTCTTCGCTCTACAAATCACGAATTCTTTGTCGTGTTTCGCGAATTCGTGTCGTTTTATCTACTTTTGACACTCATTTCACGAATTCGTGTCGCTTGGGCGATTTAAGATACGTTTCACACAATAATGTCTTTGTTGACATTAGAAGTGTTCCTAATTTTGCCTCACTAGAATCAATCTATCATAACCTCTAGGTATCCCATAGAGTGAGGTTAACTTTTGCAGACTTCTGCCTCTTTCAAACTTTCCTTCGTCAATAGCGCTTGATTATTGGGAGCATCCCACTTTCGTAGAAATAGTCAAATGGCAAGCTGGCCATTGAGGTAGGCACACCGCAAACTCAACATCGGATTGACAGCGGCAATCTTCCAACGAGCACTTGATATTTGCAAGCGTCGCCCCATCTGTTTGACTGCCGATTCAACGGCTCCTGAACCAATCGAACAGAGGTGTTGAGCTTGGATGGTCGGCATAGTTGACAATCCGAGTGCAATGTTTAGTGAGATAGGCTTCAAAATTACGCGCCTGTTTGCGCCGACAAGCGGCAAATAATGCCTTGGCTGAGTCTACCTTTGAAAAGATTCATTGGCACCTAATCGCAAGCACGCCTTCTCTAGCCCTCCACTCATCCGACTGTAACGCTTGACCCCTAACTGCTCTGCTGGTTGCTGACGGATTCGCAGCTTACCCACTAAGCTGTTGAGTTGTCGCACTCGTCCTCGCGCACAACGGGCTTCACCGTTGATAAAAAAAAGGCAACGTTCGGACTAACCTGCTCAAGCATCTGTTGTCGAACGGTTTGCTCAACGCCCTCCAACGTTTTGAGAACCGCTTTGTCACTATTGCGGTACAAAATTTCGGCAATCTCTTGGGTGCAAGCTTGTAACCGTTCTTGGTCTTCGGGAGTCATAACGTTAACCTCATGCCCTACTCTTAAATTCTCTTTCCTCCCTCATGTTTTTGCAAAAGTGGCATGCTCCCTGATTATTAGCGGGCACCTCGCTACAGATGAATGTCATCACGATGAAGCCTCAAATATGAGTTTCAACCCTTCCACTACCGGAAGGGCAATCGCAACTCCCGGCAGTCAAATCCAAGCGTAATCAGGTTTTAACAACCTGTTCTGCCCAACCAAACAGATTTTAGGGCTTAACTCTTCTGTTTGAATAAATCATTTAAGCGTAGGGTTCTGAACCCTTGCGTATAAAGGATCTGGATTCTGGCAAACCTACCGGGAAATTGTCCCTAGCTTTGGTTTCTCAAAAATTGAGGAAGGTCCCCTTGATCGGGGAAACTTTAGTGGCTGCCACGCAGTACGTCTGCACCCTTATCAACTAGTAGACTAGATAAGAAGTAATGCAACATCAGATCTGTTTAATGCTGAATGCGGTCGGGTTATGGAATTTCTATCTCGATGCAGCATAACTTGGAGCGAAAGCAGGAAACCTCTTCCTTAAAACAAAATTACCTTATTTCCCAACAAGTCTATTGCTTTGTAACGCTGTCGATCGAGCGATTCAAATTTGCGAACTGCTGGATGCAGGGAAGACTGGCTAGCGTTGTTCTGCTTGACGGCTATTGATTTGGATGGCGATCTGGTAGCGATCGATAATTGAGGCTTCGCCTTCCCACTCGCGCCAGAGTTTGAGGTGCAGACGTGCTACACCAGGCTGATTGGCTTTGAGGGTGAGTGTTTTTTCGCCGCCCGCTCCGGCACCTGCTCCCAGCAGTGAGAACTGGGTTGCCTGAATCAACAGTTTGTCTGGATCAATTTGGTCAACTGCCCACCGATACCCGGTTGTGGGATTTTCTGGCAGCCGCAGGACGATCGCCTCGCCCAGAGCAACCTCAACAGACCTGTGATTGTCTGCCTGCGTCAGTGTTGTGTGTGGCATGGTTTACCTGCAATTTTCATAAAGATTCAGATGTCGCAAAGGAAGCCAGAGAAACAGAAACCGTTTCTCTGGCAGACATTAGGCAAGCAGTCTTAAATGGAACGCTGGCTGTATCACTCAATGCTGTGTCACCAAACGTAGCATTGGGTGATCTTGCCATCGTCGGCTTCAAAGTAGTCGTATCTCGACTGCATCAAGCGGGCATGAGCTGCCAGAATGGTCAATGCCATGATGGCGCTGTCAGAATTATCCGCGAGCTTTTTCCAGCCAATGCCATCCACACCGATCCAGACGTTTCGGTTTTCGTTGATGCTCCAGAGGGCGTTAATTCGCTTGTCTGACACCCAGGTTGCAGTCACGCCGCCGTTCTCAGAACCCTGAGGCGGTGCAAAGCTGGGCATCGAACCTGTGCGCTCAGTGCTGATGTTTGCCAACTCGACTGTGGTTAGCTCACGCGGCTGCGACCCGGCGATCGTGCTACCTGCGTTTGCCTTAGCTGGAGGCATCTGAGTCGGTTTTAACTCTTGCATGTGATTTGTCTCCTGTCTTATTAGAGGAAAAGTGGCAGCGGTTAAAGCACGTAAACTTGAGTAATCACACCGTTGTTCTGATAAACGCTGACAGGACGGTTAGCTGCCTTCGCCGTTGCCAACTGCGTGAGCTGATCGACAAAGATGTTGTCGTTGTCAAAAGCAATGCGTCTCCAGCCGACGCCTTCGTTGAGATAAACCCAGGCATTGCGGTCTTCGTTGATAGTCCACAGTCCAGCAACGGTCTTGTTGCTCAGCCAGCCGGTCTCAAGAATGCCATCGACTGCCAGCGGACCCAGCCAGGTTTCGATCTCGCACTCGCCGTAGCCAATGCGGAAGAAACCGTTGTCGCCCCAGCCTTCACCCCAACTGTTTTTGCAGATCCAGCAGCTTTCTGCATCGTCGTATCCGATGATCACAACGCAGTGTCCACCGGCTAACTCACCAGTGACATGGCGATACACGCCGCTGCGATAGCTAAAAAAGTCGTCAAAAACGTAGAAGCAGCCAGTAACGGGACCGCGGGTCGAGAGCCACTCTTTGATGTCTGCAACCGAGCCAAACGAGTGGTAGCCCGTGATTTTGATGGCACGATTCTGCCAATCGCTACAGAGGTTGCTACAGTCTTGATCGCCAGACGTATAGGGATAGCAGGCTTCATCTGCCACTCCCTGATTCTTGAAAAACTCAAACGCCTGATCGGGGAACCAGCCGTTGCCGCAGTTGCGTCCCTGCGATCGAGCGTGACAGTAGAATAGCTGTGCTTCTGACAAATCGATCGCCAGGTTAGGGTCACCCCGCTGAGCGCGCAGGGTTGTTTCCACAACAGCCGCGGTGCCAAACGCAACGCAGGAACCGCAGCCGCCCTGGTCTTTGACTCCCGTGACAAAGTTTTGTCCGTTGACGTTGCGCCAATCAAAGGCGGCGGGAGCACCAACGAGCTGGGTGGCTCTGACTGCAGCTCGGCTAGCGCGAATTTGAAGTTCTGCTTCTTCTGTTGTTAAACCAGTTGGGAGTTCTACTCCTAAACGCTTGAGTTGCGCTTCTCGAGGAAGTTCCGACATCGATGTGTTGCCAGCTTGCCAGCTTTCACCTGCCTGTCGGATAGCAGCCTGTACGGCTGCTACGCTCAACTTTTCAGCCATATTTAATCTCCTTTGTGATTGGATTGGCTTGATTTCTATCGTGAAATAAGCTTGTTGTGACGGCAGTACCCACATGGGTACTTGTCTTGCAGATGCGTTAGCGATTGAGAGATGTGCGATTTCTGGGCAAATTCGATCGCTCTTGCGCGCGCTCAACGGCTGGGCTGCAATCTAGAGTTACAATACGGCAAGCGATCGTTCCTAAACGTTGGAGCGATCGTCAAACGGTTTGAGTTAATCAATTGATTTTTATGAAATTCCAGAATTGCGAGAGTTCTACAAGAATAAAAGCTAGTTTTTGCTGGTGAGTTTGTGTCACAGATTGTTTTTTGCAATATCTTTAGCAAGTTTAAGTCATTTCTAAATTTGATGAATAGGCGATAGCTACTTTTTGCTTACGACTTCTCTAACAGATACTTCTAACCTTCAACTTTCTGATTTGCGTATCTTGATTGTAGAAGATGATCCAGTGATGCGTTTGTGTTTAGAGTATCTCTTAGTGACCTTGATGTTGTTCAAATTGGGCAGAATACTGAGATTCGCTGGAGTCTCGCAGGCTCAGGTGAGTTGGCAAGTCAGAGACATGTGACAATCCTGCGCGGAATTCAAGCCAGTCAAATCACAGTCAATGATTTTGTGTCAATGACAGCCTCATCCTGAGCCAGACGTGAGCAGGTGTTCACAATTAAATATAAAACCACAAGACCAGAATCACCCGCGCTGTGGGCAATTCTGGGTCTAAGGTCTGGTTTTTAATGGCGTTATTGCACGAATGAGCAGAAAGACAAATCGGCATGGCTGAATGAGGATGTGCAATCGCGAGCAAGCGGCTCGCACTCCCTTGTGACGATCGCGATCGGGTGAGCGTCTCACTCACGTTGCTGAATTGACAGACCATTTGTCAATTCAGCAACGCTCGACCCGCTTGACTTGCACCTGCAAATGCAGTACCTTTTGTACTCAACGCCGCCCTCCGGTCTGGCGGGCGCGGAACCCAAAAATTTAGTCGGCGCGACTCGAAGCTGTTACCCGCAACTCCGAGCCGCTAACCCAGCCGAACTGTCGTGAGCAGTTGGCGGGCTAAGGGAGTATTTTAACAACTCTCTAGCCGCCTCGATTGCAATGGCGTGACGCGGGGCGGCTAGGTTTTTGGGGTTTTCTCACCACCTCACAAAAGGAAACCTCATGAACGAATCCATCTGGACTGCGGGTGAAGGCTCACCCCAAATTGGCAGCGCCCAGCCGAACCCAGCTTCGGGGCGAGAGCCGATCAAACATCTGCTGATTGGCTCACCGCCCGCCGTGCGAATCACGATTCATCGGCTGCATGTCTTGCGCTACGCCGATGCCAGCGATTGGAGTGCGCTGCTGCCACTGCCCGACAAGCCGATCGTCATCACACCCAAACCCGGCGATGTGATGAGCAGCCTGATTAAGTACCTGAGGCTAACCGATTAAGTCGAGGCAAGCCGTTCCCTCAAGGGAAAATTGCGGGCAAGCCCTGAACACCCAGATCGCCAAACTGTCTCACCCGAAAGCGGTTAGCGATTAGCTAACTGCTTTCGGATAGCGAACTCGCAAAAGCTGATTGGCGGTTGGCGCTGTGAGTCGGATCGTTTTGCCGTCAAGCCAGCGGATTTCAACGAAGTCGATATCTGAGCTGCTGCCCAAGCCAAAGTGCGCGACTGGCTCCATCTGACAGAGATAGCCGCTGCCTGCGTCGATCGCTCGTTTCTGAAGTCGTCCGTTTGCCATTAGCATCACGACTGCGCCTCGGGCGGGTGCACCCTGAGCCGTCAGGGGCAAGACTCTGAGCCAGTGAGGCTGGGCGGCATTGACATGATAAAGCGACAGCGGCTGTGCGTCCGATTCGCCGTGAGAAATCACTAGCTCTAAGCGTCCGTCGCCATCAAAATCGCCCACAGCGGCTCCGGTGCCCAGTCCATCTGGCTCTGTAGCATCGCCGATGTCGAGCGCTACCCACTCGCCCGATCGCCAGCCAAACAGCCGATTGGGCTGACCAATGT
>Ga0224723_1001990_pt1 | contig 11671 bp, 9 predicted proteins | sample Balambano_FR2_Me_FD_161647 | JGI IMG/M metagenome (GOLD analysis project Ga0224723, IMG submission 161647) | Freshwater sediment microbial communities from Lake Towuti, South Sulawesi, Indonesia - Balambano_FR2_MetaG | ecosystem: Environmental > Aquatic > Freshwater > Lake > Sediment | place...
GAGCAGTGCCGCCGCCGGCGGCACTGCTCTCGATCGCGGCGTGCAGGAACGCGACACCGCGGGCACCATCCTCCACGGTCGGCACCAGCAGGGCGGCGGGGTCGGGCGCGCGGTTCTCCAGGCGCGCAGAAATCTGCTCGGCGGTGTCGCGATAGAGTTGCGCGAAGGCTTCCAGATACCCCTCCGGATGGCCCGATGGGATGCGCGTGGCGTGGCCGGCGGCGGCATCGAGCACGCCGACCCCGCGAGCCAACATGCGCGGCGCCTCGCCAAGCGGCGCGAAACGCAGCTGGTTCGGGTGCTCCTGCGCCCATTCCAGCCCGGCCTTCTCGCCATACACGCGAAGCCTCAGCGCGTTCTCGTTGCCGGGGCACACCTGGCTCGACCACAGCAGGCCGCGCGCGCCGCCCGACAAGCGCAGCATTACCTGCGCGTGGTCGTCCACCCGGCGGCCGGGGATGAAGCTGGTGAGTTCCGCGGCGACGGACTCGACGCGCTGGCCGGTCACGAACTCGGCAATGTTGTGGGCGTGGGTGCCCAGGTCGCCCAGGCTGCCGGCAGCACCCGCCTGCGCCGGGTCCGTGCGCCAGGCGGCCTGCTTCTGGCCGGTGGCTTCCAGCGGTGTCGAAAGCCAATCCTGCGGATACTCCACCTGCACCACGCGAATGGCGCCGAGCTCGCCGGCCTGCACCATAGCGCGGGCCTGCCGCACCATCGGATAGCCGGTGTAGTTGTGGGTCAGCGCAAAGATCTTTCCGCTGGCGCGGACGGCGGCAACGAGGTCGCGCGCATCTTCCAGCGTGGTGGTCAGCGGCTTGTCGCAGATCACGTGGATGCCGGCATCCAGGAATTTTCTGGCGATCGCGTGGTGCGAGCTGTTCGGCGTGACGATCGCCACCGCATCGATGCCGTCGGGGCGCGCGGCCTCGGTCGTCGCCATCGTGGCGATGTCGGTATAGGCGCGGTCGGGCGCGATGTGCAGGTCGGCGGCCGAAGCAATGGCGTTGGCTGGGTCGCGCGAGAGGTTGCCTGCGACCAGCGTGAACCGGTCGTCCAGCCGCGCGGCGATGCGATGCACCGCGCCGATCAAGGCGCCGCGCCCCCCGCCCACCATGCCGAGCCGCAGGCGCCGCGCAACGGCGCCCTGATCGGTCCCGGAAACCATCAGCCGATCCCCAGCATCTTGCGGTTCGCCGCCTGGTCTGCGCCCGAGCCTGCGAAATCGTCAAACGCGCGGTCGGCCACCCGGATGATGTGATCGCTGATGAACTGCGCGCCTTCGCCTGCCCCGTCCTCGGCATGCTTCAGGCAGCATTCCCACTCCAGCACCGCCCAGCCGTCGAAATCGTACTGCGCGAGTTTCGAGAAGATCGCCGCGAAATCGACCTGCCCGTCGCCCAAGGATCGGAAGCGTCCCGCGCGGTTGATCCAGCTCTGGTAGCCGCCATAAACGCCCTGCCGGCCGCTGGGGCGGAACTCCGCGTCCTTCACGTGGAACATTTTTATGCGCGGATGGTACAGGTCGATGAAATCAAGATAGTCCAGCGCCTGCAGCACGAAGTGGCTGGGGTCGTACAGGATGTTGGCGCGCGTGTGGTTGCCCACGCGCTCCAAAAACATCTCGAAACTCGAACCGTCGTGCAGGTCCTCGCCCGGGTGGATTTCGTAGCAGACATCCACGCCCGCCGAATCGAACGCATCGAGGATGGGGCGCCAGCGTGCGGCGAGCTCGTCGAACGCGGCTTCCACCAGACCGGCCGGGCGTTGCGGCCAGGGATAGAGGTAGGGCCAGGCCAATGCGCCGGAGAAGGTGACGTGGGCGGAAAGGTCCAAATTCTTCGACGCCTTCGCCGCCATCAGCAGCTGCTGCACCGCCCATTCCTGCCGCGCCTTCGGATTACCCCGCACCGATGGCGCGGCGAAGCCGTCGAACGCGGCGTCATACGCCGGGTGCACCGCCACCAGCTGGCCCTGCAGGTGGGTGGAAAGTTCCGTGAGTTCGACGCCGGCATCGGCCAGAATGCCCTTCACCTCGTCGCAGTAGGTCCTGCTCTCGGCGGCCTTGGCGAGATCGAACAGCCGGCCATCCCACGACGGCATCTGCACGCCCTTGAACCCCAGCCCCGCCGCCCAGCGCGCGATGTCGGCAAGGCTGTTGAAGGGCGCGGCATCGCCCGCGAACTGGGCAAGGAAGATCGCCGGCCCCTTGAGCGTGCGCATGAACGTTTTCTCCCGATCGTTGTGCGGCGGCACGATGCCCGGGCGGCGCGGCGCGTCAATCCCCTTGCCGAATGGCACCCGTCGGGGGTGGTATGGCGGCATGCAGAAGCGCCAGATCGTGATCGTCGGCGGCGGGGCCGGCGGGCTGGAACTCGTGCGCCAGCTCGGCGCGCGCCTTCGCCGCCAGGCCGAGGTGACGCTGGTCGAGAAGAACCGCACCCATATCTGGAAGCCGCTGCTGCACGAGGTCGCCGCCGGATCGCTGGATGCGAACCTGGACGAGGTGGGCTATCGCAACCACGCCTTCCGCTGGGGCTACCGGTATTTCTTCGGCAGTTTCGAATCGCTCGATCGCGCGCGGCGCGAGGTGGTGACCGCGCCGATCTTCGACGAGGACGGGCGCGAGCTGATCGGCCGGCATCGCATCCGCTACGACATCCTGGTAATCGCGATCGGCGCGGTGGCCAACGATTTCGGCACGCCCGGCGTGCGCCAGTTCTGCATGTTCCTGGAGGACCGGCATCAGGCCGATCGGTTCCGCACGCGGCTGCTGAACCACTGCCTGCGCGTCAGCCGCATCCAGACCGAGAACCCCAAGGCCGATGCGCATGTCGATCTGGCGATCGTCGGCGGCGGCGCCACGGGCGTGGAACTGGCCGCCGAACTGTACAACGCCGCCGCCGGTCTCCGGCATTACGGCCTGGAGGATTTCGACGAATCACGCCTGCGCGTCACGCTGATCGAGGCGGGTCCGCGCATCCTGCCGCAACTGCCCGAGAAACTGGCGCAAGCCGCGCGCGAGGAGCTGGAGCAGCTGGGCGTACGCGTGATGACCGGCACGCAGGTTGTCGAGGTGACCCAGGAAGGCATGGTGCTGAAGGGCGGCGAGGTGATCGCCGCCGACCTGAAGGTGTGGGCCGCCGGCGTGCGTGCGCCCGACATGCTGCGCGAGATCGGCGGGTTGGAGACCAACCGTAATTGCCAGCTGGTGGTGAAGCCCACGCTGCAGACCACGCGCGACGAGACCATCTTCGCGCTGGGCGACTGCTGCACGATTGTCGATCCCGCCACCGGCCGCCCGGTGCCGCCCCGCGCCCAGGCGGCGCACCAGATGGCCGAGGTGGTGTTCCGCAACATCCGCGCGCTGATGCGGGGCGGCGCGCTGGAAAGCTTCGTCTATCGCGACCGCGGCTCGCTGGTCTCGCTCAGCCGCTTCTCGACGGTGGGCAGCCTGATGGGGAACCTGGTCGGCGGGCGCATGGCGATCGAAGGGCGGCTGGCGCGCATGGTGTACTTGTCGCTCTACCGCATGCACCTGGTGGCGATCCATGGCTGGCTGCGCGGGGTGCTGCTGATCGTGGTCGGGCACGTGAACCAGGTGGTGCGGCCGAGGTTGAAGCTGCATTGAGGTGCGCCGCTGGAGTGCACTTGGAAGCGTGTGCGTCGTGGCGCCACCCTCACCCTGTCCCTCTCCCGCCCAAGCGCGGGAGAGGGGACCGTACGGCACCCGCCGCTACAGGGTCCCCTCTCCCGCGCTTGGGCGGGAGAGGGACAGGGTGAGGGTGGTGCCGCGCGACGAGCGCCGACAATTGCCCTAAGCCGCCATCCGATCGATCCGATCGCGCAGCCGGTACCACTCGCCGACCACCGGCAGGAACCACGGGTTGCCCGAATAGAAGCGCATGGTCGGGAACTCCAGCCCGTCGAACGCGCTGCGCTGGTTGGCGCGGCCGAGAATCTTCAGCGCCACCTGGTGGCCAAGCCAAGTCTGCATGGCCACGCCCGATCCCTGGCAGCCGGCGGCATAGTGCACGCCATCCTCCACCCCGATGTGCGGCAGGAAATCGAAGGTGAAGGCGACGTTGCCGGTCCAGCTGTGGGTGATGCGCGTCTCGCGCAGTTCAGGAAACACCTCGGTCATCATCCGGTGCAGCACCGGGGCGGCATCCTGTGGCGAGGTGGGCGCGAAACTGGCGCGACCGCCCCACAGCACGCGGCGGTTTTCCGGGCAGGGGCGGAAATAGTTCAGCACGCGGCGGCTGTCGCTGATCATGCGCCCGTTGGGGAACAGCCGCGTCATCGTCTCCGCGGGCAGCGTTTCGGTCGCGATGATGTAGCTGCCCACGGGGATCAGGCGCTTCGCCAGCCACTCGTTCGGGCCGCCCAGCGAGTAGCCGTTGGTGGCGGAGAGCACCGCCTGCGCCCGCACATTGCCGCGCGGCGTGAACAGGCGGAACCCGTCGCCCTCGCGCGCGATGCGCGTCACGCGCACGCCGCCGTGCAGGATCGCGCCGGCGCGGGCCGCCGCCTGGGCCAGGCCACGAACATAGCGGGCGGGGTGGAGCGCGCCCGCCATCTCCACCACCATGCCGCCGAGATAGCGGTCACTGCCCAGCTCCTCGTGCACGCGCCGCGGCGGCACGATGCGCACCTCGCCGCCGGTGATGTCGGCAAGCCACGCCGCACGGCTTTCCATCGATACCAGGTGCTTGCGTGTCCAGGCGCCGACGAAGCGGCCCGTGCGCGCATAGGCGCAATCGATGTTCTCGCGGGCGATCAGCTCCTCGATGAAGGTGAAACTGCCCGCGGCCTCGCGCACGATGCGGTCGGCCTGCTCCTCGCCGAAGCGCTTCGTCAGGCCCTGGCCTGCAATCTTCAGCCCGCCCGAAACCATGCCGCCATTGCGCGAGGAGGCGCCGAAGCCGATCGCCTCGGCATCGAGCACCAGCGCGCGCGTGCCCATGCGGCCCATGGTGAGTGCCGCGGACAGCCCGGTATAGCCGCCGCCGACGATCGCCACCTCCGTCTCGGCCGGCAGAGGCTCGGGTGCGCCGGCGTCGGGGCGGGCGGCTTCCCACCACCAGGGCGTGGTCTTGAAGTCTTCCGTGTAGAGCGCCTGCAATGCCCCCTCCCGCTCGCTGAAGGCTTGGCTATGATGGCGGCAACCGGGGCGGGACGCCAACAGCAACAGAGGAGCCTGGGCGATGGCCAATGAGCCACAGAGTTTCCATGCCGATTGCGTGCAGCTGGCGCATGAGCTGCACGCGCGCGGGCGCGTAGATCGACGCACGCTGCTGGCCGGGCTGGCCGCGCTTGGCGCAGGGGCCGCGGTGCCCCAGGCCCGCGCCCAGGCCACGCGCGAGATCACCATGGTGAACTGGGGCGGCATCGCCAACCAGGCGTTCGGCCGCTTCTATGGCGAGCCGTTCATGGCCGAGAACCCCGGCTGGAAAGTGGTGCAGGATTCCTCCGGCCCCAGCGCCGGGCGTATCCGAAGCCAGGTCGAGGCCGGACGCGTGACGTGGGACCTGTGCGACAGTTCAGGCAGTTCCTCGATACAGCTCGGCGGGCTGAACCTGCTCAACAAAATCGATTACGGCATCGTGCCGCGCGACACGGTGATCGACCCTGCCTTCACGCTGGAATTCGGCGCGGCACCCTATTCGTTCAGTTCGGTGCTGGTGTACGATAAGAGCAAGTTCCCCGAACCGCCGCAGAGCTGGGCCGATTTCTGGGACCTGCGGAAGTTTCCCGGTCGGCGCCTGCTGCGCCGCGATGCGCTGACCAGCCTGGATGCGGCTTTGCTCAGCATGGGGCGCACGAAGGACAACCTCTATCCGATCGATGCGCGCGCGGCGATGGCGCGGGTGCGAGAAATCAGGCGCGACCTGGTGTTCTGGACCAGCGGTTCGGAAAGCGAGAACGTGATGCGCACCGGGGAAGCCGTGATGGGCTTGATCTGGCACACGCGCGCGAAAGTGCTGCACGAGGAAACCCAGGGCCGCATCACCTGGACCTGGAACCAGGGCTTTCTGCAGCAGGGGATTTTCGTGATCCCCCGCGGCAATCCTTCCGGCGAGATGGCGCAGCGGTGCCTGGCCAGCATGCTTTCCAAGCCTGACCCGCAGGTGGGCCTGCTGCAGTTCCTGGGCAACGGCCCGACGCACAAGGAGGCGGCCGCGCGCGTGCCGGAGAACTTCAAGATATTCAACCCGACCGATCCCGCGAACGCGGCGAAGCAGGTGGTGATCGGCACCTCCTGGTGGGGGGCGAACTACATTCAGACCAACCAGGATTTCCTTGACTCCATCTCGGCCTGAAGGGCGCCTGCCGATGAAATTGATGCCGCCGCGTGCGCCGGCGCCCGGGCACGCGGCCAGCGAGACCGAACTGCGCGAGGACCTGGCCGCAGCCTATCGCCTGGTCGCGCATTTCGGCATGGACGACCTGATCTTCACCCACCTGTCCGCCCGCCTGCCGGGCCACGACCACCGCTTCATGATCAACCCGTATGGCATGCTGTTCTCGGAAATCACCGCTAGTTCGCTGGTCGTGGTGGACGTGGACGGCAACGCGGTGAGCGCGGGAGACTGGCCGGTGAACCCGGCCGGCTTCGTCATCCATTCCGCGATCCACATGGGCCGCGCGGATGCGCATTGCGTGATGCACACGCACACGCTGGCCGGCATGGCGGTGGCAGCGACCACGGACGGCATCCTGCCCTTGAACCAGATCAGCATGGAGTTCGTCGGCCGCGTGCCGGTGCACGAATACGAAGGCATCGCGGCCGACGACAATCTTTCCGAACGCGAGCGGCTGGTGCGCGACCTCGGCGACGCGCCGGGGATGCTGCTGCGCAACCACGGCCTGCTCTCCGTCGGGCGCACGGTGGCCGAGGCGTTCTACTACATGCTGTATCTGGAAAAGGCCTGCCGCATCCAGGTGGCGGCCTGCGGCATGGGACGGCCGTTGTCGATGCCGCCGCCGGAGGTCGTGGCGCGCACGCAGAAGCAGTTCGACGTGGGCGGCATGCTGAAGGGCTGGCGGCCATGGAGCGCGCTGCGCCGCATGCTGGATCGCGAGCAGCCGGACTATCGCAGCTAGATGGCGTCCCTTCGCGACTCCCTCGCCGTACGCAATCTCTCGAAACATTACGGCCCGACGCGCGCGGTCGACGACGTCTCGCTCGACATCGCGCGGGGAAAGTTCGTCACGCTGCTTGGCCCCAGCGGCAGCGGCAAGACCACCATCCTGATGGCGATCGCCGGCTTCGTGCAGCCGACCGCGGGCGACATCCTGGTCGATGGCGCGCCGATCACGCCCCTGCCGCCCGAGAAGCGCAATTTCGGCATGGTGTTCCAGGGCTACGCGCTGTTCCCGCACATGACGGTCGCCGAGAACGTCGCGTTTCCCCTGCGCGTGCGGAAGATCGGTCGGGCCGAGACGGAATCGCGCGTGAGGGATGCGCTGGAGCTGGTGCAGCTCGGCCACCTGGCCGCGCGCAAGCCGCAACAACTCTCGGGCGGGCAGCAGCAGCGCGTGGCGCTGGCCCGCGCGCTGGTTTTTCAGCCCGCCCTGCTGCTGCTGGATGAACCGCTTTCCGCGCTCGACAAGAAACTGCGCGCCGAGCTGCAGGTTGAGCTGAAGGACCTGCACCGGCGCGTCGGCCTCACCTTCATCTACGTCACGCACGACCAGGAGGAGGCGCTGTCGATGAGCGACGGCATCGCCATCCTGCGCGACGGCAAGCTGGTGCAGCAGGGCAGCCCCGACGGGCTGTACGAGCGCCCTGCCACGCGCTTCGTGGCCGACTTCCTGGGCAAGTCCAACTTCCTGGCCGGCCGCGTGGAAAGCGTGCGCAACGATGGCTTTGCCTACACCGTCGATGGTGCGCGATTCATCCAGCATGGGCCGACCGATGCCGCGCCGGGTACTTCGGCGCTGGTGGCCTTGCGGCCGGAAAAGATCGACGTGCTGGCCGACGGCGCGGAGGCTGACAACAGCATCGACGGCACGATTGCCGCCTGGAGCTATTTCGGCGCCTCGTTCAGCCTGCTGGTCGATACCCAGGCGCTGGGCCGGGTGCAGGTCGCCGTGCCGGCCTGGCGCTGCCCGGTGGAGCCTGTCGAGGGCCGACGCGTGCGGCTGGGCTGGAGCGCCGAGGCATCGGTGCTGGTGCGCGATGACTGACACGGCGCAACCTGACGCCCGGCGCGAGACGTCACCCTCACCCAACCCTCTCCCTCTCCCTGAGGGAGAGGGCTATCGACCCGGCGCGCTGAAAGCCCTCTCCCTCAGGGAGAGGGTTGGGTGAGGGTGACTGCATCCGGCACCGCCGCGGCCGTATCTCTCCCAGCGCCCGTCGCGCGCCCGGCTTTCCTGGGCGCGACCGCACCATGGTGGATGCTGGTGACTCCCGCGCTGGCGCTGATGCTGGCCTTCTACGCCTATCCGCTGGGCCAGGTGCTGTGGATCAGCTTCACCGAACCCGCGCCCGGCCTTGGCAACTACGAGCGGCTGCTGACCAGTGAGGCCTTGCAGCGCGTGTGGATGACGACGCTGCGCATCTGCGTCATCACCACCAGCATCACGCTGCTGGCCGGTTACGTGGTCGCCTATGCGATCAGCCAGGCCAGCCCGCGCATGCAGCGCTGGATGTTCGTGTGCGTGCTGCTGCCCCTGTGGATCAGCGTGCTGGTGCGGGCCTTTGCCTGGGTGACGCTGCTGCGCTCGCGCGGGCTGGTGAACGAGGCGCTGCTGGGGCTTGGCATCATCGACGAGCCGTTGCGGCTGATCTGGAACGAGTTCGGCATCGCGGTCGGCATGGTGCACTACATGATCCCGTACGCCGTGCTGCCGCTGTATGCCAGCATGCGCGACATCGACCCGCGCCTGGTGCCGGCCGCGCGCGGCCTGGGAGCGACGCGCGCCGAGGCGTTCCGAAAGGTGTTCCTGCCGCTGACCAAGCCGGGGATCATCGCCGCCACGGTGCTGGTGTTCATCTTCTCCTTGGGCTTCTACGTCACGCCCGCGATCCTTGGCGGCGGGCGCACGCTGATGATCGCGGAATACATCAAGCTGCAGATCCTCGATCTGATCCGCTGGGGCGTGGGCACGATGATGGCCAGCACGCTGCTGATCGGCATCTTCGTGCTGCTGGCGGTGCTTTCGCGCGCGGTGGACATCCGCAAAGTGTTCGGCGCCAGCTGATGGAGCGCGTTTCGCACACCGGCCCCGTCGCCAACGTGCTGGCCTGGAGCGTGCTGCTGTTCCTGCTGCTGCCGATCACCATCATCATCCCCATCAGCCTGACCGACCAGCGCTTCCTCTCCCTGCCGCAGGAAGGGATCAGTTTCCAGCACTACGCCACCTTCTTCACCTCGCCGCGCTGGCTGGATTCCACGGGGCAGAGCCTGGTGATCGCCTTCGTCTCCACCGTGCTGGCGGTGTTCTGCGGCACGCTGTGCGCGATCGGCTGCTGGAAGATTTCCAGCCGCGCGAGCGAGCTGGTGCGGGCACTGATGCTGCTGCCGATCATCGTGCCCAGCATCGTCTATGCGCTGGGCATTTTCCGGCTGTGGATCAGGCTGGGGCTGCTGGATACCTACACCGGCGTCATCCTGGTGCACGGGGTCACTGGCATTCCCTACGTCGTTATCACGGTGTCCGCGGCGCTGGCCGGCTTCGATCCGCGGCTGGAACAGGCGGCGCGAGGCATGGGCGCATCCTTGGCGCAGACGCTGTCGTGGGTGATCCTGCCCAGAATCATGCCGGGCGTGCTGTCGGGCGCGATCTTCGCCTTCGTGCATTCGTGGGACGAGGCGGTGCTGATCCTGTTCATCGCATCCCGCGCGCTGTTCACCCTGCCGCGGCGCATGTGGGACGGCATCAACGAGAACCTCGATCCGGTGATGGCGGTCGCGGCCTGCGTGATGATCGCGCTCTCCCTGCTGATGCTGGCCGCCGACCTGTGGTTGCGAAGGAGACGTGCAGCGTGACGTCGTTCTCACCCGCCCAGACGGACGCCGTGCAATGGGTGGCCGCCAACCGCGAGACCCTCTCGCGCGATCACCTGCATCTGTGGCGCCTGGCCGAGCCGAGCTGGCGCGAGTACCGCTCGGCCGCCTGGTTCGTCGATCGCCTGAAGCGCGAGGGGTTCGAGGTGGCGGCCGGCACCGCCGGCATGCCCACCGCCTTCGCCGCGCGCTGGAGCTCGGGCGACGGCCCGGTGCTGGCCACGATCGCCGAGTACGACGCCGTGCCCGGCACCAGCCAGGAGGCGGTCGCAAGCCGCGCCCCGCGCCAGGGCAGCCACATCCATGCCGCCGGCCACACCGACCCGCACAGCGCGCTGGGGCTGGGGGCACTCGCCGGCGTGCTCGCGGCGAAGGCGGCGATGGAGAAACACGGGCTCAAGGGAACGCTGGTGCTGATGGGCGAGCCGGCGGAGAAGATGTGCGGCTCAAAACCGGTGCATGCATCGCACGGCATGTACGATGATTTCTCGGCTGCCATCTCCTGGCACCCGACCTCGTTCCTGAGCCTCGCGAACTCGTGCCTGTGGGACACGCACTGCGCCACCTACTGGAGCCGCATCTACACTTTTGAATGCCTGGAGCCGGAGACCTGGAGCTCCAGCATCGCGCGCACGGGAGTGCATTCCTCGCACAGCGTCAGCCGCGCGCCCGGGGCGATCGATGCGGTGTGCCTGATGTACACGGCGGCAAAGTATCTCAAGGAGAACATGCTGCCGCACCAGGGTGCGTGGAGCCTGAACGAGGCGATCCTGCAGGCCGGGCAGGCCACCGCCGACAATCTGCCGCCGGCGCTTTCGGTGATCCAGTACGCGCTGCGCGCGCCCACCATCGAGATGCAGGAGCGTGTCTGGACGGTGCTGGACAGGAACGCCGATCACGTCGCGTCGATGGCGCACTGTACGGTGAGTAAGGCGTGGGTGACGAAGACTCGCCCGGGCCTCGCGAACCACGCTATGGCGGAAATCACCTTCCGCAATTTCGAACGCTGCGGCCCGCCGGAGTATTCCGAGGCCGCCATGGCGTTCGCGAACGAGCTCCGGCGCGCCTGCGGCGCTGGCGCGGTGGACGACCCTTTCCCGCCGGAAATCCTCCGCCTGTGCACGCCGCAGGAAGCCGAGGCCGCGCTGCGCGCCCACCTGCCGCCCTGGCAGAAGAACTACACGTCGGACGACTACACGGATTGGACCTGGCACTGCCCCACCTCGCGGCTTTATGTCGGCCGGGCGCAGCTTCGCGTGGACCAGCCGGGCCGCAACTGGCCGGACTGGACGCGTTACGCCATGGGCGGCGTTCCGGCCTGCATCGACCCGATGTGGCTGAAGGCGGCCGAGGTGACGGCCACCACGTTCTTGGATCTGCTGGAGAAGCCCGCCGAGCTGGAACGCGCCCGTGCGGAGTTTTCCGAACGCACCGGCGGCGGCATCGGCGGCACGAAGTGGCTGCCACCGCTGCTGGGCGAAAAATTCCCGGCGCCGATCCACTACCGCTGGCCGGAATATGTCGAGACGGCGCGCGGGCCGGAATACTCGGTGCCCGATCCGGCACAGGCTTGAGCAGGCGGCACCACCGTGGCCCCCACCCCGGCCCTCCCCCGCTGTCGCGGGAGAGGGGGCGCAGATGGTGCCGCCACGTGT
>Ga0224723_1001991_pt1 | contig 11668 bp, 11 predicted proteins | sample Balambano_FR2_Me_FD_161647 | JGI IMG/M metagenome (GOLD analysis project Ga0224723, IMG submission 161647) | Freshwater sediment microbial communities from Lake Towuti, South Sulawesi, Indonesia - Balambano_FR2_MetaG | ecosystem: Environmental > Aquatic > Freshwater > Lake > Sediment | place...
ACGGGCGGCGCGGCGGCCCGCGCGACGCGCAGGGCTACGGGCGTTTCGCCGGGGCGGCGGGCATGCTGCTCTTGTCGCGCCTGCCGATCCGCGCCGAGGCCGCGCGCGATTTCACCGCGATGCCCTGGGCCGACCTGCCCGGTGCGATCCCGCCCGAGGGCACGCCGGCGGTGCAGCGGCTGTCCACCACCGGCCACTGGGAGGTGCCGCTGGACCTGCCCGGTGGCGGCACCCTGCGGCTTCTGGCCTGGGCTGCCACCCCGCCGGTGTTCGACGGGCCCGAAGACCGCAACGGCCGGCGCAACCATGACGAGGCGGCGTTCTGGCTCGGCCTGATCGCGGGCGCGTTGCCCTGGCCGCCGCCCGAGGCGCCCTTCGTGCTGCTCGGCGGCAGCAACCTCGACCCCGCCGATGGCGAGGGGCGGCGCGAGGCGCTGGCGGCATTGCTCGCCTTGCCCGCGCTACAGGACCCGGCGCCGCGCGGCGCGTCCGGGCGCGTCGAGCCCGGCCACCGGGGCGACCCCGCGCTCGACACCGCGCTGTTTGGCGAGGGCACCGGCGGGCTCCGCACCGAGCTGATCCTGCCCTCGGCCGACCTCCGGGTCACCGGCGCGGGCGTGCTCTGGCCGCCCGGGTCCGACCCTTTCGCGGCGACGGTGGCCGGGGCCTCGCGCCACCGGCTGGTCTGGGTCGATATCGAGCTGCCCTGAGAAAGCGTCCGTCCGACGCGGAGAGTCTGCCCCTTGCCTTGACCCGGCCCGCCCCATTGGCTAGGCGGGCGGCCTGAGCGTCGCAAGCCCCGGAGGCGGATTTGGCCCATCCTTCCCTGCTCATCCTCGCCGGCGACGGCATCGGTCCCGAGGTGATGGCCGAGGTCCGCAAGATCATCGCCTGGTTCGGCGCGGAACGGGGTCTGTACTTCGACGTCTCCGAGGACCTGGTGGGCGGCGCCGCCTATGACCGGCACGGCGTGCCCCTGACCGATGCCACGATGGCGCGCGCGATGGCGGCCGATGCGGTCCTGCTCGGCGCGGTCGGCGGGCCGCAATACGACGGCCTCGACTTCAGCCTCAAGCCCGAGCGCGGGCTCCTCCGGCTGCGCAAGGAGATGGACCTCTACGCCAACCTCCGGCCGGCGAAATGCTTCGACGCGCTGGCCGATTTCTCGTCGCTGAAGAAGGAGGTGATCGCGGGCCTCGACATCCTGATCGTCCGCGAACTGACCAGCGGGGTCTATTTCGGCGAGCCGCGCGGCATCTTCGACGACAACCTCGGCGGCCGGTTCGGCGTCAACACGCAGCGCTACACCACCGCCGAGATCCGCCGCGTCGCGCGGTCCGCCTTCGAGCTTGCCCGGCGACGCGGCAACCGGGTCTGCTCGATGGAGAAGGCCAACGTGATGGAATCCGGCATCCTCTGGCGCGAGGAGGTGCAGTGGGTGCATGACAACGACTATCCCGATATCGCGCTCAGCCACATGTATGCCGACAACGGCGCGATGCAGCTCGTCCGCTGGCCCAAGCAGTTCGACGTGATAGTGACCGACAACCTGTTCGGCGACGTGCTGTCGGACTGCGCGGCGATGCTGACCGGCTCGCTCGGGATGCTGCCCTCGGCCAGCCTCGGCGCGCCGCAGGCGAACGGCCGGCCGAAGGCGCTCTACGAACCCGTGCACGGATCGGCCCCCGACATCACCGGCACTGGCCGCGCCAACCCGATCGCCTGCATCCTGAGCTTCGCCATGGCGCTGCGCTATTCCTTCGACCTTGGCGCGGAGGCGGACCGGATCGAGACGGCAGTGGAAACCGTGCTGTCGGACGGCCTGCGCACCGCCGATCTGCTGGGGCCGGACGGCGGCACCGCGGTCTCCACCGCCGAGATGGGCGACGCGATCCGCGGGGCGCTCGCGGCCTCGCTCTGACTGCGCCGTGACAATTCGGGCGCCGTGGTGCAAAGCTGCCCGCGCGGCCTTGCAACCGCCGCGGTCGCGCGGCAGAACCTGACCGGGAGCGGTGAGGGCAGGCGGGCCGGAACCGAATCGGAAGGCCCCAATGAAAGCTACCGTGCGCGGCGCCCTTTTCGCGCTCGCCGCCTTTGGTCTTTATGCGTCGCATGATGTCGTCGTGAAGTTTCTCGGCGAGCAGTACTCGCCGTTCCAGATCATCTTCTTCAGCGGGCTCCTGGGATTTCCGTATGTCACGCTGATGCTGATGCGCGACAAGACCGACGGGAACCTCCGGCCGCGCCACACCTGGTGGGTGACGGTGCGCACGCTGACCGCGCTTCTGAACGTGGTGGCGGGGTTCTATGCCTTTTCGGTGCTACCGCTGGCGCAGGCCTATGCGATCTTCTTCGCCATGCCGCTTCTGATCACGCTGATGGCGATCCCGCTGCTGGGCGAGCGGGTGGGCCTGCATCGCGGCGTTGCCGTGGTGGTGGGGCTCGTTGGCGTGATCGTGGTGCTGCAGCCGGGTACGGTGCCGCTCGGCCTCGGCCAACTGGCGGCGCTGGCGGCGGCCTTCACCGGCGCCTTCGTGTCGGTGATCGTGCGCAAGATCGGCCAGGACGAGCGCTCGGCCGTGCTGATGCTCTATCCGATGATGCTGAACTTTTTGGCCACGGGCGCGATGCTGCCCTTCGTCTATCAGCCGATGCCGGTCGAGCATCTCGGGCTACTGGCCTTGATGTCGTTCTTGGGCTTTGTGGCGACGATCTTCGTGATCGAGGCCTATCGCACCTCGCCCGCGGTGGTCGTGGCGCCGATGCAGTATTCGCAGATCATCTGGGCCGCATTCTACGGCTACCTGTTCTTCGACGAGGGTATCGACCTGCCGACTCTGATCGGGACCGCGATCATCATCGCGAGCGGCATGTACATCGTAATGCGCGAGGGGCGTCCGAATGTGTCCGAGAACCGGCCCGTGCTGGAGACCCAGATCCGCACCGTGACCGCCAACAGCCCGCGCGGCAAGTGACCGGCCCGCCGCTGCCGCGACGCCCCTTGCAATGCCCGGGCGTTCGGTTTAACCGCAGCCCCACGGTCGGAGCGTAGCGCAGCCTGGTAGCGCACCTGCTTCGGGAGCAGGGGGTCGGAGGTTCGAATCCTCTCGCTCCGACCAAGGACAACGTCCCGGGATCGCTAGATTCTCCGTCTTTGCACGCGCAGGTGCGGCGCGCCGCGACCCTTGGCTGTCGCGACCGGCCCGGGTCAGGCCGCCGGCAAGCACGCGCGGATGTAGGCCGCAGTCATCAGATCGAGATGCGCACCGCCGCCGTTCTTGGCGAGGGTGATCTCGGTCTCGGAACGCCGGGCGAAGCGGCCTGAGGGAAGGTCGTAGAAATCCGCGATCACGTCGCTTGCCGCGATCACCCCGCGCGCGATCGGGTCGGCCAGTTCGCCGATATGCGCGACGGTCGTCTCGCGGCAGTCCACGAATAGGCGCGCCCGAGTCAGCGCCGCGTCATCCACCTCGCGCATGTCGGGGCGGTAGGCGCCGATCAGGTCCAGATGCGTGCCGGGCGACAGCCAGTCGCCCCGGATCAGCGGCGACTGGCTCATGGTCGCGGTGGCGATGATGTCGGCCTGCCCGACCGCCGCTGCGAGGTCCGTCACGGTGGCTGCGCCGGTCGCTGCCGCCGCCGCATCGGCGCCGGCCGGGGTGCGGTTCCAGAAGGCAACTTCGGCCGCCGGAAAGGCCGAGCGATAGGCCGCGACCATCGTCCGCGCCACCGTGCCCGCGCCGACGATCAGGATGCGCCGGCTGTCCGGCCGCGCCAGCTTCCGCGCGGCGAGAAGGCTGTCGCCGGCGGTCTTCCATTTGGTGACGAGGTGGAAGTCCACCAGCGCCGCAAGCTCGCCCGTCCGGTCGTCGAACAGCGTCACGGCACCGTTCACCGTGGGCCGGCCGAGGCGGGCGTTGCCGGGGAACACCGTCGCGGTCTTGACCAGCTGGCCCAGCCCGTCGATCACCGCGGCCCGGCTCAGGAGCGTATCGGCGCCGCGGTCCAGCAAGATGTCGGCGATCCCGGCGCGCGGCAGGCGGTGCCCGGCCTCGAGCGCCGCCACCAGCCCCTCCCAGCCGAGAAGCGCCTCCGCTTCGGGCCCGATGAACGGGGGGGTCACGCCGGGGCCTCGCCCGCGTCCAGAAGCCCGGCCGCCCGTAGCTGCCGCGCCCAGCCCTCGGGCCCGCGGAACAGATGCACCTGCCATCCCCGCGCCGCCGCGGCGGCGATGTTCTCGGGCTTGTCGTCGGTGAACAGAAGCCGCCCGGGCGGCAGCCCGCAATCGGCCTCGACGATCTCGTAGATGCGCGGGTCGGGCTTGATCACGCCGAGATGGCCCGAGACCCAGGCACGGTCGAACTCGTTCAGGAAATCATACTGCGTGCGGGCGAAGGCAAAGCTGTCGGTGCCGAAGTTCGTCAGCGCGAAGACCGGAACGCCGCGGCGGCGCAGGGCGCGCAGAAGCGCGATCGACCCTTCGATCCGCGGGGCGGCGATATCGATCCAGCGGTCGTGCCACCAGCGGATCGGTTCGGCCCAGTGCGGGAAGCGATCGGCCGTCGCATAGACGGTCTCGCGGAACGGCGCGCCCGCATCGATGTCGAGGTTCATTTGCTCGATGCCGGTCTCGGCGAACATCCGGCGGCGTGCGGCGACGCCGATCTGGGCGTCGTAGAACCGCTCGGGGTTCCATTCCATCAGCACGTTGCCGATGTCAAAGATCACCGCTTGGGGCTGCAACATCCACATCCTTCCGCCGCAGCGTCTCGCGCGCGAGCGTATAAAGCCCCGCGCCGCAGATCAGCGCAATGCCCAGCCAGCCCGTCGCGTCGGGAAAGGTGCCGAACACCACCACTCCCCAGAAGATCGCCATCGGCATGCCGACGTATTCGAACGGTGCGATCAGGGCCGCCTCGGAGGTGCGGTAGGCCTGCGAGATCATCATGCCGCCGATGCCGACCGCGACGCCGGTCGCGGCGAAGGCCCACCAGTCGCCGACCGGCGGCCAGACCCAGGGGCGCAGCAGGAATTCCAGCGACGCGTCGCCCGATCCGGCGAACCGCCCGTCCCCGGCCGCCAGCCCCATGGTCAGGCTGACGGCGACGAAGCCGATCTGCACGTAGAAGTTCAGCGTCATCGCGCTTTCGGTGTCGCGCATCCGGCGCGTCATCATGTGGCTGCCGGCTTAGCAGACGGCCGAGGCGAGCACGAGCAGGGCGGCCGGCTGGATCGCGCCCGCGCCCGGGCGCACCATCACGAGGACGCCGATCAGCCCGACCACCACCGCCGCCCACCGATGCGGCCCGACCCGCTCGCGCAGGATCAGCGCTGACATCGTCGTCACCAGAAGCGGCGCGATGAAGGCGATCGCCACCGCGTCGGCCAACGGCAGGGCCGCCAGCCCGAGGAAATAGGTCACGTTCGACACCATCACGATGGCGACGCGCAAGAGATGCGCCCTCGGGCGGCGGGTCAGCAACTGGCGAAAGCCCGTGCCGCCGAGGCCGATCACGGCCAGCACCAGCGCGATGCCGAAGAAGGCGCGGATCAGCATGACCTGATGCAGCGGGTAATCCGCGGACAGCGCCTTGATCGCCAGATCATTGACCGACAGGATGATGCCGCCGCCGAGCGCGAAAAGGACACCTGTCGGAAGGGTCTTCGCAGCGGATTTCTCGACCGGGGCCATGCCGCAGATGAGCCCGGACAGGGAAGCGAATCTGTCCCGGCCGCGACAGCGATCAGCCCGCCTGCACGGCCCGCAACGCGCGGTCGAGCGCGTCGAGAAACCGCGACCGGTCGGCCTTGCCGAAGGGCCGCCCGCCGCCCGGCCTGAACGGGTCGGCCGCCCGCAGGTCCGCGGCCAGATCGCGCGCGGCGCGCACCATGCCGATGTTGGCCGCGCCCAGCACCTCGCCGTTGGGCTTGACCACCCGCGCCCCGGCCGCGATGCATCGGGCGGCCAGCGGGATGTCGCCCGTCACCACCACATCGCCCGCGCCGGCCCGCTCGGCGATCCACTTGTCGGCCTCGTCCGGTCCGTTCGGCACGAAGACGCTTTCGACCAGCGGATGGACCGAGGGGCGGATGCCGCCGTTCGAGACCATGAACAGCCGCACCCCCAGCCGCACCGCCACCCGCTCGGCCTCGGCCTTGACCGGGCAGGCATCCGCATCGACGAACAGCTGCGGCCCGCTCATTGCCGCTCAGGCCCAGAGCGCGCGCGCGTGAAACGCCATGTGCTCCTCGATGAAGCTCGCCACGAAGAAATAGCTGTGGTCGTAGCCGCGCTGCATGCGGAACGAACCCTCCTGTCGCCGGGCGGCCATGGCCTTGGCCAGCGCCTCGGGGCAGAGCAGGTCGAGGAACTGGTCCGCGGCCCCCTGGTCGATCAGGATCGGCCCGTCGAAGCCGCGTTTGCACATCAGGGCCGAGGCGTCATGCGCCGCCCATTTCGCCTCGTCCGCCCCCAGATAGGCGGTGAACTGCCGGCGGCCCCAGTCGCTCGCGGTCGGCTGGCAGATCGGCGCGAAGGCCGAGACCGAGCGGAAGCGGCCCGGAAAACCCATCGCCACGGTCAGCGCGCCATGCCCGCCCATCGAATGGCCGGTGATCGCCTGCCGCGCCTCGGCCACCGGAAAGGCGCTGAACAAGAGATGCGGAAGTTCCTCGGTCACATAGTCCCACATGCGGAAATGCGGCGCCCAGGGCGCTGCGGTCGCGTTGACATAGAAGCCCGCGCCCTGTCCCAGATCGAAGGACGGATCGTCCGCCACGCCCGGCCCGCGCGGGCTGGTGTCGGGAAAGACGATCGCGATCCCCGCCTCGGCCGCCCATTTCTGCGCCCCCGCCTTGACCATCGCGTTCTCGTGGGTGCAGGTCAGCCCCGAGAGATACCAGAGAAGCGGCACCGGATCGCGTTCCGCCTCTTCCGGCAGGAACAGCCCGAAGGTCATGTCGCAGCCGCAGGCCGCCGACGCATGGGCATAGACCCCCTGCACGCCGCCGAAGGCGCGGTGTTCCGAGATCGTCCTCATCGTGCGGGTCCTTTCGGTCAGGCGGGAATGACATCGGCGGTCACCCAGGCGATGACCGCGGTGACGGTCAGGATGCTGACCGCGGTGGAAATCAGGATCGCGGCCGACACCCGCTGCGGGGCGACGCCGTAGTGCTGGGCGAGTATGTAGATATTGCCCGCCACCGGCAGCGCCGCGGCGGCGATCATCGCGCCGGCCTCGGGCCCCGGCACGGCGAACAGCGCCAGCGCCGAGACCGCGACCGCGGCGGGATGGACGACGAGCTTGGCGAAGCTCAGCCAGATCGCGACGGCCAGCCGATCGGCCGCCTTGGTGGCGAGCGATGCGCCGATCGCGAACAGCGCGCCCGGCGTTGCCGCGGCGCCGAGAAGGGTCAGGAACTCGTTGACCGGACCGGGCACGGTCCATCCGGTGGCCGACCACGCGAGGCCGAGCGCCATCGACACGATCATCGGATTGGCCAGCAGCCCCATGGCCAGCACCCGGACCACGCCCGGCGACATCCGTCCCTGGCGCACACCGGTGATGATGAGCGTGATGAGCGAGGAGAACACGATCAGGTCGATCGCCAGCACCATCAGCACAGGCCCGGCGGCGGCGGGGCCGAGCAGCACCACCAGCATCGGCACGCCGAGAAAGCCGGTGTTGCCGTTCACCGCGCATTGCGCCTCGAACGCGGCCTGCTGCACCCCGGTGCGGCGCGCGAGCCCGACCGCCAGCGCCAGCCCATAGACGGCGAAGCTGCCGGCGAGATAGGCGAGCACGAAGCGGCTCGACCAGATCTCGGCCAGTGACAGATTGGCGGCAAAGCCGAACAGCATGGCCGACAGCGCGAAGTAGAACACGAACTTGGTCAGGTAGGCGGTTGCCTCGGGCGAGAAGAACCGCGACCGGCCGGCCCAGTAGCCGAGCCCGATCACCGCGAAGAACGGAAGCGTTTTCAGAAGGATGGGAAGCATTGCCGCCTCGTCGCGCCGGACCGGAGGCTTTCACGTGCGGCCGCCCTGCGCAAGGGCGATCGTGCCGCCGGACGCCGCCGGACGCCGTCGGCGCCGCCATCTCGCGCCTTCACCCGCCGCCGATCAGCACCCCGGCCGCGAACACCAGCGAACCGCCGACCACGACCTGCAGGGCGGCGCGCAGGAACGGCGTCTCCATGAACCGGTTCTGGATCCAGGCGATCGCCCAGAGCTCGACAAAGACGATGGCGACCGCAAGCGCGGTCGCGGTGCGGAAGTCGGGGATCAGGTACGGCAGCGCATGGCCCATGCCGCCGATGGTGGTCATCACGCCCGAGGCGAGGCCGCGCTTCAGCGGGCTGCCGCGCCCCGACAGCACGCCGTCGTCATGCGCCGCCTCGGTGAAGCCCATCGAGATGCCGGCGCCCACCGCTGCTGCCGTGCCGACCAGGAAGGTGGTCCAGGGATCGCAGGTCGCGAAAGCGGTGGCGAAGATCGGCGCGAGGGTCGAGACCGAGCCGTCCATCAGCCCGGCCAGCCCCGGCTGCACCCAGGTCAGGATGAACTGCCGCCGGGCGGTGCGGTCCTCGGCCGCCCGGCTGTCGGGGTCGAGCCGGTCGGCCTCGAGCTGGTCGGCCGCCCGCTCGTGCGCACTCTCCGTCGCCGCCAAATCGCCCAGCAGCCGGCGGGTGGCGGCGTCGCCCGCGGCGGCGGCGGCGGCCTCGTAGAACTGGCGCGCCTGCCGTTCCATCGCATGCGCGTCGGCGCGGACCTGGTCCAGCGTGAGCGACTCGGCCAGCCAGAGCGGGCGGCGCGCGTGGAAGCCCGCGACATGCTCGCGCCGGATCAGCGGGATCACCTCGCCGAACCGGCCCCGGTAGAGGTCGATCAGGCGCTGGCGGTGGCTGTCCTCCTCCGCCGCCATGCCGTCGAACACGGCGGCCGAGGCCGGGTAGTCGCGGGCCAGCCGGTCGGCATAACTCCGGTAGATGCGCGCGTCGTCCTCTTCGGCCGAGATCGCCAGCGCCAGCACCTCGCGCTCGCCGAGGTCCGCGAAGCGGCGCCGCGACGACAAGGCCTGCAACATCGGCGCCCCCGCGATCTGGAATGATTCCAGCCTAGCCGCGTCTGCGACCGGGGCAAGCCCTGATCGCCGCGCCGGCCGGGCTTGCGCCGCGGCCGTACCGGATGGCTAACTGGCGCCGAAAGGGGAGGCGCCATGCACGAGACGCTGTCGCCGCTGATCGCGGCCTCGCTGTCGCCGGTGTTCCTGCTGTCGGCGATCGGCCTGACGATGTCGTTGATCGACACGCGGCACAACCGCATCGTCCAGCATGTCCGCGACCTCGAGCAGGAGGCCGCGCGTCACCCGGCAGAGGCTGCCCACTGGGAGGAAGAGATCGCCCGTGCGCTGCGCCGGGCCGGGCGGATCGGCCGGGCGGCGGTGCTCTGCATCGTGGCGGCGCTTCTCGTGGCCGTGGTGGTGGTGATGCTGCTGGTCGATGCCCAGACGGAGGTGTCGCTGACAATGATCGTCGAGGCCGCCTTCACCGGCGGCGTGCTCAGCTACGGGCTGTCGCTGGCGCTGTTCCTGCGCGATGTGCTCGAGGTCAACCGCGACATGGCCCGGGCCGAGCGGCGGGCCGCCCGGATCCTTGCCGCCGCCCGCCGCGGGCCGGACTGACCGCCGCCCCGCCGCTCGCTCGACAGGGCGGCCGATCCGCCTTGTCCGTCCCCGCCGCGCCGGTTATCTGACAGGTCAGCCAAGCGCCGGGGAGGGGCCGCCGATGAGCAACACACGCTTCGACAAGTCGAGGCTGCCCTCGCGCCATGTGACCGAAGGCCCCGCGCGCGCGCCGCAGCGCAGCTACTTCTACGCCATGGGCATCACCGAAGAGGAAATCCACCAGCCCTGGGTCGGCGTCGCCACCTGCTGGAACGAGGCCGCGCCCTGCAACATCGCGCTGAACCGGCAGGCCCAGATCGTCAAGCAGGGCGTCAAGAAGGGTGGCGGCACGCCGCGCGAGTTCACCACGATCACCGTCACCGACGGCATCGCCATGGGGCACGAGGGGATGCGGTCCTCGCTCGCCAGCCGCGACGCCATCGCCGACACAGTGGAGCTGACCGTGCGCGGGCACTGCTACGATGCGCTCGTCGGCCTTGCCGGCTGCGACAAGTCGCTGCCCGGCATGATGATGGCGATGGTGCGGCTGAACGTGCCCTCGGTGTTCATCTATGGCGGCTCGATCCTGCCCGGCCGCTACAAGGGCCAGGACATCACCGTGCAGGACATGTTCGAGGCGGTCGGCAAGGTGCAGGCCGGCACCATGACCGAGGCCGAACTCGACATCATCGAGCGGATCGCCTGCCCGAGCGCCGGCGCCTGCGGCGCGCAATATACCGCCAACACCATGGCCTGCGTATCGGAAGCGATCGGGCTGGCGCTGCTGAACTCCTCCGGCGCCCCGGCACCTTACGAAAGCCGCGACCAGTATGGCGAGGCCTCGGGCGTGGCGGTGATGGGGCTGATCGAGAGGAACATCCGCGCCCGCGACATCGTCACCCTGAAGAGCCTTCAGAATGCCGCCCGCGTCGTCGCATGCACCGGCGGCTCGACCAATGCGGCACTGCACCTGCCGGCGATCGCGCATGAGGCCGGGATCGACTTCGACCTGTTCGCGGTCGCCGACATCATGCGGGACACGCCCTATTTCGTCGATCTGCGCCCGGGCGGGAAATACGTCGCCAAGGATCTGTTCGAGGTCGGCGGCGTGCCGGTGGTGATGAAGGAACTGCGCAAGGCCGGGCTCCTGCACGAGGACTGCATCACCGCCAGCGGCCGCACGCTCGGCGAGGAACTGGACCGCATCGCGGGCGAGGCCGACGGCCGGGTGATCCACCCGGTCGAGACGCCGATCACCCGGACCGGCGGCGTGGTCGGGCTCAAGGGCAACCTCGCCCCCGACGGCGCGATCGTGAAGGTCGCCGGCATGACCGAGGCCGAGCAGGTCTTCACCGGCCCGGCGCGTGTGTTCGAATCCGAGGAAGACGCCTTCGCCGCCGTCAAGGCCCGCGCCTACCGCGAGGGCGAGGTGATCGTGATCCGCAACGAGGGTCCGGCCGGCGGCCCCGGCATGCGCGAGATGCTGGCGACGACGGCGGCACTCAGCGGTCAGGGCATGGGCAAGAAGGTGGCGCTGATCACCGACGGCCGCTTCTCGGGCGCGACGCGCGGCTTCTGCGTCGGCCATGTCGGCCCGGAAGCGGCACATGGCGGCCCCATCGCCTTGCTGCGTGACGGCGACATGATCACGCTGAACGCGCTGACCGGCGAATTGTCGGTGGCGCTGAGCGAGGCCGAGCTGGCCGCCCGGAAGGCCGCCTGGGCCGGGCCGCGCCCGACCGACTACACGACCGGCGCGATCTGGAAGTTCGCCAAGCTCGTCGGCGGGGCCCGCTGGGGCGCCGTGACCCATCCCGGCGCCGCGGCAGAGCGGCACGTCTACATGGACCAGTGACGACTTGGGCCGGTGACCGGCCGCCCGCGCGGCTTCACCCCTTGGCAAGGCTTGCCGCCCAGACTGCCGCCGAATGATCGCAGCAGAGGAATCGGTCCCCCGCGATGCGCCACGGCGCGGTCCGGTGCGGCCGGCAGGGCAGGGCGGG
>Ga0224723_1001992_pt1 | contig 11664 bp, 24 predicted proteins | sample Balambano_FR2_Me_FD_161647 | JGI IMG/M metagenome (GOLD analysis project Ga0224723, IMG submission 161647) | Freshwater sediment microbial communities from Lake Towuti, South Sulawesi, Indonesia - Balambano_FR2_MetaG | ecosystem: Environmental > Aquatic > Freshwater > Lake > Sediment | place...
GTAATTTGCTAAGTATTGATTCCGAAGTTTGATTTTTGGCATCTATTTTGATTGACTTAGTACTAAAGCTGCCTCATACTGAGAAAGTTGATTAACTACGGAGGATTAATGATCGACTTTTCAAAAGTACTGGAGGCTGACTTAAGTGCTCAGTCCGGATCGAAACCAAAACAGCCAGCACTTGCACCTGGCTTTTATAATGCAATTATTCAAAAATCAGAGCCCACTCTGTTTAAATCTGGAGCTAAAGGCTTAGTTATAACGTATATGATTACAGACGGCGATTTTACTGGAAGAAACATCCGAGAAAATATTGTGACTAATCGAGCTGATGGATCTGATTTGCAATGGGGATACGCGAAGGTAAAGCAGCGTCTTTTTACTTCTGGATTTTCTGCTGAGTCTTTAAAGACGTTTAGAGCTCCAAAAAGCGATAAAGACTTAGGAGATTACGTGAAAATGGTGGGTAAGCCGGTTAAAATTGAGCTAGCCCTTAAATCGCAAACTTCTGGACCTTTTGCAGGCACACAGCGCGCCGAGGTAGTTAGAGTATCTTCTAACACCATGAAAGCTGCTTAATGTTTAAGTTAATTCTCTCAAAAAGGGAATTTGACGAATTTACAGCTCTTGCCCCAAGCACAGTAGTCGCTGACGTTGAGACGTGTGGTAGGACCCCTGGAATTGATGCTCTTTTGGGCGTGGCCATTGCATGGCGCCAGGGGTCTCTTATTTCTACCTGCTACATCGGATTCAATCTCTATAACCGCAACTCTAAAACTTTAGAGCCTGTGGACGAGCGAAAAGAACTCGCTGAAGCAGTTGGCCCCTTCCTTAAAAAACGGCATTTAATTGGACATAACATAGAGTACGACCGCAAGTGGATAGACGCAAGTTTTGGTATATCCAGCAAGTGGGAAGCCGACACCCGCCTTATGTGGCATCTTACTGACCAAATTCAAACTCAGCGCGGCTATGGGCTAAAAGCAGCTCAAAAAGAGCTTTTAAAGTGGCCAGAATCCAATGATAAAGAATTAGAAGAGAGTGTAAAAATGCTGGGGGGTAGACTTTCTAACGGCAACCACTACTTAGCCCCTTTTGCGATTTTAGGTAAGTATGCTTGTTTAGACGTTAAAGCAACGCTAGAACTCTATGAGAACCGGCTGCCAATACTAAAGTGGCATAACTACCTCCCGTTCTACAGAAGGATACAGAAGTACCAAAAAGTAGTACAGCAGGCTGCTGACAGGGGCGTTGACGTTGATGTTAAAAAATTGGTTGAGAATCGGGAAAAGCTAGTTGTTAATATTGGGCTTCTTGAGACAGAAATCCGAGATTTGTGCTCTAAGGAAATCAAAACACTTGAAATTGATTGGTTTAAACAAGACTTAGATGCCTACAAAACGTCTAGAGGGCTGTCGAAGTTTATTGAAGATATTGAAAAGCATCGCAAGTTTAATTTTAAGTCAAATGATCAAAAAGCACTACTTTTCTACAATGTTTTAGGTCTTTCAGCACCAGAGTTTACCGAAACCGGCAAGCCAAAGACAGATAAGAACACCCTTGCCCAGCTCGACCATCCAGTGGCAAAGCTTTTTGTCCAGCTCTCTGAGCAAAACAAAATTTTGCAGATGATTGACAGCTACCTTGACTCTATATACGAAAGTAAGATACAATTTGGCTATAACGTAGCGGCCACGGTAAGTGGGCGATTAGGAGGATATAAACCCTATGCTCTCAACCTTCCATTTGACAGCAAAGAAGCTATGGGGCCGTTTAAAGTATCCAATGGCTATATCGGAATACACGCGGATCTTAAATCAATCGAGCCATGCTTTATTGCGGCATACAGCAAGGACGAGACCCTGCTTAAAGTGCATCGAGACGGACTCGGGGATGTTTACCTCGATTTCGCAAGAGTCGCCTTCCCAAGCAATAGAGCCTTACGAGAGCTGTATAACCCCATGGAGCCCATCACCAACGAAATTAAAAAAGAATTCAAAAAAGAAAGAGCGGCCTGTAAAATCGTCCATCTCGCAGTCGGCTACACCGGCACGTCGGTCACGGTCGCAAAAAGCTTAACAAAAGCCGGCTTTCCAACAACGGAAGTCGAGGCGCGCCGCTTAGTGTCCCAATATTGGGAGCTTTTTCACAAGGTTAAAGACTTTTCAGAACGATGTAAGCAGCTTAGAGAGAGCAAAAAATATTTCCACAACCCATTTGGCAGACTGCTGTATGTACCGCGGCATTTTGCCAAAGATACTATGAATCGGCTTATACAATCTGCTGCGCATGATTGTTTGATGGAGTGGGTGCTACTTATTGATAAGATGAGAAAGGAACATTGCCCAGAAATGCGGCCAGTCCTTATAGACTGCCATGATAGCACTAGCTGGGAGGTTCCAAAGGAGCATTATGAGAAAGCTAAGTGGATCTTTGAGGAAGCTCTTAGAAGAATTAGTAGTAGACTCAATTTGGGTATTAACTTATCTTGTGAAATCAAGCCATTTTCTACTTTTTATGGCCTTAAAAATGATGAGTAAGCGAATTGTACTTGAAACTACTCTTTGTTTTCTATCCTTTTTATTGTTAGTTCTTATGTTTTTTGGTAAAATTTAAGTATGAAAAATCTGTTGATTATATCCTTAGTTTATTTTTTAGTAGCTTGGGGGATGGTTGCTGCTAAGAAATATTCAGATTTTGTTAAGGTTGATGCGAGAGAAAATGAGTCAGTAGTTCACTTACTAATGCAAAGAAGTACATGTTCTGGTTTTATTGTTGGAAAAAACGTTATTGCTACCGCCTCTCATTGCATTTCCTATAATGGTCAGGCTATTACCAAAGGTAAAGTGGTTTATACTGACAATGTTGCGGTTGACTTCAAAGTAATTAAAATAGGTGGAACTTTTGCTGGTAATGATTGGGCTCTACTGCAGGCTGATACAGGTACCAGAGAAGTTTTAAAGTTCATGATTGATGTCCCGCACGTTGGGGATATAGTCAAGTCTATAGGACATCCAAATGGGGTTCCTTACCAAGTAGAGAGTATTGGGCAAATAGTTTTTGTTGGACAGGTATATAGGATGGCATGCAAAAACTACCCAGGGGAGTCAGGATCCCCAGTACTTGACTCTAATAATGAGGTAATTGGCATTTTAAGTGCTACTTATAGCGCGGTCCCATTAACAGTTATTACCCCTATTGCGCCATTAGCACGAACTTTTTTTCAATTAGGCTATATCCAATGAGTTATTTTTTATGGAAGGACTCTAGGGAGTCTAGAAATTTTGCATTTTTGCCGTATGACGAGTTACCAAATTTTGGGTACTCTTCGATTTATGGGGTGAGCCGAGAAGATGCCGATGCCATGCTAGCTAAAGGCAGTTACGCGGGCTTTACAGGGGTGCTGTATCCAAGTGAGTACCTATACATTGACTGTGATAAAGATGAAGAAGTAGAGGCCGTAGAGTCTAAACTTAGCTCCCTTAAAATTGGCTTTCTAAAAGTTGACTCTGGTAATAGAGGGGCACATTTTTACGTTTTAAGGAAGATAGCCCCTTCTGTTTTAGTCCCATTAGCTGATAAGCTATGGGTAGCTAAGACTTTTGGCTCAAGCTGCGATCTTAAACTGTACTCCCCTCTACACCTCTTAAGGCGGATTGGCCATAAACACGAAAAAACTGGTAGACTGTGTACGCAGGTTTTAGCATGTCTGTCCAAAGAGCAATTAACTTTAGACACATATGAGCTAGAGCTTTCTATGCATCAATTTAAACATTCCAACGAATATGCTGGACAGTCTGTATTTGCTAATCGCAAGATTATAGAGATGAGCGTTCCGTACTTTGATGGGGAGAGACATGCAAGTTTTCCATTACTGGCTAAATTGTTATTTGAAACAGGGAACCCATTAGAATTTACAATTCAATGGCTTAGAAATGTCAATATGTTAGGCGACCCCTTGGACGATAGTAAAATCGTCAAGCTCGCAAAGTGGGCACATGGCGAGAAAGATGTTTATAGACCCGGGGACAAATAGTTCTGGGTGGGCCGTATTTGAAGGTGATTACTTACTTGCTCATGGCACGGTGATTGCGACTGGCAGCACCTTCGAGCGGTTAAATTCAATGTCTTCAGATTATTTTAATTTAGCGCTAAACTACCAGCCAGAATATGTGTACTTTGAAAGAATGAACAGAGCGGTCAATGTTGCCTGTATTTGGTTTGTTGGGGCGATAGGAGTTGCCATCATGGAAGGTTGGCACCCTGCTAAAATATGTGCTCAGTATGCTGATCAAATAAGCCCTTCTATGTGGAAACGTTATGAAAATGAGTATAAGGTCTTCAACAACTTAGTCAAAGACTGTACTAGCAATGACGAGGCTGTTGCAATTCTTTTAGGGTTGGCCTATAATAAATACCTGGAGGGCAAGAAATGAAAAATTTTAGAATTGGTGATATTGTGTGGGTAGATGTTGGAACTTACAAAGGTTTCGGACGTATCGGCGGCGTAGCCAATACTTATTCTGGCAAGATGTTTTACATTTCTGCTGGGCCAGACAGTGCCAGACACGTGATTGCTGCTAGAGAAGATCAGATGCAAAGCTCAGCGCCAAACAGTATTCGCCGCTATGATGAGCCAGAAAAGGCTCAGAAACTCTTTACATACGTTAAAGGCGGTCTTGCATGAAGCAGAACGGCATTAAACATGACCATGGAAAGACTCGCCTTGATCTAATACCCTATGAAGCCTTAGAGCAGATTGGTAAAGTTTTAGCATTTGGAGCTACTAAATATGGAGAAGCTAACTGGGCTGAAGGTATTAGCTATTCTCGTTTACTGGGGGCTGCTTTACGGCATGTCAACCAGTTTAATGCCGGAGAGGATACGGATGCAGAAAGCGGAATTAGTCATATTGCTCATGCTGGGTGTAATATCGTGTTTCTTCTCTGGATGATTGCTAATCGTCCTGATATGGACAATCGTTGGGCTAAGACAACAAAGAAGGTAGAAATACCACAAGTTATTGAGCATGGTCCTAAACCTACTTATAGTGGTACGGTTGAAAAGACGTTACAAGAGCTATCTTTTGCATTTGGACCAGGAAAGTTCGGCGGCAAATTATGATCTACTACTTCGTTGACTTAGATGGCACTATGGTGGATGCGAGGAACCGAATGTCGCGTGCAGGCCCAGAGCCAGAAATAGCAAATGTGAGAGCCTATCGCAAGTGGCTTAAGACTATTCAAAGTAAAGAACTGCTTGCCACAGATCCTCCAGTTATTGGAATGCTAGAGGTAGTACAGGGTTTAGCAGTACAAGGCGACTGTAAAATAGTCTATTTGACCTCTAGAGACGAGGTATATAGGGATGTTTCTAGGAGTTGGCTTAAGAAGTTTAACATTGGTGAGCATCCCTTAATAATGAGATCCCCAAACGATAAGAGGCCCTCACACCTGTTTAAGCAGGCCATTATCAAGTCTCATTTACAGATTAGAGATGGGTTTGTGGTAGTTATAGATGACGACCAATCTGGAGAACTGGAAAAGGTCTGTAAAGAGGAGCGTTGGACCATGTTAAAAGCAGTATCTGGAGGAGTTCCATGAAAGCACTATTAGAGTTCAATTTACCAGAAGACAGATATGAGTTTGAGTTAGCTAGTAAAGCTTCTGCTCTAGCTTACGCGCTACATGAGATTAGAGAAGATTTCAGAAGAGAGATAAAATACAACGCTAAGCTTTCTGAAGAAACTATAGAAAAGCTTGAAGAGTTGAGAAGTTTATTAAATAGTTATGTTGAGGGGTTACCGATTGATGGCTAGAGTACTTGTCATAAGCGACACGCAAATCCCTTTTCAGCACCGGGATTATATCCCCTTTTTGAAAGCTGTAGCCGCTAAGTACAAAACTACGGAAGTCGTGCATATCGGGGATGAGGTTGACTTTCACGCTATCTCTGAACATGACTCTGATCCTGATGGAATGTCTCCTGGCGACGAGCTTAAGGCGGCATTAAAAGAGCTTAAAATTCTTTATAAAGCGTTTCCTAAAGTTAAAGCCTGTATATCAAACCATACGGCCAGACCATTTCGAAAAGCATTTAAATACGGCATCCCTAAAGCGTTTTTAAAAGGCTATGGCGAGTTTTTACAGGCCCCCAAGGGGTGGCAATGGGCAGACCATTGGATTATAGACGGAGTAAAATATGAACACGGTGAAGGATTTTCTGGAAAAGATGCCGCACTTAAGGCAGCACATGGAAATGGCCGATCCACAGTTATTGGCCATGTTCATGCTTTTGCAGGCATTCACTATTCTGCTAGCCCTGAAAATCTTATTTTTGGTATGAACGTTGGCTGCTTGATAGACCGCCATCAGTATGCTTTTAACTATGGGAAAGTTTTTAAAAGTAAGCCAATAATTAGTTGTGGCGTAGTCATTGATGGTATTCCACACCTGATTCCAATGATTTTAAATAAACAGAGCCGTTGGATTGGGAGGATTTAATGCAAGGAAAATTAGTAGGCGTGAGATTCTGGGACCATTCAATGGGAAGTGGGGACTCTTTAGGCCCGATTCTCTGTGAACTTCTAGGGCTGCTTTACAAAGAAGATAAGCATTGCTATTATGTTTGTTCGTGGATCTGTGGGAAAGACCCAAAAGATCCAAACTCTGAAGGATTTTCTGTTCTAAAATCTACTGTAGAGGCTTTAGTGGTTCTTCACTATACGCCTGTAAAATCATTTGAGGAGGCTCAAAGTGCCGAAATTGGACTTACAGACTTGGCTAAATTTGACTCTAATCTTATTAACGCTAGGGCAATATTTGATCGCCAGAGCAAGGAACAAAAAGATTCAAAGGCTAAAAGCAGACCTAGATCAAGCGCTGCTCGCAATGGAGCACTACAAGCAAGACGAGCTATTAAAGGGGCTAAAAAATATAGCAAGTCAAAGTAGGAAGGAATATGAGACCTTTACTAAAAATTGGCTTAGTAATCACTCTGATGATGACAAATCAAACTAATGCAAAGCCCTACACCCTAGAAGAATGTAAAGCAGATGTAAATACAATAATAAACTCTTGTAGCAAAGCATTAGTTGACCAGGATAATCAGATTACAGCCCTAAATAAGGCTCTAGCCGACAGTAGAAAAGAAACTCACTCTTGTATTGAGTCTAAAAAAGATTGTCCCGAAAGCCCTAGCTTTTGGACTCCCTTGGCTATTGGACTTGCAGCAGGGTTGGTTGGGGGAATGCTGCTTGCGAAATAAACCTAAAAGTAAGCCCCACTTAACTAAGAAAGAGTATGGTAAACGTATGGAACGTTCACAAACTTGGGACTGGGAAAAAGATCTCTGTGAAAACTTTGATCGGTTGATTGCTCTACACGATCGGGAAGACCAGTTAAGACTTATTGAATCCATTATTGATGATATTGAAGATCTCGTTTACACTGCCTACTACAAAGGCCTAAATAATAAAATCATTAAAAATTAATTGACTGATCCCCTTAGAGTTTGGTACTGTATTTAAATGAAGCTTACCAATAAACTAGGGCTGCCAGAAGCGATTGTCCGCGCAGTAAAAAGCGATCCTTATTCTGCTGGAAAAGCAGACTACAGTGTTACTACCCTCCTAAAGCCTCCCCGCATGGTGGCCCTAGAGCGAATTCATAAAGATGAGATCGAGCAAGATGTTGCAGACAGGCTTTGGAGCTTGCTAGGTCAATTAATGCACGGGGTTCTTGAACGCGCGGCACTAGAAGGTGAGATTGAGCAGCGGCATTCTGCAACTATTTTAGGAAAAGTCGTTTCAGGAGCCATTGACGTTTATCTAGACGGGATTATCCAGGATTATAAATTAATTACTGCTTGGAAGGTTGTAAAAGGGGTTCCTAAGGAGTATGAGGAACAGCTTAATTGTTATGCCTATCTGCAAAGAATTAAGGGCAAGCCAGTTTCTGGACTCCAGCTTGTCTGTGTCCTTCGTGATTGGAGCAAGCTAGAGGCAGCGCGCAATCTTGAATACCCACAATCACAAGTTGTACTGCTAGAGGTTAATCTTTGGGCAGAAGAGGCACAGCTAGCCTTTTTGCAAGAACGCGTAAGGCTTCACGAAGAGGCAAAAGAAAATTTGCCACTATGTTCTACAGAAGAGCGCTGGGCAACTAATGACATGTATGCAGTTACAAAACCTGGACAAAAGCGCGCATTAAGATTAGTATCAAGCTTAGAAGAAGCACAAGCACTAGCTGAGCCACTAAAAGCAGATATTAGGTTTAGACCAGGCGAAAGTAAGCGCTGCGGATATTATTGCCCTGTAGCTAAATTTTGTGATCAATGGAAAAAAGAAAGTGGACAAGAATGAAAATTAAAGATAGCGATGTGAGTCTGGAATCCCTTATTAGCTCTGTTGTAAAAGACTGTCGGACTGGCCAGCTTTACACTTTAGAAAAAATTGGAGACACTATCGTATTTCTTGAGCCATCCCAATGGGAATCAAAATCACACTTTATTGATCACTATGAGGTAGTAGCAAATGTCCAAAAAACTGATATTAAAAAAGAAAAGTCAGCCACTCCCTGCTCCTGTGACCTTCAGGCCCTCCTACGATTTGGGTGCCCAAAACAACGTGGAGAAGCGCAGTGTTTGGGCAAAGATGGCAAGTCTACTGTTAACGTTGTGGATAGTATTGACACAGATTGGAGCCGCTTATGAGATTATTAACCTATATATTGAAGCTCGTGGCTGGAAAATGGTTGCGCAGTCTTACAGAGCTCAATATGAAGCCCTTTCTCGTAATATGGGCCTTAAGTCAGACCCAATGTTTAAATGCGAAGTGCGCAAACCCGAACGTAATAAATAACACCGCATTAGTGTGGAATAAGATCGACAATCGGAATTTGAAATCCGCAGTTTCTCGATGTCCTGTCAAATATCCGAACTCACCCTGCCTTGTAAAATTTATTAAAATTGGGTACAATGAATATCAAGCTATTTGCGGAAAGGCGAGATGATTTTACAATTAAATCCTTCTTTGCCAGTTAATACTCCAAAAGGAGATGGTGAAGCTATTTTCATAATCGACTATAGTAAAGAAGACCACTTGTTTTGGGTAGTAATATTAGACGAAACAGGTCAAATATGGACATTCCCAAATCCTGAAGTTCGAGGGATTAAGAATGTTACAATAGGGCGTGAAAACCCAGAAAGGTTAGAGAATGAAAGCGTATAGGTTAAAGACAGCTAAACATCTGTTTACGACAGAACTTTTCAACGGAATTGTGAGGTATATTGTGGATCCGGAGGAGTATGAGATTCGATTAGTTAAAAGATCTCCCTCAAACCCTTCTAGCATGGTGCAAGATACTGTTAAATTTATAGTCGAAGCAGTAAATCGTAGACAGGCTTATGGGGAAACTAGATATAATTACCGCTGGGATCATTTGGACCCTAATTTGCAGTACCAAGTAGCAAATGAGTTACTGGGTAAACACAAACTTAACTCAATTTATCACGACACTCATTTGGAGGTTTTATGGGATGGAGACTAACTAAATCAGCTTTAGGTAATCTGTTAAAGGCATATAAAGCGGTTCCTACTTTATTGCCTGCGTCAGATAGCGCTTTACGCTGCACACGGTATTTTAAGCCTACAGAGTGTAAAGTAATAATTATTGGTCAAGACCCTTATTACTTAAGAGGAGTCCCTACTGGTTTGGCATTTGATACTGGGGGAAAAGGAATGACTCCCGCTCTTGCGAATATCTACAAAGAGCTTAAAGGATCATATCCAAACGCTAAGGCTAAGATGGATGGAAATTTAGAGTCTTGGGCTAGACAAGGCGTTCTATTACTTAATACGCATTTGGTTGTTGAAGAAAACAAGCCTTTAAGTGGACGTAAATGGCAAACCGATGTTATTTCCTGTCAAATTTTACTACAGGCTATTGCGCATAACCCAGATGTTGTTGTAATGCTTTGGGGAAAAGAGGCGCAAAACTTTTATACAGCTTGTATAAAACGTTTACCTTTTTTACCCAAAAATGTTCTTTTTTGCGGCCATCCAAGCCCACTTAACCGAATTACTCCGTTTGTAGGGTCTGGCATTTTTAATGCATGTGATGATATATTATTAAAACAGGGAAAGGAACCAATACAATGGCTCTTATAACTTATAATTTCGTTAATACACGGGACTTGCAACACATCCCAGGAACAGACAGCTGCTACTGGGTAAGTGTGCGGGGTAGTGTAGTTGCTATTAAGCGCGTAGCTAGTTTACTAGCTGCAAAGGATACTGGCCGCTCATCCATTTTTATGGACTCTAATGGCGCCGTATATGTGGAGGCATAATGCTTAAGTTAATTCTAATTCTATTGGCCGCGTTATTTCTAAGTACAAACGTGGCCTTTGGAGAAGTAGGAACAGATAAGTTCGCTCACGCGGGCGTTAGTTATGCTTTAAACATGACACTATACGGCGTTTTTAAAAAAGCAATGCAGCTAGAGGGAGACCAGAAATATGAGGCCCTCATCATGAGTATTCCTCTGGTTTTAACAATGGGCCTTGCAAAAGAAGCAATGGATGTGGGCGAGTGTGAGCGAAGACGTCTACGTAATTGTCAGTTTGATACCGCGGATATGGCTGCAAATATTATTGGGATAGCTGTATCAACCGCGACTGTGTTTGTGTTTGACTTTTAAAGGGTGGTACTATGAAAGATCTTTATTGGTTAATTACTGTTTATTTTTTAGGACTGGTTTTAGCAGTTATTTGGTTGGAATCTTTGACTTCCAGTTTTTAATTTCCACGTGCGGCATATCTTTCAAGCTTTTCCAACTACCGCCCCATTCAAGATCGGCCTCTTTAGCTGCTGGAGCAAGGATGTTTTCAAAAAACTCTTTACTCCAGTCTGCTTGCCCTGTTGATGCAATTGTGAAAAAATCTAGTGCTAATCCAAAATTATGTGGACTTTCGCCAAACTTAGCTTTGGTTGTGCCCAGCTTAAGAAACTTTTCTTGGTCTTCTTTACCCCTGTACCCCCACGATATGTGAGCATTTAGGTTCTTACTACGAAACTTTCGGGTAAATTCCTGTAAAACACTGTCTACCTGTGTTAACTTTTGGCTGCAAAGGGCGCAATCAGGGGTGTTTGTGTGGCGTTTTATGGCCATAGAAATTTAATTAGGGTTACAGTAGCCCCTAATGCTCCAACCGTCGCCATACCGCCCATTAAACGCAGTATAAACGATTCTAAAGGGATAAGCTTGGCTTCTAATAACTCAGTTCGCTTAATATGGTTTTTTAGCTGTTCGTGTTGTAATAATAACGTGGCATCAATACTGTTTAAACGAGATAAAATACTATCTATTTTTCTTTCCACTGACAATTTTCCTGTATTCTGGATCTTTCTGAGCCAGTAAAAAGTTAGTAACAGCAGCCGAATCTGGATTTTTAGCCATTGAGTTAAGCAGTATTTGCCCGTACGGGGAATTGGCAACTGCATCGGGATTTCGTATCCCCGCACGCTCTAAACTTTGTCCAACTTTAGTAAGTGCCTTGCCCGCCACGTCTGCAGTAACTGCTGCACTGCTGCTAAGTCTTGGTCCTACAGTTCTTCTTGCAATAGCAGAAGTTATGGCACCAGGTGGTATTCCAGGTGCCATA